>WPCG01047318.1_pt1 | contig 27132 bp, 28 predicted proteins | sample 5403311 | NCBI WGS metagenome assembly WPCG01 (sample SAMN12869467, study PRJNA574797) | sludge metagenome | isolation source: wastewater treatment of Control | place: China:Beijing | collected 2019-05-17 | reverse complement strand
CATGATCTGCTGCACCGAGCCCTTGCCGAAGCTCTCGGTGCCCATCACCACCGCCCGGCGCTGGTCCTGGAGGGCGCCGGCGACGATCTCCGCCGCCGAGGCGCTGCCGCCGTTGATCAGCACCACCAGCGGCACCTCCGGTGCGGCAGTGTCCCTGCCGGCGCTGAACTGCATCTCGGTGTCCGCCAGGCGCCCCTCGGTATAGACGATCAGGCCGTTCTCGAGGAAGGCGTCGGCCACGCCCACGGCCGCCTGCAGCACGCCGCCCGGGTTGTTGCGCAGGTCCAGCACCAGCCCGTTCAGGCTGCCGTCGCGCTCCAGGCGGCGGATATGCTCGCTGACCTGGTCGGCGGTGCGGCTCTGGAACTGGCTGACCCTCAGGTAGCCGTAGCCCGGCTCCAGCAGCTCGCTGCGCACGCTCTCGGTGCGGATCACCTCCCGGGTCAGGGTGACGCTGCGCGGGGCGCTCTCGCCGCGGCGCTGAATGGTCAGCTCGATGCGGCTGCCCGGTTCGCCGCGCATCAGGTTGACCGCCTCCTGCAGCGAGAGGCTCTCGGTGGGGGTGTCGTCGATGCGCAGGATCAGGTCCCGGGCCTGCAGGCCGGCCCGGGAGGCGGGGGTGTCGTCGATGGGGCTGATCACCGTCAGCTGGCCATCCTCCAGCCCCACCTCGATGCCGATGCCGCCGAACTCGCCCTGGGTGGATTCGCGCAGGCTCTGAAACTCCTCGCGGTCCAGGTAGGCGGAGTGGGGGTCGAGCTCGCTGAGCATGCCGCGCATGGCGTTGCGCAGCAGGGTGGCATCGTCCACTTCCTCCACGTAGGCGCGCTTGATGCGCTCGAAGACCTCGGCGAAGGTCTGGATCTCCTCCACCGGCAGGTCGTTGGCCGCGGGCGTGGCCATGGCGGGCAGGGGCAGCGCCAGCAGGGCGATGGGCAGCAGCGAGGCCAGCAGGCGACGCGGCGACCGGGCGAGGCGGGCCCTGCCAGGCAGGGGAAGCGCTGGGGTCATGCGATCTCCGCAGTTCCGGGACGACGAGGGTCCAGCATAGCCCGGTCACGGCGGGCAGGGAAATAGCCGGGCCCTCAGCGGGCGGCGATCCACCCCTGGGGGTCGATGGGGTTGCCGTCCCGGCGCACCTCGAAGTAGAGCGCGGGGCGGCTGTGGCCGCCGCTGGCCCCCACCGCTCCCAGCACCTCGCCCCGGGAGACCGCCTGGCCGGGCTGGACGGAGAAGTGCTGCAGGTGGGCGTGCAGGGTCATCACCTGGTCGCCGTGGTCGATGATCAGCAGGTTGCCGAAGCCGCGCATCCAGTCGGCGAAGACCACCCGGCCGGCGTGGACGGCCTTGACCGGGGTGCCTTCGCCCGCCTGGATCAGGATGCCGTTGCGGTGCACGCCGTCGCCGGCCCGGAAGCGCGAGGCGATGCTGCCCTGTACCGGCCAGGGCAGATCCCCCCGGGTCTGGGCGATGGCGGTGGAGGGGGGCGGGCGCTGCAGGCGTGCCAGCTCCTCCTGCACCTGGCGCAGTACCCGTTCGGCGTGGGCGCGATCCTGCTCGAGGTCCACCAGGCGTGCCTGCTCGGTGGCGTAGCGGCCGTCGAGCTCGGCGACCAGGGCGCTGCGCTCCTGCATCTGGCGGGCCAGGTCGCTGGAGCGGCTGGCGAGCTCCGCGGCCAGGGCGTCCAGGCGCTCGCCGCGCCGGTCGAGCTCGCGGCGGTTGTCGCCGAGGGCGCTATCCAGGCGCGCCAGCTCATCGAGCCGCGCGTTGCGGGCTCGGGAGAGCTGGTTGAGGTAGTGCTGCAGGCGGTCGAGGCGGGCGGGATCGTCCTGGTTGAGCAGCAGCTTGAGCTGGGGGCTCGTGCCGAGGCGGTAGAGGGCGTCGAGCTGGACGTTCAGCGCCTCGACCTGGTCGGCGCGCTCCGCTTCCAGCAGGTCGCGACGCCGCTCCAGGGTGACGACCTCCTCGGCCAGCTCGCTGCGCTCGGCCTGGAGCTCGTCGAGGCGGCGGTGGGTCTCGCCCAGGGCCGTCTCGACCCGGCGCAGCTCGCGGCTGGCGTCGGCCTGGGCGTCCCGAGTGGAAGAGAGGCGCCGGGTGACGCCCTGGATCTCCTCGCCGATGGCATCCAGGCGCTCCCGGGCCGCCCGCTCGCTGGGCTGGGCGGCCAGGGGCGCGGCCAGGCAGAGCGCCAGCAGCGCCACCGTGAGCCGGCCTGCCCGCCGGGGCAGGCGGTGCGGGCTGGACATGGGGCCGGCCTGGGTCAGGAGGCCGCGTCGAAGTCGACCAGCACCCGGCCGGTCATCTCCTCGGGCACCGGCTGGTCCATCATGGCCAGCAGGGTGGGGGCGATGTCGCAGAGGCTGCCGTCCTCCAGCAGGCGCGCCGGGCGCTGGCCCACGTAGATCAGCGGCACCTCGAAGGTGGTGTGGGCGGTCTGGGGGTTGCCGGTCTCGGGGTTGACCATCTGCTCGGCGTTGCCGTGGTCGGCGGTGACCAGGCAGGCGCCGCCGGCCTTCTCGATCGCCGCCACCACGCGGCCCACGCAGCTGTCGACGGCCTCGATGGCCTTCACCGCGGCGTCGAAGTCGCCGGTGTGGCCGACCATGTCGCCGTTGGCGTAGTTGCAGACGATCAGGTCGTGCTCCCCGGACTCGATGGCCGCCACCAGCTTGTCGGTGACCTCGACGGCGCTCATCTCAGGCTTCTCGTCGTAGGTCTTCACATCCTGGGGGGAGGGCACCAGGATCCGGGTCTCGCCTGTGTACTCGGCCTCGCGGCCGCCGGAGAAGAAGAAGGTGACGTGGGCGTACTTCTCGGTCTCGGCGATGCGCAGCTGGGTCAGGCCGCGGGCCTCCATCACCTCGCCCAGGGTGTTGGTGAGCGACGCCGGCGGGAAGGCCGCGGGGGCGGGGATGTCGGCGGCGTACTGGGTCAGCATCACCAGGCCGTCGGCGGCGAGACGCGGGCAGACGCGGCGCTCGAAACCGTCGAAGTTTTCCTGGACGAAGGCGCGGGTCAGCTCCCGGGCGCGATCGGCGCGGAAGTTCATGAAGATGGCGGCGTCGCCCTCCTCGAGGACCACCGGGGCGCCGGTGGGGCGGATGCTGGTCGCGGCCACGAATTCGTCGGTCTCGCCGCGCTCGTAGGCGGCGCGCAGCCCCTCCTCGGCACTCACCGCCTCGAACTCGCCGACGCCCTCGGTGAGCAGGCGGTAGGCCTTCTCGACGCGATCCCAGCGGTTGTCGCGGTCCATGGCGTAGTAGCGGCCGATGATGGAGGCGACGAAGCCGTTGTCGGCGCCGACCAGCTCGGCGAGGCGCCCGTTGGCGCGCTCGAGGGAGGCCAGGGCGCTCTTGGGCGGCATGTCGCGACCGTCCAGGAAGCCGTGGACGTAGATACGCTGCGCGCCGCGGCGGGCGGCCAGCTCGGCCATGGCGATGAAGTGGTCGTCGTGGCTGTGCACGCCGCCCGGGGAGAGCAGGCCCAGCAGGTGCACCGCGCGGCCCTCGGCCACGGCGGCATCGATGGGCGCGGTCAGGGCGGCGATGGTGTCCAGGTCGCCGTCCTCGATCGCCTTGGTGATGCGGGTGAAGTCCTGGTACACCACGCGGCCGGCGCCGAGGTTCATGTGGCCGACCTCGGAGTTGCCCATCTGGCCGTCGGGCAGCCCCACGTGGCGGCCGTCGGTGTGGATCAGGGTGGCCGGATGCTCGCGGTGGAGGCGGTCCATCACCGGGGTGCGGGCGGCCAGCACGGCGTTGTGGGCCGAGTCCGGGTTGTGGCCGTAGCCGTCGAGGATGATCAGGGCAACGGGGCGCGGTGTCCGGGGGCTGGCGGAATTCGTCATGGGGCTGTCCTCGCGGAGTGATGGCGACACCTTCACGCCCTGAACGGCTCGCGGCACAGGCGCAGGGCCCGGCGCAGCCGGCTCGGCAGGCGAGGCAAGGGCGGGGTCGCGGCAGATGGCGGATTGCGGCATCATATCGCATGGCCCCATCGGGCGTCATCGCCGGCCGCCAGGCGTCGTGTATACTGGGCACCGTTCGGCAAAGGCCCGAGTGGCCCCGGCCTTCCCCTTCGTGCACCGAGACAAGAGTTATCCGGACCCATGATCGATCAGCTGTTTGAATTCATGCAGAACCACCCGCTGCTGGTGGGCGCCTTCCTGATGGTGCTGACCGCCTGGATCCTCTACGAGGTTCGTAACAGCAGCGCCAGCGGCGTGACCGCGAGCGAGGCGACCCAGCTGATCAACCGTGAGGACGCGGTGGTGGTGGATACCCGTGACGCCGGGGACTTCAAGGCCGGCCATATCGCCGGTGCCCGCAACATTCCCCAGAGCCGCATCGACGAGCGCCTGTCCGAACTCGACAAGGTCAAGGAGAAGCCGATCATCATCGTCTGCAAGTCCGGCCAGTCGGCGGGCATGACCGTGGCCAAGCTGGCCAAGGCGGGCTACCCTCGCGTGCTCAAGCTCAAGGGCGGCATGCTGCAGTGGCAGGCCGACGGCCTGCCGGTCGTGCGCAAGTAGCCCCAATCGACACATCGTTCGTTCACCGATTCAAAGGATCATTCCCATGGCGGAAGAGAACAACCAGAACGCCGGCGGCCAGGCGGCCGGCCAGCAGGACAAGCCCCAGCTGCAGTTCGCCGTGCAGCGCATCTATGTGAAGGACATCTCCTTCGAGGCCCCCAACTCGCCGGCGGTCTTCCAGCAGCCCTTCAAGCCCAAGGTGGGCCTGGACCTCAACACCTCCAGCCAGCAGGTGGGCGAGGGCCTCTTTGAAGTGGTCATCAAGGTCACCGCCCAGGTGACCCACAGCGAGGAGGGCACCACCTCCTTCCTGGCCGAGATCGAGCAGGCCGGCCTGTTCCGCATCGCCGGCATCGAGGGGGCCCAGCTGGATCACACCCTGGGCGCCTTCTGCCCCAACGTGCTCTTCCCCTATGCCCGGGAGTGCATCGACAACCTGGTCAACCGCGGCGGCTTCCCGCCCCTGATGCTGGCGCCGGTCAACTTCGAGGCGATCTACGCCCAGAAGAAGAAGCGCGAGGCCGAGCAGGCCCAGGCTCAGACCACCCAGTAAGGGAGGTTTCCGCTGCCGTGGTGATGACCAGAAAGGCACCGCGCATCCACGTCGCCGCCGACTTCATCGTCGGCGGCGACGTCGTTCTGCCCGAGGGGCCGGCCCGTCATGTGGCCCGGGTGCTGCGCCTGGGCGAGGGGGCCCCGCTGCGCCTCTTCGACGGCGCCGGCCGGGAAGCCGAAGCGGTGCTGGTGGAGGCCGGCCGCAAGCGGGTGGTGGCACGCATCGAGGCCGTCGAGACCGGCGGCGGCGAGTCGCCCCTGGCGGTGCACCTGGGCCAGGCGATCTCCAAGGGAGACCGCATGGACTACGCCATCCAGAAGGCGGTGGAGCTGGGGGTGGCCGCCATCACCCCGCTCTATACCGAGCACGGCGACGTGCGCCTCAAGGGCGAGCGCGAGGCGAAGAAGCTCGCCCACTGGCAGGCGGTGGCGGCCAGCGCCTGCGAGCAGTGCGGCCGCGCGGTGGTGCCGCCGGTGCACCCGCCGCTGGCGCTCGCCGACTGGCTCGCCGAGCGCGACGAAGCCCTGCGCCTGGTGCTGCACCCGGCCACCGGCGCCGAGGATGTTCTGCAGCGGGATGCCGCGCCGGCAAGCGTTGCCCTGCTGATCGGCCCCGAGGGGGGCCTCGCCGAGGGCGAGGTCGAGGCCGCCCGGGCCACCGGCTTCGCCCCGCTCACCCTGGGGCCGCGCATCCTGCGCACCGAGACCGCCCCGGTGGTGGCGCTGAGCCTGCTGCAATATCGTTTCGGTGATCTGTAAGCGCTCACTTTCGTCCCTTCCCATTTCTCAGGGAGCCCGTCATGTCCGATTCACGCGAACCGCGTACTTCGCGCCCCGCCGCCGGCCGGCGCTACCGCGCCCCGAAGTGTGCGGTGGGCGAGGTGGCCTACCTGGAGGTGGTCACCGTCAACGAGACCGGTGCCTTCCTCGACTGGGGTCATCTCAAGGACCTGCTGCTGCCCTACGGGGAGCAGCGCTTCCGGCCCAGCGTGGGCAAGCGGGTGCTGGTCAGGATCTACGAGGACCAGCAGGGGCGGCCGGTGGCCTCCCAGAAGCTCGACCGCTTCGTCGTCGACGAGGCCGAAGGCCTCGCGGCGGGGGACGAGGTGACCCTGGTGATCGCCGAGCAGACCGACCTCGGCTTCAAGGCGGTGGTGGAGCATCGCTGCTGGGGACTGCTCTACCGCGATGACGTGACCCGCCCGCTGCGCCGGGGGCAGCGCCTCACCGGCTACGTGAAGCGCCTGCGCGACGACGGCCGGCTGGACCTCTCGCTGCTGCCGCCGGGGGCGGCGCGCCTGGACGTGGTGGGCGAGGCGGTGCTCAAGGCGCTGCGCGAGAGCGGCGGCTACCTGCCGCTGGGCGACAAGAGCGACGCCGCCGAGATCAAGGCGCGGCTGGGGGTGAGCAAGAGCGCCTTCAAGCAGGCCATCGGCCGGCTCTACAAGCGCCGGCTGATCACACTGTCGCCCACCGGTATCCGGCTGGCGCCCGGCGGCGACTAGCCGGCATACTGGCCCCATCCACACTCTCGATCGGAACTCGACCCCATGAGCGAACGCGCCCTGAAGATCGGCGTGGTGATGGACCCCATCGCCGATATCGCCTACAAGAAAGACACCACCCTGGCCATGCTGTGGGCCGCCCAGGACCGCGGCGCCTCGCTGCACTACCTGGAGCAGGGGGACCTCTTCCTGCGCGACGGTCGGTCCTTCGGTCGACTGCGCGACCTGACCGTGCATCGCGACTCGGCCCACTGGTACGATCTGGGCGAGCCCGAGCCGCGCCCCCTGGCCGAGCTCGACGTGATCCTGATGCGCAAGGATCCGCCGGTGGATGCCCACTTCCTCAACGCCGTCTACCTGCTGGGCTTCGCCGAGCGCGAAGGCGTGCTGGTGGTCAACCCCACCCGGGCGCTGCTGGAGTGCAACGAGAAGCTCTTTGCCCAGCAGTTTCCCCAGTGCTGCACCCCGACCCTGGTGGCCTGCAACGAAGCCGAGCTGCGCGCCTTCCACGCCGAGCACCAGGACGTGATCTTCAAGCCCCTGGACGGCATGGGCGGCAGTGGGATCTTCCACGTGCGCCCCGATGGCCGTAACCTCGGCGCCATCATCGAGACCCTCACCGAGCGCGGCCAGCGCCAGATCATGGCCCAGCGCTACATCCCCGAGATCGTCGACGGCGATACCCGTATCCTGCTGGTGGACGGCGAGCCGGTGCCCTATGGCCTGGCCCGGGTGCCCATGGCCGGTGAGACCCGCGGCAACCTGGCCGCCGGCGGTACCGGCGTCAGCCGCGAGCTCACCGAGCGGGACCACTGGCTGATCCGTCAGGTGCAGCCGATGATCCGCGACAAGGGGCTGATGTTCGTGGGCCTCGATGTGATCGGCGACTATATCACCGAGATCAACGTGACGAGCCCCACCTGCGTGCGCGAGATCGATGACCAGCGCGGCACCGACATCGCCGGCATGCTGCTCGACGCCATCGAGCGCCGCCTCGAGGCCCGCTGCGGCTGAGCGGGAGTCCCCCATGTCCTGGTCGGTCAGCGATCCCATCCAGTATGCCCCGGTCACCCGGCCCTACCGGCGCTGGCTGGCCGTCTCGCTGGCGCTGCTGCTGCACCTGGCGCTGATCGGCGTGGTGGCGAGCTGGCAGTTCGCCGCGCCGCCCGTCGAGCGCTCTAGCCTCGACGTGGTGCTGGTGAGCCGCCCCGGTGAGCCGCCGGTGGAGGCCGAGGCGATCGCCGAGCAGGACCAGCAGGCCAGCGGCGAGCAGCAGGAGGAGGCCCAGGCGGAGTCCCTGGCCGCGCCCCTGGAGGAGCTGCCGGCGGTGCAGGAGAGCGTGGCCGACGTGGACCCGGCCACCCCGGCCGAGCCGGAGCAGGCGCGCACCGAGCCCGACGCCCGCCCCGATGAACGGGCGCCGCCCGCCGCCGAGAGCGCCCAGGAGGTCGAGACGCCTCCCGAGCCCCGGGAGAGCGCTCCCCAGGCGGCGGACGCCGCCGCCTCGCCCAGCGTCACGGCCCCTTCGGCGTCGGGGCGCGACCTGCTGGCCCAGGCCACCCGCAGCATCCGCGAGCAGGGCCTCAGCCCGGAGGCGGCGGGGCAGGCCGGCGAGACGCCCCAGCTGGCCGCACAGCGCGCCGCCGAGGCGCGCTACATCGACGACTGGACCCGCCGGGTGGAGGACTACGGCAACCGGGTGCACCCGGCGCCGCGCCACCTGCAGGGGCAGCTGCGCATCCGCGTGGTGATCGGCCGCGACGGCGGGCTTCGTCAGGCGGAGGTGGTACAATCCTCGGGACATGCCGAGCTCGACCAGGCCGCGCTGGATACCGTCCACGGCGCGGGGCCCTATCGCCCCTTCGATGCGGGCATGGGGAACCTGGACAGCCTCTCCATCACGCGCGTCTGGCGGTTCGGCCAAGGCAATCACTACGGCGTGCGATAGGACCGCCGGGGAGTCTCATGCAACATTTCGGTTTGAAGGACCACTTCCTGCTGGCGATGCCGCACCTGGAAGACCCCAATTTCGCCGGTAGCCTCGGCTACCTGTGCGACCACGACGAGAAGGGCACCATGGGGGTCATCGTCAACCGCCCCCTGGAGCTCACCCTGGAGGCGCTCTTCGAGCAGCTGGAGCTGGGCGGCGAGGAGAGCCCCCACCGCAACGCGCCGGTCTACTTCGGCGGCCCGGTCCACAAGGATCGCGGCTTCATCCTGCACCGGGGCTCCAGCACCCCCTGGGACTCCAGCATCCAGGTCACCGAGGAGCTGGCCCTGACCACCTCCATGGACATGCTCCAGGCCCTGGCCGCCGGTGAGGGCCCCGAGCACTTCCTGGTCTGCCTGGGCTGCGCCGGCTGGGAGGCGGGGCAGCTGGAGCAGGAGCTCCTCGACAACGCCTGGCTCACCGTGGAGGGGCGCAGCGACATCCTCTTCGAGGTGCCGCCCGAGCAGCGCCTGGGAGCGGCCGCCGGCATCCTCGGCGTCGACCTCAACCTGATGACCCGCGAGGCGGGCCACTCCTGATGGCATCGGAGCGAGGCTGATGGCGCGCGAGGGCGAGCGGCTGATCCTGGGGTTCGACTTCGGTACCCGGCGCATCGGCGTGGCGGTGGGCAACGAGCTGCTGGCCAACGCTCGCGAGCTCGACCCGCTGCCGGCCCGGGACGGTATCCCCGACTGGGAGCAGGTGGCACGGCTGGTGGCGGAGTGGCAGCCGGACCTCTTCGTGGTGGGGCTGCCGCTCACCGCCGAGGGTGAGGAGCAGCTGATGAGCACCCGCGCCCGCAAGTTCGGCAAGCGCCTGTTCGGCCGCTTCGGGATACCCTGCGTGATGGTCGACGAGCGCGGCTCCACCGGCGAGGCCAAGGTGATCGCCCGGGAGCTCGGCCACCGCGGCAACTACCGGGAGGCGAGCGTCGACGGCATCAGCGCGGTGCTGATCGTCGAGCGCTGGTTCGCCGCCCGGGAGGGGCTGCCCGGCCGCTGAGGCCTTCAGCCCGAGGGCTGAAGGTCCTCCACCGAGAGCTCGGTGAACTGTTCCAGGAACGCCACCAGGGTCGCCGGATGCCGGAAGCTGGCGTCGAACTCCTCCTGCCGGCCGCCGCGCCGCCGCGTGACCCGGGTGCGGTATTCGCTTCCCGCCTTGACCACCCTGACGCTGGCCTCCCGATCCCCGTCGCGCTTCTGCCCTTCGAGGGCGACCCTGTCGCCGAGCTTCGACTCCAGCTGCCGGGCGGCGGCCAGGGCCTCGGGGGTGGCCCAGATAGCCTGGTCACGGTCGCCGTAGCGGTGGAGCACCACCACCAGCAGCGCCGAGAAGACGGCACTGGTCAGCAACCAGGTGGCGGTGACGCCGTCCGGTGACGTCGCGAGCAGCGCGAAGAGCTGCACCGCTGCGCCCACCGCCAGCGCTGCGGCCAGCGGCCGCCACATCCGTGGCCCCATGAAGCTGCGCTGCAGCACATAGCCCCAGAGCCCGACCACCGCCAGCCCACCGGCCACCAGCTGCGCCAGGGCCAGCGGGGTGCCTCCCCCGGCCAGCAGAGCGATCACCCCCAGCAGCAGCAGCAGGGTATAGAACACCGCCAGCAGGCGGTAGGCGCGTTGCAGATTCATGGGTCACTCCTCCCGGGCCGACATGGGGGCCGGGGCGGCACCCGGCGCCGCCCCTCCCTGACCTCATCAGCATAGGCGAAGTGGTGCGACTCGCTACGCCTCAGATCTCGCGGTCGTCAACGCCCACGCGGGTCGGCACGAACCAGCGCACCGGGCGCAGCTCCTTCTCGATCAGCTCGTCCACCCCGAGCAGGGTGGCGAAGATCGCCATGCGCACCGGGATGCCGTTGTCGGTCTGGCGGAAGATCGCCAGGCGGGGGTCGCCGTTGAGGTCCACGTCGAGGTCGTTGGCGCCGGGGCGACTGTCTCGCGGCAGCGGGTGCATGACGATGGTGGTGTCGTTGCAGCGCCGGTCGAGGAAGGCGCGGTCCACGGTGAAGTCCCGGGAGAGGCTGAAGCCCTCGCTCATCTCCTCGGTGAAGCGCTCCTTCTGGATGCGGGTGGTATAGACCACGTCCACGTCCCGGTAGTCCTGGGCCAGGCTCTCGCGCTGCTCGACCCGGTGGCCCCGGGAGGTGACCAGATCGATCAGGTGGCTCGGCATCTCCAGGCCCGGCGGGGCCACCAGGGTGATGCGCATGGGCTCATGCAGGGAGAGCAGCTTGATCAGCGAGTGCACGGTGCGCCCGAACTTCAGGTCGCCGGTCATCAGCACATGGGCGCCGGCCAGCTGCTTGCCCAGGCGGGCGAACTCCTTCTCGATGGTGTAGAGGTCGAGCAGCGCCTGGCTGGGGTGCTCGCCGGGGCCGTCGCCGCCGTTGATCACCGGCACGTTGATGGCGGCGGCGAACTCCGCCACCGAACCCTGGTCGGGATGGCGCATCACGATGGCGTCGCAGTAGCCGCTCATCACCCGGCTGGTGTCGTAGAGCGACTCGCCCTTGGCCATGGAGGAGAAGGTGAAGCCGGTGGTGTCGCAGACGCTGCCGCCCAGGCGGCAGAAGGCGGCGTTGAAGCTGACCCGGGTACGGGTGCTGGCCTCGAAGAAGAGGTTGCCGAGCACGGCCCCCTCCAGCACCCGGGTGACCTGACGCCGCTGGGCAATGGGCTCCATGCGGGCGGCGACCCGCATCAGGTGGTCGACGTGATCGCGGGACAGGGAATCGACGGAGAGCAGGTGGGAACTCATCGGGCGGCCTCGGCTGCGGGGAGGATGGACGGCCGCTAGTGTACTCCGCCGCGGCGCAGGCTTCACGAGGAGGCGAAGGGCTCCCGGCAGGTTGGCAGCGAAATCCGCTTGACCTCGGTCAAAGTGCCGTGAGGCCGGAGGGTCGATACTGAAGTCAGTTCATGATCATCGGACGGGAGTCTCCCCATGGCCACTGCACAGATCAAGCGTACTACCTGGTGGGAGCGTCTGACCGAGCGCTGCTACGCGGCATCCACACCCCAGCTGGTGCGCGACGTCCAGCACGAGGCAGGCACGACCTACCAGAAGCTGCTGACCGACCTCGAGACTCCCCTGGAGCCAGGCTTCGAGCGCGAGATGGCCAGGCAGCTGGGGGTGGGCCAGCCGGTGACCTTCGTGCCGTCGAGGACCCTGATGCCGGTGATGATGCAGCGCTTCGGCCTGCAGGACGCCGATCTTGCCGCCGAAGCGGGCTATGGTGCCCTGCGCGACACCTGCAACGCCTGCCCCGTGGTGGGCCACTGCTGGCAGTCCATGCGTGCCGGTGCCGACGTCGAGGAGTGCCGCGGCTTCTGCCCCAACGCCGAGGCCTTCGAGCGCCTCGCCGCTGGATGAGCCCATCACCTTGCTGATGCATCGACACCCCGGCCCCGTGCCGGGGTGTCGCTGTTTTGACGGTCAGTCTCGTGGCAGGGCTTCACCAGTTCAGCCCTCGTCGACCAGGCAGTGCTCGGCAGGCTCGGCGCGGCGGCGCACCAGCAGCAGATGGCTGGCCAGCGATAGCAGCCCCATCAGGCCGATGGTCATGGCCAGGGTGCGCGTGCTGCCGTCGTGGAACTGGCCCACCAGGCCACCCACCACGGCGGCGATGGTCATCTGCAGGAAGCCGAACAGTGACGAGGCCGCGCCGGCGCACTGGGGGTTGGGGGCCAGGGCACCGGCCATGGTCTGGGGCATCAGGATGCCCACCCCCAGCATGAACATCATGTGCGGGCCCACCACCGCCCAGGGGGTGTGCACGCCGAGGAGGGCCAGGCCGGCCATCGCTGCCCCTCCCGCCGCACAGACCAGGGTGCCCTGGGTGATCAGCCGGTCGCGGCCCAGGCGGTGGCTGTAGCGGCCGCTGACCAGGGTGCCGGCGAAGAAGCCCGCCACGATCAGGGTGAAGAGGGTGCCGTAGAGGGTCGGCGCCACGCCCAGGTACTCGATCAGCACGAACGAGGAGCCGGAGAGGTAGGCGAAGAGCCCCGAGAAGGCCGCGGCGTTGACCAGCGTATAGCCGACGAAGGCGCGCTGGCCCAGCAGCAGCCGGAAGTTGGCCAGTATCGCCCGCGGGGCGATCGACTGGCGGCGCGCCCGCGTCAGCGGCTCGGGAAGCAGCAGCACCAGCACGGCGAGCATCACCGCGGCATAGAGCGCCAGCACCACGAACACCGACTCCCAGCCGAAGAGCAGCAGCAGCCCCGCCCCCATCACCGGAGCCAGAGCCGGGGCCAGCGCCATGGTGCTGGCCATGTAGGCGAGGATGCGTCCCGCCTCGATGGGGCCGTGGATGTCACGCACCGCTGCACGCGCCAGCACCGGGCCGGCGGCGCCGCCGAAGGCCTGCAGGAAGCGGCCGACCAGCAGCCACTCGATGCTCGGCGCCAGGGCGCAGAGCAGGCTTGCCGCCAGGAACAGGGCAATCCCGGCGATCATTACCGGACGGCGGCCATAGCGGTCCGAGATCGGGCCGCAGAACAGCTGGGCCAGGGCGAAGCCGGCCATGTAGAGGCTCAGCGTCAGCTGCACCCGGTCCGGGCCGGTCCCCAGCGCCTCGGCCATGGCCGGCATGGCGGGCAGGTACATGTCGGTGGCCAGGGGGCCCAGGGCGGTCAGCGCGGCCAGGGTCACTACCGTGGTGGGGGAGGTAAGCTTCAGCACCCGAAGTTCCTTCTGCTGTGGAGCCTCTCGGATCGTGGAAAGGCGCGGGAACGCGAGGCGGGCGCCTCCCCGGCCGGAGAGGCGCCCACTTAATTAGCCTGCTTATTCTAGATCAGCCGGCGTCGGGTTGCGCCCCTGGTGCGGCCCGGGCGAAGGCCGGCGTCGCCACCCTGCAGGCCGTCGATAAATCGGTGGGCCTTCCTGTGTCATCGACAGGATGAGGTGCTCAGGAAGCAGGTACCCGCCCGCCCAGCCGGGTGGTGATCTCGGCGGCGGTGTCGCGCACCAGCTCGCCCAGCTCCAGCAGGCGCGCCTCGGGAATGCGCGCCACGGGGCCGGAGACGGAGATGGCGGCCAGGGGGATGCCGTGCTCGTCGTGGAGGCAGGCGGCCACGCAGTGCAGGCCGATGGCGTGCTCCTCGCGGTCGCAAGCGAAGCCCTGGCGGCGGATCTCGGCGAGCCCCTCGCGCAGCGTCTCTGGGGTGTGCAGGGTGTTCTCGGTCACCCGGGAGAGCCCCTGCTCGGCGAGGATGCGTTCCAGCTCGTCGTCGGGGAGCCAGGCCATCAGCGCCTTGCCGACCCCGGAGGCGTGCAGCGGGGCCCGGGAGCCGAGCCGGGTGATCATGCGCATCATCTGGGGCGACTCGCTCTGGGCCAGGAAGACCGCGGTGCCGCCATCGCGGATGCCGAGGTTGGCGGTCTCGCCGGTCTGGGCGGTGAGGCGGCGCAGGAAGGGGCGGCTGGTGCCCACGAAGTCCCGGGCCTCCAGGAAGCTGTTGCCGATGCGGAAGGTCTTGACGTCGATCTTCCAGACGCCGAGTTCGCTGTCCTGGGTCACGAAGCCCTGGCTCTGCAGGGCCTGCAGCAGGCGGTGGGTCGTCGAGGGGGCGAGCTCCGCCTGCTCGGCCAGCTCCGAGAGCGCAAGCCCCCCGGAGCTCGCCGAGAGGCGCTCGAGGAGATTGAGCCCGCGCACCAGCGACTGGCTGTGGCCTCCGGTGGCCTTCCCTGATCCTGCGGGGCGCCCCGCCGTCCTGCGCTTGACCTCGCTCACCCTCGACTCTCCTCGTATCGGTTGCCCGCTGTGGGCCACAGGATACCCTGTCGGCCGTGGGCTGTCGCGCCTGCGGAAATCGCTTCCATTCTCTCGTTCAGTGGGTGCCGGCCTAGCGATGGCGCCATTCGGGCGCCCGCTTGTCGATAAAGGCGTCGATGCCCTCGCCGGCGTCCTCGGCCATCATGTTGCAGGCCATCACCTCCCCGGCGAAGGCGTAGGCCTCCTCCAGGGGCATCTGCAGCTGGCGCTGGAACATGCCCTTGCCGGTGCGCACCGCCACGGCGCTCTTGGCGCAGATGCTGGCGGTGAGCTCGCCCACGGCCTCGTCCAGGGCGTCATCGTCGGCCACACGGTTGACCAGTCCCCACTCCAGGGCCGTCCCGGCGTCGATGAACTCGCCGGTGAGCAGCATTTCCATGGCCCGCTTGCGGCTGACATTGCGCGACAGCGCCACCGCCGGGGTGGAGCAGAAGAGCCCAGCGTTGATGCCGGAGACGGCGAAGCGCGCCGAGCGCGATGCCACCGCGAGGTCGCAGCTGGCCACCAGCTGGCAGCCGGCGGCGGTGGCGATGCCCTGCACCCGGGCGATGACCGGTACCGGCAGCTCGACGATGGCCTGCATGACCCGGCCGCAGCGGGCGAAGAGCTCCTGGTAGTAGGCCTTGTCCGGGTTGGCGCGCATCTGCTTGAGGTCGTGACCGGCGCAGAAGGCGCGCCCCTCGGCGGCGATCACCACGCAGCGCACGCTGCCGTCGTTGGCCAGCCGGCCCAACTCCTCCTTGAGGGCAAGCAGCATCTCCTCGGAGAGGGCGTTGAAGCTGCCGGGACGACTGAGAGTCAGGGTGGCCACGCCGCCTTCGTCGCGGCGCCGCAGCGGTGGGGTCGAGTCGCTCATCATGGTCTCCCGGTTGTTGTCGGCGTGTCGGAGTCTGCCATCCAGCCTAGCGCGCCTGGCGGCGGGCACGCACTTCGACCATGGATAGCGGGGCGCGGCCCCTCAACGCAAGCCGCCGCGTCGAGTGACGCGGCGGCATGGGGCGCTGAGAGGGAGGGCGCGGGTGGCGAGCGGTCAGGCTCAGGCGCTTTCGGAGTAGAGCACCCGCACCTTGAGGGTGTGCTCCACCTGGCGCAGGGCCTCGAGGGCCTGGGGGCCGTAGGCCTTGTCGACGTCGATCACCACGTAGCCGACCTTCTCGTTGGTCTGCAGGTACTGGCCGGCGATGTTGATGTCGTTCTCGGAGAGCACGCGGTTGATCTCGGAGAGCACGCCCGGCACGTTGTCATGGATGTGCAGCAGGCGGTGCTTGTCCGGGTGGGCCGGCAGGGCGACCTCGGGGAAGTTGACCGAGGTGACGGTGGTGCCGTTGTCGGAGTAGGTGATCAGCTTCTCGGAGACCTCGATGCCGATGTTCTCCTGGGCCTCCAGGGTGGAGCCGCCGATGTGCGGGGTGAGGATGACGTTGTCCAGGCCGCGCAGGGGGCTCTCGAACTCCTCGTCGTTGCCCTTGGGCTCCACCGGGAAGACGTCGATGGCGGCGCCGTTGAGCCTGCCGGCCTTGATGGCATCGGCCAGGGCCTCGATCACCACCACGCTGCCGCGGGCGGCGTTGATCAGAATGCCGCCCTCTTTCATGCGCGCGATCTGCTCGGCGCCGATCATCCACTTGGTGGAGGGCAGGTCGGGCACGTGCAGGCTGACCACGTCGGCGCGGCCCAGCAGCTCGTCGAGGCTGGCCACCTGGCGGGCATTGCCCATGCCGAGCTTGGCGACCACGTCGTAGTAGATGACGTCGAAGCCCAGGGACTCGGCCAGCACCGAGAGCTGGGAGCCGATGCTGCCGTAGCCGACGATCCCCAGGGTCTTGCCGCGGGCCTCATGGGAGTTCTTGGCGCTCTTCTGCCAGCCGCCGCGGTGGGCCAGGGCGTTCTTCTCCGGGATGCCGCGCAGCAGCATGATCGCCTCGGCCAGCACCAGCTCGGCCACCGAGCGGGTGTTGGAGTAGGGGGCGTTGAAGACCGGGATGCCGCGTGCCAGCGCCGCATTGAGGTCGACCTGGTTGGTGCCGATGCAGAAGCAGCCCACGGCCACCAGCTTCTCGGCGGCGGCGAAGACCCGCTCGTTGAGCTGGGTCCGCGAGCGGATGCCGATAAAGTGGACGTCGCGGATCTTCTCGATCAGCGCCGCCTCGTCCAGCGAGGTGGTCAGGTACTCGATGTTCGAGTAGCCGGCGTTACGCAGATTGTCCACCGCGCTCTGGTGGATGCCCTCGAGCAGCAGGATCTTGATCTTGCTCTTGTCCAGGGACGTCTTGGCCATGGTCGAATCAACCCCTTCCGGCGCGAGCCGCATGCAGTGACAGGTAGGAAAAAAGAGGAGCTATTCTAGCACAGGCCAGCCATGAGCCAGGATGAAAATGGTGCGCAGCCATGATGAGCGCAGTGCAAGTTGCAACCGGGCCATGCCGGGGCAGACGACCCCCGGGGGGGAGCGTGTATACTGTCGCCTTTCTAAACGCCGCATGAGCCGGCAGCCAAGCGAGGGGAGCGATGGCGGAGCGCAGCAAGCGAGCCGATGGCCAGGAGGCGACGACGGACTTTGCCACTACCGTCGAGCGCCTGGAGTGCCTGGTGGAGCGCCTGGAGTCCGGCGAGCTGTCGCTGGAGGCGTCGCTCTCCGCCTTCGAGGAGGGCATTCGCCTGACCCGCGACGCCCAGCGCCGGCTCGATGAGGCCGAGCTCCGGGTGCGCACCCTGACCGAGGGCGCCGAGGGCAGCATGACCCTGACGCCCTTCTCTCCGGGGTCAGAAGAAGGAAAGGATGAGAGTGAACGCTGAAAGCCTGGCGGCCCGGCTGGCCGCGGATCGTGCCCGGGTGGATGCCCGGCTGGAAGCGCTGTTCGGCGAGCGGGGCGCCGCGGTGCCGCGCCTGGATGCCGCCATGCGCCACGGCGTGCTGGTGGGCGGCAAGCGGCTGCGCCCGGTGCTGGTCTATGCCGCCGGTCGCGCCCTGGGCGCGGCGGACGACGCCCTGGATGCGCCGGCCATGGCCATCGAGCTGGTCCACGCCTACTCCCTGGTCCATGACGATCTGCCGGCCATGGATGACGACGACCTGCGCCGCGGCCAGCCCACGGTACACAAGGCCTATGACGAGGCCACCGCGATCCTGGCCGGTGACGCCCTGCAGGCGCTCGCCTTCGAGGTGCTGGCCCGCTCCACCCACCCGCGGCTGGCCGCCATGCTGGTCACCCTGGCCGAGGCCGCCGGCCGCGACGGCATGGTGGCCGGTCAGGCCCTGGATCTCGCCGCCGTGGGGGGCCACCCCGACGTGGCGGCCCTGGCCGCCATGCATGGCCACAAGACCGGCGCCCTGATTCGCGCCGCGGTGAGGCTGGGAGGCCTGGCCGCCGTGGCCGAGGAGGACCCCCGCCTGGCGGCCCTGGACGACTACGCCCGGGCCATCGGCCTGGCCTTCCAGATCCATGATGATGTCCTCGACGTGACCGGCGACGCGGCCACCCTGGGCAAGGCCACCGGGGCGGATGCCGCCCGGGACAAGCCGACCTACCCGACGCTGATGGGGCTGGACGGCGCGCGCCGCCGTTCCCGGGAGCTGGTGGAGGAGGCCCAGGCCGCCCTGGCCCCGCTGGGCGAGGGGGCGGATGCCCTGACCGCCCTGGCCCGCTACATGATCGAGCGTGACCACTGACACGACAGATGACGCCATGAAGCTGTTCGATGAGATTCCCGCCGAGCGACCGGCCACGCCCCTGCTCGACACCCTGGACACGCCGGCTGCGCTGCGTGCCATGACCACCGCCCAGCTGGCGCAGGTGGCCGATGAACTGCGGGCCTACCTGCTCTACAGCGTGGGGGTCTCTGGGGGCCACTTCGGGGCCGGCCTCGGCGTCGTCGAGCTCACCGTGGCGCTGCACCAGGCCCTGGAGACCCCCCACGACCGCCTGGTCTGGGACGTGGGCCACCAGGCCTATCCCCACAAGATCCTGACCGGCCGCCGCGAGGCGATGCCGAGCATCCGCCACTACGGCGGCCTGGCCGCCTTCCCGCGGCGCGCCGAGTCGGAGTTCGACACCTTCGGCGTCGGCCACTCCAGCACCTCCATCTCCGCCGCCCTGGGCATGGCGCTGGCCGCCCGGGCCCGGGGCGAGACGCGGCGCACCTGCGCGGTGATCGGCGACGGCGCCCTCACCGCCGGCATGGCCTTCGAGGCCCTGGCCCACGCCGGCCACGTCGACGCCAACCTGCTGGTGGTGCTCAACGATAACGAGATGTCGATCTCGGAGAACGTCGGCGGCATCGCCAGCTACCTGGCGCGAATCCTCTCCAGCAAGCCCTACCTCACCGTGCGCGAGGGCAGCAAGAAGGTGCTCTCCCACCTGCCCGGGGCCCTGGAGCTGGCCCGGCGCACCGAGGAGCACATGAAAGGGATGGTGAGCCCGGCTACCCTCTTCGAGGAGATGGGCTTCAACTACATCGGCCCCATCGATGGTCACGACCTGCCGCTGCTGGTGCAGACCCTGCGCAACCTGCGCGATCTGGATGGCCCCCAGTTCCTGCATGTGAAGACCCGCAAGGGGCGCGGCTTCCTGCCCGCCGAGGCGGATCCCATCGGCTATCACGCCATCACCAAGCTGGAAAAGAGCGAGCCGGAAAAGGGCCCCGCGGCGGCGCCGCTTGCCCCGCCCAGGAAAAAGAAGAAGTACTGCAACGTCTTCGGCGACTGGCTATGCGATATGGCGGCGGCCGACGCGCGGCTGATCGGCATCACCCCGGCCATGCGCGAAGGCTCCGACCTGGTGCGCTTCTCCCGGGAGTATCCCGAGCGCTACTTCGACGTGGCCATCGCCGAGCAGCATGCGGTGACCCTGGCCGCCGGCATGGCCTGCGAAGGGATGAAGCCGGTGGTGGCGATCTACTCCACCTTCCTGCAGCGCGGCTATGACCAGCTGATCCACGACGTGGCGGTGCAGGACCTCGACGTCACCTTCGCCATCGACCGTGCCGGCCTGGTGGGGGAGGACGGGCCCACCCACCACGGTAATCTCGATCTCTCCTACCTGCGCTGCGTGCCCGGCCTGGTGGTGCTGGCGCCCGCCGACGAGGCGGAGTGCCGCGCCATGCTGAGCGCCGCCTATCACCATCCCGGCCCCGCCGCGGTGCGCTATCCGCGCGGCACAGGCCCGGGCGTGGCGATCCCCGCCCACCTGGAGCCCATCGCCATCGGCCAGGCCGAGACCCGCCGCGAGAGCGGCGCCGAGGCGGGGCGGCGCGTGGCCCTGCTCGCCTTCGGCAGCCTCAACGTGCCGGCCGCCGAGGTGGCCGAGCGCCTCGATGCCACCCACCTCAATATGCGCAGCATCAAGCCCCTGGACCGCGAGGCGGTGCTCTCCGCCGCGCGGGACCATGACCTGCTGGTGACGCTTGAGGAGAACGTGGTGGCCGGCGGCGCCGGCAGCGCGGTAGGTGAGCTGCTGGCCGCCGAGGGCGTGCAGGCGGCGCTGCTCAACCTGGGGCTGCCGGACGCCTATGTGGAGCACGGCAAGCCCGCCGAGCTGCTCGCCGAGTGCGGCCTGGACGCCGAGGGCATCGAGGCGGCGATTCGCGCCCGGCTGGGCTAGCCCTTGCGTTCGATATCCACGTCGCTGGCCTGGGTGAAGTCATCCAGCGCCATCATGTGGCCGAGCTTGCCGGCCTTGGTGGAGAGGTACTGCTCGTTGTGGGGGTTGAGCCCGGTGGTCAGGGGCACCCGCTCGACGACGTTGACCCCGGCGCCGGTCAGGGCATCGACCTTGCGCGGGTTGTTGGTCATCAGGCGCAGAGCGCTGATGCCCAGATGCTCGAGCATCGGCACGCAGAGGTCGTAGCGGCGCAGGTCGGCGCCGAAGCCGAGCTGCTCATTGGCCTCGACGGTGTCGGCGCCCTGGTCCTGCAGGTGGTAGGCGCGGATCTTGTTGAGCAGGCCGATGCCGCGACCCTCCTGGCGCAGGTAGAGCAGTACTCCGCGCCCCTCGGCGGCGATGCGCTTGAGCGCCTCCTGCAGCTGATAGCCGCAGTCGCAGCGCATGGAGAAGAGCGCGTCGCCGGTCAGGCACTCGGAGTGAACCCGCCCCAGCACCGGCTCTCCGTCGGCCACGTCGCCGAGGGTCAGGGCAATATGGTCCTTGCCGGTAGCCTCGTCCTCGAAGCCGTGCATGGTGAAGGTGGCCCAGGGGGTGGGCAGTCGAGAGGCGGCGATGAAGCGAATCGTCACTGGGTACCTCGGTATCAGGCCGCGGGCGGTGCCGCAGAATGGGGCAATAGTCTAACAGGAACCGCGGCGGTGCTCACGGCCGCGTAGAGCCTGTCGAGCTTGGCCTCGGTCAAGCCTCGCGTGCGGCGATGCGCTACAATGGCGCCACATTTCCCGTGGATGACCGCCTGCATGGAACTCAAGAACGATCGCTTTCTGCGCGCCCTGGCGCGTCAGCCTGTGGACCGCACGCCGGTATGGATGATGCGCCAGGCTGGCCGCTACCTGCCGGAGTACCGCGCCACCCGCGCCGAAGCCGGCGACTTCATGGACCTCTGCCGCAACCAGGACCTGGCCTGCGAGGTGACCCTGCAGCCCCTGGAGCGCTATCCGCTGGACGCGGCGATCCTCTTCTCGGATATCCTCACCATCCCCGATGCCATGGGCCTGGGGCTCTACTTCGAGACCGGCGAGGGGCCGAAATTCCGCAAGCCGGTGCGCAGCGCCGAGGATGTGGCGGCGCTCAGCGTGACCGATGCCGAGCGCGACCTGGACTACGTGATGCGGGCGGTCTCCACCATCCGTCGCGAGCTCAACGGCCGGGTGCCGCTGATCGGCTTCTCCGGCAGCCCCTGGACGCTTGCTACCTACATGGTGGAGGGCAGCTCCAGCAAGGACTTCCGCCACGTCAAGACCATGCTCTACGACACGCCCAGCGTGATGCATGACCTGCTCGACACCCTGGCCACCTCGGTCACCGAGTACCTCAATGCCCAGATCCGCGCCGGTGCCCAGGCGGTGCAGATCTTCGACACCTGGGGCGGCGTACTCTCCACCCCGGCCTACCTGGAGTTCTCGCTGCGCTACATGGAGCAGATCGTCGCCGGCCTGATCCGCGAGCACGACGGGCGCAAGGTGCCGGTGATCCTGTTCACCAAGAACGGCGGTCAGTGGCTCGAGGACATCGCCCTGGCGGGCCCCGATGCCGTGGGCCTGGACTGGACGACGGAGTTGTCCGATGCCCGCTCCCGGGTCGGCCACAAGGTGGCCCTGCAGGGCAACCTGGACCCCAACGTGCTGTTCGCACGCCCGGCGGCGATTCGCGCCGAGGTGGCGCGCATCCTCGACAGCTACGGCGAGGGCCCCGGCCATATCTTCAACCTGGGCCACGGCATCAGCCAGTTCACCAACCCGGACAACGTCACCGCCTTCATGGAGGCGCTGCACGAGCTGAGCCCGGCCTACCACCGCCGTATCCAGCATGGCTGACAGGGGTCGCCCGACCTGGCTGAAACGCCTGCATGACCAGCGCCGCCTGTGGGCGGCGCTGGCCGTTGTGGGGGCAGTGGCGATTGCCATCGGAAGCCTGACCCCGGGCAGCCAGATGCCTTCGAACCTGCCCTGGGACAAGCTCAACCACTTCCTCGGCTACGCGGGGCTGGCCGGCCTATTGGGCCTGGCCGGGCTGCGCCTGCCGCTCGCCTTCCTGGCTGCCGTGTTCTACGGCCTCGCCATCGAATACGCCCAGATCCCGGTGCCGGGCCGCAGCGGCGGCGACTGGGCCGATATCCTCGCCAACACCCTCGGCGCCGCCTGCGCGGTGCTGGTGCTGGCCGGGGTGCGGCGAGGGCTGGGTCTGCGCTGAAGGGAGTGGCCGGCGCCCCCGAGATGCCGCGACAGGCTGCCTAGAGGCGTGGCTCCCGGGATGGCGGGGTCTCTGTCTGGTCGCTGGCCATGTCCAGCGAGGGCTCGCGGGGGCGCAGCCGATCGGCCGGGCGCCTTACCCGGGGGCTGCCCACTACGCTGTCGTCTGGGTCGAGGGCGCGGGCATCGCTGGTCCAGGCCGCCTGGGGATCATGCACCGCGGGGCGGCGTTCGTAGGAGCGGGTGATCACCGGGCCGGCCCCGGCGGCATTCGCCAGGTGGTGAGGCAGCAGCCACAGCTCGGCGAGCAGGCGCAGGGCCACGGCGGCCAGCAGCCAGAGGCCGCCGCCCAGCGCCAGCGGCGGCCAGGCCTCGGCCCAGCTCAGGGGCGCCAGCCATGGCGTACGCGGGGCGAGCCAGAGGGCGGCACCGGCGACGAGGCCAAGCTGCAGCAGCAGATGACAGAAGAGCAGGGTGCCGCGAGAGAGGGGGCGGCGCGGAAACAGGAACTGACGCATTGGGCTCCTCCCGGAAGCACATCGTGGTGATCAGACGTGCCGGCATCCCTGCCGGTCATGGGCGGATGCTACCCCAGATCAAGCTCCCGTGCAGTTTCCCCGTGTCAGGGCGTCATTCGGGTTGACCGGGTCCGGACGGCTTGCCACTGTTGAAGGAGTAGTGCCGCCGAGGCCCAGGGCCCGGTTTCATGACAACCTGCATCAAGGAGTGGCTATGACGACCTATATCGTGGTGGCAGACGCAGCGCGGGCCAGGATCTTCACCCGCGACGCGCTCAAGCTGGTCGAGCAGGACAGCCTGGTGCATGCGGCCAGCCGGCTGCATGAGGGGGATCTGGTCACCGATCGTGGCGCCGACGTGCACGAGTCGACCTCGGTCACATCGCGTGCTTCCGGCGGCGAGAACACGGCGCGCACCCATGAGGAGCTGATCTTCGCCAAGGAGGTGGCCGAACGGCTCTATCGGGCGCGGGTCGACAACTCCATGGAGAAGCTGATTCTGGTCGCTCCCCCGCGTTTCCTGGGCCAGCTGCGCGACAAGCTCGACGGCCCCACCACCAAGCTGGTGATCCACTCCCTCTCCAAGGACCTCTCCAAGGCCAGCCTGGAGGAGATCCAGGAGGCGGTCAGCGACATGCGCTGATCCCACTCCCCGGCGACCCCTTACCGGCGGGCCCGGCCATGATGGCCGGGCCCGCTGCCGTCCGGCTCAGGGCACCGGAGGGAGGTCGATCTGGTCGCTGCGCGTCACGCCCTCGGTCATCTGCCGGCAGAGCTTGAGGAACTCGCGCATGCCGGTGGCCATGTACTTGTGGCGGTGCCAGATGAAGGCGAACTGGCGGCTCAGGTCCAGCTCCGGCGTGGGGATCGCCACCAGGCTGCCGCGGCGGAAGGCGTCGCGCAGCGCCAGCTTGGAGACGCAGCCGATGCCGAGCCCCGACTCCACGGCGCGCTTGATCCCCTCGGTATGCTCCAGCTCCAGCAGAACATTGAAGCGGCCGCGGCGGTGTCGAGCGGCCTGCTCCAGGGTCAGGCGGGTGCCCGAGCCCTCCTCGCGCATGATCCAGGCCTCGCGCAGCAGCCGTTCCAGCGCCACCGGACCGCTCCCTGCCAGGGGGTGGTCCGGTGAGCAGAATACCGCCAGCTCATCCTCTACCCAGGGTTGGGTCGTCACGTCCTCCGCTTCGCAGTGCCCCTCGATCAGCCCGAGGTCCAGCTCATGGTGGCGAACCCCCTCGATGATGGCGCGGGTGTTGCGCACCGCCAGCCGCACGCGACTGCCGGGAAAGCGCTGCATGAAGTCGCCGATCAGCAGGGTGGCCAGGTAGTTGCCGATGGTCAGGGTGGCACCCACATCCAGGGTGCCGACCCCCTGCTGGCCGCGCAGCAGCTCCTCGATCTCCTCGGCGCGATCCAGCAGGGCCACCGCCTTGGGCAGCAGCTGGAAGCCCAGGGCATTGAGCTTGAGGCGCTTGCCGATGCGATCCAGTAGCTGGCAGTCGAACTGGCGCTCCAGTTCGGCCAGGGCCGTGCTGGTAGCGGACTGGGAGAGCGACAGGACCCGGGCGGCCCGGGAGACGCTCTCGTGCTGGGCGACGGCGACGAAGACCTCCAGCTGGCGCAGGGTGAAACGCATGGGGCTGAGCTCCTGTGATCCATATCAAGGACGCGGATAAGTCTTATCCATACAATCCATTTAACAGATAACGCTCCTTCTCTTAGAATTCAATGCAAATATCCATTGCCCATCTATTCCTTTTGGGAATATATGGCCTGCGCTATCTCAAGGAGTCGGCATGAGCAAGTTCGCCCTGGAAGAGGTCCTGAGCGTTCACCACTGGAACGACACCCTCTTCAGCTTCCGTACCACCCGCGACCGCGGCCTGCGCTTCAAGAACGGCCAGTTCGTGATGATCGGACTGGAGGTCGACGGCAAGCCGCTGATGCGGGCCTACTCCATCGCCAGCCCCAACTACGAGGATCACCTCGAGTTCTTCAGCATCAAGGTGCCGGACGGCCCGCTCACTTCGCGTCTTCAGCACCTCAAGGTGGGCGATCAGATCATGGTGAGCCGCAAACCCACTGGCACCCTGGTGACCGACGACCTGCTGCCGGGGCGTAACCTGTACTTCCTGTCGACAGGCACGGGGCTCGCTCCCTTCATGAGCCTGATCCAGGACCCGGAGGTGTACGAGCGCTTCGAGAAGGTGGTGCTGGTGCACGGCGTGCGCAGCGTCAGCGAGCTGGCCTATGCCGACTTCATCCAGCAGGAGCTGCCTGCCCACGAGTACCTGGGCGAAGAGATCGCCGAGAAGCTGGTCTACTACCCCACGGTAACCCGGGAGGCGTTCCACACCATGGGGCGTCTTACCGACCATATCCGCACCGGCAAGCTCTTCGAGGATACCGGCCTTGCGCCCATGGACCCCAAGCAGGACCGCGCCATGATCTGCGGCAGCCCGGCGATGCTCGACGAGACCAGCGCCCTGCTCGACGACCTGGGCTTCAAGATCTCCCCGCGCATGGGCGATCCCGGCGACTACGTCATCGAGCGCGCCTTCGTCGAGAAGTGATCGGGCGGCGCCCGGAGCTCTAAGCCGTAAGCTTTAAGCGACAAGAGAAACCCCATCCGGCTTCCGTCGGATGGGGTTTCCTTGTCTGGATCAGCTACCGAGCCAAGCTCGACGGCTTACGGCTGTTAGACCGCGTCCTTGCCCGTCTCGCCGGTACGGATGCGGATCACCTGCTCCAGCGGGGTGACGAAGATCTTGCCGTCGCCGATCTTGCCGGTATTGGCCACGCTGGTGATGGCGTCGATCACCTTCTCGGCCATCTCGTCGTCCACGGCCACCTCCAGCTTCACCTTGGGCAGGAAGTCGACCACGTACTCGGCGCCGCGGTAGAGCTCGGTGTGCCCCTTCTGGCGGCCGAAGCCCTTGACCTCGGTGACGGTGATGCCCTGAACCCCGATCTCCGAGAGGGACTCTCTCACGTCGTCGAGCTTGAAGGGCTTGATGATGGCGGTCACCAGTTTCATGGTCGAATTCCTCGTCTGTTCGCAGCGGTGGCCGGGCCACCCGAGTGTGCCTGATTGCCTCCTAGCATACACCGCGGCGGGCAGGATGAAAAAAGGCCCCCGAAGGGGCCAGGAGGAGCACGCCAGCTCACTCGGTGGGCGCCGCCGTTACTTCTTGGCGACGCTGAACTCGGGATAGGCCTCCATGCCGCACTCGGCCAGGTCGACCCCCTCATATTCCTCTTCCTCGCTGACGCGGATGCCCATCACCGCCTTGAGGATCACCCAGACGATCAGGCTCGCCGCGAAGACCCAGGCGAAGATGGCGATGATGCCGAGGAGCTGGGCACCGAAGGTGGCGTCGCCGTTGGTCAGAGGCACCGCCAGCAGGCCCCAGATGCCGACCACGCCGTGCACCGAGATGGCGCCGACCGGGTCGTCGATCTTCAGCTTGTCCAGGCCCACGATGGAGGCCACCACGATGGCGCCGCCCACGGCGCCGATCAGGGCGGCACTCAAAGCGGAGGGGGCCAGCGGCTCGGCGGTGATGGCCACCAGGCCGGCCAGGGCGCCGTTGAGGGTCATGGTCAGGTCGGCCTTGCGGAACCAGATCTTGGCCAGGATCAGGGCGGCGATCACGCCGCCGGCGGCCGCGGCGTTGGTGTTGACCAGCACCTGGGCGACGTTGTTGGCGGAGTCCACGTCGGAAACTTTCAGCTCGGAGCCGCCGTTGAAGCCGAACCAGCCCATCCACAGGATGAAGGTGCCCAGGGTGGCCAGCGGCAGGTTGGCGCCGGGGATGGCGTAGATGCTGCCGTCCTTGCCGTACTTGCCCTTGCGGGGGCCGAGGATCAGCACGCCGGCGAGAGCCGCGGCCGCACCGGCCATGTGGACGATGCCGGAGCCGGCGAAGTCGGAGAAGCCGGCGGCGTCGAGCCAGCCTTCGCCCCAGGTCCAGTAGCCGGAGACCGGGTAGATGAAGCCGGTCATCACCACGGCGAAGGCCAGGAAGGCCCACAGCTTCATGCGCTCGGCCACGGCACCGGAGACGATGGACATGGCGGTGGCCACGAAGACGACCTGGAAGAAGTAGTCGGCTCGCATGGAGTAGTAGGGGGCGTCATCGCCGCCGGCCAGCACCGCATCGACGCTGTTCTCGCCGCCCAGCAGGAAGCCCAGGTTGGGCAGGAAGCCCCCTTCGGCGCTGGAGTACATGATGTAGTAGCCCACCAGCAGGTACATGGTGCAGGCGATGGCGAACAGGGCGATGTTCTTGGTGAGGATCTCGGCGGTGTTCTTGGAGCGCACCAGGCCGGCCTCGAGCATCGAGAAGCCGGCGGCCATCCACATCACCAGCACGCCGCAGATCAGGAAGTAGAAGGT
>WPCG01076899.1_pt1 | contig 27396 bp, 24 predicted proteins | sample 5403311 | NCBI WGS metagenome assembly WPCG01 (sample SAMN12869467, study PRJNA574797) | sludge metagenome | isolation source: wastewater treatment of Control | place: China:Beijing | collected 2019-05-17 | reverse complement strand
ACTGCGACTATCAAGGACGGGTTTTTCTTAAAAAACAATAAATACAGATAAAATAAGCAGGCTCGCGCAGCTTTTTTACGTATTTTCCATCTATAGAATGAACTGCGATGTAAAATGGATGATTCGCGACTGATAATAGCGTGTAAGAAACAGGACCGTGATGCTCAAAGAATATTGTACGAGCGATTTGCTCCTACGATGATGGCGGTGTGTTTGCGTTATTGCAGGGAAGAAGAGTCCGCGCGCGACCTGTTGCACGACGGGTTTATTCGCGCGTTCACGCAGATTGGCTCGTACTCGGGCAAGGGTTCTTTTGAAGGCTGGCTAAGGAAAATTTTCGTGAATCTGGCACTCGAAGATTACCGGAAGGAGAAACAAAAACTCAAGTTCATCGAGGAGTACGGGCACCTGTCCGCTTACGAGCAGGATATTCCGGAGGATGACCCGCTCGATATAGGAGATATTCCCAGGGAGGAGGTCTTCGAGATGATCAGAGACTTGCCACCGGGGTATAGAACGGTGTTCAACATGTTTATTTTTGAAGAGATGTCGCACAAGGAGATCGCCGGCGCGCTCGGGATCAACGAAGCCGCGTCACGCTCTCAATTTTACAGGGCGAAGATCCTCTTGCAGAAGAAAATTTCGGCCATGCTTAGTAAGAACGCACAAAGGCAAATACAATGAGTTTGGATAACGACATACGGAAACAATTTCAAGATAAGCTCAACGGGATTAAAGCCAGTGTCCCCGCCGACGGGTGGGAGCGCTTGGAGGAGGCGTTGAACGCGACTCCCGTGGTGCGCTTGCCGCGCAGGCGTTGGCGCTACGCTGTTGCTTCAGCCGCGGCCGTGCTCTTGCTGATCGTCGGCAGCTTGCTGCTGGTGCGGCAACCATGGGATCAGGGAGGCCCGATGTTGACGGATTCGGCCGCGCCGGTGCCCTCTACCCGTCGGCCTTCTACGCCGGTAACGGAACCGGAGCATATCGCGGATGATGCCGGGCGGCCTGAAGTCGTCCCGCGACACCCGGCGACCGTGGAATCAGGCGAAGCATTGCTCGCGGCCGAAACCCCGGTCTCCCGGAAGGGGGAATCGATCGTTCCCGCCCGTCCTTCCGCAATAATTGCCGCCCCGTCGCATCGCGAAAGAGTGGAGAAGGCCATTGGCGCGATCAACGCCCGCGGGCTGAACGCGATGGCAACCCCGTTTGAGCGGGAGGATCGTTCCGAAGAAACACTGTTTGCCGAGACGGGGCATAAAGGGTTGCTTGCAGGGCACACCCGGCAAGACGATCGGGAACCGCTCCTGCTGGCAGTAAGCGGACGGGGAGGGCTCTCCTCCTACCAGCAAACAGTGAATACGCCCATGACCTTACGCGGAGCATCGGCCGCGGCAAACCAGCCGGAAGAGGGACAGAAGAATGTTTTCGCATCCCAGAAGGTAACCGACAACGTGGCGGAAATGGAGCACGATCAACCGGTTTCTTTCGGGATTACCGTGTCAAAAGCTATCGTGGACAATCTTTACATCGAGACCGGCCTCGTCTACAGTTATCTCTACTCCAAGACGAGGAACGCGAGCGCCAACTTTAAAGAGAACGAGACCCAACGCCTCCACTATATAGGCGTGCCGCTGAACGTGAACTACAACGTGTTTTCTCTGCACCGGCTCAACGTGTACGCGTCCGTCGGGGGAATGATTGAAAAAGATATCCACGGCGATTTTCGCCGGCTGGGTGAAGGAGAGACAATGATCAATAGCCGTTCGGAGGAGATGGAGGTCACCAGTATCTCGCAACGCAACCCTCAAGTATCGGTCAATGCCGGGATAGGGCTCTCTTATCCTGTTTATGACCGGTTACGATTGTATGGCAAGATCGGGGGATCGTACTACTTCGACGCGAAAAACGAACATAAAACCATCTACTCCGACCGGAAGATCGTGATGGATCTGAACGTCGGCCTGCGATATGAATTTTAGTATTAATAGAGAATAAATTAGTTTGAAATGAAAAAAGTTGTTTTATTTCTATCGGTTATCGGAGCGACCCTCCTGATGACCTCTTGCTTGGGAGAAAGCGAGACCCATTACAGTGGGACACCGCTATCGTATATAACCACGTCGGAATTGGGAACGGTTTACGCGCGAACAACCGACGGATTACCCATTACTTCCCCGGAAATCAGGATGGAGTATCCGGGTAGTTTCGTGTTTATCGCTTACTCCTGGAAAGAAAGCCTGAATACCATCACCGAAGAGGGCATATACAATGCCTCGGTGAGCGATATCTCCGATCCGATCGAACAAACAAATCTCGTGACAACCGACGCGCCGGAGGCAGAGCCCGAACTCCCGCTGAAGGCATTTGAACAGGCCTTGTACGCGGGTGCCTATTTTGATTATCATTGGATTTTCGGGTACGCGTACGAAGAAGGAGATGGCAACCGGAAAGCGATGAGATTTTATCATAACCTGGAAGAAGGTACCGAAAACAAGGTGGTCATTGATGTCCGCCTGGAAAATGTGCCCGGAACGGTGGACAAAGATCAAACCGACATCCTGGTCGCGGCAGATTTAAAAGCGCTCAATGATTATTACGCGGCGGACTTGTCGTCGGACGGGCGAAAAGACTTAAAGGTGTATTTCCGCTACTATATTGAAAAAACCGACGGTACCGTTGAACTCTATGAAACACCCCAACCGTACACGATGACGGTTGCCAAGGAATAGGGTTTCCGTACCGGAATAGTTAACCGAGGCTGTTTCAACGAACGTTCGTGAAACAGCCTCACTTTTTTTCGTGCTTTTTCGTTATTAACAAGAATCTTGTACCTTTGCAGTTCAAAAATCAAAAGGGAATGTGGAGAGATATTTTCGTTGTCATGGCACAATTGCTGGTCGCGCCACATGTAGCATGGAGGGAACTGAAGAGGGAACAGAAAACGTCTCACGAGTTTCTGTCCCGTTACTTGCACCCGCTGTTTGGCGTTATCGCGCTCGCTTCCTTTTTAGGAGGATTATGGTTTGCCCGTGACGGGAGCCTCGAAAGCGCGCTCAAGGGAGCCATCGTGAACGTGGTCTCGGTATATGGGGGATATTTCATTGCTTCCTATGTCTTGGCCGAGACCGCGAACCGGTTTGGTATCGAGAAGAGTACCTCCCGCTTACGGCAGTTCGCCGGTTACGCGTCGGTAGTACTCTATTTGCTGTATATTGTTACCCCCTTCCTGCCCGGTTTCTTTATCCTTTGGGTGCTCGTGTTATATACGGTGCACGTGGTAAACACGGGAGCCCTTTTTTTCTTGCAGGTGCCGGAAGAGAAACGGGTTAACTTCTCGCTGTTGGCATCGGCACTCATCGTGCTGGTACCGGTATCCATCCACTTGCTTTTCTCAACTTTGATGAACGGATGAAACAGACACCTATCAACATACGAAATAAACGTGCTTCGTTCGACTACGAACTGCTCGATACGTTCACGGCAGGGATCGTCCTTACCGGCACGGAGATAAAATCGATCCGGCAAGGGAAGGCCAGCCTCGTGGATACCTATTGCCTCTTCGAACGGGGTGAGTTGTGGGTGCGTAACATGTATATCGCCGAATATTTTTATGGCACCTATAATAACCACTCCGCCCGACGCGACCGTAAGTTGCTTCTCAACAAGATAGAGCTGCGCAAGTTGACGCGGTTGACCAAAGAGACCGGTTTTACCATCATTCCCGTTCGCCTGTTCATTAACGAGAAGGGGTTAGCCAAGCTGGTTATCGCCGTCGCGAAAGGAAAGAAAGAGTACGACAAGCGGCAGTCGATACGAGAGAAAGAGGACAAGCGAGCCATGGACCGGATGTTCAAGAAGTAGCAGGGTTGCATGGCTAAGGACTGCATCTAAGGCTTACCTGGAGCCATGGACAGGATGTTCAATAAATAGCAGGGCTGGGGCGAGAGCGTTGCAGGTAGTGTTTGATTGTTTTTGGTTAACATTTTAATTGGTTTTACTTTATGGGGTTTCGTGACGATATATTAACCCCGGCTTTTCGAAAGTCGGGCCCGACCACGTTATGGTTGCTGAAAATTATCTTGCCCATATCTCTGTTGGTGCGATTTTTGGATTACTTTGGTGTCATCGCGCTCATGGCCGATTACTTGGACCCCTTGTTCAATTACATGGGGCTACCCGGTAGCACTGCCATCGTGTTCCTGACCAGCATCTTCTTGCCTTTGTATGCTCCACTCGCCATTATCACGTCGATGTCCATCACCCTGCGGGAACTGACCATCCTCGCCCTCATGTGCCAGATCGCTCACAACCTCCCGGTGGAAAGTGCCGTGCAGGCACGGACCGGAACCACTTTCTGGAGTATGACCCTCCTGCGAATCACGGCCAGTATAGCCACGGGATTCGTGTTAAACCTGATTCTCCCGCGAGAGATGGGAATGCCCCTTTTTGCCCAGACGGGGATAGAGGTGATGAGCTCCATACCCGACGTGCTGCTTGCCTGGTTAAAAAGTTCGCTGGGTATCTCGTTGCTGATTACCGTGATCGTGTTTTCATTGAACCTGTTATATCGCGCTCTCGAAGCGTATAACATTATCCCCCGCCTGAGCAAGGGAGTGGAGCCCCTGCTCAAGCTATTTGGCTTGCCGCCAAGCACCAGCTTCCTGTGGCTGATTGGCTGTATCGTGGGGTTAGCATATGGCGGGGCGCTGATGATGGACCAGATGAAAGAGGGGAAAGTGACCCGTACCGAGGCTGACTTGTTGAATCATCACTTGGCCGTATCACACTCGGTGATAGAAGATAACCTGTTGTTCGTGGCATTAGGGGTCTCCATCTGGTGGATTCTTGCTACCCGGCTGCTACTCGCGTGGCTGGTTGTCTGGATACGGCGGGGAATTATTAAGGCACGGCGAGGATACGTGCTCTTAAAGTCAGAAAATCAGGAATAATCCATTAAAATGACTATTTTTGACTTTTCAACGTAGATAAAAGTAAGAGAAGAGATGAAAATTGAGACGATTTTACCCGACCGCATCCTGATCCTGGATGGGGCCATGGGGACTATGATACAGCGCTACCAACTGACCGAGGAAGATTTCAGGGGCGAGCGCTTCAAGGATTCAGCGGTGTTACTCAAGGGCAATAACGACCTCCTTTCGATTACCCGACCCGACGTGATCGGGGAGATTCACCGGGCATACCTTGCCGCCGGTGCCGATATCATCGAGACCAACACCTTTAACGCGACCACTATTTCGCAAGAGGATTACCGGTTAGCCCACGTGGCCGCCGAGATCAACCGTGCCGCGGCACGGGTAGCCCGGGAGGCGGCCGACGAGTTCACCAAGCAGACACCCGACAAACCACGCTTCGTCGCCGGGGCAATCGGTCCGACCAACAAAACGGCGTCGATGAGCCCGAGGGTAGAAGAACCCATGTTCCGGGCCGCCACGTTCGACGACTTCAAGGCGGCTTACAAGGAGCAGATTATCGCGCTCACCGAGGGTGGGGTAGACCTGCTGCTGATAGAAACCATCTTCGACACACTGAACGCGAAAGCAGCCATCTTCGCGGCAAAGGAGGCAGCTGAAGAGACCGGTGTCACCCTGCCATTAATCCTGTCGGTAACCCTCTCCGACCGGGCCGGGAGAACTTTGTCGGGACAAACAATTGGAGCGTTCGTGGCCTCGGTAAGCCATGTCAACCCACTCGCGATTGGCTTGAACTGCTCGCTGGGGGCGGCCGACCTGAAACCGTACGTGAAGGAACTGGGCAAGATTGCCCCTAATTACATCAGTGTATATCCCAACGCGGGACTGCCTAACCAACTGGGAGAGTACGACGAGACGCCTGAGAAGATGGCCGGGCAGATGAGCGAGTTCATCGAGGAGGAGCTGGTCAATATCGTGGGCGGCTGCTGCGGCACCACGCCCGAGCATATCGCCGAGTATACCCGGATGGTAGAAAACGCGGTGCCACACCGCAAACCGGCCGCACCGGAATACATGCAGCTCTCCGGGTTGGAGAGGCTGGTGGTGTCGCCCCAGATTAACTTCCTGAATATTGGTGAGCGATGCAACGTGGCCGGGTCACGCCGGTTCTTGCGGCTTATCCAACAAAAGAAATACGACGAGGCGCTGGACATCGCCCGGAAACAGGTAGAAGACGGCGCGCAGGTGCTCGACATCAACATGGACGACGGGTTGCTCGAGGGAGCAGAGGAGATGACCAACTTCCTCAACATGCTGGCGTCCGACCCCGACGTGTCGCGCGTACCCATCATGATCGACTCCTCCAAGTGGGGGGTGCTGGAGGCGGGACTGAAATGCGTCCAAGGCAAGTCAATTGTTAACTCCATCTCGCTGAAAAACGGGGAGGAGGAGTTCTTGCAACAGGCGATGCTCGCGAAGGATTACGGCGCGGCCGTGGTGGTGATGGCATTCGACGAAACAGGACAGGCAGACACCTATGAACGGCGAGTTGAGATTTGCGGGAGGGCTTACAAGCTGCTTACCAAGAACGGGTTCGACCCCAAGGATATCATTTTCGACCCCAACGTGCTGGCCATTGCCACCGGGATCGAGGAACACCAGAACTACGCGGTGGACTTTATCAACGCCACGCGGTGGATAAAAGAGAACCTGCCCCACGCCAAAGTGAGCGGCGGGATAAGTAACCTCTCGTTTTCTTTCCGCGGCAACGATGCCGTCCGGGATATGATGCACTCCTCGTTTCTCTACCACGCCATCAGGGCGGGACTGGATATGGGGATCGTGAACCCGGCACAGTCGGTTATCTACGAGGATATCCCCGCAGACGCGAAAGAACTGGTCGAGGACGCGGTGCTTAACCGGCGCGACGACGCGACGGAGCGGCTGATGGCGTATGCCGAGAAGGTAAAAGGGGAGAAGCAAACCGATGGCGGCGAAGAAAAAATGGCGGAGTGGCGCGCCCTTTCCCTCGAAGAACGGTTGAGCCACGCGCTGGTAAAGGGAATCAGCGATTACATGGAGGAGGATATCGCCGAAGCATTGAAGGCTTACCCCCGCGCGGTAGATATTATTGATAAGCCCCTGATGGACGGGATGAACCGGGTAGGTGACCTCTTCGGTTCCGGGAAGATGTTCCTCCCGCAAGTGGTGAAAGCGGCCCGCACCATGAAGAAGGCGGTAGCCATCCTGCAACCGGTGCTGGAGGCGGAAAAAGCATCGGGCGACGAGGCAAAGAACGCGGGAAAGATACTACTCGCCACCGTGAAGGGCGATGTACACGATATCGGGAAGAATATCGTGGGCATCGTGCTGGCGTGCAACAACTACGAGATCATCGACCTTGGGGTGATGGTGCCTCCCGAGAAAATTCTTGAAGTAGCCATCCAAGAGAAACCCGATATTATAGGGCTAAGCGGCCTGATTACTCCCTCGCTGGAAGAGATGGGCGTGGTGGCAACCGAGATGGAGAAGGCAGGCTTCAAGGTGCCGTTGCTGATTGGCGGGGCTACCACCTCGAAGCTGCATACCGCCCTCAAGATCGAACCCAAATACAGCCAAGGGGTGGTACACGTCAAGGACGCGTCGCAAAGCCCGTCCGCGGTGGCCAACCTTATCAGCCTTGAAAACAAGGATGGCTACCTCCATAAAGTGAGGGAAGAGTACCAGCAACTGCGAGACAGCCGTTTAGAGAAGAAAACTGAACTGGTCTCCTTGGCCGAAGTGCGGGCCAACGCGTTCACGCCCGACTGGAGCCAGTACGAAGCGTCTGTCCCCGCGACGCTCGGGCGAGTGAAACTGGATAAAATAACAATCGAGGAGATCACGCCCTATATCGACTGGAAGTTTTTCTTCCCGGCATGGAACCTGACCGGGAGATTCCACGCCCTCTTCAAGGAGGAGCAGGACGAAGCGGCTCGAGAGGCGTGGCTGGCATCGTTCAAAGACGATGAAGTGGATAAGGCGCACGAGGCCGCGAAACTATATGACGACGCGCGGGCACTGTTGCAAGAGCTGGCGGAGGAGAAGGTGGAATTCGTGAAAGCGGTGTTCGGGCTCTACGAGGCGTACAGCGAGGACGATACGATCTTCGTGGACGGGGTGCCCTTCCCTTTCTTGCGGCAGCAGAAAAAGGTGCCCAAGAACGAGTACCTCTGTCTGAGCGACTTTATCGCGCCCAAGGAATCCGGGAAAAAAGATTATATCGGCGCGTTTGCCGTCACCGCAGGCGATGGAGCTGACGACCTGCTCGACCGTTACGACGAAGAGGACGCGTACAAGGGTCTCCTGCTCAAGTCGCTGCTCGACCGCCTTGCCGAGGCGGCTACCGAATGGCTGCACGCGAAAGTGCGCCGGGAATACTGGGCGTACGCAGCCGACGAGGATATCACCGCGGAACAGATGTTCGCCGTGAGGTTCCAAGGAATCCGGCCTGCCGTGGGGTATCCCTCCATTCCGGATCAAACGACCAACTTCGAGTTGCATGACATGCTGGGGACAAAAGAAATCGGTATCACCCTCACCGAGAACGGGGTGATGTACCCCAACGCCTCGGTAAGCGGCCTCTTTTTCGCCAGTCCGGAATCCAAGTACTTCGGGATCGGGGAGATATCGGAAGAGCAGGTCGTCGATTATGCCCGCCGGAAGAAGGTGCAACCCGAGGAGATCCGGAAGTTCCTACTGGCAAATTTGGGGTAATTTTACCGATAATTTCGGGTTTCCCCGATTTCGCGTGTGATAAGTTCACGCGTGATAAGATAAAGTCTGCCCGATTCAACCGAAAAAGGTCGTATCTTTGCAGTGTTAAAATACGTATTCATGCGAAGTTTTGGAAGTGATAACCACTCCGGGGTGCATCCTCGGGTCATGGAGGCCTTGTTGGCTGCCAATAACGATCACGCCATCGCGTACGGGGGCGACCGGTGGACAGGAGAAGCTGAAGGACTGATCCGTTCGCTGCTTGAAGATAGCGAGATCGAACCGGTTTTCCTGTTCAACGGGACGGGAGCCAACGTGGTGGCCTTGCAAGCATGTGCCTTGCCTTTTCATTCTATCCTGTGCGCGGCGACCGCGCACATCGCGGTGGACGAGTGCGGCGCCCCGGCGAAACTGACCGGCGCGGTGTTGAAAGAGATTACTACCCCGGACGGTAAGCTTACCCCCGACTTGGTTCGGCCCCATCTCCATGGCTTCGGCGTGGAACATCACTCCCAACCAAAAGTAATCGCCATCTCGCAGACCACCGAGTTGGGTACGGTGTATACCCCCGAAGAGGTGAAAGCCCTGGCCGACCTGGCTCATCAACACGATATGTACCTGTTCATGGATGGTACACGCGTCGCGAACGCGTGCGCTTACTTGGGTGTTTCGCTCAAGGAGATCACGGCCGACAGTGGGGTGGACATCTTCACGCTGGGTGGTACCAAAAACGGGTTGATGTTTGGAGAAGCACTTGTCCCCCTTCGTCCGGAGCTGGCGAAAAACATCCGCTACTACCGGAAACAAAGCACACAACTCTACTCCAAGATGCGGTATATCGCCGCCCAGTTTATTCCTTACCTCAACGAGGGACTTTGGATAGAGAACGCGCGAAAATCCAACGATGCCGCGCGACAATTGTTTGATGAAATGAGCCGGGTCAAGGAGGTGCAGTTCACCCAGCCCGTGCAGTCGAACGCGCTTTTCTTTATCCTTCCGCGGGAAGTGGCGGGTAAATTGCGAGAGCGCTATTTTTTTTACGATTGGAACGAAAGTACCGGTGAGGTGCGTATCGTCTGTTCATGGGATACCTCGATGGAAGATATCGAGCGTTTTACCGGCTACCTGAAAGCTTTGGTATCCGATTCTTGATCTTGGGCTCTCGTCGTGTTCTCACGAAACACTCCAGTAGCCAATAACCAGTACCCGAGTGCCTCGTCAGGCCTCAAATTTTAATTTTTAATTCTCTAATTATTCATTATATAGTGTTATGTTTGATTTTTTAGACGTGTACCCTTGGCTATTGCCCGTGATCATTTTCTTTGGCCGTATCGTTGATGTCTCGTTAGGAACGTTGCGCATTATCTTCGTGTCGAAAGGCGAAAAGAACAAAGCTCCCCTTATCGGTTTCGTGGAAGTGTTTATCTGGGTAGTGGTTATCTCGCAGATCTTGGTCCGGGCCAATGACATGGTGTCCTATTTATCTTACGCGGCCGGTTACGCGGCCGGGAACTATATCGGCCTGTCAATTGAAGACAGGATTGCTTACGGGATCGTGCTTTGCCGTATCTATACCCAAAAGAACGGGAAAGAACTGGTACAGATTCTCAACAAAATGGACGTGGGTGCCACGATGACGCATGGTACGGGGTCGACCAACGAGGTAGACATCATTGAAACGGTTGTTGGCCGAAAGGAGTTTAAAAAGCTCGTGAGCACGTTGAACGATTTCGACAGCAACATCTTCTACGTGGTGGAAGATGTACGTTCCAAGCAAAACGGGATTTTTCCCAAGCGTAGGAACATGCTTTCCCGCTGGCGGATAGGGAAGTGACACAGCCACCCGTGTTAACGCGATGCACTACTCTTCCCTCTTTGCCTCCTGCCAGACCGTTTCCATCTCGTCGAGCGTCATGTCGCGTAAGGAGCGACCTGCCTCCTTCGCCTTTTTCTCCATGTAGGTGAAGCGGCGAATGAATGTACGATTGGTACGCTCCAACGCGTTGTCGGGATTCACGCCATAGAGCCGGGCCGCATTGATAATGGCAAACAGGAGGTCGCCAAACTCGGCTTCTGTCCGGTCGCTGTCCATTGTCTCGATCTCTTGCTCCAGCTCGCCAATTTCTTCCTTCACCTTGTCCCATACCTGTTCCCGGTGATCCCAGTCGAACCCGAAGTTGCGTGCTTTGTCTTGTACCCGGTAAGCCTTTACCAGCGAGGGGAGAGCGGAGGGAACCCCCTCCAGCACCGTTTTATTGCCCCCTTTTTCCTTGAGTTTTATCTGCTCCCACGACTTTTCGACCATGCCGGCCGAGTCGGCCGTGGTATCGCCGAACACGTGGGGATGGCGGAAGATAAGCTTATCGCTGATCGCGTTGCACACATCGGCCGCGTCGAATGCTTGCTTCTCTTCCCCGATCTTGGAGTAGAAAATAACGTGTAGCAGCAGGTCGCCCAGCTCCTTTTTGATCTCGTCGTTATTGTCCGCGAGGATAGCCTCGGACAGTTCGTAGGTTTCTTCGATGGTATTGGCCCGGAGGCTCTCGTTGGTCTGCTCGCGATCCCACGGGCATTTCACCCGCAGCTCGTCCATGATATTGAGCAACCGCCCAAATGCCTCCAGTTTTTGTTCCCTTGTATTCATTCGTTCCTGAATTCGCGTGTAGCTGTCTCGCGTGTAGTCTCTCACCTGGTGTTTGATCAACCGCAACCGGTACGCTTCGGCTGGATACGCGCGCTGTTAATTAAAGTTTCTAAGTCCCGTTTGCAGGAACTCCACGTAGTTATCCACGCTCTCGTCGTACGCGTGCGACGGAGAAAGCGGCTTGCCCTGGTGGTCGAGTACCACGTAATAGGGTTGTGACTGTGTGCCGAACTTGTGTCGTTGCAGGTAGCTCCACTTGTCGCCGATGGTACGCAGGCGCGAGGTGCGACCATTTTCATCGACTTCTGTCGTCTCGGGAAGGCGTGTCCGCTCGTCCACCATCAGCACGATGAACACGAATTCTTCTTCGATGAGGTTCCGTACCCGTTCGTCGGCCAGCACCGTTGCATCCATCTTGTGGCAGTTCACGCAGCCGTGCCCGCCAAACTCCAACAGTACCGGCTTGCCAACACGTGCCGCGTAGGCCATTCCCGTTTCATAATCGTCAAATACTTGGTTCATCGGGTCGTGCGCCAGCTTGAAATCCTGCGTGGACAAGGGAGGCACGATGGAGCTGATCGGCTTCAGCGGGGCACCCCACAGGCCGGGAACCATGTAGATGGTAAAGGCAAACGAGAGCATCGCCAAGAAAACCCGTGTTAGAGAGACGTGCGGCAGGTCGCTGTCTCCCTTGAGCTTGATTTTTCCCAAGAGGTAGAAACCCAGCATGGCGAAGATAACAATCCAGAGGGAGAGGAAGATATCCCGGTTAAGGATGCCCCAGCCGCTGGAGAGGTCGGCCACCGATAAGAACTTGAGGGCAACGGCCAACACGATAAAACCAAGTACCACTTTCACCGAGTTGAGCCAGCTGCCCGACTTGGGGAGTGTCTTCAACCAGGAGGGGAAGATGGCAAAGAGGGTGAACGGTATAGCCAGCGCGAACGCGAACCCGAACATACCGATGGCCGGGGCAAGGAGATTTCCATGCGTGGCCGCGTCCACCAGTAACCACCCGATGATGGGCCCGGTGCACGAGAAGGAGACCAAGGCCAGGGTGAAGGCCATGAAGAAAAGGCTGATAAAGCCGGTGGTGCTATCTACCTTGCTGTCCATCTTGTTAGTCCACGAGGCGGGAAGGACCATCTCGAACGCTCCCATGAAGGAGAAGGCGAAAACGATGAGTAGCGCGAAGAATATGAGATTAAACACCGGGCTGGTCGCTATGTTATTGAGCGCGCTCGCTCCGAAAATCGCGGTAATGATCAGTCCCAGCGTCACGTAAATCACGATGATGGAGAGGCCATAGACCATGGCATCTTTGATGGCTTTTTCGCGGCTCTTCTTGTTGCGGTTCAGGAAGAAGCTGACCGTGATGGGGATCATGGGCCAAACGCAAGGGGTAATGAGCGCGGCGAATCCCCAGAGAAAGCCTTTTAGCAAGATGCTCCACAGGGAACCGGCGGCGGGGTCGTCCGTGCCGAGGGCGTTGAGCTCTTCAATCACGGGCGACCAGAGTGCTTCCGTGTCTATATTTTCCGTTGAAACGGTGGACGCCAAATCTGCTTCACGCGGATCAGCGGCTTGTTCCTGGCTTGTGCCGGAAACCCCTGTCTCGGGTGAAGGGGTGGTCGCAAGGCTCTCTCCTGCCGGTGAGGCAGCCGATGCGGCTACTGCGAGTGACGCGGGAAGCTGGGTGGCGGTAAACGAGAAGTCCACCGGAAGGGGAGGGGTACAGGTCTGGTCGTTACACGCTTGCGCGCGCACGTTCCCTTCCACAGAGAAATTCTGCTTATCGGTCACCCGCAGCTTCTGGGAAAAGGTGACGGATCCGGTAAAAGTCCCGATCTCCATCTCGAAGATCTCGTCGTACTTCACGGTGGCTTTCTTGTCGGTCGATCGGAACTCGCCAACGAGCTCTGCACCGGTTATGTTGTCGAACTCGATCATCGTGGGGGTGGGCCCCCCGTCCGGGATATGGGTGTCGTACATGTACCACCCTTGTTGGATGGTTGCTTTTGCCACGATGTTTACTTCCCCGTTTCCGGCATCCTCTAACGAAAAGTTCCACGAGAGCGGGCTTTGCGCGATCGAGGGAAAGGCCGACAGGAGCAGGAAAGCTATTACCGGCAATATATTTATTCGTCTCATACGATTAAAACTATTTATTTTCAATTTCATTTAGACTTTTTCTGCGCTCAACATAGCCAAAACAAGTTTTGTCTCTGTATTCACTTATCGAAAAAGTTCAATTGTATCGTATGGAACTCGCTTTAATCATGTGCTTGCGTTATAATGATTATTATGCTCGTTTCATACGTGTGTTTTAATTTGAAATTGCGCGAGGCGCCTCTAATCTTAATGCTATCTTAATTGCAAAGATAGTAAAATAGTAAGTAACTGCTCGAGACGATAAAATTTTTCGATGGGAAGAAGTGAATTTCGATATGAATAAGAGAGGGGCGCCAAAATATGGCTGCCCCTCCTTGCTGGTACTTTATAGTGCACCCGCGTGTTATTTAATTCCCGCTTTCTCGTACGAGATGCCCAGCGCGTCGGCCACGCCTCTTCCGTAGTTGGGATCAGCTTTGTAGCAGTTATTGATGTGGCGTATCTTGATGATGTCTTCGCTGCCTCCCATGTTCCTCGCGGTGTTTTCGAAAAGGCGCTGTTGCGCGTCGGCGGTCATCAACCGGAACAGTTTGCCGGGCTGCTCGTAATAGTTGTCGTCGTCGGCACGGAAATCCCACCGCTTGATATCGCCGTCTGCTTTCTGTACCGGCTCGTCGTGCTCGGGTTGCTCCTGCCACACGTTATAGCTATTGGGCTCGTAATGCAGCGTGGCTCCTTGGTTCCCGTCTACCCGCATCTGCCCGTCGCGGTGGAACGGGTTATAGCCTCCCTTGACTCCCTTGGGGTGGTTCACCGGGATCTGGTGGTGGTTCACTCCCAACCGGTATCGCTGCGCGTCGCCGTAAGAGAACAGGCGCCCTTGCAGCATCTTGTCGGGTGAGAAGCTGATACCGGGAACCACGTTGGCCGGGTTAAACGCGGCTTGTTCCACGTCTTGGAAGTAGTTGTCGGGGTTCCGGTTTAGTTCGAACTCTCCTACCGGGATCAGTGGGAAGTCGCGCTTGTACCACACCTTGGTAAGATCAAACGGGTTGTAAGGCATCTTTTCTGCTTGCTTCTCGGTCATGATCTGCACGTACATCTTCCACTTGGGAAAATTGCCGTTCCCGATGGCTTCGAACAGGTCGCGTTGATGGCTTTCGCGGTCTTTGCCGACCAGTGCTTCCGCTTCGGCATCGGTCAGGTTCTCGATCCCCTGCTGGGTGACAAAATGGAACTTTACCCAATGGCGCGTGTTGTCCGCGTTCAAGAAGCTGTACGTGTGGCTCCCGAACCCGTGCATATGGCGGTAACTGCGAGGGATGCCCCGGTCGCTCATCGTGATGGTTACCTGGTGGAGTGCCTCGGGCAAGCTCGACCAGAAGTCCCAGTTGTTGTTCGGGCTCCGCAAGTTGGTGTGCGGGTCGCGCTTCACGGCATGGTTCAAGTCCGGGAACTTCAGCGGGTCCCTGAAAAAGAATACCGGGGTGTTGTTGCCCACCAGGTCCCAGTTGCCCTCTTCGGTATAGAACTTCATCGCGAACCCGCGGATATCCCTTTCGGCATCGGCCGCACCCCTCTCCCCGGCCACGGTGGAGAAACGGATAAACAGGTCTGTCTGCTTCCCGATCTCGGAGAAGATTTTCGCTTTCGTGTACTTCGTGATGTCGTGCGTTACGGTGAACGTGCCGAAAGCACCCGATCCTTTGGCATGCATCCTCCGCTCCGGGATTACCTCGCGGTCGAAATGTGCCAGTTTTTCAAGGAACCAAACGTCTTGAAGCACCATGGGGCCGCGTGGGCCCACGGTCATGGAATCTTGATTGTTACCCACGGGTGCCCCGGCGACCGTGGTCATCTTCTGCTGGTTCTCCTTGTCTTTTTTTCTTTTTAATTCTTCTGCATTCATAAATAAATCATTAAGCGTGTTTCACTTGGAAAAGGATCCTCTATTTCGCAGGTAAATATACAGAAAATTTTTCAAAATCCTCTTGTCGGACGGTACCTTCGTTTGGTTTTCTCGATAATAGTGTATATTTTACCCGCGAAAGTTATCAACACGGGTTTGCCGGTTTGTTTATAACTTACACCGAATAAATCGGGATAAAAATTCCTTAACGAGTAAATAACTCCTTACCTTTACATTCTTTTTAGGACTAAGAGAAAATGGAAAAGCAAAGACGAAAATCGTCGGTAAAAGTAGTAGAAAAAACGGTGGTAGCCCCAGATATCGGTAAGCTGCCCCCGCAGGCAAGGGAGCTGGAAGAAGCGGTCTTGGGCGCTTTGATGCTCGAGAAAGATGCCTATTCCATTGTCAGCGAGATACTGCGCCCGGAAAGTTTTTACGATCCTTCCCATCAACTTATCTACGGGGCCATACAGGGGTTGGCCATGCAACAGAAACCGGTAGACGTGCTTACCGTGGTAGAGGAGTTGAAGCGCCGGGGTGAGTTGGAGACCTCCGGTGGAGCGGTCTATATCGCGGAGCTTTCAGACAAGGTGGCTTCCGCGGCACACATTGAATACCATGCCCGCATTATAGCCCAGAAGTATTTGGCACGGGAACTAATATCTTTCTCGTCGGAGGTGTCGCAACACGCGTTCGACGACACGGTGGACGTGGACGACCTGATGCAGGAGACCGAGGGGCGGCTGTTTGAAATCTCGCAGCGAAACGTTAAGAAGGATGTTATCCAGATTAACCCCGTCATTAAAGAGGCGCTGCATAATATACAGGTTGCCGCCAACCGGAAAGATGGCATGAGCGGTTTGCCCACCGGTTTCAAAGAACTGGACGAGATGACTTCGGGGTGGCAAAATTCTGACTTGGTGATCATTGCCGCGCGTCCCGCCATGGGAAAGACCGCGTTCGTGCTCTCCATGGCAAAAAACATGGCACTGAATTACGAGATACCGGTCGGGATTTTCTCGCTTGAGATGGCCAACGTGCAGTTGGTAAACCGGTTGATAGTTAACGTGTGCCAGATTAAAGGGGAGAGTATCAAGAGCGGGAGGCTTACGGATGACGAATGGGAACGCCTGGACAAGAACCACAAGTTCCTCTATAACGCGCCCATCTATATCGACGATACACCGAGCTTGTCGGTATTCGAACTGCGTACGAAGGCGCGCCGCCTGGTACGCGAGCACAACGTGAAGATGCTGATGATCGACTACCTGCAGCTGATGAATGCCAGCGGGATGAGCTTCGGGAACCGCGAGCAGGAGGTGAGCATGATATCCCGTTCCTTGAAGGGGTTGGCAAAAGAATTGAACATCCCGATTATCGCTCTTTCCCAGTTGAACCGCGGGGTAGAAAACCGCCAGGGTACCGAGGGAAAACGCCCGCAGTTAGCCGACTTGCGTGAGTCGGGGGCTATCGAGCAGGACGCCGACATCGTCTGCTTCATACACCGTCCCGAGTACTACCGGATCACGGAAGACGAACGCGGTAATTCACTCGTGGGCATTGCCGAGATCATCGTGGCAAAGCACCGTAACGGGCCCACGGGCATTGCAAACATGCGTTTTGACGGGGAATACGCGCGCTTCCAGAACGTGGATGAAAACCAAGTGGGGAGAAAGTACGTGGAGCGCCCCTCGAGAATGAACCAGCAGGCTAACCCCGGCGGCATACCCGAAAACGCGCCCGTCTCCTCCAACGACTTTATCCTGTCGGGCGAGGAACCGACTCCCTTTTAATAAGGGCACTTCGAAACGGTATCCTTACTATTCCGGGGCGATAACGGCACGGGGGATTGGCGGGAGATTGGAACCATAATTGGGTTTAAATTGTTCTAATTACTGTCAAACCATTGACCCGACATACAAAGGACAGGGCCGGGTAATAAATTTATTTGTATTTTTGCACGTTCGAGGCCTTCTGTTCGGCTTTGGAATTAAAATTGACGAAGAATGTGTAACTCGCTTCAGTTAAGCAAGGTGTTCGCGATCTTGCTGTTAATGAGCATCGGTTTCCAGCTCCTGCACGCGCAGGGCCTGCCTTACGAAACCGTGACCGTTGACGGTCAGTCCTATTACAAGTACAAGGTACAGCCGGGTGAAGGCCTTTACGCGATATCCCGCACCTTCTCCGTTTCCGTGGCCGAGATCCTACGCCATAACCCGGGAGCGAGTAACGGCTTGCAAAGCGGGCAGGAATTGCTTATCCCTTCGGCCACGCCATCCGCTTCCCAGGCCCCGTCTAACGCTCCATCTCCCGCCGTGAACACGTCACCGGCCACAGCATCTGCCGACCAGAATATCACCTTCAACCACACGGTGATTAGCGGCGAGACCGTTTATAGCATCGCGAAAATGTATAATACCACCGTGGAAGAGGTGTACCGGCTTAACCCGGCATCGCGCGAGGGAATCCGCGAAGGCCAGGTGCTTGCCATTCCCCAGCGGAGGGTGATCAGCGAAGTAAAAGAAGAGAACTACCGTTACCATACCATATTACCCAAGGAGACGCTCTACTCTGTCTCTCGCACCTATTCCCTGAAACCGGAGGACGTGATGCGGGCAAATCCCGGCTTGACAGTTGAAACATTCCAGATCGGGAAGACCATCCGGGTACCATTCTTCGAGTCGTACGAAACCATCGTGCCCTTTGAGGAGCAGACCGCGCACGTGACTCACCGGGTGGGCAGGGGAGAAACCCTGTACAGCCTGGCACGCAAGTACAACGTGGAGGTAGCCGACATTCAGCGGAGCAACCCCATTTTGTCGGAAGGCTTAAGAGCCAACATGGAGTTGCTGATACCGGTGAAGAGAAGTGCCGTGGATCAACCATCGCGCCAAGAAGAAAGCGCGGCGAACCGGTTGCTCACTCAAGGTACTTCTTCCGAACGGGTAGACGTGATGAAGGTGGGACTTCTCCTGCCGTTTTTGGACGAGACGGGACGGGCACACCTCAGGCTGCAAGAGTATTACGAAGGGTTCTTGCTTGCCGTGAATGAATTAAAAAGACGGGGTGGCAGCCTGGAGCTATTCGTGTTTGAAATAGGCAGGGGGAACGACACGAAAAAATTGGAGAGCCTATTGGAAACCTTGGAGATGCAATCGCTGAACCTGATCGTGGGTGGTGTGAACGATGCCCAGATAAAGGTACTGTCTGATTTTTCGAGATCCCGGGATATCAAGTACGTGGTACCTTTTTCGCAAAGCAACGGAGAGGTACTGAACAACGGGAATATTTTCCAGGTGAACTCGATGACGCAAGCCATGAACGCGAAAGCGTCCAAGGTATTCCTGTCGAACTTCCGCAACGCGAACATTGTCTTCGTGACAGGGGGCGACAACGATAAAGCTGAATTCGTTACTCAACTGCAGAACGACCTGCGCGGCGACGGCATCCGGTACGAAACCATCAGTAGCTCGAGTACCTTGAGTACCTCGCTTCTCTCCTTGCTGAACGAGAACAGGGAAAACATCTTGATTCCCACGGGTGGTGACTCCAACACGTTGCGCGGCCTTATGGACGCCCTGAAAGAAGTGCAGGAAACAAATTCCTCGTATACCCTCCGGCTGTTTGGATATCCCGAATGGCAGACCTATTCGAGCCTGATTGATGAGTACCATCGATTGGGTACCTATATCTATTCTCCTTTCTTCGTGAACGAGGCTGACGCGAGAGTAACCGGTTTCAACGAGGCCTTCAAGAAATGGTACGGCCGCTCGCCCATGGAGACCTATCCTGGCTACGCGATGTGGGGATACGATACCGCCCTTTTCTTCCTTACCGCCTTGCAGCGTTACGGGATCGGCTTCGAGCAACATTTGGGCCAAGTGCGTGTCGATTCCCTCCAGTTCGCGTTCCGCTTCGAGCGGATGAATAACTGGGGCGGGTTTATTAACACGGGTTTGTACCTCGTGTATTACGATCCCAACGGAACAATTATAAAAATGGACCGGAGCCGATGAAACGAATTCTTTTTTTAATGCTGCTCGGCGCGTTAAGCAACGCTTCCCTCCTCGCGCAGCAACAATCTTTTCAAGGAGAGCTTTACCTCGGTGCCGGGGGCGGGGGGGTGGCGGCCCGCATGGATTTTGTCCCTTCCGTTCCGCAAACACTTTACTACGCTTATCAAGGGGGAATTGCTGCCAAGTATATCTCCGAAAAGCACCTGGGGTTAGTTGCCGAGATCAATCTTACCCGCAAAGGATGGACCGAAGAGTTTGATCCAGGCAGCAATTTCTCGTACACACGAGAACTTACTTACATTGATGTTCCTTTTTTATGGCATATCTATTTCGGGAATAAAACGCGGTTTATAATGAACCTCGGGCCACAAATCAGTTACTTGATCGGTGAAAACTCCGATATGAGCCCGGCATTGGCCGAGCACGTGGAATCCCTGAAAGAGCAGGATCCCGATGCTCCGATAGGCGTTCAATACAGCCCCGTGAGCGAGATGAGGCGAGTGGATTACGGCTTGACCGGCGGCGCGGGCTTGGAACTGAAAACCGGGATTGGCATCTTTAACCTCGAAGGACGTTACTATTTTGGGCTGGGCGATATATTTAACAACCGACGCGGCGATAACGCGTATTTTTCTCGTTCGGCCCATCGCGTGATCAGCGCGAAACTCACTTATTATATACAAATGTGGTAACGACTTGGCCTTCGTGAAATTTTCCTTCCCTGAATTTGATCAATAACACTCCTTTGGCGGCAGTTTCGGTCTGTTTATATAAATAAAATCGGCTTCTCGTGAACAAAGATAGATGAATGTATGTTCATGTATTGGTTTGATGATAATCATGCCAATTTTAATAGTATAGTAAAGATGAACGAAGCAATCTTTGAATGGAAGGATATCGAGGAAGATCAATCTCGATTCGAAGAGGCGGCCTACCTGTTAAGGGCATTAGGCAATGAAACTCGGCTGCGCGTGATCGTGCAGCTATCCCGGGCCGGGGAGATGTCGGTTTCGGAGTTACTGGAGAAAACGGGTTGCGAGCAATCGCTCCTCTCGCATCACCTCACGGATATGCGTGCTAAAGGGCTTCTTGCCAGCCGGAGAAGCGGCAAGAATAACTTTTATTCCATTCACGACAAACGAATTGTCAACGTGCTGAAATGCTTGTTGAAGTGTGGCCCCGAACGCCCGCTTCAAGTCGGGAGCGAACTATTCTATTAAGCCAAATGAGCAGCATCGAACTTGTTCGAATGATGCCATGGCGAAGAATAGTCTAACTTTAGTGAAACATTAAACTAACACTACGCGAACAACAAGCTTCCTGAAAGGAACGACGGAGGCCTCGATAATAACACTATAAATAATGGATTATGACAACAAAGACCATTTTAGCAATCGTTTCATTGGTGTTCCTACTGGGAGCTTGCAATAACGTACAACAGAAAGGTACTTCCGCGCCGGAGACCGATAAGCAAGAAACAAACACGAAAACAACAGATAACGACATGACAGCAACAAAAACAATTCAATTGACGAGGGCCGACTTCCTGGAGAAAGTGGCCAATTTTGAAGAAAGTCCGGACAAATGGACGTACTTGGGCGATAAGCCGGCAATCATTGACTTCTACGCGGACTGGTGTGGCCCGTGTAAAATGATCGCCCCGATTCTCGAGGAACTGGCCGCCGAATACGACGGGCAAATATATATCTACAAGGTAGATACTGAAGCCGAGCAACAGCTGGCGGCAGAATTCGGTATCCGGAGTATTCCATCGTTGCTCTTCGTACCGATGGACGAAGCCCCGCAAATGGCACAAGGAGCCCTTCCGAAAGACGCGTTCAAGCAAGCGATCGACGAAGTGTTATTGAAAGAATCATAAAAACTCACGATAATGAATCAACTATTTTTTGAAACCAAGAGCAAGTATGGTTTCGATGAAACAGTACAGAAATTATCCGAGATCGTTTCGGGAAGTGGCTGGAAACTGATTCACGTGCATGACCTGCAAGAAACCATGCGAAAAAACGGGAGAGATGTACTTCCCGTGAAAGTGATCGAGATATGCAAGCCCGATTACGCCTATCGTCTATTGTCTGAGGATGATCAACGCGTCTACTCCAACATGATGCCGTGCCGTGTTTCGGTATACGAGAAAGAGGATGGTCAAACCTACCTGTCGCGGATGAACTCCGCGCTGATGGCTTCCCAGATCGGTGGTGCTGTGCAGGAGGTGATGTCTGGTGCCTTTGCTGACGCGGAGCAATTCATTTTAATGATGTGATACTTTTGATGATTTATTAAATAGAGTTTGTATTAACGAGCGGGCGGGTTCTTGCAGGACTCGTCCGTTTTTTTTGTACCTTCGCGCCTATAAATCATGGCCAAACAATGAACGCTATCCAAGATTACGAGATCATGGCCCCGGCCGGCTCCTACGAGTCGCTCACGGCAGCCATCCAAGGGGGGGCAGACTCTATTTACTTTGGTATCGAGGGGCTGAACATGCGCGCCAAGTCGTCCAATAATTTCACGATTGACGACCTGCATGCCATCGCGAAGATATGCCGGGATAAGGGTATAAAAAGCTACCTTACCGTCAATACCATCATCTATGACCAAGATATGGAGTTGATGCGGAAGGTAGTGGATGCCGCGAAGGAGGCCAATCTTTCGGCCATCATCGCGGCCGACGTGGCGGTGTTGATGTACGCCCGAAGCATCGGGGTGGAGGTGCACCTATCGACTCAACTTAATATTACCAATACCGAATCGCTTAAGTTCTACGGCCAGTATGCCGACGTGGTGGTATTGGCACGCGAACTGAACCTGGAACAGGTAGCGGCTATTCATCGAGATATCGTGGAGCAGCAGATAAAAGGGCCTTCGGGTGAACTGATCCGTATCGAGATGTTCTCGCATGGGGCTCTTTGCATGGCGGTTTCGGGGAAATGTTACCTTAGCCTCCACGAGAAAGATTTATCAGCCAACCGGGGAGCCTGTAACCAGATTTGCCGGAGAGGATATATCGTGAAAGACAAGACCAGCGACATCGAGCTGGAGATCGACAACGAGTATATCATGTCGCCCAAGGATTTAAAGACCATCCATTTCATGAACAAGATGATGGATGCCGGGGTGCGGGTGTTCAAGATCGAAGGGCGTGCCCGCGGCCCGGAATACGTGCGGGTGGTGACCACGTGCTACAAGGAGGCGGTAGAGGCCTATTGCAAGGGAACGTACTCGGAAGAGAAAATCGCCGACTGGGATGAACGCCTCGCGACCGTGTTCAACCGCGGTTTCTGGGACGGCTACTACTTGGGCCAGCGATTGGGCGAGTGGACGCACCGGTACGGCTCGGGAGCCACGAAGCGCAAAGTATACGTGGGAAAAGCGATCAAGCACTTTGGAAATATAGGGGTAACCGAATTCTTGGTAGAAACCCAATCGGTAAAGCCCGGCGACGAGTTGTTAATCACCGGTCCTACTACCGGTGCGGTCTTTGTCACTGCCGACGATATCCGGGTGGATCTTGCCACTGTTCCCGAAGCCATTCGAGGGGACTATTTTTCCATCAAAACTACCGAGAAAATCCGTCCCAACGACCAGCTCTACAAGATGGTTGCCGCCAACCGCGTGGGAACTGCCCACGAACGGTAGTCGGCCGATAGAACGAATCCGCCTTTGCCGCGTGCGGCTGTAAAGGCAACGGATGTGCCTCGTGGATGGATCAGGATTTCTATTCTTGCAGATAGTAGAAATTATCATCCCCAAACCGCAGGTCGAACCGCCCGTTGGAGAATGTAGCGGGTTGGTCGTCCACGGTTCCCTTGAACGAAAATATACCGGATAACACCACACCTTCACGTTCCTTATCCACGTGAATATTCTGTGCCCGTTTAATCGTGAATTCTCCTTCAAGGATTTGTAAATCGAGCAGCTCGTTGCCCGAAAGCAAAGAGAGTGTACAGTCATCCCCGGTCAAGTCAAACTTTTTATTGTTTAGAGAAAGCAGTCCCGCGTAATTGTCCGGGAGATAATCCGGCAGTGATAGCACCAGCGTGTTAGGACTCACTCCACCTATACTACCTGAAAGGTGGATATGGCAAGAGTCGCCTTTTACCACGATCTTCGAGGGGGCGTGTCCCGGTCCGGTAGTCAATGGTGATAATCCCCAGTAAACCCCAAAGCTATTGTACCCTTTTTCCGAATAGATAGGAAGCCCGGGATTATCCACGTCTTCAATAAATACCGAATCGGAGATGTAGTAATCAAAACCGGTTGAACATCCGGTTGCCACGATAAAAATGAGCGTGAGAAAGGAAAGGTAATTATACTTCATGATCGAGATGATTATTTCGTTTACTTTGTTGAAAAGAAATTAACCGGTAATGAAACCGAGAGTTGAACCCCACCGAATGACGCGGGGGTAAGCAACGAGAAATTGTCTTTCGTGAGGTAGTTTGGCGGGAACAGGCCCTCGATCGAAAAGCGGGTGCCGTTCTTGAGGATAAGGCGCAGACCGAGGCTGCTGTATGCATTCACGAAGAAGTCGGAAGGAGCTTTCCCCGCCGCGGCGAGTATTTCATCCTTGTACTGTTCCATCTCCTTTGAAACAAAGTCGAGGTCGGTACTCCCGTGTATCTTCACGCCCCCTTGTATGCCGGCTTTCAGGTACACCTGCCAGTTGCTGAGTAACCCCAGCAAGACGATATCTGCCTCCAAGGGGATGCCCAAGTAACCAAGGGATTCATTCATCTCGCGAACGCGAAAAAGTTCAATCCCTTGACTCGAGGGATGAAACAGGTAAAGAGGAGAGCCCGACGCGGACGATATCCGCTCGTCAACACGGGTATACCGTAGGCCTGAAGCGAGCGTTAGTCGGTTCTCCCACACGGAAAACTCCGACTTTAGCCCCGCATAACGAACCTCGCCCTCGCCTGTCACATGCTCCCTCCCCGAATGGTTCTCTTGGGGTGAAAAGCGACTTTTTGCTCTCCGGAATTCCCACCGGTCATCGATCTCTCCCTTCATCTCGTAGGAGCCATACTCGATCCCCACGCGAAAACGAGAATAATCTTGTGCTTCTACCGGTAAAAAAGGGAAGAGCAAAAGCAGTACTAATAGTATTTTCATACGATTAATTTATTTTTTACGCTATTGTGTATGGAACTCGCTTTAATCATGTTCTGGCGTTTAATGATTTGAATGCTCGTTTCATAATGATTCTTTACACGATATTTTATTTAACGAAAATAGGTATTCATGAAAGTCTATTTACTTAATAAGACGCGTAAAGCCAAAAAATGCTGCGCCGGGAATGTTATAAAATGTAAATATGGGAATGTTGAAGATTTATTGAACTATTTCGTTGAGCAAAATGAGCAGATCCAAGCTTGCTTGAGATATGCCATTGCGAGAAATAGTCTAATTTTATTGAATTTATCGATAAGGTAATAATAAAAAACTATATCTTTGAGGGACTTTTAATTTTAATACAAAAAAATTTATACAAGCACTATGTTTACGAAACCAGTTTTCATGAAAAGTACGGCGCTGTTGCTGGCGCTTACGTTGTTATTCGCGAGTTGTTCCAGCACTACCTTGATTCAATCCCACCCTTCCGGGGCAAAGGTGTACATGAACGAGGAGTACATGGGAGTGACTCCTTACTCCTATTCGGATACTAAGATAGTGGGGAGCACTACTTCTATTCGCCTTGAAAAAGAGGGGTATGAGCCTTTTTACACTTCGCTCTCGAGAAACGAAGAGGTTGACGTGGGTGCCATCATTGGTGGAATTTTTGTATGGATTCCCTTCCTCTGGACAATGAAGTACAAACCGGTGCACAATTACGAGCTCAGGCCTTTGAGCGCGGCATCACTCACCGAGGCAGAACAGCCAGCGGTACTGACCGATTCCAATGGAAACGAGTATGTTTCCGGGGTGCTGAAAAATTAACGGTTACTATTTTAGGCCAAACAAAGAGTGTCTCAAATCATGAGGCGCTCTTTGTCGTTTTCTTTTGCTGGCGCCTTCACCCACCACCTCAGCGATACGTCAATGGTGCAAGAACCGAATCGAAAGTAAATTGGCACGGCCCAAACACGAGCTCACCTTGGATTATTTATTATTCTTTTTTGCATTATTCTTTTTTGCATAATCGGAAAATGTTATCTTTGCTATAAGAAATAGTCTTCTAACTTTTGTGAACTATTCTGTTAAGCCAGATGAGCAGAGCCAAGCTTGCTTGAGCTATGCCATGGCGAGGAATAGTCTAACTTTTGTGAATATATGAATCCTTTCACATACGGTATTGTAGCAACAGGAGAAAGTTTTTACGATCGCGATGAAGAGCGCGAACATATTGTAAAAACGCTTGGGGGGGGTAACAACGTGGTTCTCTACGCTCCCAGAAGGTTTGGCAAAACATCACTGGTATTAAAGGCTATAAAGCAGTTAGAGGAAGAGGGTTTCATTTGCATTTATTTCGATTTCATGCCTGTTTTCTCGACAGAATCTTTCGTTCGGCTTTATACTAAATCGTTAGTAGCAAAACAGGCCAATCTGCAAAAATTTGCTGCCACTTTTAGCTCGATAGTTAAAAATATTCGTCCTGTAATAAAGTTTTCACAGGATGGAACCCCCGAGCTATCAATTGATATTGCCACTAAAGCCATTGACGAGACAGATGTTTCTCAACTACTGGATGTACCTGAATCCTTAGCCGGAAAAAGTAAACGTGTTTTGGTTTTTTTTGATGAGTTTCAAGAAGTTGAAAAATTGAAAGAGATTAATTTCGAGGGTCTTCTACGTAGTAAAATACAGCACCAACAACGGGTGAATTATCTTTTTTTTGGCAGTAAAACCCATATGATGCAAGCGATATTCAATGATAAAAAAAGACCTTTTTATAATGCCGCATCCCAAATGACGATTAGTTATCTACCCGAAAAAGATACTGTCGAATTTTTACAAAACAACTTTTCCCGAAGAAATATAGAACTTGATAGCGAGATGGCAACATGTATTATAGACGTCTCTGCCAATATCCCGTATTATATTCAACAGCTGGCTTCCGAGATATGGCTCAATATTGAAAGTAACACTAAAATCACTCGCGAAATTATAGACCAATGCGTGTGGCGGGTTATCGCTATGAAGAGTGATTATTTTATGGAACTGTTCGAGAATCAGTCGACGAGTAAAAAGCAGTTGTTGGTCGCGTTGTGTACGGAGGGTGAAAATATTTTCTCTGAATCATACAGGAAAACGCATCGTTTGCCAAGCTCGGCCACCTTGCAGCGAGCTGTAAAGGGATTAACCCAAGATGGAGTAATTGATAAAATCGGTAGTGAGCATTTTATAACCGACCCGTTCTTCAAGTTTTACCTACAAGACATTGCCCGCTAACTTGAATGGCCAAAGCCCCGCCAAAGACAGGCGGTAATGCAAGCTTTTACATCGCTAAATAGGGTATAAAGAGAACAAAGAGTGTTACTTTTCTTTAAACCAGCCGGCGTACATCAGGTAGTTGTTCGCGATCTTCTGGTTCATCTCTTTGGATTGGTCGGGATCAACCTTTTTCACGAATTTGGCGGGAACGCCGGCGTAGATACTGCCGGGCTCCACTTGGGTGCCGCTCAATACCACGGCCCCGGCCGCGATGATGGCTCCTTCGCCCACCACCGCGTGATCGAGCACGATGGCTCCCATGCCGATGAGGGCCCCGTCTTTTATCTCTGCCCCGTGAATGACCGCGTTGTGCCCGATGGAGACGTCGTTGCCGATCACCGATACCGATTTTTGATACAGGGTATGGATGACCGTGCCGTCCTGCACGTTCACCCGGTCGCCCAGGCGGATGGAGTTGACATCGCCGCGCAGCACGGCATTGAACCAGATGCTACAATCGCGACCGATGATGACGTCCCCGATGATGGTGGCGTTTTCTGCCAGGTATGTGTTGTCTCCGATCTCCGGGGTGAAACCGCGAACCGATTTTACAAGTGCCATAGTTTATGAATGTGC
>WPCG01050773.1_pt1 | contig 27537 bp, 31 predicted proteins | sample 5403311 | NCBI WGS metagenome assembly WPCG01 (sample SAMN12869467, study PRJNA574797) | sludge metagenome | isolation source: wastewater treatment of Control | place: China:Beijing | collected 2019-05-17 | reverse complement strand
CGAGGCACTGCTCGACCGCGCCAGGGACGATGCCCTCTTCCTGCACTGCCTGCCCGCCCACCGCGGCGAGGAGATCAGCGAGACCCTGCTCGAGGATCCACGGGCCGTGGTCTGGCAGGAGGCCGGCAACCGCCTGCACGCACAGAAGGCACTGATCGAGTTTCTGCTGCTGGGCCGCGTCCAGAGCTGACCCCAGGGCAGCGCTCCCCACGAAGCCCCGGCGCGCTCCACCGCCGGGTCTTCGTCATTCCAGCCGGCTAGACCTTTGTATAATGTCGACCTTGGTAGTACAATGCGCCGCAGCACATTCAGCGTGTAAGGAATTGCGGCACATGATGATCGACACTTCCCCTATCGCCTCCATGCAGCGCAGCCTGCGCCAGTGCCTCTCCCACATGGCGGCCATGCTCTACCACCACGGGCATGTCCTGGAAACCGTCTCCGTGCCCCACCGCGGCCTGGACCGCAGCGAAGCGGAAAGCATCGCCAGCGCCACCAGCGAGTGGCAGACCTGCGAGAAGGTGCTGGTCAGCAGCGAAGCGGCCTCCTGGAACGAGCACAACCGCCTGGTGCTGACCCCCCTGGGTCGCGAGCTGCTCTTCGACATGTTCGGAGAAGGCGCCGCCGACTGCGCCTGAGCTTCAGGCTGCCAGCACTCCCAAACCCCGCCGGGGCGGGGTTTGTTGTTTTTCGGGCACTGGCTGCTCATGCCACAGCGCACCCCTGCCACACCGCCAACGACTCGACGAGTCGTCCCGGGGAGCCTCAACGAAAAACCCCGGGTAGCGCAGTGCGCTACCCGGGGTTTCGATGTTCTGTTGGTGGAGCCTAGCGGGATCGAACCGCTGACCTCAACACTGCCAGTGTTGCGCTCTCCCAGCTGAGCTAAGGCCCCACGCTGTTCCCGCTCTGCGAGAACGAGGCAAATAGTACGCAAGAGAGATCCCGCCGTCAACCCCCGCGGCGAAAGTGAGAAAAAGCGAACAAGGTATACTTTCCCCCTTCGTCCGAGTTGTGCCACCCTTTCCTCCAGTGGAGTGCATCCCACTGCCGCGCTACCCCTTGACCGCCAACTAGCTCAGGAGCCGCTGCCTTGATCCGGGTACTGATAGCCGATGACCATCACCTGGTAAGGACCAGCATCGCCCACCTTCTCAATGCGGAAAAAGACATCCGCGTGATGGGAGAAGCCTGCAACGGCGAAGAGGCCATCGCCGAGACACGCCGCCTCGCGCCCGACGTGGTCCTGATGGATGTCCGCATGCCGGGCATCGGCGGGTTGGAAGCCACCCGCAAGATTCATCGCACCCAGCCCGACACGCGGGTGCTGATCCTGACCGCCTGGCTGGAGGAAGCCTTCGCCCAGCGGCTGCTGGATGCCGGCGCCTTCGGCATCCTGAGCAAGGACTGCCAGCACGAGGAGATGGTGTCGGCCATCCGCGGCGTGTTCGGCGGCCAGCGCTACGTCAGCCCCGACGTGGCGCAGCGCCTGGTGCTCTCGCGCATCGACGCCTCGGAGAACCCCTTCGATCAGCTCTCCCAGCGCGAAATGCAGGTCGCGATGATGATCGTCAACTGCCAGAAGGTTGCCGACATCTCCGACCGCCTCTTCCTCAGCCCCAAGACGGTGAACACCTACCGCTACCGGATCTTCGACAAGCTGGGGGTACAGACCGACGTGGAGCTCACCCACCTCGGGCTTCGCCACGGCCTGGTCGAGGGGTTCGCCAGCGTGGAGTGAGCGTGCCGGGGCAAGCCCCCGGGACGATCTGCTAGGATAGCGCTCCCGTCACGTCGCCAGGCGCGCGCCCATGAGCTTCGATCACCGCCGCTTCCTCGCTACCGTCAGCGAGTCCCCGGGCATCTACAGGATGCTCGACGCCCAGGGAGACACCCTCTATGTCGGCAAGGCCCGGCGCCTCAAGGCGCGCCTGGCCAGCTACTTTCGGGGCGCCCTGAACGCCAAGACCCAGGCGCTGGTGAGCCGCATCGCCGACATCCAGGTCACGGTCACCAACAGCGAGACCGAAGCACTGCTCCTGGAGCAGACGCTGATCAAGGAGCTGCGGCCGCCCTATAACATCCTGCTGCGCGACGACAAGTCCTACCCCTTCATCTTCGTCACCGACCGCCACCCCTTCCCGGCCCTGGAGTACAAGCGCGCCCGGAGCCGCCGCGACGATGGCCGCTACCTTGGCCCCTACCCCAGCAGCCATGCGGTGCGCGAGAGCCTGTCGCTGATGCAGAAGATCTTCCGCATCCGCAACTGCGAGGATAGCGTCTTCGCCCATCGCACTCGCCCCTGCCTGCAGTACCAGATCGAGCGCTGCAGCGCCCCCTGCGTCGGCCATATCAGCGAGGAGGACTACCGCCGCGACCTGGAGCACGCCGTCCAGTGCCTGGAGGGCAAGAGCGAGCAGGTGACCCGGGAGCTGACCGAGGCCATGGAAGCCGCCAGCCGCGAGCTCGCCTTCGAGGAGGCCGCACGCCTGCGCGACCAGATCCAGCAGCTGCGTCAGCTGCAGCAGCGCCAGTTCGTGGATACCGCCGACGGCGATGCCGACGTCTTCGCCCTGGCCAGCCGCCCCGGTGCGCTCTGCATCTCGGTGCTCAGCGTGCGCCACGGCCGCCTGCTGGGGGCCCGCCACCATGCGCCGACCAACGGCCTGGACCTCTCACCCGACGCCCTGCTGGCCGAGTTCGTGAGCCAGTACTACCTGGGCCAGGCCCGAGAGATTCCCCGCGAGGTGATCACCAGCCACCCCCTGGAAGAGCGGGCGCTGATCGCGGCGGCGCTCGGCGAGAGGGCCGGCCGGCAGGTCCGCATCGTCGACCAGGTGCGCGGCCACCGCGCCCAGTGGAAGTCACTGGCGATCACCAACGCCGAACAGCAGCTGGCCGGCCAGCTGGCCAGCCAGAGCCAGCTGGCCAGGCGCTTTGCCGCGCTCCGCGAGGCCCTGGGGCTGGAGACGACCCCGGCTCGGCTGGAGTGCTTCGATATCAGCCATAGCCACGGCGAGGCCACCGTCGCCTCCTGCGTGGTCTTCGACGAGAACGGCCCGCGCAAGTCCGACTACCGCCGCTTCAATATCGAGGGGGTCGCGGCCGGCGACGACTACGCCGCCATGCGCCAGGCCCTGACCCGACGCTTTCGGCGCCTCCAGGAGGGCGAGGGCCAGCGCCCCGACATCCTGATCGTCGACGGCGGAAAGGGCCAGCTCAACATGGCCCGGGAGGTGCTCGGCGAGCTGGGCGCCAGCGGCGTGATCCTGCTCGGCGTCGCCAAGGGCACCACCCGCAAGGCCGGCCTCGAGACTCTCTTCCTGGAAACCGTGGAGCGCACCCTGGACCTGGACGGCGCCTCCCCGGCCCTGCACCTGATCCAGCATATCCGCGACGAGGCCCACCGCTTCGCCATCACCGGCCACCGCACCCGGCGCGACAAGGTGCGGCGCACCTCCACCCTGGAGGGCATTCCCGGCGTGGGCCCCAAGCGCCGCCGGGAGCTGCTGCGCTTCTTCGGCGGCCTGCAGGGCGTGCGCCAGGCCAGCCGCGAGGAGCTGGCCCGGGTGCCCGGCATCAGCGCCGCCCTGGCCGAGACGATTCATCGCGCCCTGCATGGATGATCCTGCCCAAGGGGGATAGAATGAGCGGGCGCCTCGGCACCACTTCACCGGCAAGGACACGCAGCATCCGATGAACATCCCGAATATCCTCACCCTGGCCCGTATCGCCTTCATTCCGCTGCTGGTGGTGCTCTTCTATCTCCCCTTCGCCTGGAGCATGCCGCTGGCCGCCGCCCTCTTCGCCCTGGCCTCGGCCACCGACTGGCTGGACGGCTACCTGGCGCGGCGCTGGAACCAGTCGACGCCCTTCGGGGCCTTTCTCGACCCGGTGGCCGACAAGCTGATGGTGGCCGTGGCCCTGGCGCTGATGATCGAGCGCTACGAGGCGATCTGGCTCACTCTGCCGGCCCTGGTGATCATCGGCCGCGAGATCGTCATCTCGGCGCTGCGGGAGTGGATGGCCGAGATGGGCAAGCGGGGCCAGGTCGCCGTCTCCTGGGTCGGCAAGGTCAAGACCACCCTGCAGATGGTCGCCATCTTCCTGCTGCTCGCCTTCGCCCCCGGCACCCCGATGGCCCTGCTGGCGCTCGTGACTCTCTACGCGGCCGCGGTGCTGACGCTGTGGTCCATGGTGCTCTACCTGCGCGCCGCCTGGCCCCACCTCAGCCGCTCGATGTAGAAAATCGGCCAGCGCAATATAAAAGCGTTTGACAGTCACCAACTTATCCGTATAATTCGCTCTCGAGTCAGGCGGGAATAGCTCAGTGGTAGAGCACAACCTTGCCAAGGTTGGGGTCGCGAGTTCGAATCTCGTTTCCCGCTCCATCTTTCCAACGAAAGATACCCATGACTCCATGAGGCTGGATGGCAGAGTGGTTATGCAGCGGACTGCAACTCCGTGTACGCCGGTTCGATTCCGACTCCAGCCTCCACTCCCCTTTTCAAAGCTCGACACCGTGCCGCCCGGATGGCGAAATTGGTAGACGCAAGGGACTTAAAATCCCTCGGTGGCGACACCGTGCCGGTTCGAGCCCGGCTCCGGGCACCAGTCTCCTAACTCCTCGCCTGGACCGACACCGTCGCGGCGCTTAGCCTGGCACTGCATCATGACACTGCCGCCCCTGCGCGACCCCTTCTTTACCTATCGTTTTCGTCGCCCCCTGCACGTGGTGCGCGTCCTCGTGGCACTGGCCGTCACCTATCTGATCATACGCCTGTTCGAGATTCCCCATTCCAGCTGGGCGCTGGTCAGCACCGTGATGGTGATGGGCAATCTTCCCCATATCGGCGGCGTGCTCGACAAGGGGCGTCAGCGCCTGCTGGGCACCCTGCTCGGCGCCGGCACCGGCCTGGCACTCATCCTGCTGCCGCTGACCGGCAGCACCCTGATCCCCCTCGGCAGCCTGCTGGCCATCGGCGTCGCCACCTGGCTCACCTTCGGCAACCGCCACGGCTACAGCGGCCTGATGTTCGCCATCAGCCTGCTGCTGGTCATCGGCGACGGCAGCCACGATCTCAGCATCGCCCTGTGGCGCGCCTTCGATGTGCTGCTGGGCACCCTGGTCGGCATCCTGGTGACCCTGCTGGTGCTCCCCCAGAAGGCCACCGACATGATGCGCTTCATGCTGGCCGAGAACCTGGAGCGAATGGCCCGCCTCTTCCACGCCCACACCACCGCCTCGACCTCCATGGACCTGGATACCCAGGCCCTGCTCAAGGCGACCAGCTCGGCGCTGGTCAAGCAGCGCGGCCTGGTGGACGCCATCCACCGCGAGGGCCGCCTGCGGCGCAACGAGCTCGACGACATCATCTCCCTGCAGCGCCGCATGCTCTCCACCATCGAGCTGCTGCTGGAGACCCGCTGGACCAACCGGGACGGCCACGACCGCATCCAAGCCATGACGGGCCTCAGCGGGGAGCAGCACCGCCTTGCCCGGGAGCTGGACGCCCTCGCCTTTCAGGTCCGCACCGGCCAGGACATCGCCGTCACGGTCAGCCAGTTCGACCTGCAACAGCACGCCGAGCTTGCCACCACGGCCCGCAGCAGCGAAGGCCGCGTGCTGTTCAGCCCCAGCGGCTACCTGTGGCTCAATCGGGAGCTGGCCCGCCTGACCGGCAAGCTGGTGCTGCGCCTGGGCAGCCTGAGCCGCCTCCCCAGCCGGCGGCTGCACCGGGCCTCCGGCCGCAAGTGGGGACAGCGCGCCAGCGCCAGGAACACGACAGGAGCAGAAGATGCATCACGCAAACCCTGAGGTGCTGATCATCGGCGGCGGCGTCGCCGGCCTGGTGCTCGCCCTGGAGATCGCCGACCATCGCCCCGTGACCCTGCTGCGTCCAGCCAGCGACGACCGAGGCGCCAGCCGCTGGGCCCAGGGCGGCATCGCCGCCGTGCTCTCCCCCAGCGACGATTTCGACGCCCACGTGGCCGACACCCTGGTCGCCGGCGATGGCCTCTGCGACGAGGCCGCGGTGCGCTTCACCGTGGAGCAGGGCCCGGCGGCCATCGAATGGCTGCTCTCCTTGGGGGTCCCCTTCACGCGCGACACCAGTCCAGACGCCGGCTACCCCTATCACCTGACCCGGGAAGGGGGCCACGGCGCCCGGCGCATTATTCACGCCGCCGACGCCACCGGCCTGGCGGTGATGGAGACCCTCAAGCGCCACGTGGCTGATCATCCGGCCATCCGCGTGAGGGACGACCTGACCGCCATCGGCCTGATTGCCGACGCCGAGGGCCGCTGCCGGGGGGCGCGCTGTCTGGACGGCGACAGCCGCCTGCACGCGCTGCTGGCGGCCGATACGGTGCTGGCCACGGGCGGCGCCAGCGGCCTCTACCGGCATACCACCAGCCCCCAGCCGGCCAGCGGCGAGGGCATGATGATGGCGGCGGAGCTGGGCGCCGAGCTGAGCAACCTGGAGTTCCAGCAGTTCCACCCCACCTGCCTCTACGACCCGGATGGCGCCCCCTTCCTGATCAGCGAAGCGGTACGCGGCGAGGGCGGCCGGCTGCTCAACGTCCATGGCGAGCGCTTCATGCCGGCCCTGGACCCCCGGTCAGAGCTGGCGCCTCGGGACATCGTGGCCCGGGCCATCGATGCCGAGATGCAGCGCACCGGCAGCGACCACGTGCTGCTGGATATCCGCCATCTGGGCGAGGCGGCCATTCGCCACCACTTCCCCACCATCCACGCCCACTGCGCCAGCCGCGGCCTGGACATTGCCCGCCACCCCATTCCCGTGGTGCCCGCCGCCCACTACAGCTGCGGCGGACTGACCACCGACCTGAACGGCGCCACCACCGTCGCCAACCTCTACGCCATCGGTGAGGTGGCCTGCACCGGGCTGCACGGCGCCAACCGCATGGCCAGCAACTCCCTGCTGGAGTGCCTGGTCTATGCGCGCAGCTGTGCCGCCGCCCTGAACCGGCAAACCGCCCCTAGAGAGGGAACGGCCCCGCTGCTGGAGAACCAGGGAGGAGAGGACGAGGCCGATGAGGGCGTGCTGGCCGAGCTTCGAGAGCGGATGCGGCGCATCATGAGCGCCCGAGTCGCCATCGTGCGCCGCGATGCCGGCCTGGAGGAGGCCACCGCCGAACTGGCCGAGCTGCACGCCGCCCTGGCACCGCTGGTGGCGCGCTGCCGCCCCACCCTGGCGCTCGCCAGCCTCTGGCATGCGCTGCGCCTGGCGCGCCTGACCGTCGCCTGTGCGGCGCGGCGCCGGGAGTCCCGGGGCCTGCACTTCAACCCCGACTGTCCGGGGCACGCCCCCGGCACCCCGCAGCCGTCGCGCCTCCACCTGGGCGACCTGGCCCACCCCTGAGCGACCCGGCGCCCGGTGCCGCTCAGGGCGTCGACAGGAGGCTCACGCCGACCGCTGCTGCACCAGCAGGCGCCGCAGCTGCCAGAGCGAGGCGGCGCTGCTGCTGTCCGGCCAGAGCCAGAGCCGACGCGCGTCCAGGCGCAGCCCGATCAGCCAGGGTCCCAGGTAGTCGCAGCGCAGGGTGACGGATCGCCAGGCCGTGTCGCCGGGGTCGCACCACTCCCAGCGCAGGCCGTCATCGGCAAGCGGCAGCGCCCGCAGCGCGCCGCTTGGGCGCCCGCGCAGGACGTGCAGGGTCACGGCCAAGATGGCCACAAGAAGAGGTACGCCCAGCCAGAGGGGCGCCAGCAGAAGCGCCATGCCGGCCACCAGGGCAGCCAGCACGACATGCAGCAGAAGAGAGAGTCTAGACGGGACGATGCCCAAGGCTATCGGCGCTTTCGGCATGTTCGATGATCAGCTGCACGATGCGCCGGCGCCGCGGCTCCTCGGGCCACTCGCGGCGCATCAGCCATACGAACAGATCCTGATCCTCCTCGTCGATCAGCTCACGAAATGCCGCCTGATCCTCCTCGCCCAGACCGTCGTAGCACCGCTCGAGGAAGGGCACCAGCAGCAGGTCCAGCTCCCACATGCCGCGACGGGAGTGCCAGTAGAGCCGCTTGCGCAGTGCTGCATCCTGGGATGATTGCTCGTTCAAGATCGACCTCGCCTGTCCGATGAAGTATGACGTCAGTATACCCGACCCCTCCCGTCACGGCAGCCGTTGCTTACCTCCGCGGCCGATAGTCGTAGTGCGTTGTTTTATCGAGACTTGCCGAGTATGCTGTGGAAAATAACAGCGCAGGCATGCCGATTCCGGTTGCGCACCGCACACGGAGAATGTCGATGACCAAGTCCGAGTTGATCGAGCAGATTGCCATGCGACAGCCGGAGCTGTCGATCAAGGAGGTGGAGGCCGCCGTGCGGCTGATTCTTGATGACATTACCGACACCCTGGCCGAAGGGGGGCGCGTCGAGATTCGAGGCTTCGGCAGCTTCTCGCTGCACTATCGGGAGCCGCGCATCGGACGCAACCCGAAGACCGGCGAACCGGTCGCGCTCGACGGCAAGTTCGTGCCACACTTCAAACCCGGCAAGGAGCTTCGCGAGCAGGTGGATGCCAGCCGCGCTCTGGGCTACTGACGCCGCTCCGGCCACTACTCTCTTCCATTCACAGGGGACACAAGCGCATGCGTTGGCTCAAAGGCCTTATCCTGGCCATCATTCTGCTGGTCGTTCTGCTGGTCGGCATCCTCTTTGCCGTCAACAACCAGCAGGCCATTCCGCTCAACCTGATCTGGCTGGAGCTGCCGGCAATATCGCTGTCCGTCTGGCTGCTGGCCTCCCTGGCCGTGGGCGTCCTGCTCGGCATGCTGGCCATGAGCGGCGTCTACCTGCGCCTGCGCACCCTGCTGACCCGTGCCCAGCGCCACAACCAGCAGCAGCGCAAGGAGCTGGACCGCCTGCGCGTGCAGGAGCTGAAGGAACTCCCCTAGAATGCCCGATGCCCTGCTGCTGACCCTGCTGTTGGCAGCGGTCGCCATCGGCTGGTGGCTCGGCCGCCGCGAACGCAGCAAAGGGAGCGATCCCGTGCCATCCACCGAGCTGGCGCGGGATTATTTCGTGGGGCTGAATTACCTGCTCAACGACCAGCAGGACCGCGCCCTCGAGACCTTCGTGGCCGCCCTGGAGGTCAACAGCGAGACCATCGATACCCATATCACCCTGGGTAACCTGTTCCGGGCTCGCGGCGAAGGTGACCGGGCAGTGAAGATTCACCAGAACCTGCTGGCCCGCCCCACCCTGTCGAGCCTCCAGAGCGAGAAGGTCCAGCTTGAGCTGGCCCGGGACTTTCTCGCCCTAGGCCTGCTCGACCGCGCCGAGCGACTGCTCAAGGGGCTGATCCGCGATGCTCACGACGGCGAGAGCCGCCTGGCGGCCAAGCGACTGCTGGTAGACCTGCTGGAGCGCGAGGGAGAGTGGCAGGCGGCGCTGGAGGTCGCCCAGCCCCAGCTGACCCGCGACAGCGAGGAGATGCGTCGCGCCGCTGCCCACTGGCTCTGCCAGCTGGCCGAGCAGGAGCGCTTCGAGGCAAGCCCGGGCCTCGCCCGCAAGCACCTGCGCCGGGCGCTCTCCGTCGACCCGCGCTGCGTGCGCGCCAACCTCTTGCTGGCGGCACTGGAGCACGACACCGGCCACTACCGCCAGGAGATTCGCCTGCTGGAGCGCATTCCCAACCAGGACCCGGCCTTCACGCCTACCCTGCTGCCGCCCCTGGCCGCTGCCTACCGCCTGCTCGACGACGAGGAGGGCCTGGTGCGCCATCTCGAGCAGCTGGTGGAGCGCACCCCCTATACCAGCGTGATCATCCTCCTGGCCGAGACGGTGCGCCACCGGGAAGGCCTGCAGGCTGCCATCGACCTGGTCAGCGAGCAGCTCAACCGAGAATCGAGCCTGGGCGCGCTGGACTACCTGATCGACCTCTATCGGCAGCATAGCGTGGGGGAACCTCTCGAGCAGCTTCAGCTGCTGCAGCGTCACACCTCGACCCTGCTCAAGGCGCTGCCCCGCCACCGCTGCCGGCGCTGCGGCTTTGCCGGTGAAACGCTCCACTGGCAGTGCCCCCGCTGCCGCAGCTGGGGCACCACCAAGCCGATCACCGGCATCGAGGGCGAATAGCCACGCCTCAGCCCGCCGCCAGCTCTGCCTCGATGGAGGCGAGCGCCGCCATGGGGTCCTCGGCCTGGGTCACCGGGCGCCCCACCACCAGGTGGGTGCTGCCCGCGGCCATGGCCTGGGCCGGCGTCATCACACGACGCTGATCGCCGGCCGCCGCGAAGCTCGGGCGGATACCCGGCGTCACCTTGAGGAAGTCGTCACCGCACAGCTCTCGCAGCCGGGTCGACTCCTGGGCCGAGCAGACCACGCCGTCCAGGCCGCTCTCCCGAGCCAGCAGCGCCAGGCGCTCCACCTGCTCGCCCGGCGTCACGCTTACGCCCACCTCTGCCAGGTCGGCGGCCTCCATGCTGGTCAGCACCGTCACCGCGATCAGATGGGTCGAAAGGCCGTGTCGCTGCAGCCGCTCCCGCGCCGCCTCCATCATCCGCCGGCCACCGCCGGCATGCACGTTGACCATCCACACCCCCTGCTCCGCAGCGGCATGAACGGCGCCCGCCACGGTATTGGGAATATCGTGGAACTTGAGGTCCAGGAAGACCTCGAAGCCACGGCCGTGCAGGGCATCCATCACATCGGGCCCGCTGCGGGTAAAGAGCTCCTTGCCGACCTTGAGCCGGCAGCGCGACGGGTCGAGCTGGTCGGCCATGCAGAGGGCGGCGTCCAGGGAGGCATAGTCGAGGGCGATGATCAGGGGGGAATCGGTAGACAAGGGCCACACTCCAGGCAAGGGGAATCTGCGCCACATTATATCAGCCCAGGCCGACACGCCGCGTAAGAGATCAGCGGGGTATACCCGAGGAGAAAACCACGGCCAGCGATGACATCTGCTACACGAGGTGCCCGTCGAGGCTGACGAAATCTGAGGGCACGGACTGACACTGGTCGTCGCCGCTTGCCGCTAGCTTGAAGGAAGCCCCGGTGGGGCTGCATCCATCAGACCAAGAACAAGAGGATCGCCACCATGAAGGGAGTGACGCGCAGCACGCTGGCTGCTGCCCTGCTGGTCCTGGTGCTGGGCATGGCACCCATGGGCGCAGTAGCTCAAGACGTAGCCCCCATCAACGTCAACACCGCCGACGCGGAACTGCTGACCGAACTGCCGGGCATCGGCCCGGCGCGCGCTGAGGCTATCATAGAGGAGCGAGAAACCAACGGTCCCTTCGAAAGCGCAGAGGACCTGACCCGGGTCAGCGGCATCGGCGAGGCCACCGCTGCCAGCCTGGAGGATCAGATCACCTTCTGACCGCCCCGGGTTCCCAGGATCCGGTCGCAGGCCATCGCGGCACCCGTGCCGCGATGGCCATGGCACCCCGCCTAGAGACGCAGGCCACCGTCACACTCGATGACCCGCCCGGTGAAGTAGGCATTCTCGAAGATGAAGGCCACGCTCTGGGCGATATCCTCGGGCTGCCCCAGGCGGCGCAGCGGCACGCCGGCGGTCAGCTTGTCGAGCATGTCCTGACGCATGGAGGCGGTCATGTCGGTCTCGATGAAACCGGGCGCCACCGCGCCGACGCGGATACCGTAGCGGGCCAGCTCCTTGCCCCAGGTGGAGGTCAGGGCCACCACGCCGGCCTTGCAGGCCGCATAGTTGCTCTGCCCCATGTTGCCGGCCCGGGAGATGCTGGAGATATTGACGATCACCCCCTCGTTGCCGGCCTCGATCATCTGGCTGGCCGCCTCCCGCCCGCACAGGAAGACGCCGGTCAGGTTGACGTCGATGACCGCCTGCCAGTTTTCCAGGGACATCACCTTCTCGACCCGGCCCTCCTTCGCCTTGACCAGCAGGGCATCGCGCAGGATACCGGCATTGTTGACCAGGCCGCTCACCGGCCCCAGGGTAGCGGCGATATCGCCGAAGGCCTGCTTGACCGAGACCTCATCGGCCACGTTGGCCACGAAGCCGCGGGCCTCGATACCGGCCTGATGGAGGGCAGAGACGGCTTCGTCCAGGGTAGCCCCATCGGTGTCGATCAGTGCCAGTCTGGCACCGCGGTTACCCAGCAGCTCGGCCATGGCCAGCCCCAGGCCGCGGGCGCCACCGGTTATGGCAATCACGCTATTATCGAGTTTCATCATCGCTCCTTGTCAGCGCAGGAAATCCGGAGCTGCTACCAAGACACAGCACTGGACACCAAGGTTTTTACGTACAGGTAAGGTAGCAGAGTTTGTGCAGTGCATTATAGCGCTATGTTCAAGACACTTTATTGCGAATGCCGATGGCTGACGAGATGTCAGCCTCAACGCTTGAGTTTCCCTCCGCCGCCCCCATAACACGGAGAATTGTCATCTGCGGAGTTCCCATGCCCTTTCTGCTTGCCTTTACCCTCTTCGCCCTGCTCGACTTCGTTATCCTCTTCTCGGTGGGCAGCCAGATCGGCCTGCTCACCACCCTGTTGCTGGTGCTGGCCACCGGCTTCATCGGCCTGCACCTGATCCGCCGCGAGGGCGCGGCCACCTTCGCCCGGGCCCGGGAGCGCCTGGAGCGCGGCGAGGTACCCTCCGGAGAGCTGCTCACCGGCGCGGCACTGATCTTCGGCGGCGCCCTGCTGATGGCCCCCGGCTTCGTCTCCGATGCCCTGGGCTTCCTCTGCCTGATTCCCGACGCCCGGCGCCTGCTCGGCAAGCTGCTGGCGGCGCTGGGGCTGCGCATGGGCAGCGTCCACGTTCACACCGGCGGCACCTCCTCGGGACCCCGCCAGAGCCCCGGCACCGACTGGCAACAGGCCTCCGGCGCTCAGCACGCCCAGGGGGCCCGTGACGAGCGCGCGCCTGGCGATGAGCACGAGGGCCCGCTGGAGGGAGACTTCATCTCCCGCAATGAGCGGGGGCGGTGAAAAAATTTTGCGGCGGGGCCTTGAAAGCCTTTCGGGCAGCCCCACTTATCGCTCAGCAACAGGTTTCGGCGCGAAGCTCGCGCCATTGACAAGGAAGGCGTTCAGCGCCTCCCCCTCGCAGGCGGAGCCTGCGAGGCGATGACCAGAACCGCCGGGAGAACCCGGCCATGTGAACCATCAGGAGAACGTGAGCAATGAACATCCGTCCCTTGCACGATCGCGTCATTATCCGTCGCGTTGAAGAAGAACAGAAAACCGCTGGCGGCATCGTGCTTCCGGGCAGTGCCCAGGAAAAGCCGACTCGCGGCGAAGTGCTTGCCGTCGGTAACGGCCGGATTCTCGAGAACGGCGATGTGCGCCCGCTGGATGTGAAGGTCGGCGATACCGTCATCTTCAAGGATGGTTTCGGCGTCGAGAAGCAGAAGATCGACGGCGAGGAAGTCCTGATCATGAGCGAGTCCGACATCCTGGCCGTCGTCGAGGGCTGAGCCCCGGCAACGCACGCATTCCCTCAGACGTTCACGCACTCATAGGAAGACATCGAAAATGGCAGCGAAACAAGTCAAGTTCTCCGACGACGCTCGCAAGCGCATGGCCCGCGGCGTAGACATCCTGGCCAACGCCGTCAAGACCACCCTGGGTCCCAAGGGTCGCAACGTGGTGCTCGAGAAGTCCTTTGGCGCCCCGACCGTCACCAAGGACGGCGTCTCCGTGGCCAAGGAGATCGAGCTGAAGGACAAGTTCGAGAACATGGGCGCCCAGATGGTCAAGGAAGTCGCTTCCAAGACCTCCGACGTCGCCGGTGACGGCACCACCACCGCCACCGTGCTGGCCCAGGCCATCGTCAACGAGGGCCTGAAGGGCGTCATCGCCGGCATGAACCCGATGGACCTCAAGCGCGGCATCGACCAGGCCGTCATCGCCGCGGTCAAGGAAGTCGAGGCCCTGGCCGTGCCCTGCACCGACTCCAAGTCCATCGCCCAGGTCGGCACCATCTCCGCCAACGGCGACGCGCGCATCGGCGAAATCATCGCCGAGGCCATGGAGAAGGTCGGCAAGGAAGGCGTCATCACCGTCGATGAAGGCCGTGGCTTCGAGGACGAACTGGAAGTCGTGGAAGGCATGCAGTTCGACCGCGGCTACCTGTCGCCCTACTTCGTGACCAACCAAGACACCATGCAGGTCGAGCTGGAAGACCCCTACCTCCTGCTGGTCGACAAGAAGATCTCCAACATCCGCGAGCTGCTGCCGGTGCTGGAAGCCGTCGCCAAGGCGGGCAAGCCGCTGGCGATCATCGCCGAGGACATCGAAGGCGAGGCCCTGGCCACCCTGGTGGTCAACACCATGCGCGGCATCGTCAAGGTCGCCGCCGCCAAGGCTCCGGGCTTCGGCGACCGTCGCAAGGCCATGCTGCAGGATATCGCCATCCTGACCAACGGCACCGTGATCTCCGAGGAAGTCGGCCTGACCCTCGAGCAGGCCACCCTGGACCACCTGGGCACCGCCAAGCGCGTGACCATGTCCAAGGAGAACACCACCATCATCGACGGCGCCGGTAACGAGGGCGACATCGAGGCCCGCGTCAACCAGATCCGCGCCCAGATCGAGGAGACCTCCTCCGACTACGACCGCGAGAAGCTCCAGGAGCGCGTGGCCAAGCTGGCCGGCGGCGTGGCCGTCATCCGCGTCGGTGCCGCCACCGAAGTCGAGATGAAGGAGAAGAAGGCCCGCGTCGAGGACGCCCTGCACTCCACCCGCGCCGCGGTCGAGGAAGGCGTGGTGCCTGGCGGCGGTACCGCCCTGGTACGCGTGCTGACCAAGATCAAGGACCTCAAGGGTGACAACGAGGACCAGACCCACGGCATCGCCATCGCCCTGCGCGCCATGGAAGCCCCGCTGCGTCAGATCGTCACCAACGCCGGCCAGGAAGCATCCGTGATCCTGAACCAGGTGAAGGGTGGCGAAGGCAACTACGGCTACAACGCCCAGACCGGCGAGTACGGCGACCTGTTCGAGATGGGCGTGCTGGACCCGGCCAAGGTGACCCGCACCGCGCTGCAGTCTGCCGGCTCCGTGGCTGGCCTGATGATCACCACCGAGTGCATGATCGCCGACGATCCGGACGAGAAGGACGCCGCTCCGGACATGGGCGGCATGGGCGGCATGGGTGGCATGGGCGGCATGATGTGATCACGCCCCCTGCCCCAGGCGCTGCTTGATGCAAGGCCTGAGACAGACCCCGCCGGCGAGAGCCGGCGGGGTTTTTGCTTTAAGATACCCCTCCGCTCATCACCTAGCGCCAGCCGTCTGCCCATGCTCCCCAATATCCGCATCGTCCTCGTCCAGACCTTCCACCCCGGCAATATCGGCGCCGCGGCCCGAGCCATGAAGACCATGGGGCTCACCGACCTGGTGCTGGTCAACCCGCGCCAGTTCCCCGACGCCGAGGCGAGCCGGCTGGCCGCCGGCGCCGAGGACCTACTGGAGAGCGCCCGGGTGGTGGGCTCGCTTGGCGAGGCGGTGACCGACTGCGTCCAGGTGGTGGGCGCCAGCGCCCGGCTGAGGAGCCTGCCGCTGCCCCACTATGATGAACCCGACGCCATGGCCCGCGACCTGGTCGAACACGCCGCCGCCGACCCGGTAGCGCTGGTGTTCGGCCGCGAGCGCTCCGGCCTCACCAACGACGAGATCCGACTCTGCAGCCACCAGGTGAGCATCCCCGCCAACCCCGAGTACGGCATCCTCAATCTCTCCCAGGCGGTGCAGGTGCTGGCCTACGAGGTGTTCAAGGCGTGGCGCCAGCGCCCCGGGAGCGGCTACCTACCCCAGCGCCCCGAGGAAGAGCGCGCCCCCAGCCGCGAGCAGCTCGGCCACTTCCACGACCACCTGACCCGGGTGATGCGAGAGAGCGGCTTTCTCACCCAGCCCCACGCCCGCACCGAGGTCCAGCTGCAGGCGCTTTTCGCCCGCGCCCAGCCCTCGCGAAAGGAGCTCTCGCTGCTGCGGGGGCTGCTGGCCTCTCTGGATCAGCATCTGCCGGGGCACGATGCATAGCAAAACGGCGGCCACAGTGGCCGCCGTTTTGTTGCCAAGACGCCGTCGAGGCTAGAACAGCATCGCCGCCGCCCAGCCGAAGGCGATCAGCGGGATGTTGTAGTGCAGGAAGGTGGGCACCACGCTGTCCCAGATATGGTCGTGCTGGCGATCCACGTTGAGGCCGGAGGTGGGGCCGAGCGTCGAATCCGAGGCCGGGGAGCCGGCGTCACCCAGGGCCGCGGCGGTGCCCACCAGCGCCACGGTGGCCAGGGGCGAGAAGCCGAACTGCACCGCCAGGGGCACGAAGATCGCCGCGATGATCGGGATGGTGGAGAAGGACGAGCCGATCCCCAGGGTGATGAAGAGCCCCACCAGCAGCATGATCAGCGCCGCCAGGCCCCGGTTGTCGCCGATGATGTCGAAGCTCGACTGCACCAGGGTATCGATATGCCCGGTGGCGTTCATCACCGCCGCAAAGCCCGAGGCGGAGATCATGATGAAGCCGATCAGCGCCATCATGCGCATGCCGCTGGTGAAGAGGTCGTCGGCCTCGCGCCACTTGAAGATCCCCCCCACCGAGAGCAGCGCAAAGCCCACCAGGCCGCCCAGCACCATGGAACCGGTCCAGAGCTGGATGCCCAGCGCCGCCACGATGGCCACCCCGGCCATCACCAGCCCCAGGGTATGCGGCTCGGCGTCGGACTCCGGGTGGTGGTGCGGCACATTGGTGGTGGCCAGGTCCAGGGCCTGGTACTCGCGTGGCTTGCGATAGCTGATGAAGAGCGCCACCGCGAGGCCCAGCGCCATGCCACCCACCGGCACCGCCATGGCCATGGGCACCATGCCCCGGGTGATCTCGAGGCCCAGCACATCACCGGCACGGTTGATGTTGGCCAAGAGGATATCGTTGAGGAAGATCGCCCCGAAGCCCACCGGCAGCAGCATGTAGGGGGCGGTCAGGCCGAAGGTCAGGGCGCAGGCCACCGCCCGGCGATCGAGACGCAGTTGATTCATCACCTTGAGCAGCGGCGGGATCAGGATCGGGATGAAGGCGATATGCACCGGGATCAGGTTCTGGGAGGAGATCGACACCAGCAGCACGGCGGTCAGCAGCAGCGCCTTCACCGTGGCCTGGCGCGCCTCCGTGGCCTCCTGGCCCAGCATGCCGATCAGCCGCCTGGCCAGCAGGTCCGGCAGTCCGGAGCGCGAGATGGCCACCGCGAAGGCGCCCAGGGTGGCATAGGCCAGCGCCACCTGGGCGCCGCCGCCCACCCCCTCGTTGAAGGCCGAGAGGGTATGCTCGATGGAGAGCCCGCCCACCAGGCCGCCCACCAGGGCCCCCACCACCAGCGCGAAGACGACCGAGACCCGCGCCAGCGACAGCCCCACCATCACCAGCACCGCAATGATTACCGCGTTCATGGAATTTTCCCGAAGAAAGGAGTTGGAGTAAGACGAAACGGCGAAGGATTCTACCAGAGCCGCGGCGGACCTGCCCGCCACCGAACGCTGCTCGAGGTCAATAAAGCGTCACCTCAGCGTCATCGCGCCGTCACCTTCCGCAGCGATGATCAAAGGCGTCCAGCAGGACGGGGCAAGGGACACTGCCACTTCTCGTCACGGATGCGCCAGGGCTGGACGCCCTGCAGGGAGCCAGGCAGCAGGATGCTGCCCAGGGAGGCCCTATCGCCACGGCAGCCGCCGTGGCGTTCTTGTTGAAAGCGGCGGTCAATCCTGTTCCCATGCGCGCTCTTCACCTTTCGGGTTCACCCATTGACAAGGAGCGCCGATGAGCACCCTGGCCATCGTCATATCCCTCTTCCTGCTGATGTTTCTTGCCTATCGCGGCATCTCGGTCCTGCTGCTGGCGCCGCTGATGGCGTCGCTCGCCGTGCTGCTCTCCGGCGAGGCGGCCTTCCTGCTGCCCATCTATACCGACACCTTCATGAAGGCGCTGGGCAACTACGTGATCCAGTTCTTCCCGCTCTTCCTGCTCGGCGCCCTCTTCGGTCAGCTGATGGCGGACTCCGGCGCCGCCCAGGCCATCGCCCAGGGCATCGTCAAGCGGCTGGGCACCCGCCACGTGGTGCTTACCGTGGTGATCGCCTGCGCCGTGCTGACCTACGGCGGCGTCTCGCTATTCGTGGTGGCCTTTGCCATCTACCCCATCAGCCGCGAGCTGTTCCAGCAGGCCGAGGTGCCCAAGCGGCTGATTCCCGCCGCCATCGCCCTGGGCGCCTTCACCTTCACCATGACCGCGCTGCCCGGGACGCCCTCGATCCAGAACGCCATTCCCATCCCCTTCTTCGAGACCAACAGCTTCGCCGCCCCGGGGCTCGGCCTGATCGCCGGGGTGATCATGCTGACCCTGGGGATTCTCTACCTGCAGTCCCGGGTGGCCGCCGCCCGGGCCCGGGGAGAGGGCTACGGAGAGCACACCGAGCGTGAAGGGGAAGGCGAGGAGTCCGCGGCCCAGGCGAGCATGCCCCTGGCCCTGGCGCTGATTCCCCTGGTGATGGTGATCGGTCTCAACGCCCTGTTTACCTACGGCATCTTCCCGAGCATCGAGCTCGACTACATCAGCGAGCGTTTCGAGAACGTCTCCCCCAGCGGCCAGAGCGGCCTCTGGGCGATCCTGATCGCCCTGCTCAGCGCCTGCGCCTGGCTGATCGTCACCCGCTGGCACCGCTGGCGCGACCTGAAGGGCACCGTCAACAAGGGCTGCTTCGGCTCCCTGCTGCCGATCTTCAATACCGCCTCCGAGGTGGGCTATGGCGCCGTGATCGCCAGCCTCGCCGGCTTCGCCATCATCCGCGACGCCGTGCTCAACGTCTCCGACAACCCGCTCATCTCCGAGGCGGTAGCCATGAGCGTGCTCTCGGGGATCACCGGCTCCTCCTCCGGCGGGCTCTCCATCGCGCTGCAGACCCTGGGCAGCGAGTACCTGGCCATGGCCCAGGCCGCCGGCATCAGCCCGGAGCTGATGCACCGGGTGGCAACCCTGGCCTCCGGCGGCATGGACACCCTGCCCCACTCCGGCGCGGTGATCACCCTGCTCACCATCTGCGGCCTGACCCACCGCCAGTCCTACGGCAACCTCGCCATGGTCACCATCGTGCTGCCCCTCTCCGCCCTGGTCACGGTGATCACCCTGGGCACCCTGTTCGGCAGCTTCTAGGCGTTCCGCGACTCAGGGGGCATCGGCCCAGCCCGGCACCCCCTGGCGAATACGCCGTGAGAAATCCGGGTCGTCATGAGCGGCCCGGGCGCGGGCGCTGATGTCCCCCAGGCGCCGGAGTTCACCCAGGCCATAGCCCGGCACCAGGCCGCCGTGGTCGTGCACATAGCCGGGCAGCAGCCCGGTAAGCAGCAGGCGGTGATCCAGCGGCAAACCCTCGATAATGCGCTGCATCAGGGTGAACACCAGGGTCGTGCAGTTGGCAGTCACGGTGTGATAGAAGCGCGGCTCCCGAGCCAGGGCGTTGGCCTCTTCCACCAGGGCGAGCAGCAGCTCCCGGCGCTCCCGTTCGCCCAGCATCACCCGGTAGAGCGTCACCGATTCGCCGCGCACGTTGCTGCGCAGCCGCACCGCGTCGCGCTCGTCGGCGGCGATGATGGCCAGCTCATACTGCTTGAAGAAGCCGCCGATCTCGGAGAACTGCTCGTGGCGCTCCCGACGCACCTCCACCGAGAAGGCCAGGAAGTCGTCGATCGCGGCGGCGCCCGACGCTTCACTCTCACCCCGAAAGCCGAACGAGAGCAGCACGTGAGCGATCCCGGGACGCCCCCAGCGCGAGACGATCAGGTCCAGGGAGGCGAGGCGATCCAGCCGATAGCGTCGCGGCTCCCAGGCCACCCGGGCCGCGTCACGGGCCTGCCACTCGAAGCAGCGCACCCGGTCCACCTCCAGCCACTCCCCCGCCACCCGGCCGCTGGCCAGGTGGGCCACGTCGTCGGCCCAGTCCAGCTCCGCCGACGGCACCAGGCGGCGCCACCAGGCCAGCAGCGCCAGCATCTGCACGGCAAGCCCCGCCACCGGCGCCAGCCGAGCGCCTTGACCGTAGAGCCAGAGCCAGATTCCGCCCAGCAGCAACCAGCCGGCCACTCCCAGCAGTCGTCCGGACCAACCCAGCGGCAGGCGATGACCCAGCGCCAGGGCACCCCACAGGGTGCAGAGCGCCATGGCCAGTCGAACGGCAAGATCCACAAGCAGCATCGTGATGACTCCCTCAGCGATGCCGCGAGGCTAGCACGCCAGACGCCCCCTGGCCTCAACGCTGGGCGGATGCCAGGCCCATGCCCGCGGCCCGCAACCCTGCTAGGGTAGCGGGCAGACCCAAGCGAATGGAGACCAGGATGCCCCGCTTCCCCAAGCACCTGACCGGAGACGGCCCCCACAACCCCTTTCCCGGCGTGCGCGTGCTGGAGCGCCGCCTGGGCCGCGAGATCCCCCACCAGCTCGGTTCCAACGAGGGGCTCGATATGCCCCACCGGGCGCTGCGCGAGCGCTTCGGCGACGCCATGGCCGCGCATGTCTACAGCTACGGCGACGCCGAGGCGCTGGGCATCCGCCGGCGGCTGGCCGCCCAGCAGGGCATTCCCCTGGACGCCATGCTGGTGGACGCCGGGGCCGACAGCCTGATCGCCCTGGCCCTGCGGGCGGTCACCGACCGCGACGAGACGGTGGTCAGCACCACCGGCACCTACCCCACCTTCGCCTACTTCGCCCGGGGCCACGGCTGTCGGGTGGTGGAGGTCCCCTACACCGAGGGTCCGGGGCGCTTGGCCCCGGACCTGGAGGCCCTGGCGGAGTCAGCCCGGGAGCAAGGCGCGCGGCTGGTCTACCTCGCCAACCCGGACAACCCCGGCGGCCACCTGCACGATGACGACGACGTGCTGGCCCTGCGCGAGGCGCTCCCCGACGACTGCTGGCTGCTGCTGGACGAGGCCTACCACGACTTTCGCGAGGATGCCGAGGGCGAGTTCGGCCGACGGGTGCTGCCCGGCGTGATCCGCCTGCGCACCCTCTCCAAGGCCCACGGCCTGGCCGGACTCAGGGTGGGCTACGCCATCGCCGAGCCCGAGACGCTGGCGATGATGATGAAGGTGCGCATCCACTATGCGGTGTCGACCCTGAGCCAGGTCGCCGCCGAGGTGGTGCTGGACGCCCCCGACGAGGTCACTGCCCACGTGGCGGCGGTACGGCGGCGGCGCGAGCGACTGGCGGCCCACCTGCGCGAACTGGGCGCCGACGTGCTGCCCAGCGCCACCAACTTCGTGGGCCTGCGCCTGGCCAGCGCCGAGCTGGCCGGCAGGGTGCACCAGGCGCTGCTCGACGAGGGCAAGCTGGTCGCCCGCCCCGCCGACCCGGCCCTGGGCCATGTGCTGCGCATCACCGCGGTGGAAGACGCCCTGGTACCGGGCCGGCTCGCCACCCTGGAGGCGGCTCTCACCGCGCGCTGACGCGCCACAAGGGCGAGACCTCGCACCGAAGCGCCGGCACCGCCCGAGGGCGGTGCCGAAATACGACCTGAGGCGACGTCAACGGAGCCCTCAGCAGCGCCCCTGCATCCTCAGCCCCGGGGGGCAGAAGCCCCTGCCGCGGCGGTCATCATGGTAGTGGTGATGCTCCACGCGACGGTGGCGATCGCGGTAGCGGCGGTCGTCGCCACGGTAGTGGCGGTGCCCGCTGTAGCCATCTACCTCGATCAGCGGACGAGTTTCCACCCGGGCCGGCGTGTAGCTGCAGCCCGCCAGGGTCAGAGTGACGGCCACCAGGGCCAGCATGAACAGACGTGCGGGAGTTCTCATGGGGTTACCTCGCAGTGTTCGGGGATACCGCCGATCAGCAGCGCCCCTTCTTGGCCTGCCCCGGCGGGCAGAAGCGACCGCCGCGTGAGTGGCCACCCCGGTCGTCATCGATGACGATCAGCGGTTCGGACTGGATGCGGGCAGGGGTATAGCTGCAGCCGGCCATGACCAGGCTGGCCGCCAGCAGAAATATCGGAAAGAGCAGGCGTCGTGGCATGGGAACCTCCGTGGCATCGATGAGCAACAACCCCTCACATTCTAGCCACCGGGCCTGTACCGCTCATCTGTGGAGGCGAGCCGACAGCGCCGTCTCCATATAGAGACAGTAGTCAGCGACAGCGGCCCGCCGCATAGTAGAGGTTTATTAGTCTGCAAACGGGACCTCCCATGGAGAGCGTGCGCCGCCATTCACTGCTGCTGATCGTGCTGGGCAGCCTGGTCGTCACCCTGGCCATGGGCCTGCGCCACGGCTTCGGCCTCTTCCTCGAGCCGATGAGCGCCGAGCTGGGCTGGGGCCGCGGCGTCTTCGCCTTCGCCCTGGCGATCCAGAACCTGCTGTGGGGGCTCTCCCAGCCCTTCGCCGGCGCCCTTGCCGACCGTTTCGGCGCCGCCCGGGTGGTGGTGGCAGGCGGCGTCCTCTACGCCCTGGGGCTGCTCTTCATGGGGCTCTCGGAGTCGGCGCTGGGCATGACCCTCTCCGCCGGGGTGCTGATCGGCCTGGGGCTCTCCGGCACCACCTTCTCGGTGATCCTCGGCGCCGTGGGGCGCGCGGTGGCCCCGGAGAAGCGCAGCATGGCCATGGGCATCGTCAGCGCCGCCGGCTCCTTCGGCCAGTTCGCCATGCTCCCCGGCACCCTGGGGCTGCTGGAGTGGCTGGGCTGGTCGGCGGCGCTGCTGGTGATGGGCGCCATCGCCGCCCTGATGCTGCCCCTGGGCGCCATGCTCAGGGACCGCCCCTCGCCCAAGGCCGCCGGCGACATCTCCCTCGGCGCGGCGCTCAATGAGGCCGCCAATCACCGCGGTTTCTGGCTGCTCTGCCTGGGCTTCTTCGTGTGCGGCTTCCAGGTGGTCTTTATCGGCGTCCACCTGCCCGGCTACCTGTTCGACAACCAGATCGCCGTGCAGGTGGGCAGCACCGTGCTGGCCCTGGTGGGGCTCTTCAACATCTTCGGCACCTACGCCGCCGGCTGGCTCGGCGGACGCTACGCCAAGCCGCGCCTGCTCACCTGGCTCTACCTGATTCGCGGGGTGGTGATCACCCTCTTCCTGATCGCCCCGCTCAGCCCCGGTAGCGCCTACCTCTTCGGCATCGCCATGGGACTGCTGTGGCTCTCTACGGTGCCGCTGACCAACGGCATCGTCGCCTCGGTGTTCGGCGTGCAGCATCTTTCCATGCTGGGCGGCATCGTCTTCCTCTTCCACCAGCTCGGCTCCTTCATGGGCGTCTGGCTGGGGGGGGTGCTCTACGACCTGCACGGCGACTATGCTGTGGTGTGGAACATCGCCATTCTGCTCTCGGTGGTGGCCGCCGCCCTGCACTGGTTCATCAGCGAGGCGCCGGTGGAGCGCACCGCCCCACAGAAGGTGAAGGCATGACCCGACGCGCCCTGATCCCGCTGCTGGCCGCCGCCCTCACCGCCGCCGCTCTGGCCCTGGTCTGGTGGGGCTGGCACAGCCTGGATGCCGCCCAGCTGCTGCTGGGCAGCCGGCTGTGCTGAACGCGGCCCCACCCTCTCCTTGAAAGGCCCCTCTTCATGCAGAACGTGCTGCTGCTGGTAGACGTGCAGAACCTCTACTACACCGCCCGCCACGCCTATGGTCGGCATATCGACTACAACGCCCTCTGGGCCCGGGCCACCCGGGGGCGCCGGGTGGTCAAGGCGCTGGCCTACGCCATCGACCGCGGCAACGAGAAGCAGCGCCAGTTCCAGAATATCCTGCGGGGCATCGGCTTCGAGGTGAAGCTCAAGCCCTTTATCCAGCGGGCCGACGGCTCCGCCAAGGGCGACTGGGACGTAGGCATCACCCTGGATGCGGTGAAGCACGCCCCGGCGGTCGACCTGGTGGTGCTCGCCTCGGGCGACGGGGACTTCGCGCTGCTGGCGGATACCCTGCGCCTCGAGTATGGCGTCGAGGTGGAGATCTACGGCGTACCGTCGCTCACCGCCGGCGCCCTGATGCAGTCCGCCACCCGCTTCGTCCCCCTGGAGGGCGACCTGCTGCTGTAGCCGTCTCCCTGCCCTCTCCCTGCCATGGCTCCTCAGGCATTGAAGACCACCCGGCCCAGCTCGCCGATGTCATACCCCCCCAGCGCCTCGGCCCGCTCGGCGAAGCGCGGCTCCCGGGCGAAGGCCAGCAGCCGCTGGATCGGCGGCTCGAAGTAGCTGCGCCGCCTCAGGGCCAGGTCGAAGGACTCTTCGTGGAGCGGCAGGAAGGCCAGCCCCTGGCGGCGCGCGGCCGCCTCCACGCCGAGTCCGACATCGGCCTCGCCCTGGCGGATCGACAGGGCGAGGTCGTCCTCGCTGAGCGAGGGATGGCCGGCCAGGGTCAGGCACTCGCTGTCGATCCCTTCCCGCGCCAGCAACAGGCCCAGCAGCCGTGCCGCCCCCGCGTCGGGCTGGCGGTGGGCGACCCGCACCTCGGGATGCGCCAGGTCCGCGAGCCCGGCAATTCCCAGGGGGTTATCCGGCGCCAGCAGCAGCCCCTGGCGGCGCCGCGCCCAGCGCACCATCACCAGATCGCGCATGCCGCCGAGGCCCAGCCTCGCCGGCTCGTTGTAGCGCCCGCTTTCCGGGTCCAGCAGGTGCAGGCCGGCCAGCATGGCATCACCGCCCAGCAGCCGCCGGACCCCGTCACCGCTGCCGTGGCAGAGCAGCGCCAGCCCCGAGCCGCTCTCGCGCACGGCCCACTCCAGCAGCGGGTCCTGGCTGCCCGCCAGGACGCTCGGCACGGGTCGCCGGCTCGCCTGGTCCCCCTCCAGGTGGCTCATCAGCCACAGGTCGAGGCTCTGGCGAGGAAACAGCAGCTTGCCGGTGACCCGCACGCAGGGGATCTCGCCCTGACGCACCAGGTCGTAGATCTTGCGCTCCTTGAGCCTCAGGTAGTCGGCCACCTCGGCGGTGGTCAGGTAGGCATGGGTTGCCAGGGGCTCGCCTCGCTCCATGGGTCTCTCCCCTCTCGGCAGGCGGACGATCGCGACGCCTGCTCGACGTTAACTTGCATAAAGCTGCATGGATTTCATCGTTGGATGCACCCCCTTCTCTTAACGCACATGATGCAACCAGACAACAGGAGGCTGCGATGTCCAGCGATGCCGGCGCCTTCGCCACGGCCCTCAACCTGATCCTGAGCCTGGACCCAAGGCTCCTCGATATCGTGGCGCTCTCCCTGCAGGTCTCGCTCTCGGCGGTGGCGCTGGCGGCGCTGATCGGGCTGCCCCTGGGCGCGGCGCTGGCGCTGTGGCGCTTTCCCGGCCACTCCTTGGTAGTGGTCATTCTCAATGCCCTGATGGGGCTGCCGCCGGTGGTGGCAGGCCTGAGCGTCTACCTGCTGCTCTCCCGGGCCGGCCCCCTGGGCCAGTTCGGGCTGCTCTTCACTCCCACCGCCATGGTGGTAGCCCAGCTGGTGCTGGTGCTGCCGATCATCGCCGCCCTCACCCGCCAGCAGGTCGAGGCGCTGCATCAGGAGTACCACGAACAGCTCGCTTCCCTGGGCCTCTCCCGGCTGCGCATGATTCCCACCCTGCTCTGGGACGCTCGCCTGGGCCTGATCACGGTGGTGCTGGCCGGCTTCGGTCGCGCCAGCGCCGAGGTGGGGGCGGTGATGATCGTGGGCGGCAATATCGACGGCGTCACCCGGGTGATGACCACCGCCATCGTGCTGGAGACCAGCAAGGGCAACTTGCCCCTGGCCCTGGGGCTGGGCATCGTGCTGCTGGGCCTGGTGGCCCTGATCAACGCCGGCGCCTACCTGATCGGCGAGACCTCGCGCAGGAGGCTCGGGTGAACCAGATCGCTTCACCCCGTCTGGCGGAGCTGCCCGCCCTCGAGCTCAAGGGAGCGGGCTTCACCCACCGCGGCCAGACCCTGCTCGGCCCCCTGGACCTGCGCCTCGCCGGCTGCCGCCGCACCCTGGTGATGGGCCCCAACGGCGCCGGCAAGAGTCTGCTGCTGCGCCTGGCCCACGGCCTGCTGGCGCCGAGCCTGGGCCAGGTGCGCTGGGCGGGCAAGCCACCGCGCCAGGCCATGGTCTTTCAGCGTCCGGTGCTGCTCAAGCGCTCGGCCCTGGCCAACCTCACCTATGCCCTGGCGGTCAACGGCACGCCCCGCCGGCTGCGTCGGCCCCGAGCCCGGGAGGCCCTGGAGCGCTTCGGCCTGGCCGCCCTGGAGAAGCGCCCGGCCCGCGTGCTCTCCGGCGGCGAGCAGCAGCGCCTGGCGCTCGCTCGCGCCTGGCTCCTCGACCCCGAGGTGCTCTTCCTGGACGAGCCCACCTCGGCCCTGGACCCCGCCGCCATCCTCGCGGTGGAGCGTGCGGTGCAGGAGTTCCATGCCCGCGGCACGCGCATCCTAATGAGCAGCCACGACCTGCACCAGGCCCGCCGCCTGGCCGACGACGTGCTCTTCCTGTGCCGTGGGCGGCTGGTCGAACACAGCCCCGCCACCACCTTCTTCACGACGCCGGCCACGGCTCAGGCCGGCGCCTTTATCCGGGGGGAGCTGGTGCTCTAGCCGCCCCCCGCCTACGCCAGTCCGGCCACAACAAGAGCAACAGCAGGAGACACTCCTATGCAGCGCAACGCACGCATCGCCCTCACCGCCATCGGCCTGATGGGGCTCTCCCTGGCCGCCCAGGCCCAGGAGGGAGAGCGCTACATCACCCTCGCCTCCACCACCTCCACCGAGGCCTCGGGACTCTTCGACGCCATCATTCCGCGGTTTACCGAGAAGACCGGCATCAGCGTACGGGTGGTGGCCGTAGGCACCGGCCAGGCCTTCGAGATCGCCCGGCGCGGCGACGCCGACAGCCTGCTGGTCCACGACACCGACGGCGAAGAGGCCTTCGTCGCCGAGGGCTACGGCACCGAGCGCGCCGACGTCATGTACAACGACTTCGTGCTGATCGGCCCGGACGGCGACCCCGCCGGCATTGCCGATGCCGAGACCGTGGCCGAGGCGATGCGTCGGATCGCCGAGGTCGAGGCGCCCTTCACCTCCCGGGGCGACGACAGCGGCACCCACCGCGCCGAGCAGCGCCTCTGGCAGGCCGCCGGCGTCGAGCCGGGCGGCAGCTGGTACCGGGAGCTGGGCAGCGGCATGGGCCCGACCCTGAACACTGCCGCGGGCATGGACGCCTACGTGATGAGCGACCGCGCCACCTGGGTCGCCTTCGAGAACCCCCAGGACCTCACCCTGCTCTTCGCGGGTGACGAGGCGCTGTTCAACCAGTACGGCAGCCTGCTGCTCGACCCCGAACGCCACCCCCACCTGAAGCACGACCTGGCCAACCAGTGGCACCAGTGGCTCCTTTCCGAGGAGGGCCAGCAGGCTATCGCGGCGTTCACCGTCAACGGCGAGCAGCTCTTCTTTCCCAACGCTAACTAGCTTTAAGGGTCAGACCCCAAAGGGGATTTAAGGGTCTGACCCCGGCAGGCGGGCCAGCAGCCCAACGAGCTCGTTGCTGAGAAAGCGCGGCTCCACGCATTCGCCCAGGTGCCCTTCGGCGAAGCGCAGGAAACCCAGCGCCGCATG
>WPCG01154059.1_pt1 | contig 27550 bp, 16 predicted proteins | sample 5403311 | NCBI WGS metagenome assembly WPCG01 (sample SAMN12869467, study PRJNA574797) | sludge metagenome | isolation source: wastewater treatment of Control | place: China:Beijing | collected 2019-05-17 | reverse complement strand
GTTCTTTGAATTTTTTCCGACAGGATTCCTCATCGGGGTAATTTATAGCAAAATCCAGGATATTCATAGCTTGAATCTTTATATCGTTAGCGATGTAAATATAATGAATATCAGTGAATTGCACAAGCATTTTTGAAACTTATTTATAACTTTTTCCCGCTAAATTCTTTAGGAATAACTGCGGATAATCATATAAAAAAATATCAGTATATTTGAAGTAAATCTTAAAAAATGAGTGCAATTCAACAGAACGAATATAGCCAATTTCTTGTAGAGATAAAGGAACGCATCCGCACAGCTCAATATGAAGCCATGAAAGCAGTTAATAAAGAAATGATTGCTGTCTACTGGGATATTGGAAAACGGATTACAGATAAACAACAACAATTAGGTTGGGGGAAAGCTATAGTCGAAACTCTATCAAAAGATTTGCAAAATGAGTTCCCTGGAATACGTGGATTTGGCACCTCAAACCTATGGGCAATGGCTCAATTTTTCTCTGAATATGAAGGAAGTACAATTCTCCGACCATTAGTTGGAGAAATTAGTTGGAGTAAACATTTAGTGATAATGACTAAATGTAAAGAAGAACAAGAACGCCAATTCTACATACTTGCAACAAAGAAATTTGGTTGGACTAAAGACCTGCTTATAAACAAAATAGAAGCTAAAAACTATGAAAAGTATCTTGTGGGTCAAACTAATTTCGAAACTACATTACCAGATACCATAAAGAGTCAAGCTATCCTAGCAGTGAAAGATGATTATGCATTTGACTTTCTTAACCTAGCCGAAGAGCATTCAGAAGCAGAATTGGAACAAGCTTTGATACAAAACATTCGTTCTTTTCTTGTTGAATTTGGAACTGCCTTTACATTCGTCGGAAATCAATATCGTATTGAAATAGAGGGAGAAGAATATTTTATTGATTTACTTCTTTATCATCGTAAACTGCAAGCAATGGTTGCAGTGGAGCTAAAAATAGGAAAGTTTCTCCCTGAATATAAAGGAAAGATGGAATTCTATTTGAATGTACTGAATGATACTGTAAAATTACCACATGAGAATCCATCCATTGGTATTATCATATGTAAATCAAAAAAGCGTACCATTGTAGAGTACGCTCTTAAAGATTCTAATCAGCCAATCGGTATTGCTACTTATAGCCTTACATCTGAACTACCTGACTCGTATCAAGAAATACTCCCTGATGGGGAGGAGATTGCGAGAAGGATAAATTTATTGATGGAGAAATAATAAACGAAATCCGCTTGCTACAAAGCAATAGCCGGGACAACTTGAAATATATGTTGTAAAAAACACTTTTTTATTTTGCTAAATCGATTCAACAACCTATTTTTGCCGTACCAAGTTCTTAGACAAACTTAATGGCTAAAAAAGTATCGATAAAAGATATCGCGAAAGCGGTGGGTGTATCGCCGTCTCTTGTCTCCATGGTCCTGAATGGAAAAGCAGCCCAGTACCGGATCGGGGACGAGGTGGCAAAGCGTGTCATCAAGACCGCCAAAGAGATGCATTATGCCCCCAATCTCGTGGCGAAAAACCTACGGTCGGGGAAAACCCAACTCGTGGGATTGATCGTCACTGATATCTCTAACCCGTTTTACTCCGCCATCGCGAGAATCGTGGAGGACAGGGCCAGCGAAAAGAACTATACCGTGTTAATTAGTAGCACGGATGAAAACTTAGATAACACGGAGCGGCTGGTGGACGTGTTACTCAACAAAGGAGTGGAAGGGTTGATTCTCGTGCCGTGTGACGGCTCCAAGAATCTTGTCCAACGACTTTACGACAGCAATTTTCCTACCGTGCTATTAGACAGACATTTTCCCGACATTGATTTAAGCTCTTCTTGTCTGGATAATAAAGAGGCAACCCGCTTGGCGACAGAGCACTTATTAGAACAAGGATATAAAAACATCGCCCTTATCGCCTATAACACGGGAATGCAGCATATTTTAGATCGTATCTCGGGATACGAAGAAACAATGAAGAGCGCCGGGTTAAACGCGTATATCAATGTAGAAAAGGTTAATATCCTGAACCCGAAAGAAGAGATAAATGACGCGTTGGGCAAGCTGATCAATAACAAACAGGCCGATGCGGTAATCTTCCTGACGAATATGCTTGCTACCAACGGTTTATATTGTTTGAATGAAATGGACGTGAAAATACCGCGGGAACTTGCTATAGTCGGGTTTAATGGAAACGACGCGTTTAATCTCTTTTATTCACCGGTCACCTACATAAAACAACCGTTAGAACAGATTGCAAAGGCATCCATCGATATACTGATGGAGCGAATAAAAAGTAACGATTATAAATCGAAGGTTTTCTTGGAGCCAGAATTGGTTATCCAACAATCTTCGCTAAAGCGCGCGTGAAAAGGTTTTTATGCCAATTTGCTAAATCGTCAAAGCGATTATAAAGTGCCGGATTACCCCAGTGACAACACGAAGTAATCCATCTGACAATTAAAACAATACATCAATGAACAGCAAACAAGTAAAACTACTGGAAGGGATTGTTGTCCCGCTGGTAACTCCCTTATCCTCTCATGGTCAAATCGACATAGAAGGATTGAACAAACTGATAGAACATGTTATAGAAGGCGGGGTACACGGGATTTTTGTTTTGGGTACGACAGGAGAAGCCCAGAGCCTGAGTATGCAACAGCGTGAGGAGATGATAAGAGAAACTAGTCGTATCTTGAACAATCGCCTTCCCCTGTTGGTAGGTATTTCCGATACATCGCTTGCCGATAGCGCTGCTTTAGCACGAAAGGCACACGAAGCAGGAGCCTATGCCGTCGTGGCAACTCCTCCCTATTATTTTTCCACGGGGCAACCCGAACTGGTAGAATATTTCGAAAAACTACTCGAACTCCTGCCTTTGCCTCTATTCCTATACAACATGCCGGTGCACACGAAAGTGACATTCGACCCCGAAACAATCAAACACATTGCTCGAGATCCGAAGGTTATTGGCTTCAAGGACAGTTCCGCGAACGGCACCTATCTCCAAACAGTAATGTACACCATGAGGGATAAACCCGATTTCATGATCTTCGTGGGCCCGGAAGAGATGACTGCCCAAATGGTATTCACGGGAGCGAACGGGGGCGTTAACGGGGGTGCTAACTTGTTCCCTGAGCTCTACGTTGGGCTGTACAACGCTGCAAAAGCACGTGATATTGAAAAGGTCAAGGTATTGCAGCAAAAAGTAATGCAGGTATCCACCAGTATTTACACGAAAGGAAAATACGGATCAAGCTACCTGAAAGGGTTAAAGTGCGCTCTCTCTGTTGCCGGTATTTGCAACGATTTCCCCGCGCTGCCTTTTTCTGCTTTCGATCACGAGACGAAAACAGAAATTGAAAAGGCAGTAACAGAGATAAAAGCTGATTTAGGCACTGGAAAAATTTGATAAACCCCAAAAACAACATCATGCCAAAAATCACCTCGAGAAAAGCATATCCTTGGTTGGTAGTGGGTATGCTATGGTTCGTAGCACTGCTCAATTACCTGGACCGGCAAATGCTGGCAACCATGAAACCATTCATGGAGATTGATATTCCCGATTTAATCACGGCCACCAACTTTGGTCGCTTAATGGCTATCTTCCTTTGGATATATGCCTTGATGAGCCCTATTTCAGGCATCATAGCCGACAGGTTGAACCGTAAATGGCTGATCGTGGTCAGCCTCTTCGTCTGGTCGTCAGTCACCCTTGCCATGGGATACGCGCGGGATATGCAACAGCTGTATATGCTAAGGGCTTTGATGGGTGTTAGCGAGGCTTTCTATATACCCGCGGCGCTCTCCCTTATCGCCGACTACCACCAGGGCAAGACGAGGTCGCTTGCCATCGGATTTCACACGGCGGGGATATATCTAGGACAGGCATTCGGGGGATTTGGCGCGACATTGGCAGGTGCCACCTCGTGGCAGCTCACGTTTCATACTTTTGGAATTATAGGGATGGTTTACAGCCTGATTTTGATTGGGCTACTTCACGAGAAGAAAACCTATACCATCGATACGACACGAAAAAGGTCCTTTGGACAGGAAATGAGTATGATGGGAAAGGGGTTGACCTTGCTCTTTTCTAATATCGCCTTCTGGGTGATTCTCTTCTATTTCTCCGCCCCCAGCTTACCGGGATGGGCCACGAAAAACTGGCTCCCTACCCTCTTTTCGGAATCATTGAACATGGGAATGGAGCAAGCCGGCCCCTTATCAACCATGACGTTGGCCTTGGCATCGCTGGTGGGAGTGATTATCGGGGGATACTTGTCCGACCGTTGGGTAGCGAGAAAATTGAAAGGTCGTATTTACACGGGTGTAATCGGATTGGGAATGACCCTCCCGGCATTACTTCTAATTGGCTACGGTAGCGGTTTGTTTATGATTGTAACCGGAGCCCTTATGTTCGGTTTAGGTTTTGGGATATTCGACGTGAACAACATGCCTATCTTGTGCCAGTTCGTGCCGTCGCGTTACCGGGCTACGGGGTATGGGTTCATGAACTTGGCGGGGATATCGGCCGGGGCTGTTATCACCAACGAGTTGGGTAAAGCTCTGGACGCGGGATACATGAACACGGTATTCGCTGTAATGATAGGAGCCGTGGCGTTGGCGATTGTCTTGCAATTAACGGTCCTTAAACCGAAAACCATTGATATGACGGATGAGCTCTACGTTCAAAAAAATTAGTTACAAGCACAGACCGCGGTATCAATCTTGTTCGTGTGATGTCACTGAACTTCAAATTGTATGGATAGCGAGGTGCCGCGCTCATCGACCACGGTAAGGACATGTTCGCCCCGTTCGGGAGAGAGCTCCATTTGGTGAATATGGGATGTTTCTCCCAGGTAGTCCGTGCCGAGATGCCAGAAAACACGCGCGGAGGGATCCCGATGCGCCAGTTCAAAAATGGCTTTCCCTCTCGAACCGTCCAGTTGCTTGGTTATCCGCAGGATTGCTCCGGGGTAGGGATAGATAAACTGCATCACCGCGTCGGGCAGGTTGCCTGAAGCACACTCGGGCGAGAAAGGGGGAAGCGAGCGGTAACCCGGGTGCCGTTGCTTGTAGTACCACTCCCACGACGGGGGTAACTGAAACCACGATACGGTGCGGATTCCCCTACCCCCGGCACATTGCTCGAATACCCGGTATTGCCCGTCGTCCGACACATGAATCCGCTTATGGTGGCTGCATACCGTGCCCTGTACCCCTTTTATCGGGACCAACCGGGTGTAGATGGAACTTTCGGGACAATGCATTCCCTGCCGTTGACCGCTCTCGTGACAAACAGCCACTTCGGTCAGTTCGCCGTAAGGGGGTTCGAACCATCCCGTTGGGGGCAGGATATTGAACAGGTCGAACATGACCCGTGCCGACGTACGCGCGCCGGTAAGCCCGGGACGCCCCTCGCCGCTCGCGTTGCCCGTCCACACGGCGACCAGGTATCTCGGGGTAACGCCAACCGACCAGCCGTCCCGCAATCCGTAGCTGGTGCCTGTCTTCCAAGCTACTTTCCGGAGAGACGGCACAAAGTGCCAGTTTAATTCTTCGGGACGGTTCACGTTGGTCAAGGCTTCTAACGTGAGCCAGGCTGCCCCGGCGTTGAACAACGGCGACTCATCCTCCTTTCGTTTAGTCGGTTCTTCTCGTCCGATCGGTTCTTCCCGTTCGGCCGGGCTCCGTTCCGCGGGGAGGTAATCACGCACCCATTTGAAATTCTCTTTCTCGTAATAGGTCCGGTCACGGTTGTAATCCGTCACGGTACGTGCCATATTTCCATACGCGTTGGCAATATCCCATAGCGTACCTTCGGTGCCGCCGAGGATCAGGGAAAGCCCGTAATGATCGGCCGGGCGGTCGATCGTGGTCAGTCCCGCCTTTTTCAATAGATCATGAAACTTGGGTACACCATATCTTCGCAGTGAAATCACGGACGGCACGTTCAACGAGCGTGCCAGTGCCTCGTCGGCATGCACGGCACCGTCGTACCCAAGGCTAAAATTCTTTGGGGCGAACCCGTTGATGTTGATGGGCACATCGGGAAGCAACTCGGTGGGCAACAGGCTTCCCTCTTGCAACATCGCGCAGTAGAGAAACGGCTTCAAGATGCTGCCCGTGCTCCGGGGCGATTGAATAATATCCACCTGGCTGCCGTAGGCATTGGCATCGAACCCCACGTTCCCGTTGTAGGCGAGCACCTCGTTTGTCTCCAAGTCAACAATCAGCGCAGCAAGGTTAAAGATCCTGTTCTGAGAGAACTCGGCATTCCAGCGTTTTAGCACCTCTTCGGCCTGTAGCTGAAGGTGCTTGTCCACGGTAGACCGGATATGACTCCCCGGCTTCTGCAGGTAAGCCCGTGTCACTAAATGGGGCGCGACGCGCGGCAGGGGATGCGGATAGGCAGGTAGCGGTTCCGACACCGCGAGCTCGTAATCGGTCCGGTCGATGATATCGTTGTCAAGCAATTGTTGCAACAGGCGGTTTCGCTTCTGCAGCAACCCTTCCCGGTCACGGCCGAAGTGCATCAACGCGGGCGAGTTGGGCAATACCGCCAGCACGGCCGCCTCTCCCCACGAGAGGGAGCCGGACTCGTGTCCAAAGTAGCGCCACGACGCGGCATCGATGCCCACCACGTTACCTCCCATGGGCGCGTGCGAGGCATACAGGGCCATGATTTGCTCCTTCGAGTAGGTTAATTCGAGCCGGGTAGCAAGAATGACCTCGATGAACTTCTCGAAGTAGGTGCGTTTGTTTTGGCGCATCAGCCGGACGGTCTGCATCGTGAGGGTGCTTCCGCCGCTCACCACCCTCCCCGCTCTCACGTTCTGGATCATGGCCCTGCCCAGCGACAACGGGTTAACGCCCGGGTGATAGCGAAAATACTTGTCCTCGAACTGCATAAGGCAGGTCTCGTATTTCCCCGGTACGCTATCGGTCGGCGGGAACCGCCACTGCCCATCGGACGCGATGCGTGCCCCCAACAGCTCGTTGTTCCGGTCGGAAACCAACGTGCTGTAGGGCGAATCAAACAAGACACGAGGCAACGAGAACAGGTACCAGACCAACAGGAAAACAAGCACCGACAGCACGATCTTTTTTCGCCGGCTCAAGTCTCGAAACCACTTTACCAATGCTCCCCCCGCTGGGAGCACACGTTTCCCTATCTTCTTTGCAGTACCTTTTATCATTTCACGCTTCTACCCCATATGATGTATGCAACTAAAAGCATTCGACTGACGATATTTCGCGACCTACTTATTCTATAACCGATACCCACGTTCCCCTGTTTCGGGCTTCCTCTTGCGGGGCATACATCGCCTGGCACGATACGGCCGGAAGGTAATACCTGCCCCGGTAAGCCGCTTGTAAACGCACCCGGAACGTTTTTGCCTGTCCCGCACCGAGGTTGAAATAGGTCATTACCCGGTCGTCCCGGATATCCCGGTAGGTATACCCCGCGTCCGAAGCGGATGCGGCCTCTTCGAGCATCCGCTCGTTGAAGATTTCCCAACCGGACGGGAAGACCTGTGTCAATGCCAGATCGGTAAACGCTTGCTCCACGCTATTCTGGACAGTCACGATCGCGGTGAATTCCGTCCCTTGCGGGAGCGACTCCACGCTTAGCGGGTTGCCGTTCAGGTCGGTGTACCGTACCGACAGCCTGAACCGGCCTTGCACGGGTTCGAGGGCCGCGTCGGGTGGCGGCAGGGTCCGTGCCGATAGCCGGGCATACAGCTTGGAATCTCCCTTGTTGGTAAGGTTTACCGAGAGGCGGGTGTCCGGTTTTATATCTACCTGGTGTATCGCTTTCGGCGTGTTCACCGGTTCCATGTTGTTGCCGTTCAACGTCCAGACGATATCGATATTCCCGGAACCTACTTTGTCGGCAAGCTGGGCCATGGCGACCAACCCGAACGCCGCCGTCTGGGTAGTGATGTAGCCGGAAGACAACGACAGGGCGACCGAGGGTGCCAGTTCCATTGCTTTTTCCACGTTGTCAAGCAAGAGGTATGTTTCCAAGATCATTGCCTGGTCCCGCCCGGAACTGCCGTACGTGTCATTATTGAAACTATACGCTTCCACCCTGTCTGTCGCGTTAAAGACAAGCGAGTGGGCGACGTCCTTCCTGCCCGCCATCGCGTACGCGGCGGCCAATCGCCAGCGTGCCTGGAGCGACAAGCCGGACAGCTCGCGCATGCGGTTCATGGCACCCAGTTCCGTGTTCCCGCTGAGTGCCAAGGTGTACAAGCGATATGCTTGTTGCAAATCAGACATCGAGAAGGCGTAGTAACCGCGATAGGGATTCGTGGGCAGCCAGTTCTGCGCGAGCCTTCGCTGGAACTGGACCCATCGCGACAACACGGTCTCCGATACTTCATACCCCCTGTTCCTCGCCTCTACCAAGAAATGCCCCGCGTAGGTGGTTGCCCACTCCGACGAGTAGTTGTTCCCGTACCAGAACATGAAGCCGCCATCGCCCAACTGCCGCGAGGAGAGCACCCGGATAACTTCGTCTACTTTCGCCGTCATCCGTCGCTTATCCTCTTCATTCAGCGTGGTAAACTGCTCGATATAGAGGATCGGGAAAGCCTGCGAAGTGATCTGTTCGGTGCAGCCATGCGGGTACTCGAGCAGGTAATTCATATTCCGGCTGAAGTTCACGCTTGGCAAGCGCGAGAGCTCGAGGGTAGCCCAGTCCTCCGGGTTCACGGCATCGGTTTGTATATCGAACGTCACCGACTCTCCCGGTTCCACCAGTCCCGCCCGCGTGAGGACGGTCGGCGTGTTCGGGTTCCGGATAGCGATGTCGATGGTTTCCGTGAACGTGATGCCGTTGCCCGAAGACTTTATCACCACTTGCTCCGTCCCGGTTTCTGGCCCGGCTTCCAGTTTAAAAAACAGGATATCGTCGCCCGGTTTGGCGAACGAGATGCTCTTGGTGGACCCGTCGGTCGGTTTAAGCAGTCCTTTCGTCTGGATAGAAACCTGCACGTTCCGGGTGTTATTTTCCGCGAAAACGTTCACCGGGAGCCATACCTCTTCGCCCGGCCCCAACACCCGCGGGAGCGTGGAGAGCGTCATCAGGTCGCTCTTCACGGCCACGGTTTTCTCGGCACTACCGTAGGCACCGTCTCCCCCGGCCACCACCATCACCCGTACCGACCCCACGCACTGGGGAAGCCGGAGGGTATGCGTTTTGGTCTCGCTGCCCTTCAAGGTGAACGGCCCGATAAACTTCACGATGGGCTTAAAGCGGTTCACGTTGTCGCGGGACGGCTTCAGCGCTTCATCGCCACCGATGCCCAGCAATGGCCCCATCATGCCGCTGGTAGCTCCCAGTACGCGGTCGAACAAGTCCCACGTGCGCACGCCGAGGGCTTCACGGGCGTAAAACTCGCTCCACGCGTTCGGTGTTTTAAACGAGGTGAGGTCGAGCAACCCTTCATCCACGATCGCGAGCGTGTAGGTCATCGGTTTGTTGGTTTTTTCCGATACCGAAACCGTGAACTCTTTCTCGGGTTGAAGCGCGTCCGGCATCCGGATTACCGGTTCGAGAACGCTGTTTTTGTTTTGCACGCCCACGTTCACCACGCCATACATGCGTATAGGCAGGTCGTTCACCGTTTGCGCGTGCGGCTGCAGCATCGTGGCAAACACGTAGAAGTTGGGAGCCATCCTCTCGGTGACCTGTATCGTGTATTTTGTATCTTCTTCTGCCGAAGTACTTACCCATTCGCGATGCAAGATGCCCGACCCGTTCTCGATGCTAATCAACACTCGTCCTTCCGAGCTCTTCGGGATAATAACCGTGGCCTCCTCCCCCACTTCATACGTGGGTTTATCGGTAGAAAACGCCAGCATGGTCAGTCCTTCCGGGTCGGTTTTGGCAGAGCGTCCCCGCCACGAGGGCCAATCCACGTAGAAGACTGTTCCCGTGGCATGGTTGCCCGACTGGTCTCTTACCAGGAGCAAGTAACGTCCCCAGTCGGGATAATCCACTTGGAAATTGATTTTCCCTTTGCCATTCGCGAGGGTTGCTTCCCCGGTGGCCACCACGTTAGCGGCGGTATTGTTCACGTAGGCTCCCAGATCTTCCCCGGTACTGTTCCACCACCAGCTCCAGTTGAGTTTATAGACGCTGTATTCCACGTTGCTGGCTACCGGTTTCCCGTACGCGTCTACCGTCGCCACGTCGAACGCGATGGGGGCGTCGGTTTCCAGGAACTCGCCCGCGCGTACCGCGGGAGATTTCACTCCCACGTAGGTTTTATAGGGAGAGTAGTAGACCGTTTGCCCGTAAAAGCTCATATCTCCCCCGCTTTCGTATACGCGTGAAAGAATGTTCCCCCGCAGCATTCCCGGTGCATTCTCGGCCACCGGCACTTTGGCGTTTACCGTCGCCGCGCCGGAAGCATCGAGTACCCCCTCGAATATTTTTGTCTGGCTGGTCTCGAACTTCACGACCGGGTTATTGAACGAATAGCCGGGATAGCCATTGAACGGGTTATCGGACGCGACGAGCGTCAGGTCCACCTCCGCTTTCAGGTTCGAGGCGGGAGCGCCGTGCAGCCATTGCGACGTGAGCCGGCCGGATATTACCCCTCCTGTCGCGTCGATGATAGAGTCGGTGTCCAGACGTACCCTCAACCGGTTGGGTTTGATGGTCTCTACCCGGAGCGATTTGTGGAATGTGGTTCCCCCTACTTTTACCTGTCCCTGCCACATGCCGGTTTCCACGGTGGGGTCGGTAGCGACGCTAAAGGTATAGAATCCGTTTACTCCTTCGGTCTTTACCTGTCGTTGGTAAAACTGCCCCCGGGGCGTGTACACTTCGAGCGTCACGGGGTGCCCTTCCGGCAGTTTTCGTTCCTTATCTTCCAAGATAAACGAAACGAACAAGGTATCGCCGGGGCGCCAGACGCCGCGTTCGGTATAGACGTACCCTTTCAATCCTTTCTGTATCTCTTTCCCGCTTACATCGAACCGGCTGAGCGATAACGACGCTTCGTCCTGTACTTCCAAGTAGCCGATGTCATCGCCTTTAGCGGCTGTCACGACAAACGGGCGCCCCCTGGTGTAATCGATTTCCGCGAACCCGTTGCCGTCGGTCTTGCCAGTCCCCATGACCTGCATCTGGTAGTTATAGACGGTCACCTCCGCTCCCGATAGCGGCCGCGTGGAAAGGATATCGGTTACCGCCACGCTTAGGGTAGGCCCTTGCCCTCCTTTAGCGATAATGCCCACGTTGGAGGCCATGACCATGGTCTGCACGGTCCGTGATCGGTCCATGTAATAAGACGGCTTGCACGGGTCGTCGCGTTCATCCCATCGATACTGGCTCCAGTCGATTTGTTCATAGTAATAAGGCAGGGCCTCGTCCCACACGGCTTGGTCTTCTTCCGACAGCACCTCGTCGGAGAAGCGTTTCATGCTCTCTTCATCGGGAACCCGCGGTCGCGTACCGTCGCAGGCATAGAGCGAGTAATCGGGCTGCATGGAGAGTTGCACCGTGTAGAGCGCGCCGGGGTCTTTCTCGATCATCTCCGAGAGATCGATGGTAAAGTGGTTCCACTTGGAGAGGTTCAATGTTTTATCGCTATCCAAGCGGATGCGCTTTTTCAGTACCAGCCGCCCGAAACGGCGCAATTCGCCGCTCGACTGGTTGTTGTTCAACGAAGAGGATTGCAGGTAATAAAGAAGGTTGTTCTGGTATATTTTTATCACCTGCACGTCCACCGCCCAAAGATTCACCGCGCTGAAGGGCAGCACGAGTTGTTCGGCATCGGGAAGAATGTTCCCGCTTTTCTCGAATTTTATCGCCGGCTTATCGTCCTCGATCTGCAGCTGAAAGTGGTAGGTCTTATCGAGGCTCAGCCCGGAGTTATTTTGTATACCCTCGTGAATTTGCAGGTCCATTTGCCCGCTCGGGAAGGTTTCGGGGTAGAGCTTGAGCACGTTCTTGTCGACCCGGTACGTGAAGTTATTCACGCCGGACGGCACGATCAACCCTTGTAGGTCTTGTCTTTGTGAAACGGGGTCACTAAACGTCACCCGTATATGCGGGTCACCCACCTGTACCACTCGGGTGTCCACCACTTCAAAATGGTCGGTCGATAACGCGGGAATATCGACCGTGTACTCGAGCTTTTTTTTCGAGCCGATGGACTTCCCGTCGATGGTCACCACGTATTGCTCGGGCTTAGCGGAGCGCTGCAAGCTATCGATCAGGACACGAAACGATGTGGTGCCGGCGGCCATTACCCGGGTACGCGCGCGCGACGTTCCTTTCACGTCGAAGAGCTTCGCCACTTCGTCCGACGAAACCGGATTGGATAGGTTAAGCAGCACCTCCACCGTGTTCCAGGTGAGGTCGGAGCTGCTCATCGGCGAAAACGGCAGGATATCGGCCGAGAAGTTCTGTTCGTTTACCCGGATAGAGAAATCGAACTGCCGGAACCTCTCTTCCACTTCCAGCACTTTCCCCAGGTGGAACGTGATCTTGTACTCCTTTCCCGGCTGCAATTCCCCCGCGTCGGGCATAAATCGGAGGGTGTTCCCGTTCACCCAGAAGGTTTGCCCTTTCAATGAAGGAGAGAACGTGAACAGCTTCTCTTTCACCTCCGCGTTCAATTCCACGGCAGGGATCTCCTGCGCGAGTTCCACTTGTATAAACGCGTCGGTAGAGACATTCCCGTACGTGAATGCCGAGATATAGCGGGCAAATTCCGGATCGATTTCCTTGGTGCTTTTCGTGTTGCACCCGGCTAATAGCAGGAGAGTAGCCGTGGATAGGGCGAGGAAAAAACGAAGTGGTAGGTGTTTCATACGATTAAAAATTTAGATACGAAAGCCAAGAAACAGGACTGAAGATTTTTTCAAGCCTCAGTATACAGTTTACCATGCGTAATTTTTTAAAACGTCTATTTCTTTCAAAAAATATCCTTTCTTTAGAGCAATAGATCATTATTACTTTTGTAAAAGTAATAATATTCTTCAGATGAACAGGGCAGTAACGAAATAATTATCAAAATTCCAGGTAAGGTTCAAGACGAGCGATATCTTCCGGGCTAAACTCTTCGAGCATGGCAAGTTCACGGATGGAAGTGATATTTCCCTTCTTCCGGCGAAGGTTCATGATAGCTGCTACTTGCTTGTAATTCAGGTAAGGATGCCTCAATAATTCCTTAAATTCCAAGTCGTTGACAAGCAGTCTCCGCCAGTTCCCCCCTGGTTCTATGTAAGGTGCCACGCGTGCATATATTTCGCTATCGAGCCGGTACACTTCCATCAACTGCTCTTTTCGAATAAAGCCGCCCAGTCGATCACGATACTCCACGATACGGGAAGCATACGTGCTGCCGATGCCCGGAATCTTCTTCCAGTCCGCGGTATCGGACGAGTTCAATGAAATGGTTTCTCCCATGGCTAATTTTTCCGTGAAGGGATAACGTGGAGCGCCTGATGAAGACCGATCGGAGCGAGGGATATTATCAGGGTGCGGGTCATTTAGGTGAGGTGTATTGTCGGGACGAGGGCTATTGTAGCCAGAGGTATCATACGCGAAGGTACCGGGCCTTGTATCGCGGCTTGGGCGTTTTAGCGCTTCTCGAGGAGGCTCGCGGCTTGTCTCGGGAGAAGAGGAGTCAATCCGCTTCAACCCCCGCAAGAATTCATCGAAAGCGTGAGCGATGGAGTCGTTTTGCACCACGACGATCGCGGATGAGTCGCGGTAACTCAACAAGATATTCAGGATAAGGGTCAACACGATCAGGATCAGCAACAGGATAACCGCGGTTTTTGAACCTCTCCGAAAGTATAAAAAGTCTTTCCACTTCATCGGATCACGTTCTTAGCTCGTGTTCACAAACATACGCAAAAAGATTAATATTGCGATATCGAAAGAAGAGAAAAAAGGATTACCTATCGGATAATTTCCTCCTTTTTTCTTTTCGTTGCCCTTTTTTCTCTTGGTTATATCGTTTATCTTGTATTAACCAAGTGATTTTTTTACATTTGTATTGATATAGTTTTTATCGTGAATATATAACCTCGTGAAGTATGACTATTTTTAATTTACCTGTAGCCAAGGAGGCGAAGAAGGAAGAGTACCAACGACGATTTAATGCTGGTTTACATGGCATGCTAGTCTTCGTGTTGATTTCGTTTATGATTTCCTGTTCTGACAGTGGCAATGGGAATCTATCTTCAGACAGCAAGCTGGCATCATTTGCATTTCAACCGGCTTTCAACGAAGGCTTGGCAACTTCTGCTAAAGGTACAATATCTGGTCTCGGTATTACCGTATCTATTCCTTATGGCGTTGCATTTGAAGGATTAATCGCGTCGTTCGAATATACTGGTGCATCGGTAGTGATCGGTGACAAGGAGCAAATCAGTGACATCACGGAAAACGACTTCAGCCATCCCGTAATTTACACCGTGATCGCGGAAGATGGTACGAAAACTGATTACACGGTCACCGTTACGAAAGACTTACCACGACTCCCACGAATGTATCTCAACACCTCCGGGGTAGAAATCAAGGATAAAGAGAATTACGTGAGCAGCACCATCACCTTGGAGGACCTGGATAAATACTATTCCGACCAGATAACGTTTACCGCCACCGCGGGGGTACGAGGAAGGGGAAATTCAACGTGGGGAATGGATAAGAAGCCCTACCGAGTAAAACTGGATAGTAAAGCTTCACTTCTCGGAATGAGTAATGACAGGGACTGGGCACTACTTGCTAACCATACCGACAAGACATTATTGAGAAATATTACCGCTTTCGAGATCTCCCGGATAGCAGGAATGAGCTGGACGCCGGCCTCTTTAAGCATCGACTTCTACTTGAACGGTCAATACCAAGGGGTATATGCCTTAACCGAACACGTGAAAGTATCGAACGAGAGGCTCAACATGGAGCTGGTGGATGCGTCCGACAACACGGGAGAAGCCCTGACCGGAGGCTATTTTCTCGAGCTCGATTTTCATTTCGATGAACCTTATAAATTCAAAACAGATTTAAAAGAGCTTCCCATCATGTTTAAGGACCCCGATGAACCAACCACGGAACAGTTCGAGTTCGTGAAGAACTATTTCAATCAAGCCGAGCAAGTGCTATACTCGAGCAATTACAGGGACGCGGACGAGGGATACCGGAGATACATCGACGTGGAATCGTTTATCAACTACTATATCATTCAAGAACTGGCCAAAAACGTGGACGGGAACCTGAGAGGCAGCTGCTACCTGGCTATTCGACGGAACGGGAAGATCGAGCAACCGCTGGTGTGGGACTTTGATATCGCTTTCGGCAATGCCGACCATATCACGTGGGAACAAGGTGCCGACTCCGCCGGACCGGAAGGTTGGTTTATCAAAACACGTTCCCCGTGGTTCGATCGTCTCTTTGAAGACCCCTATTTTGTATCGGAGTTAAAGAAACGTTGGAACGAATTGAAACCTGAACTGGATGAACTTCCAGATTTTATCAGGGAACATGCAGCAGGACTACAAGAGTCTCAGGCAAAGAACTTTAGCCCTAAAGTGAATGGAGGGGCCGGATGGAGCATCACCAAGCCGGAGTGGAATACAAGCATAATTCGAGGTTCTTACACGGCAGAGGTCGATTACCTGATTTATTTCGTGGAAAGACGGATCCAATGGCTCGATACGAATATTAACGGACTCTAGTTCATCCTCATTGACCCCCTTGTAGCATGGTACTGAATTATATCTGGATCTCTTTTTTCTTGGTCGCTTTCGGGGTGGCGTTGGTGAAGCTCATCTTCTTCGGGGACATGAACGTGTTCACCGATATCATGAACTCTACCTACGACTCGGCACGTACCGGCTTCGAAATATCACTGGGGCTGACGGGGATCCTATCCCTCTGGTTGGGAGTGATGAAGATTGGCGAACGGGGAGGCATGGTCGAACTCTTTTCTCGCGCCGTTGCTCCCCTCTTTTCTAAACTTTTCCCGGATATCCCGAAGAATCACCCCGCTTCAGGTTCTATCTTGATGAATATCTCGGCCAACATGCTGGGCCTTGATAACGCGGCCACCCCATTCGGGCTGAAGGCGATGCAGGAATTGCAGGAGATAAACCCGAAGAAAGACCAAGCTTCGAATCCCATGATCATGTTCTTGGTACTGAACGCGTCAGGGCTGACGTTGATCCCGGTCACCGTGATGGTCTACCGGGCACAGTTAGGCGCCGCTAACCCTGCGGACGTGTTTATTCCCATCATGATCGCCACCTTTTCCTCCACGCTGGTGGGGATGGTGGCCGTATGCCTGAAACAGGGCATTAATATCTTTAGCAAGGCGATACTCGGGTTCCTGATTGCCATGATCGGGCTTATTGCCGGAACGGTCTTGCTCTTTCAATCGATGCCCCAAGAGCAGGTCAATATTTTTTCCAGCCTCATCGCGAATATCATCCTGTTCGGAATTATCGTGCTATTTATCGCGAAAGCCTTGAAACGAAAAATCAATATATTCGACGCGTTTATCGACGGCGCGAAAGAGGGGTTTAAAACTGCGGTGACCATTATCCCGTTCCTGATCGCGATACTGGTGGGGATTGGCGTTTTCCGCGCCTCCGGGGCCATGGATTTCCTGATGGAGGGACTGCGCGACCTCGTGGCGCTTACCGGAAGCGACACCCGTTGGGTGGACGGGATGCCCACGGCGCTTATGAAGCCGTTGAGCGGCAGCGGTGCCCGCGGGATGATGATTGACACCATGCAGGCGTTCGGGGCGGACTCGTTTGCCGGAAGGCTATCGAGCGTGATGCAAGGAGCTACCGACACGACCTTCTACATCGTGGCTGTTTACTACGGGGCGGTGAACATCAAAAATTCACGCTATACCGTTCCCATAGCCCTTTTGGCCGATTTGTGCAGCCTACTGGCGGCCATTTTCGTGGCCTACCTCTTTTTCGGGTGAGAAACAGGGATTCTTGAAGTTAATAGATATTAATAATATGGCAATTACTTTTCAAGCAGAAAATGTGGCGCTCCCGAAAATCAAAAAACGGGAAACAGCAAATTGGATAAAAGCCGTCGCCCAAAACCACGGCAAAAACGCGGGGAACATCTCTTACCTGTTTTGCACCGATGAGAGAATTTTAGAGATTAACCGCCAGTATCTGCAGCACGATTATTACACGGACATTATCACGTTCGACTATTCAGAAGAAGAGACTATTTCGGGCGATATTTTTATCAGCATTGATACCGTCCGTTCAAATTCACAAATGTATCGCACCTCTTTTGAAGAAGAACTCCACCGGGTAATCATCCATGGGATCCTGCATCTGTGCGGGATGCGCGATGATTCCGAAACAGCGGAAAAAGCTATGCGAGAAGCAGAAGAAGACGCGTTGAAGCTTCTTGGACTTAAATTGGAACGGCATCCTGTCAACATATGTAAATCAATACCCTGATAATCAGAGATATTAACGCTATATTCGGCTTGAAGAGCCTGTAACACGTGCCCATGACCACGGTTTACAACTGTAACCACGGGGTAACGCGTACGATACGATATATCTGGTTGACATGGCTCCAAGTCGTGCGTTATATCCCACGTTTAAACCGCCTTACTTGTAATTAACATATCGAATATTCATACGGTTTTCTTTTTTAGTATCTTTGTATAAGATAGGAGGCGCCTCGGCAATGCTCATAAATTAGACTATTCCTCGCCATGGTAGAGCGCAAGCAAGCTTGGCTCTGCTCATTTGGCTTAACGGAATAGTTCAAGCAAGCTCGGCATTGCTCTCGGCTTTCACTATCTTTGTAATTACTAAAGAGTGAATAAGGAGAATAAATGACTTTCAATTACGACATAATCGTGGTGGGTGCCGGACACGCCGGGTGTGAAGCCGCCACGGCCGCTGCCAACTTGGGTTCACGGACATTGCTTATCACGATGGACATGAATAAAATAGCCCAAATGAGTTGCAACCCGGCCATGGGAGGAATCGCCAAAGGGCAAATCGTGCGCGAAATTGACGCGTTGGGCGGCCAATCAGGAATCGTCAGCGACAAGACCGCGATCCAGTTCCGCATGTTGAACCGCTCAAAAGGTCCTGCCATGTGGAGCCCCCGCGTACAAAGCGACCGGGTGAAGTTCATTGAAACATGGCGCAATATTATCGAGAATACCGACAACTTGGACATGTGGCAAGACATGGTGACCGAGCTGGCGTTCGACGGCTTGACGGTGACCGGCGTGAAGACCCGGATGGGTGTCGAGTTTACAGCAAAGGCGGTAATCCTCACCAACGGCACCTTCCTGAACGGCCTGATCCACGTGGGTAAGGTACAGATTGGCGGGGGGCGTATTGGTGAACCGGCCTCGTTTGGCATGTCGGAGCAACTTAGCGATAAAGGGTTCAAAACGGACCGCATGAAGACCGGCACGCCGGTGCGGATCGATGGACGGACAGTCGATTTCACCCAGATGGAAGAACAGGTTGGCGAAGACGATTTCCACAAATTTTCCTACCTGCCAAGCGTGCAGCGCACCTTACCCCAACGCAGCTGCTGGATGGCTTACACCAGCGAAGAGGTGCACGACGCGTTGCGAGAAGGATTACATGATTCTCCCCTGTACAACGGGCAGATCCAAAGCATCGGCCCACGCTATTGCCCCAGCATCGAGACCAAGATCGTCACTTTTTCGGAGAAAACCAGCCACCTCCTTTTCCTGGAGCCGGAAGGTGTGAACACCCACGAGTATTACCTCAACGGGTTCTCCTCTTCACTCCCTTTGCAGACCCAACTCAAGGCCCTACAGCGGGTACCCGCGTTCAGGAACGTGCATATATTCCGGCCGGGCTACGCGATCGAGTACGACTTTTTCGACCCCACACAGCTCCTCCCTACCCTTGAAACAAAAAGGGTGAAAAACCTGTTTTTCGCCGGGCAAATCAACGGGACTACCGGTTACGAAGAGGCGGCGGCACAAGGGTTACTGGCGGGCATCAATGCCCACGTGAACTGCCATGGCGGCACCCCGTTCACACTTCGCAGGGACGAAGCGTATATCGGGGTATTGATCGACGACTTGATCACTAAAGGCGTCGATGAACCCTACCGCATGTTTACCTCTCGAGCGGAATACCGCATCCTTCTCCGTCAAGACAACGCGGACGAACGGCTAACCAAGAAGTCGCGCGAATGGGGCCTCGCCACGGCAGAACGGGTGCAGTTGTTGGAGGAAAAAGAGAAAAAAACCGCCGCGATCATCGACTTTGTTTCTGGGTTCTCCGTGAAAGCAGACCGGGTAAATCCTTTCTTGGAGCACCTCGGAACGTCTCCCCTCAAGCAAGGAGTAAAACTGGTAGACCTCCTGACAAGGCCGGGCATCGACTTAGAGACAATGGCCCAAGATATCGCCCCCCTGAGGGCACACCTTGACGCGATTGACGAACGGAAAGAAGAGATCATCGAATCGGCCAACATCAAGATGAAGTACAGCGGCTACATCCAGCGTGAACGCCTGATGGCCGACAAGCTCACGAGGCTGGAAGATATCCGGATAAAAGACAAATTCAACTACACCGAAATACAGTCGCTGTCCACGGAGGCACGGCAAAAACTAACGAAACTGAACCCCGAAACCATCGCCCAAGCAAGCAGGATACCCGGAGTGTCCCCGAACGACATCTCCGTTTTACTGATTCTATTGGGCCGATAAAGCAAATGTTCCACGTGGAACAATCAAAACAAGAGATAAACTAAATGAGCATCGAATCACTTAAAAAAGCAGTACGAAACATCCCCGATTTCCCTATCCCGGGAATACAATTTAAAGACATTACCACGCTGTTCCAATCACCGGAACACCTCAACGATCTCTCCGAAATCCTGTTCGAGAAGTACAGGGAAAGGGGAATCACCAAAGTAGTGGGCATCGAGTCACGAGGCTTCTTCATGGGGCCGGCGGTGGCAATAAAATTGGGCGCGGGCTTCGTCCCGATACGGAAACCGGGAAAGCTTCCTTACAACGTTATCGAAGAGCGGTACATCAAAGAGTATGGCGAAGACGCGATACAAATTCACGAGGATGCACTCACGCCGGCCGACGTGGTTCTGTTGCACGACGATCTCCTCGCCACGGGCGGAACCATGGTAGCGGCCTATAACCTCGTGAGAAAATTAGGGGTAAAAGAAATTTACATCAATTTCTTGATCGAACTGGAGGAACTTCAAGGAAGGAAGCATTTCCCAAAGCAAGTGGAAGTGTGCTCCTTGATTAGCTACCCTATATAACAACAAGCGAATAGAATGACGGAGGATATCAAACATACATTAGCCATTATCCCTCATCAACCGGGCTGTTACCAGTTTTACGATGAGAACGAGACCGTCATATACGTGGGGAAAGCAAAAGACCTGAAAAGAAGGGTCACATCCTACTTCAATAAATACCATGAACACCCCAAGACAAGAATACTCGTACGAAATATCCGGAAGATAAAATACATCGTGGTGAACTCCGAAGAGGATACGTTCCTTCTGGAAAATAACCTCATTAAGGATCTACAACCCCGGTATAACGTGATGCTCAAAGACGATAAGAGCTATCCTTATATCGTGGTGAAGAACGAGTACTTCCCGAGAATCTACAAAACGCGCAACGTGGTTAAGGATGGCTCCCGCTATTTTGGCCCGTTTACATCTGTCGCGGCAGTAAACGCTCTGCTGGATATCGTGAGGAGGGTATACAAAATACGTACCTGCAATCTAAACCTTTCCCCGGAGAATATCGCCGCGGGTAAATTCAAGCGGTGCCTCGAGTACCACATCAGACGGTGCGAGGGTCCATGCGAAGGATTGCAGACGATGGAGCAATACAACAAAAACGTGGAAGAAATTGTCGAAATCCTGAAAGGTAACGTGGCAATCATCGAGGGACAAGTAATGGATAGGATGCAAGCCCTCGCGGACGAGTTGAGATTTGAAGAGGCCAATGAATTAAAAGAGAAGCTCCTTCTAATTCAAAACTTCAGGGAGAAATCGCAGGTGGTAAGCAATATTCATTACAACTTGGATGTATTTTCGCTGGAAGAGAGCGAATCCTCCGCGTTCGTGAACTACCTGCACGTGGTAAATGGCGCTGTAATACAGGCATATACGTTCGAATACAGGAAAAGGCTCGACGAAACCCGAGAAGAACTTCTTGGGCTCGGCATCGTGGAGATGCGGCAGCGCTTTGGCAGTAAGATGAAAGAGATCATAGTTCCCTTTATTCCTGATCTAAAAATAGCGGACGTGACGTTCACGATTCCGAGACGAGGAGAAAAAAAGAAGTTGCTCGCGCTATCAGAGATGAACGTGAAGCAGTACAAAGTGGATAAGTTAAAAAAAGCGGAGATGCTCAATCCCGAGCAACGAACGACAAGGATATTAAAGTCGGCACAAAAGGACCTGCGATTGAAAGAACTTCCTTGGCACATTGAATGTTTTGATAATTCGAATATCCAAGGCACGAATCCGGTGGCAGCATGCGTTGTCTTCAAAAAAGCGAGGCCGGCAAAAAAAGAGTACCGCCACTACAATATTAAGAGCGTCGTGGGGCCAGATGATTACGCCTCGATGCGAGAGGTGGTCGAAAGACGCTACTCACGGCTGCTTAACGAGGGCTCCCCCCTACCCCAACTCATTGTTATTGACGGCGGTAAGGGCCAATTACACGCTGCTGTAGAATCGCTCCAGAAAATTGGATTACACGGGAAAATCGCGGTTATCGGGATCGCGAAGCGTTTGGAAGAGATTTATTACCCTGGTGACCCGGTTCCACTCTATATCGACAAAAATTCCGAAACGTTAAAATTAATCCAGCAGTTACGAGACGAAGCCCATCGCTTCGGACTCACGTTTCATCGAAAAAAAAGGAGTAAAGCGCAAATAGCGTCCGAGCTGGACACCTTAGAAGGAATTGGCCCGGCTACCAAGAAAAAATTACTCGCTCATTTCAAAAGCACCAAACGAATAAAGGAAGCAACGGAAGAGGAGATAAAAAAAGTGATCGGTAGCAGTAAAGGCGATATTATCTTGAAATGGAGAGAAGGCGACAAACAAGCATAAAATAAAATAAGGAGTAAACGACTAAGGTGAAAAACAAACATGCGGTTATTGATTCAACGTGTTAAAGAAGCGTCAGTAGGCATCAATGGCATGGAGCAGAGCGCGATTGAGCAGGGGCTACTACTTTTCGTGGGAATTGAAGAGGGCGATAACGAGGAAGATATCGCTTTCTTGTGCAAAAAAACGGTAAATCTCCGTATATTTGATGATCAAAACGGGGTTATGAACCGCTCGGTATTGGAAACCGGGGGCGATATCATGGTGGTCTCTCAATTCACGCTGCACGCCAGCACCAAAAAGGGTAACCGTCCTTCCTACATACGGGCGGCCAAGCCGGAAATATCCGTCCCGCTATACGAGCAGTTCTGCGCTACCCTCTCGAACATGTTAGGCAAGAAGGTCAAAACCGGAAAATTCGGTGCCGATATGCAGGTGCAGTTGATTAATGACGGGCCCGTTACCATCTGGATTGACTCCAAAAACAGGGAGTGAGAGCAGCCTGGATTTTTAAAAGGCTGAGTAACAAGAAAATAATAGCGCGTAAGACCATAGAACAATGACAATAAAAGAAGCACAACAAGCGGTTGATCAATGGATTAACACCTATGGTGTACGGTATTTTAGCGAGTTGACCAACATGGCCATTCTCACCGAAGAGGTCGGGGAGCTTGCCCGGATCATGGCTCGAACGTACGGGGACCAATCTTTCAAAAAATCAGATGAGGCAAAGAACCTCCCTAACGAGATGGCCGACGTGCTGTGGGTGCTTCTCTGTTTAGCCAACCAAACAGGAATAGACCTTGAAGCTGCCCTTGAAGAAAACATCCGGAAGAAAACAGAAAGAGATGCCGTCAGGCATAAAGAAAATAAAAAATTAAACTTTCGCAAGTGATTTTACAGCTAAATATAAGACCTATTACTATTTCGTGGGCACCCGTCCGATGAAATAGGCGTGATCTGATAAGCTGTTTGAGCGAAGCGAGTTATTTATCAGATAGCCTATAAATCGGCAACGGGTCACTAAATAGTGGAAGTCGAGATATTTAGCTATAAATACGTCACAAGCAAAACTTGAATAAGAAACTGAAGTGAAATCACGAGGCACCATCTAACGCGATGCAAGCCAAACGTAAACAATGAAAAATAAATGGAGAAAGATAAATACCTAAAGGCATTAAAGGACCATCCGTTCTTGCTGGCAAGTGACGAGATTGCCGAAAAAACGGCAGAGATTATCGCGGAGTTATTCGAGGAAAACAACACGCCGGGGAGTTATAAAGATATTTATAGCTGCATCGATATGACCACGTTAAACACGACGGACACGAGAGAAAGCGTGTGGAAATTCACGGAGAAAGTGAACGCGTTCGATGGCATGCATCCCGAAATAAATAACGTGGCGGCCATCTGTGTTTATCCTAATTTCGTGCGTACGGTGAAAGAGGCTTTGACAGCTGACGTGAAAATTGCCGCTGTCTCGGCAGGATTTCCTGCTTCGCAAACCTTCACGGAGGTAAAGGTGGCTGAAACCGCGTTGGCAATCGCCGATGGCGCGGACGAAATAGATATTGTCATGAACGTGGGTTTATTCTTGGATAAAGAATATCAAGAGCTGTGCGAAGAGATCTCCGAGATAAAGGATGTATGCCGAGGTGCCACACTCAAGGTAATCCTGGAGACGGGCGCACTGCAAAATCCGGTAGACATCCACAACGCGGCAATCCTAAGCCTTTATTCCGGTGCCGATTTCCTGAAAACATCTACCGGGAAAGGATACCCGGGGGCAAGCACCGAGGCGGTGTACGTCATGTGTCGCGCCATTCGCTCCTACCACGAGAAGACGGGCAGGAAGGTAGGCATCAAGGTGTCGGGAGGCGTATCTACTCCCGAAGACGCGGTGAGTTACTACACCCTCGTGAAAACCATCTTGGGAGAGGAGTGGTGCAACAGCGAGTTGTTCCGCGTGGGAAGTAGCAGGCTGGGAGAAGTTTTGCTAACGAAAATAGGATAATGAATTGTATCACATTGAGCATGAATTGAAAAATAAAATATAACACATAATAATAGATGAAGCATACAGTATTTGCAGCCGTTATCTGGCTGTTATCGGTTAACATTTTACAGGCTCAGGAGCACAGGATGATCTCCGAGCTGAGAGAGACTCCTTACTGGCAGGACGTGAACGTGGTAAAAGTAAACAAAGAGTACCCTCGTACCCAGTTCATGACATACGATAGCGAACGGGAGGCACTCGGCACACGTTTCGATGAAAGCAAGTATTATATACCGTTAAACGGCACGTGGAAATTCTATTTCGTGGAAGGCTACAAACAACTTCCGGAGAACATCACGGACTCACTCGTGTCGATGGAAGGCTGGAGCGACATCAACGTGCCGGGCAATTGGGAAATGCAAGGGTTCGGCATGCCTATCTACGTGAATCACCCGTACGAGTTCGTGGAGCGTGATCCAAAAACACGGTTGCCCAAGATGGCTCCCCCGTATTTACCCGAAGAAAATCCCGTGGGCGTGTATCGCCGCGAGATCGAGATACCCGAGGAATGGGAAGAGAGAGAAATATTCTTAACAATCGACGGGGCAAAGTCGGGCGTCTATGTCTACATTAACGGGAAAGAGGTAGGATACAGCGAAGACTCTAAAACAAGCGCCGAATTCCGTATTAGCAACCACGTGAAGCCCGGAAAGAACTCGCTCGTGTTAAAGATCTTCCGGTGGAGCACGGGGTCATACCTCGAGGCACAGGACTTCTGGCGTATCAGCGGGATAGAGCGAGACGTTTTCTTGTGGTCGCAGCCCAAGACCTCGCTTCGCGATTTCAGGGTGATATCCACCCTTGATGACAGCTACCAAGACGGGGTATTCAACCTCGAAACCACGGTACGCAATTTCAACGATGAAGTTGCCTATGCCGATGTAACCTATGAATTACTCGACCCCAACGGAAAAAGGGTGTTGACGGAGACCAAGTTCATGGGTGTACCGGCAAGGGGCGAAAGCGCGATTTCCTTTCAAAACCAACTTCCTAACGTGCTCACTTGGACATCCGAAGCACCTAACCTTTACCGCTTGCTGATCACCGTGAAGAAAGAGGGCGATGAGAATGGCGAGGTAGTCCCCTACCCTGTCGGTTTCCGCCGCTTTGAAATTAAACCGGTCCGGACCGGGGATCGAGTAGACCGCCTATTTCTCGTGAACGGGCAACCCATCAAACTAAAGGGGGTAAACATTCACGAGACCAACCCGAAAACGGGCCACTACGTGCCGGAAGAACTAATGAGGAAAGATTTCGAGTTGATGAAATTGCATAACATCAACACCGTACGATTGGCGCACTACCCGCAATCGAGACGCTTCTACGAGCTTTGCAACGAGTACGGCCTCTACGTGTACGACGAGGCTAACATCGAGTCGCACGGGCTCTATTACGGGTCGCACTCTCCCTCGAGGCACCCCGAATGGGAGCAAGCACACATGGACCGAACGGTAAACATGTTCGAACGGAGTAAAAACCAGCCGTCGGTAGCCATCTGGTCGTTAGGAAACGAGGCCGGAAACGGGATAAATTTCTTTCACACCTATAAATACCTGAAAGATCAGGAACGGAACTTCATGAACCGCCCCGTCAATTACGAACGGGCGTTGTGGGACATGAATACCGATATGTACGTTCCCCAGTACCCCAGCGCCGATTGGCTGGAAGAAATTGGAAAAAAAGGAAGTGATCGCCCGGTTGTTCCATCCGAATACTCTCATGCGATGGGCAATTCGAATGGGAACCTCGATATCCAGTGGGAAGCCATCTATAAATACCCGAACCTGCAGGGAGCCTACATTTGGGACTGGGTAGACCAGGGAATCGAAGCATACGACGAAAATGGCCGTCTCTATTATACCTATGGAGGGGATTATGGAGTAGACACGCCCAGCGACGGGAATTTCCTATGCAACGGGCTGGTTAGCCCCGACCGTACCCCCCACCCTGCCATGGCTGAAGTAAAATACGTGCACCAGAATTTTGCCTTCGAACCGGTAGATGTTGCCAGCGGCAAATTCCGGGTAATCAACCGTTACTACTTCTCCAACAGCGATAATTACAGTTTCAGTTACAACATCACAGAAAATGGAAAAGAAGTCACCGCGGGCATGCTCGACGTCTCTCTCCTACCCCAGGAAACTACCGAGGTAACCATTCCTACCGCCGGTATTTCTCCAAAACCGGGCAGCGAGTACTTCGTGGATTTTCAAGTGGTACAAAAAGAGACAAACGGGTTGGTGCCTGCCGGGCATGTCGTGGCTATCGAGCAATACAAGCTTCCGATAGCCGTGCCAAAGACGGTATACAGCGAGCAGGCCGGTAATCCCCCGTTAGAGGTGTCTCGTTCCGGCAACACGGTACGTGTCGAGTCGCCCGTGCTGCAATTTATCTTCGACGAGGAGAGCGGCAGGGTGACCTCTTACCGGGTGAACGGCAAGGAGTACTTCGACAAAGGATTTGGGATACAGCCCAACTTCTGGCGCGGCCCGAATGACAACGATTATGGAAACGGGATGCCCAGCCGCCTGCAAGTATGGAAGCAGTCGAGTAAAAACTTCAACGTCACCGATTTAAAAACCTACACCGAGGGGGAAAAGGTAGTGCTCGAAGCAACCTACCTCTTGGCCGCGGGCAACCTCTCCACGGTAAAGTACACGCTACACCCTTCCGGCATCGTGGGCGTGGACGTGAAGTTCTTCTCCACCGAAATGGAAGAGAAGCAGGTAGCCGCGTCGGAAGCCACGTTGACTGCTACCTTTTCACCGGAAGTATCTGCGGCTCGAAAGGCATCCTCCGCGCTTAACGTGCCTCGTGTAGGGGTACGCTTCCGCTTGCCGGTAACGATGAACCAGGTACAGTACTTCGGCCGGGGGCCGGGAGAAAATTACATCGATAGGGCTTCCGGATCGAAAGTGGGCCTCTACGAAACCACCGCCGAAGCGATGTACTACCCCTATACCCGTCCCCAAGAAAACGGCCACAGAAGCGATACACGGTGGGTAGCACTCACGGGCGACGACAACGGCCTGTTGATAGTCGCGGATAACACCATCGGTTTTAACGCGCTCAGGAATAGCGTGGAAGATTTCGATTCGGAAGAAGCAACGCACAAGCCCTACCAATGGAACAACTTCAGCAGCGAAGAGATCGCGAACCGCTCCGAAGAGGACGCGAAAAACAGGCTTCCGAGGCATACGCACATCAACGACATCGTTCCGCGAGACTTCGTGGAAGTATGCGTTGATATGAAGCAGCAGGGAGTAGCAGGCTATAACAGCTGGGGAGCACGCCCCCTACCCGAGTACAGCCTACCTGCCAATCGAGATTACCAATGGG
>WPCG01051465.1_pt1 | contig 27649 bp, 26 predicted proteins | sample 5403311 | NCBI WGS metagenome assembly WPCG01 (sample SAMN12869467, study PRJNA574797) | sludge metagenome | isolation source: wastewater treatment of Control | place: China:Beijing | collected 2019-05-17 | reverse complement strand
CGGCGACTCGTCGCGGGGTGGCAGGCGCGGCACGTCGCCGGCCCGTCCCAGCGCATGGAGCAAGGCGGCGCCGGTGAGCAGCGCCCCGAGCAGCGCCTCCGCGGCGGCCAGCCAGGGCGCCCCCAGCTGCCACCAGGCGATGGACATCACCAGGGCGAAGGCCACGAAGGCCAGGCAGGCGCGGCGCAGCCGGCGTTCGAGCAGGCAGGCGGCCGCCAGCAGCAGCAGCAGCCCCGTCAGGCTCCAGGCGAGGGACAGGCTCACCGAGGGTAACCCCCACCGGCTCCCGCCTCCCCGCCCTTGGGCCCGCAAATCCGATTGCGTCCCTCACGCTTGGCGCGATAGAGGGCACGGTCGGCATCCCCCAGCACGCTCTCGAGGTTGGCCTCGGGCTCCAGGACCGCCAGGCCGAGGCTGACCGTGAAGCGGATATCGGCCCCCTCCACTTCCAGCACCATGGCCGCCACCGCCTCGCGAAGGCGCTCCAGGATGGCCCGGGCGTCATCTAGGGAAGCGTCCACCAGCAGCGCCGCAAACTCCTCACCGCCGATGCGAGCGAAGAGGTCGTAGGGGCGCAGGCACTCCCGGCAGGTAGCGGCAAAGGCTTGCAGCGCCAGGTCGCCGGCGGCATGGCCATAGGTATCGTTGAGGGCCTTGAAGCGGTCCAGGTCCAGCATCGCCAGGGGCATGGCCTGACCCTGGCGGCGCGCACGGGCCTGGAGCGCGGCCGCCTGCTCGAAGAAGGCCCGCCGATTGAGGGCGCCGGTCAGCATGTCGGTACCGACCAGCCGCTCGACCTGCCGCTCGCGCTGCTTATGTTCGGTGATATCGACCAGCACGCCATCCCACAGGGTGCTGCCGTCGCGACGACGCTGGGGACGGGCCCGCAGCTCCAGCCAGCGCTCCCCCGCCGGCAGGTCGAGGCACAGCGCCTGCTGGCAGGGAGAGAGGCCGACCGCCGACTGGGCCAGGCCCACCTCCAGCGCCTGGCGCTCGCCTTCCACGAGCAGGCCGAAGAGGCTATCGGCGTCATCCATGACCTGCTCCGCTGCCAGGCCGGTCAGGGCCCTGATGCCATCGCTGGCATAGAGAAACTCCAGCTTTTCCGCCGCCTGATGCAGGCGAAAGATGGCCGCGGGCAGCTGGGCGACCGTGCTCTCGAGCCGTGCCAGCAGCTGGCGATCACGGAGTTCGCGCTCGCGCATGCCGGTCACGTCATACTGCATCACCAGCAGCCGCAGGGAAGCGTCAGGGGGCGCCTGAATAGGCTGGATCATGGTGGTCTGATGGCGCAGGGCGCCGTCGGCACGGCGACAGAGCAGCACGCCCTGCCAGGGCTGCCGGGAGGTGAGGCAGTGCTCCAGGGCCCTGGCGAAGCCGCCGTGCAGGGGGTCGGCATCGAGGATGACCGCTCGGCGGCGCAGCAGCTGTTCGGCGGGATACCCCGCATGGCGCTCGAACTCGGGATTCACCTCGAGCACCACGCCCTCCTCGTCGAGGAGCATCACCGCTCCCGGATAGTAGGCCAGCAGCCGTTCCGACAGGCCGGGAGAAGCGCCCTGCTTCCCGGTCCGCCAGCGCCACCATGCCTGCCTGATTCTCTCCATGCCCAAGCCACGACACTCCCTGCGTCCTGTGGAAAGGCCTCTGCGGGCCCGCTTCCACCCTACCTCAGAATGTTCGACCAGGCACCTGCGGGCCTCACAGGCCGAGCTTGTTCGCTACGTAATCGGCGTCCTTGTCGCCGCGGCCGGAGAGGTTGACCAGGATGTGCTGGTCCGCCGGCAGCTTGGGCGCCTCGCGCATGGCCCAGGCCACGGCGTGGGCGCTCTCCAGGGCAGGGATGATGCCTTCCACCCGGGAGAGCGTCAGGAAGGCCTTGAGGCACTCGTCATCGCTGGCGCTCTGGTAATCGACCCGGCCGATCTCCTTCAGGTAGCTGTGCTGGGGGCCCACGCCGGGATAGTCGAGCCCCGAGGCGATGGAGTGCACCGGCATGGGGTTGCCGGCCTCGTCCTCCAGCACATAGCAGGCCATGCCGTGGATCTCACCGGGCTTGCCCAGGGTCAGGGTGGCAGAGTGGCGCTGGGTATCGAGGCCCTCGCCGGCGGGCTCCACGCCCACCAGATGCACGGACTCATCCTCGAGGAAGGCAGTGAACATGCCCATGGCGTTGGAGCCGCCGCCCACGCAGGCGGTGACGTGGTCGGGCAGGCGACCGTGGCGCGCCAGGAACTGCTCGCGAGACTCGCGGCCGATGACCGACTGAAAGTCGCGCACCATCTTCGGGAAGGGGTGCGGCCCCACCACCGAGCCGATGGCGTAGATGAAGTTCTGCGGGTCCTTGAGGTACTCCTCGAAGGCGCTGTCCACGGCGTCCTTGAGGGTCGCGGTGCCCCGGGTGACCGGAACCAGGGTGCAGCCCAGGATCTTCATCTTGGTGACGTTGGGGTGCTCCTTCTCGATATCCACCTGGCCCATGTGGATCTCGCAGGGGATGCCCACCAGGGCACAGGCGGTGGCCAGGGCCACGCCGTGCTGACCGGCACCGGTCTCGGCGATCACCTTGGTCTTGCCCATGAACTTGGCCAGCAGCGCCTCGCCCAGGCAGTGGTTGATCTTGTGGGCGCCGGTATGGTTGAGATCCTCGCGCTTGAGGTGGATCTGGGCCCCGCCCAGCTTCTCGGAGAGGCGCCGGGCGTGAAAGATCGGGCTGGGCCGCCCCACATAGTCGGCAAACAGGCTGGCCAGTTCCTGCTGGAAGTCATCGCGAACGCGGATCTCCTCGTAGGCGGCGTCGATCTCGTCCATGACCACCTTGAGCTCGGGCGGAATCAGCTGGCCGCCGAAGCGGCCGAAGTAGCCCTGGGCGTCGGGAAGGTTGGCGAAGGGGGATCTGCTCATGGTGTCGTGTCCTGCAGGCGTGCTGGAAATATCGGTCATTCAGTTTGCCGAGCCGCCCCGCGGCTGTCGAGGCGACATTGGGAGAGCCCTCAGCGAGCTTGACAGAGCCCTCAGCGGGCCAGGCGCTCGCCGAGCCAGCTGCCGATATCGCCCACCTGCTGGGGGCAGACCGCATGGGCCATGGGGTACTGGCGATAGCTGGCCGGGTAGCCCAGCGCCTTCACCTTGTCGAAGCCGGCGCGACCCAGCGCCTCGGGCACCACGGGGTCGAAGCTGCCATGGTGCACCTCGATGGGCAAACCGCGATTGGCCTCGGCCAGCTCGATGGACTCGGCGGTGGCGAAGTAGGTGGACATGGCCAGCAGGCCGCCCAGGGGCTGTTCGAAGGAGAGCGCCGCCTGGTAGGCCACCGCCCCGCCCTGGGAGAAGCCGGCCAGGATGATCCGGCGGCTGTCGATGCCGTGGCCGATCTGCTCGCGGACCAGGCCCTGGATGCGCTCGGCGGAGGCCTTGAGCTGGGGCTCATCGACCCGGCGCCCCAGGTTCATCTCGAGGATGTCGTACCAGGCCGGCATCACCATGCCGCCGTTGATGGTCACCGGCAGGCGCGGCGCATGGGGCAGGATGAAGCGCACGCTGGCGTCGGCGGGCAGTGAAAGCGCCGGCACCAGGGGCTCGAAGTCGCTGCCGTCGGCGCCCAGGCCGTGCAGGATGAAGACGCAGGCGTCGGCGGGCTTGCCGCTTCGGGGCTCGATGATCAGCTCACCGGGTTGGCTCATGGGACTCTCTCTCGCGGGGAAAAGGCCTCACCCTACCGCAAAGCCCGGTTGACGGCGAGATGCTGACGGCGAGATGCCCGCCCCGTCAGAAGGGCCAGATGAGGGGAATCAGCGTCAGGGCCACCGCGGCGGTGATCAGGTTGAGCCCACCCCCCACGCGCAGGAAGTCGCCGAAACGGTAGCCGCCGGGTCCGTGCACCATCAGGTTGGTCTGGTAGCCGATCGGGGTCAGGAAGCTCGCCGAGGCGGCGAACATCACCGCCACCACGAAGGGCATCGGGTTCACCCCCAGGCTTTCGGCACTGGCCATCACCACCGGAAAGGTAATCACCGCGGCGGCGTTGTTGGTGACCAGCTCGGTCAGCAGCGCCACCAGCAGATAGGTGCCGATCAGCAGCAGCAGGGGATTGCCGTCGGCCAGCCCCAGGGCGGCGTCCGCCAGGAAAGCGGCGGCCCCGGAGCTCTGCAGCGCCGCGCCCAGGCCGAAAGAGGCGGCGATGGTGAGCAGCACCTGGGTATCCAGCCCGCGCTTGGCGGCCTCGACGGTGCAGCAGCCGGTCAGCAGCACCAGCGCCGCCCCCAGCATGGCGGCGTTCATCATGCTCATCACCCCGAGGCTCGCCAGGGCGACCACGCCTGCCAGGATGCCCCAGGCCAGCCAGGCCTTCTCGTGGATCGGTCGCGCCGCGCCATTGAGCTGGCTGATCAGCAGGAAGTCACGCGACTGGCGATGGCGCTCGATGAAGGGCGGCCGCGCCTCCAGCAGCAGCACGTCGGCGGGCTGCAGGCGCACCTGGCCGAGGTTGCCTGCCACTCGCTCACCGCCGCGACACACCGCCAGCACGGCGGCGCCGTAGAGGGTGCGGAAGTGGCCATCGCGCTCGATCTCCACCAGGAACAGCTCCTGGAGGTGACGCAGCCCCGCCTCCTCCACCGTGCGATTGACCAGGGGGCCCGCCGGGTCGACCTCCATCTCGATGGTGAATTCGCGGGGGTTCTCGAAGGCCGCCGCGGCACCGCGACGCGCCGGCAGCAGCCGCGGCCCCAGCAGGATCAGATAAACGAGGCCGATCAGCGCCACCGGCACGCCCACCCAGGCGAGATCGAAGAGTCCCATGGTAAGCTCGGGCGAACGGTCCACCAGCAGGCCGTGCACGACCAGGTTGGTGCTGGTGCCGAACAGGGTGATGGTGCCGCCCAGAATCGAGGCGAAGCTGAGCGGCATCAGCAGGCGGTGGGCCGGCACGCGCACGCGGCGACTCCAGCTCAGCACCGCGGGGATATAGGTGGCCACCACCGGGGTGTTGTTGAGAAAGCCGCTCAGGGCCGCCACCGGCAGCAGCAGGCGCAGCAGCGCGCCGCTCTCGCGGCGCGGCAGGCCGAGTACGTGACGGATGATCAGGTCGATGCCGCCGGTCTGCCGAATGGCGGTCACCAGCACATACATGAAGGCCACGGTGAAGAGCCCGGTGCTGGCGAAGCCGCCCAGCGCCTGGGCCGGCTCGAGGATGCCCAGCGTCAGCAGCAGCACCACCGCTCCCAGCAATACCACGTCAGGCCCCAGGCGGCTGAAGGCCATCAGGGGGAAGACCGCAAGCACGACGGCGAGGGAGATCCAGGCGTCCAGGGGCATGGCAGGTATCCGGTCAACGAGAGTGCCCCTATTCTGCCGCCCACCGATTATTCTAAAAAGTTCTTTGTAGAACTTCCCTTATTCCACAAATAGCCATAACGATCCTGCGTGACTGCTCACCGCCCTAGCGGGCGAGTGGGCGAGGGTTCACGCGGATTTTTGCTGAGCCGGCTCCCCGGTGCCCCCTCCCCGGCCAAATGGCGCACACGCAAGAGGGCCCGCACATGGCGGGCCCTCTTGTACTCCCGAGGGAGTCACATCAGTGTCAGCTGGCGATTAGCCGATGACCTTGATGTTGGAAGCCTGGAGGCCTTTCTTGCCCTGGGTGACATCGAAGGAAACCTTCTGGCCGTCTTGCAGGGTCTTGAAGCCGTCAGCCTGGATCTCGGAGAAGTGAGCGAACAGGTCGTCACCGTTGTCGTCCGGAGAAATGAAGCCGAAGCCCTTGGTGTCGTTGAACCACTTGACAGTACCGGTAGCCATTATCGAATTCCTCAAATAGCGTTTGATTTTCCGGGAAATACCCGAGTTGCAGTGGGTAGAACAAGAAACCTTTCACCGGGAAATCGACACTAGAGCGTTTCGATGACCACTTGCGATGTTCGACTTGCTAACCAACTGCGCACAGCTTGCGCCCTTCGCGGTCGCAGGTCAAATACTATTTTGCGTCGATGACGAGAAAGTTACTCCCCGGCCAGGATCCAGACCGCGGCCTTCTCGGCGATCATCAGCGTCGGCGAGTTGGTGTTGCCGCTGGTGATGGTGGGCATCACCCCGGCATCCACCACCCTGAGCCCGGCCACCCCGCGCACCCGCAGGTGCGGGTCCACCACCGCCATGGGGTCGTCGGCCCGGCCCATCTTCGTGGTGCCCACCGGATGGAAGATGGTGGTGCCGATATCCCCGGCGAGCCGCGCCAGCTCCTCGTCGCTCTGGAACTCGACGCCGGGCTTGACCTCTTCAGGCTGGTACCTGGCAAAGGCCGGCTGGGCGGCAATGCGCCGGGTGACCCGCAGGGAGTCTGCCGCCACCTGGCGATCCTCCGGGGTGCTCAGGTAGTTGGGCGCGATGGCCGGCGCCCGGCGCGGGTCGCGGCTGGTGATGCGCACCGTGCCGCGGCTGGTGGGGTTGAGGTTGCAGACGCTGGCCGTGATCGCCGGGAAGGTGTCCAGGGGCTGGCCGAAGGCGGGCAGACTGAGCGGCTGGACGTGGTACTCGATATTGGGGTGCTCGAAGGCCTCGGCGCTGCGAGTGAAGGCGCAGAGCTGGGAGGGCGCCATGCTCATGGGCCCCGTGCGCTTCAGCGCGTACTCCAGGCCGATCTTCGCCTTTCCCACCAGGCTGCCGGTCATGGTGTTGAGGGTCTTGGCTCCGCTTACCTTGTAGACCGAGCGGATCTGCAGGTGATCCTGGAGGTTCTCCCCCACGCCAGGCAGGTCGACGACCACGGGAATCTCATGCTCGGCCAGCAGGTCCGCCGGGCCGATGCCGGAGAGCTGCAGCAGCTGGGGCGAGCCGATGGCCCCGGCGGAGAGGATCACCTCCCGCCCGGCAAGGGCGGTCAGCTCCTCGCCCCCGCGCTCGACCCGCACCCCCGTGCAGCGGGGCTCGCCGGCCTCGCCGCCGGGCGCCACCTCGAGTCCCAGCACCTGGCTGGAGTGCCAGAGGGTGAGGTTATCCCGCGGCTCGACGCCGTGCAGAAAGGCCTTGGCGGTGTTCCAGCGCCACCCCTTGCGCTGATTGACCTCGAAGTAGCCCACCCCTTCGTTGTCGCCGCGGTTGAAGTCCTCGGTACGCGGGATGCCCGCCTCCACCGCCGCGGTGGCAAAGTCGTCGAGCACCTGCCAGCTCAGGCGCTGCTTCTCCACCCGCCACTCGCCGCCGTGGCCGTGGAAGTTGCGGTGGCCAGCGTCGGCGTCGCCGCCGGCGTCCAGGCGGTGATGGTCCTCGTGCCTCATGAAGTCCGCCAGGCAGTTCTCCCAGCGCCAGGCCTCCTCGCCGGTGAGCTCGGCCCAGTGGTCGTAGTCCCGGGCCTGGCCGCGGATGTAGAGCATGCCGTTGATGCTGGAGCAGCCGCCCAGGGTCTTGCCCCGGGGGTAGATCAGCGAGCGGCCGTTGAGTCCGGCATCGGGCTCGGTGCGAAAGCGCCAGTCGGTGCGGGGGTTGTCGATGCAGTAGAGGTAGCCCACCGGGATATGGATCCAGTGGTAGTTGTCGCGCCCGCCCGCCTCGATGAGCAGCACCCGGTTGGCCGGGTCGGCGCTCAGGCGATTTGCCAGCAGGCAGCCGGCGGTGCCTGCCCCCACCACGATATAGTCGAATTGTTGTTGTGCCATGGCGTGCGCTCCCTCTCCTACTTGTGGGTCGGCATGGCGAACTCGGCGCCGCCGCGGATGGAGTCGGACCAGCGCTGCATGATCGACTTCTGCCTGGTGTAGAAGCGTACGCCCTCCTCGCCGTAGGCGTGGGTGTCGCCGAACATCGAGCGCTTCCAGCCGCCGAAGCCGTGCCAGGCCATGGGCACCGGGATCGGCACGTTGATGCCCACCATGCCCACCTGGATGCGCCGGCCGAACTCCCGGGCCACGCTGCCGCTCTCGGTGAAGCAGCTCACGCCGTTGCCGAACTCATGCTCGTTGATCAGCCGGATGGCGGTGGCGATATCGGGCACCCGCACGCAGGCCAGCACCGGGCCGAAGATCTCCTCCTTGTAGATGGTCATCTCCGGGGTGACGCGGTCGAACAGCGAGCCGCCCATCCAGAAGCCCTCCTCGCAGCCCTCCCCGGCGCTCGCCGCATCGAAGTCGCGGCCGTCCACGACGAGCTCGGCGCCCTCGGCAACGCCCTTCTCGATATAGCCGGTGATGCGCTGGTGGGCCTGGGCGGTAACGATGGGACCCATCTCGGCGTCGAGTTCCATGCCGTTCTTGACCTTCAGGGCCCGGGCGCGCTCGGCCAGGCGCGGCACGATCTCGTCGGCCACGTCGCCCACCAGCACCGCCACGCTGATCGCCATGCAGCGCTCCCCGGCACTGCCGTAGGCGGCGCCGATCAGGGCGTCGACGGCCTTGTCGAGGTCGGCATCGGGCATCACCACCATGTGGTTCTTGGCGCCGCCGAGTGCCTGGACGCGCTTGCCGTGGCGGGCGCCGCGCTCATAGATCAGGTTGGCGATGGGCGTGGAGCCCACGAAGGAGAGCGCCTGCACCTCGGGGTGGTCGATCAGCGCCTCGACGCTCTCCTTGTCGCCCTGCACCACGTTGAAGACGCCGTCGGGCAGCCCGGCCCGCTTGAGCAGATCGGCGATCAGCAGCGAGGCGCTGGGGTCCAGCGGGCTCGGCTTGAGGATGAAGGTGTTGCCGCAGGCGATGGCCACCGGGAACATCCACATGGGCACCATGGCCGGGAAGTTGAAGGGTGTGATGCCCGCCACCACGCCCAGCGGCTGGCGCATGGTCCAGTTGTCGATGCCCCCGCTGACCTGCTCGGTGTAGTCCCCCTTGAGCAGCTGCGGAATGCCGCAGGCGAACTCGACGATATCGATGCCGCGGGCCACCTCGCCCTGGGCGTCGGTGAAGACCTTGCCGTGCTCCCGGGTGATCGCCTCCGCGAGTTCATTCTGGTGGGCGTTGAGCAGCTCCAGGAACCGGAACATCACCCGGGCGCGACGGATCGGCGGGGTATCGGCCCAGGCCGGAAAGGCCGCGGAAGCGGCCGCCACGGCGGCCTCCACGTCGGCGCCGCCCGCCAGGGCCACCCGGCCCGAGACCTCACCGGTGGCCGGGTTGGTCACCGGTGAGGTCTGGCCGGAGAAGCCTTCGGTCATTTGCCCATTGATATAATGTGCGATGCTGGCAGTGCTCATGGAGGGGACCTCGCGATATCTTGTTAGTGGGGTATCGGGGCGCACCGAAGGCGCCAGTAAGCTCCGAGACTAGCGCGGCGGGCGCGAGAATCAATTGAGAGTTTCAAAAGCAAGATATAAATTTTCCTGATATCACTTCACCCGGATCTCCCCATGACCGACCTGCCCACCCTGCGCACCTTCGTCACCGTGGCCCGAGAGGGCAGCGTCTCCCGGGCCGCCGAACGGCTGCACCTGACCCAGCCGGCGGTTAGCCTCAAGCTCAAGCAGCTTCAGACCCGCCTCGACCTGCGGCTCTTCCACCGCCATGCCCGGGGGCTCGCGCTGAGCGACGACGGCCAGGCGCTGCTGCCCGCCGCCGAGAAGGCCCTGGCCGCCATGGCCGCCTTCGAGCAGCAGGCCGGCACCCTGCACAGCACCCTGCGCGGGCGGCTACGGATCGGCACCATCGTCGACCCGGAGTTCATCCGCCTGGGGGCCTTCCTGCGCCGCCTGGTGGAGCGCGCACCCCAGCTCGAGACCGAGCTCTCCCACGGCATGAGCGGCAGCGTGCTGGCGCGCCTGCGCCGCGACGAGCTCGACGTCGGCTTCTATCTGGCCCCGCCCGGGGAGGGCCCCGGCGAGGCCGACGACGAGATCGCCTGTCGGGAGCTGACCCATTTCGACTATCAGGTGATCGCCCCCGCCGGCTGGGGCAGCCGACTGTCGGGGAGCGGCTGGCGCCAGCTCGCCCGGCAGCCCTGGATCGTCACGCCGGCGGACTCCGTGCACCACCGACTGCTCAACGGGGCGCTGGCGCCCCTCGGCGTAACGCCCCGGGGCGTGGCCCGGGTGGATCAGGAAGCGTGCATGCTCGATTTGGTGCGAGCCGGCGTGGGGCTGAGCCTGGCCCGGGATGCGCTGGCCATGGCCGAGCGCCAGGAGCGCGGCCTGACGGTAGTCGAAGGGGTGCGGCTGCCCTGCGCGCTCTGCTTCGTCTGGCGGCGGCGCCGCGGCGAGGAGCCGGTGATCGGCGAGGCCCTGGCGGTGCTGGAGCAGGTCTGGTGAGAGCGCCATGCCGCCAGCGCCGGGCCCTCCTACATCACCGGCACGCCGGTGACCCAGACGTGCAGGTGGAAGGCGAACAGATAGTAGGCCACCAGGCCTGCCACCACGGCGATGGCGGTGCGCGCCATGCTGGGCGCCTGGGCCGCGGGCGCCGGGCGACGCCGGGCCGAGCGGAAGTCGAACACCGCCCAGAGCAGGAAGGCGCCGAAGAAGACGATATCCCCCAGGCGCCCATTGGCCAGCAGGTGGGAGAAGGCCCACAGCTTCACGGCGATGATCATGGGGTGGCCCAGCTTCGCCTTGAGGTGGTTGCCCGGCACATAGGCCGCCACCAGCAGGATGAAGGCGGGAATCATCAGCAGCGAAACGGCGTGGCGCAGCCCCACCGGCGGGAACCAGACCCAGGTCGGGTCGAGGCGCATCTGGCCGTAGCCCCAGATCGCCAGGGCCAGGCCGATGATCGACACCACCGAATAGGCCGCCTTCCAGGGCAGCTCCCCCAGGCGCTCGATCTGCGCAGCGCGCCAGTCGTCGGCAACGATGCGCACCGAGTGCACTCCGAGGAAGATCAACAGGCCGAGTATCATCACGGTCATGGGACGGGCTCCATCAGCAGAAAATGAACAGGCCGTCAGCCTACCGCACCCGCACGGCCGCGTCGCGCCCCTTCCCTGCCTATCCCTCCCTTAGACTTTCGCCACCCCGAGACGCATCATGGGGCCTTCCGCCCACCACCAATTGCACGACGACCATGGCCCTGGACACCACCGCCCTCAATCGCCAGATGACCCATTTCGACGGCCACGACCAGATCTGGCTGTTCGGCTACGGCTCGCTGATCTGGAAGGCCGACTTTCCCTATCTCGAGCGGCGCCCGGCCCATATCCACGGCTGGTCGCGCCGCTTCTGGCAGGGCTCCCATGACCACCGAGGCACCCCGGAGGCCCCCGGGCGCGTGGCCACCCTGGTGCGCGACCCGGCCGCCCTCTGCCATGGCATGGCCTATCGCATCACCCCCGAGGTGCTGGCACCCCTGGATGTGCGCGAGAAGAATGGCTACCTGCGCGAGGTGGTGAGCCTCTGCTTCGACGACGCGGCCGGTGGCCGCACCGAGGGGCTGATCTACCTGGCCGGCGAGGAGAACGCCGCCTTCCTCGGTGACGCTCCGCCGGATGCCATCGCCGAGCAGATCGCCCGGGCCCACGGCCCCAGCGGCCCCAACCGCGACTACCTGCTCAACCTGGCCGAGGCCCTGCGCGAGCTGGAGGTGGAGGACCCCCACGTCTTCGACCTGGCACGGCGCGTGGTCGACTCAATCGACGAGGCCGCCCACCCCTGATCCCCAGGTTCCCTACAACAACAAGCACCAGGATGGTCACCGATGAGCGTAACCCTCGACGATATCCGCACCGCCGCCACTCGCCTGCATGGCAGCGTGGAGCGCACCCCCTGCCTGCACTCCCGGACGCTGTCCCGTATCGCCGGCTGCGAGCTCTACCTCAAGTTCGAGAATCACCAGTTCACCGCCGCCTTCAAGGAGCGCGGCGCGCTGAACCACCTGCTGAGCCTCAGTGACGAGGAGCGGGCCCGGGGCGTCATCGCCATGTCCGCCGGCAACCACGCCCAGGCAGTGGCCTACCACGCCGCCCGGCTGGGTATTCGCGCCACCATCGTCATGCCCCGTCACACCCCGAACCTCAAGGTGAGCAACACCCGCGCCCTCGGCGCCGAGGTTCACCTGGAGGGAGAGGGCGTTGCCGAGGCCGGCGACTACGCCAGACGCCTGGCCGAGGAGCGCGACCTGGTGTTCGTCCACCCCTACGACGACGAGCGCATCATCGCGGGCCAGGGCACCATCGCCCTGGAGATGCTGCAGGACACACCGGACCTCGACACCCTGGTGATTCCCATCGGCGGCGGCGGGCTGATCGCGGGCAACGCCATCGCCGCCACCGAGCTCAGGCCTGGCATCGAGGTGGTGGGGGTGCAGACCCAGCGCTTCCCCGCCATGAAGCAGGCCCTGGCCGGCCAGCAGGTCCACTGCGGCCACGCCACCCTGGCCGAGGGGATCGCCGTCAAGCAGCCCGGCCGGCTGACCCTGCCCATCGTGCGCGACAGGGTCAGCGACATCGTGCTGGTGGACGAGCCCGAGATCGAGCGCGCCATCCTGCTGCTGCTGGAGATCGAGAAGACGGTGGTGGAGGGCGCCGGCGCCGCCGGCCTGGCCGCGGTGCTCGCCGACCCGGAGCGCTACCGGGGGCGCAAGGTGGGACTGATCCTCTGCGGCGGCAACATCGACATGCTGGCGCTCTCTTCGGTCATTCAGCGCGGCCTGGTGCGCAGCGGGCGCATCGTGCGGGTGCGGGTGGCGATACCCGACGTGCCGGGAGCACTCGCGGAGCTGACCCGGCTGCTGGCCGAGCAGTGCGCCAACGTGATCCAGATCGCCCATCAGCGCACCTTCACCGATATCTCCCTGCGCGCCACCGAGGTGGAGGCGACGCTCGAGACCCTGGGCAGCGAACATACCCGGGAGGTGATCGAGGCGCTGCGCGCCGAGGGCTATGATCCGGTGCTGCCCGCCAACGAGGTGCACCCGGACGAGCGCCGCTCGCCCCGCCGCAGATAGCCTAGCCTCGAGCCCTTCGCCCTACTGCTTTCTGCGCGTAGCGCCCGACGCACCTCGAGCGTACCCTTGGAGACTGCCGATCAGCGCACCGATTACCACAGAGTGATCCCTGGAAAACAAGGAAGAGTGATGAGCCGCAAAATCCATGTCGATGCCCCTCTCGTCATCCTGCACGGCGACGAGATGGCCCAGGTGGCCTTCGAGAAGATCCTCGAGACCTTCGTGACATCCCGGCTGGAGATCCCGCTGGTAGAGATCGACCTTTCGGCAGAGAACCGCCTGGTCACCAACGGACAGGTGATCGTCGATGCGATCGAGGCGCTCAAGCAGCACGGCGTGGGGATCAAGAACGCCGGCATGACGGTCAACCGCACCCAGCTCGGCGAGCTGCTCGCCAAGCACCCCGAGGTCGACAGCAGCCGCCTTCATCCGCTGGCCACCAAGTCGCCCAACGGTGCCATCCGCAAGGGCATCGGCGGCAATATCACCCGGGAAGACATCGAGTTTCGCAACCTCAAGGTGAAGCGCCCGGAGTGGATCGGCCGCGATATCGTGGTGGACACCATGGAGAGCGGCGGCATCAAGGACAGCTTCAACGAGCTCTCCCGGGCCACCGGCGTGGTCAAGCTGATGTTCGTGGGCGAAAGCGGCGACCCGGTGGAGCTGCACCGCCGCGAGGTCAACAAGGGCGATCCCTGGCTGCTGGCCACCAATGACCTGGAAGCGGTCAAGGCCTGGGCGCACCGCTTCTTCCAGCGCGCCATCGACGAGCAGCGCGATATCTATCTGGGCCTCAAGGACACCGTGATCGCCGGCTATGACGGCGTGATGCGCGCCGCCATCGAGGGCATCTTCGATCGGCACTACCGCGAACAGGTCGAGTCGCTGGGGCTGAAGTACTTCTACGAGCTGATCGACGCCCAGGCGGCGCGCCTGGTGGCCAACCCGCCGGAGCGGGCCATCTGGGGCGTGCCGGACAATACCACCGGCCGCAAGCTCTACAAGCTGGTGGAGCAGCTCAAGGTCTACGGCATCCCGGATCGCAAGGCCCAGGTCTCCATCTCACGCATGAGCGCCGGCGGCGGCGACCAGTACGGCAGCTTCAATGCCCCCGCCGAGGAGGACGGCATCCTCAAGGTGATCGTCGACGGCGAGGAGAAGTACGCCCGCCGGGTCAGGAAGGGCGACCCCATCCTGCTGATGTCCAACGACCAGGCGGCGATCAAGGACTGGGTGCTGCAGGTCTTCCGCGACGCCTCGCGCAAGGAGAAGGAGGTCTACTTCGGCCTCAAGCGCGAGTACATGGAGTATGACGAGGTCTTCAGCACGGCAATCACCGACGTGCGTCGCGAGCTCGCCGAGACCGGCACCCCGCCGCCGTCGTTCATGATCATGCGGCCCTCCAGCCAGCTCATCAAGATGATCACCGACCCGCCCCGCAACGCCCTCTACCCGGCCCAGAACCTGGACGGCGACATCTTCTCCGATATCTCCGCCGCCCTGGGGGGCAGCCTGGCCACCGCCAGCTCGATCATCGAGAGCAAGGACGGCACCATGCTCTTCGAGGCGCCCCACGGCACCGCCCACGACCTCTACCTGAAGTACCTGGAGACCGACGGCCAGGAGGCGCACTTCAACTCCTCCGCCCTGCTCTTCGCCGTGGCCAACGCCCTGGAGGCCCTGGGCGAGCGCGACGAGAACGACGCCCTGATCGACTACGCCCATGCCCTCAAGGCGGCGCTGATCGATACCGTGGACGCCGGCATCATCACCGGCGACCTCAAGGGCAAGACCCAGGATCCGGCCAGCGAGACCCTGGTCGACATGCACGGCTTCCTCGACGCCGTGGCCAGCCGGCTCTAGCCGGTCCGCTGCTGCCCGAGCCCGCGGGGCCTGCCTTTGGGCAGGCCCCGCGTCGTTGGAGCACTCGCCTCTCGTCTCCGAAAGACCGATACTGGGCCCAGGCTGACCCCGACACTATCGACAAGGAGGCCCCCATGGCCACGATTCTTCAGGTGCACTTCCCCTTCGACGGCCCCTTCGGCGACGCCATGGTCGAGGCCATGACCCCGCTGGCCCGCTCCATCAACGACGAGCCGGGCCTGCTGTGGAAGATCTGGACGGAAGACCAGCAGGCCGGACGCGCCGGCGGTGTCTATCTCTTCGCCACCCGGGCGGACGCCGAGGCCTACTGCCGGATGCACACCGCCCGCCTGGAAAGCATGGGCGTGACCGGCATCGAGGCGCAGCTCCTGGAAGCCAACGAGGCACTCTCGGCGATCAACGGCGGGCCGCTGACCTCCTAGTTCCGCACCACGCCCTGCGTTTCCAATAGGAAAGTGACGCTCCAGCCGTTTGCTCGTACTCCTCGCTGGAGCCCGCCAGATTCACGTTTCATGCGCATCTTCCGCCCTCCCTCCGGGAAGGGCGGGCGAGTTTTCATCGCCCCATTGTTTCTTATAGGAAACTTCGTCTACTCTAGTCACCATCCAGGCCCCAGCCACTATGCTTGAGGCAGGCCGATCTTCCACGCCGTGACCGGAGACTCCCCATGAGCGAACTGAACCGCACTCCCCTCTACGATCTGCACGTCGAGCTCGGCGCCAAGCTGGTGCCCTTCGCCGGCTACGAGATGCCGGTGCAGTACCCGCTGGGCGTCAAGAAGGAGCACGAGCACACCCGCTCGGCCTCCGGCCTCTTCGACGTCTCCCACATGGGGCAGCTGCTGCTGCGCGGCCCGTCGCCCGCCGAGGCGCTGGAGACCCTGGTGCCGGCGGATATCGTGGGCCTCGCCGAGGGGTGGCAGCGCTACGCCATCTTCACCAACGAGGCGGGCGGCATTCTCGACGACCTGATGGTGGTCAACGCCGGCGACCACCTCTACCTGGTGGTCAACGCCGCCTGCAAGGCGCAGGACATCGCCCACCTGCGCGCCAACCTGCCCGCCGGCCACGAGATCGAGGTGCTGGATCGCGGCCTGATCGCCCTGCAGGGCCCGCAAACCGCCGAGGTGATGGCGCGCCTCTGCCCCGCCGCCTGCGAGCTGGTCTTCATGCAGCACGGTCACTTCGAGATCGACGGCATCCCCGTCTGGATCAGCCGCAGCGGCTACACCGGCGAGGATGGCTTCGAGATCTCGGTAGCCGCCGAGCAGACCGAGGCCCTGGCCAGGCGCCTGCTCGATGAGCCGGAAGTGGAGGCGATCGGCCTCGGCGCCCGGGACTCCCTGCGCCTGGAGGCGGGCCTGTGCCTCTACGGCCACGACATCGACACCAACACCCTGCCGGTGGAAGCCGGCCTGATCTGGGCCATCGGCAAGCCGCGCCGCAACGGCGGCGAGCGTCCCGGCGGCTTCCCGGGAGCCGAGGCGATCCTGCATCAGGTCGAGGCCAAGGATCACACCCGCAAGCGGGTCGGTCTGCTCGGCGAGGGCCGTGCCCCGGTGCGAGAGGGTGCCAAGCTGTTCGATGAAGCCGGCAACGAGATCGGCGTGGTGACCTCCGGCGGCTTCGGCCCCAGCGTCGGCAAGCCGGTGGCCATGGGCTATGTCAGCCTGGCCAGCGCCGAGGTCGGCACCACCGTCCATGCCGAGGTGCGCGGCAAGCGCCTGCCCATGGTAGTCAGCAAGATGCCCTTCGTCGCGCCCGGCTACTTCCGCGGCCACTGATTCCTGTCTTCACACCGCAACGGCAACTATCCGTCTGCTAAGCGCCTCCTGCCGCCGGTGCGATCCACCGGCGGCAACAACAACACGAACTTCCGAGAGACCCTCGATGACTTCGACCCTGCACGCCCTGTTTCGCCCGCTATTCAGCCTGGGGCTGATCCCCCAGATCGCGATCGGCATTGTTCTCGGCATTCTGCTGGCGATCGTTTCGCCTGGCTCTGCCCAGTCCGTCTCCCTGCTGGGGCAGCTGTTCGTCTCCGCGCTGATGGCGGTAGCCCCCATCCTGGTCTTCATCCTCGTGGCAGCAGCCATCGCCGGCCACCGCCAGGGGCAGCCCACCCATATCAAGGGGGTGCTGATGCTCTACGTGATTGGCACCCTGGTGGCAGCGCTGGTCGCCGTGGTGGCCAGCTTTGCCTTCCCGACCACCCTTACCCTGAATGTGCCCGAGGCCGGCGGCAACCCGCCCGGCGGCATCGCCGAGATCCTCAGCAACCTGCTGCTCAACGCCGTCGCCAACCCGGTAACAGCGCTGATGGAAGCCAACTTCATCGCCATCCTGGCCTGGGCCATCGGCCTCGGGCTGATGCTTCGCCATGCCAGCGAGACCACCCGCGGCACGCTCAACGACCTCTCCAATGCCATCTCCGGCATCGTGCGCATCGTGATTCGCTTCGCCCCGCTGGGCATCTTCGGCCTCGTGGCCAGCACCCTGGCGGAGTCGGGGATGAGCGCCCTGCTCGAGTATGGGCACCTGCTGGCCGTGATCGTCGGCTGCATGCTCTTCGTGGCCCTGGTCACCAACCCGCTGATCGTCTACTGGCAGACCCGCCAGAACCCCTATCCGCTGGTGTTCACCTGCCTGCGTGGCAGTGCAATTACCGCCTTCTTCACCCGCAGCTCAGCGGCCAACATCCCGGTCAACATGGAGCTGTGCAAGCGACTGGAGCTGGACCCGGACACCTACGCCATCTCGATCCCACTGGGGGCTACCATTAACATGGCCGGCGCCGCCATCACCATCTCCGTGGCCACCCTGGCGGCGGCCAATACGTTGGGCATCTCCGTCGACTTCGGTACCGCGCTGCTGCTCTGCGTGGTCTCGGCGCTGGCCGCCACCGGCGTGTCCGGCGTGGCGGGCGGCTCACTGCTGCTGATCCCGATGGCGGCAAGCCTATTCGGGATCTCCATCGATGTCGCCATGCAGGTGGTTGCCATCGGCTTCGTGATCAGCGTGGTGCAGGACTCCACCGAAACCGCGCTCAACTCCTCCACCGACGCGCTCTTTACCGCGGCGGCCTGCCGAGCTGCCGAAGCCAGGCAGGCGAAAGAATCGCCCTGACAAGCGGAGGTACCCCATGGCTATCAGCGTTTTCGACCTCTTCAAGATCGGTATCGGGCCCTCGAGCTCGCACACCGTCGGCCCCATGCGGGCCGCCTACGACTTCATCGGCGAGCTCAAGGCGGGCGACCTGCTGGATCGCGTCGCCCGCGTCGAGGTGCGGCTCTACGGCTCGCTCTCCGCCACCGGGATCGGCCACGGCACCGACCGCGCCGTGCTGATGGGGCTGATGGGGGAACGCCCCGACCTGATCGACCCGGAAATCATCGGCCCCTGCATCGAGGAGCTGCAGGAGGCCGAGGCGCTGCGCCTGAACGGCCGCCACAGCGTGCCCTTCATCTGGGGCCGCGACCTGCAGCTGCTCGAGGAGAGCCTGCCCCACCACCCCAACGCCATGCGCCTGATCGCCCACGGCCATGGCGGTGAGCTCCATCGCAACACCTACTACTCGCTGGGGGGCGGCTTCGTCATCGACGAGGCCCAGGCCGCCGCGGGGGAGCTCGATACCGACACCACCACCCTGCCCCACGACTTCCAGAGCGCCGACGAGCTGCTGGCCATGTGTCGCAGGAGCGGCCTCGGCATCAGCGAGCTGATGCTGGAGAACGAGAAGACGTGGCGCAGCGAAGCCGAGATTCGCGAAGGCCTGCTGACGATCTGGACGGCGATGCAGGCGTGTATCGGCAAGGGCATGGAGGCCGAGGGCACCCTGCCCGGCGGGCTCAAGGTCAAGCGCCGCGCCAGGGCGCTCTACCAGCGGATGCTGGCCAGCGAGGACGACCACTCGCTGATCGCCTCGACGATGTCGGCCATGGACTGGGTCAACCTCTATGCGCTCGCCGTCAACGAGGAGAATGCCGCCGGCGGGCGCATGGTCACCGCCCCCACCAACGGCGCGGCGGGGATCATCCCGGCGGTGCTGCAGTACTACATGCAGTTCCGGAAAGGCGCCTGCGAGCGCGACGTGGTGAACTTCCTGCTCGCTGCCGGCGCCGTGGGCATCCTGTGCAAGAAGAACGCTTCGATCTCCGGCGCCGAGGTGGGCTGTCAGGGCGAGGTGGGCTCCGCCTGCGCCATGGCCGCCGCCGGCCTCACCGAGGTGATGGGCGGCACCATCGACCAGGTGGAGAACGCCGCCGAGATCGGGCTGGAGCACAACCTGGGGCTGACCTGCGATCCGGTGGGCGGCCTGGTGCAGGTGCCCTGCATCGAGCGCAACGCCATCGCCTCGGTGAAGGCGATCAACGCCGCCCAGATGGCGCTGCGCGGCGATGGTGAGCACTTCATCTCCCTGGACAAGGTGATCCGCACCATGCGCGACACCGGCGCCGACATGCAGGCCAAGTACAAGGAGACCTCCACGGGGGGCCTGGCCGTCAGCGCCATCGAGTGCTGAGGGTGCCGAAGCCCTGACGCAGGAAGGCCGCCCCGAGGGGCGGCCTCCGCCTGGCCGCCGATGGCGGCCCGGCGATCCGGATGTGCGAGGTGGGGCGTGTCGAGTTGCATTGTCATCTTGGCCTCCTTTGCCTTAGACGCTCTTGCCGGCCAGCGCCTGCCTGCCCATGCCGGGAATTCGCTTCCTGGAGATTGAGGAGCTGGCCCGCTGCGACATGCCGCTCTGGCTGGCCTGGCGCACAGGCAACGACTCCCCGGCCCTCGGCAACCTGGTCACCCTGGCCGGAGAGGCATTTACACCGAAGAAAACGGGGCCAACGGTGTAGGCACAGGGGGCAAACCCCGATAGAGTCCGGGCACGCCGTCATGTTTCTGTCACAAGACCCCTGCCCCATGGACAATAACTCGTTGAACCTCGCCCTGTTCGCTTACCTCAACGCCGCTCCCGACAGCGACCCTCGTCTGCTGCTGATGGCGGAGGTCTTCGCCGTCTACCTGATCTGGCTGGTGCCCGCCCTGCTGGTCATCGGCTGGCTGCGCGGCAGCGACCGCCTGAAGCGCCCGCTGCTCGAAGCCTTCATCGCTACCCTGCTGGCTCTGGCAGCCAGCTGGCTGATCGGCGCCCTCTGGCACACGCCGCGCCCCTTCATGGTACCGGTGGGGCAGACCTTTCTGGAGCACGCGCCCACGGCGGCCTTCCCCAGCAACCATGCCACCATCATGCTGACCATGGCCTTCAGCCTGATGCTTCACGGCGGCACCCGGCGCATCGGCCGCTACCTGCTACTGCTGGCCCTGCCGGTCGCCTGGTCGAGGGTCTATCTGGGTGTGCACTTCCCCCAGGACATGCTGGGCGCCCTGCTGCTGGCCACCGGCGTGGCCGCACTGGTCGGCATCAGCCGCGGCTGGCTGATCCTGCCCTTCTATCACCACGTAGCAAGAAGGCTCTATCACCTGCTGTTCGCCCCGCTGATCAGCCGCGGCTGGGTGGAGCGCTGAGCCACCGTTTTGCATCCTCTTGAATAACGACCGGAGATGACAACTGGCGCCTAGATAGTTATGTTATAACATCCTCTAACGCTCACAGGAGATCCTGCATGTCGTTGCCCGCCCTCTCCGCTCCCCTTTCCGATACGGAACTGGCCCGCCACCTGGCCCTGGGTGACGAGATCGACGTCCTGCCGCGCATCTTCGAGGACGATATCAACATCGCCGTGATGCGCCGGCGCCTCTCGGCGGCGCTGCAGCAGAGCGTTTTGGCCCAGTGCCAGGCCGAGCGCGCCTGGCAGCTGGCCTGGCTGGGCCAGCCCGGCGACGACCTGCGCGCCGACCTGCTCAAGCGGCTGCCCGCCGCCGAGGCGGCCGAGGCGCTGGTGGAGGACGTCCAGCTGCTGGCCGAGGCCATGGCCTACCTGTTCGATACCGACACGGTGGGCATCCGCCTGCGCCTGCTGGACGCCGCCATGTGCCCGCGCTTCCACGTCGACAACCTGCCGGTGCGCCTGGTGACCACCTATCACGGCCCGGGCAGCGAATGGCTCCCCGAAGAAGCCGTCAACCGCGAAGGCCTGGGCGCACCCTCAGCGGAGAAGCCCGAGATCGTGCGCGACCCCGGTGCCATCCAGCGGCTCGTGGCGGGCGACCTGGCCCTGCTCAAGGGGGGTGGCTGGGAGGGCAACGAACAGCACGCCCTGGTGCACCGCAGCCCCGCGCTGATCGAGGGGCAGAAGCGCCTGCTGCTGACCATCGACCCCGCCTGACGCCAGCAAGAGACCACCATGCCCTATACCCCCGAAGAGGCGCGCCTGCTGGCGATGCCCGACGACGACTACATGAACGACGAGCAGCTGGCCTTTTTTCGCGAGCGACTGCTCGAGGAGAAGGCGCAGGTGGAAGAACACCTGCGCGAGGTGCGCGCCGCCATGGCCTCCCATGAGCGCGACAGCGACGAGCTGGACCAGGCGGCCTTCGAGGAGGAGCTGCGCCTGCAGCTGCGCCAGGCCGACCGCGAGACCCGCCTGCTGGCCAACATCGAGGCGGCCCTGCGCCGCATCGACGCGGACGACTACGGCTATTGCGAGGAGACCGGCGAGCCGATCGGTCTCCCCAGGCTGCTGCTGCGCCCCACCGCCAAGCTCTGCCTGGAGGCCAAGGAGCGCCAGGAACAGCGCGAGAACCACTACCGCAAGACCCGAGGTGAAGGCTGATGACATCCCTGCACACGCCCCTGCCGGTGACCGTGCTCTCCGGTTTCCTGGGCGCCGGCAAGACCACCCTGCTCAACCATATTCTCGCCAACCGCGAAGGCCGCCGGGTGGCGGTCATCGTCAACGACATGAGCGAGGTCAACATCGATGCCGCCCTGTTGCGCGGCACCCCCGGCGACGAGGAGGTGACCCTCAACCGCGCCGAGGAGCGGCTGGTGGAGATGAGCAACGGCTGCATCTGCTGCACCCTCCGCGAGGACCTGCTGATCGAGGTGCGCCGGCTCGCCGAGGAGGGGCGCTTCGATACCCTGGTGATCGAATCCACCGGGATCTCCGAACCGCTGCCGGTGGCCGAGACCTTCACCTTCGCCGATGACCAGGGGCAGAGCCTCTCGGATGTCGCTCGCCTCGACACCATGGTCACCGTAGTCGACGGCGCCAACTTTCTTACCCAGTACCGCGAGGCGCACTCCCTGGCCGAGGCGGGCGAGAGCCTGGGCGAAGAGGACGAGCGCAACGTCGCCGACCTGCTGGTGGACCAGATCGAGTTCTGCGACGTGCTGCTGATCAGCAAGAGCGACCTGCTCACGCCGGCCCAGCTCGACGAGCTCACCGCCGTGCTGCGCTCGCTCAACCCCGAGGCCGAGCTGATCCCCATCACCCACGGCCAGGTGCCGCTGGAGAAGGTGCTCGACACCGGCCGCTTCAGCTTCGAGCGCGCCCAGCAGGCGCCGGGCTGGCTCAAGGAGCTGCGCGGCGAGCACGTGCCGGAGACCGAGGAGTACGGCATCTCGAGTTTCGCCTACCATGCCCGGCGCCCCTTCCACCCGCAGAAGTTCTTCGAGCTGCTGCATGGCGACTGGTTCGGCGGCAGGCTGCTGCGCTCCAAGGGCTTCTTCTGGCTGGCCACCCGACCGCAGTTCGCCGGCCAGTGGAGCCAGGCCGGCGGCATCGCCCACTACGGCTTTGCCGGCATGTTCTGGAAGGCGGTACCCGAGTCGCGCTGGCCGGAGGACCCCGACTACCGCGCCGCCATCCTCGACAAGTGGCAGGAGCCCTTCGGCGACATGCGCCAGGAGCTGGTCTTCATCGGCCAGAACCTCGACGAGGCCCGCATCCGCCAGGCCCTGGACGCCTGCCTGCTCAGCGAGGAGGAGCTGCTGGCCGGCAAGGACGCATGGCAAGCGCTGCCCGACCCCTTCCCCGCCTGGGAGTAAGCCATGCACGACGCAGACCTCACGCCGGTCACGGTGCTGACCGGCTTTCTCGGCAGCGGCAAGACCACCCTGCTCAACCACCTGGTGCGCCAGCCCGCCATGCGCGATTCGCTGGTGGTGATCAACGAGTTCGGCGATATCGGGCTAGACCATCGGCTGGTCGCCAAGGGCGACGAGCACAGCGTGGTGGAGATGAGCAGCGGCTGCCTCTGCTGCACCATCCGCGGCGACCTGAGTCGCAGCGTCCAGCAGGCCTGGGAGGCGATCGAACGCGACGGGGGCCGGCCGATCTCGCGGATGCTCATCGAGACCACCGGCCTGGCCAACCCGGCACCCATCCTGCACACCCTGATGACCGACCACTGGCTCGCCCACCGCTTTCGCCTGGACGGCGTGGCCTGCCTGGTAGATGCGGCCAACGGCCTCTCGACCCTGAACGCCCACCGGGAATCCCAGCGCCAGGCCGCCATCGCCGACTGCCTGCTGATCACCAAGGCCGATCTGGTCGACGACGACCGCCTGGCCCGGCTGCGCGAGCGGCTCACCGAGGTCAACCCCGCCGCCGAACAGCTCGACGTGCGCCAGGGCGAGCTGGACGCCGAAAGGCTGACCGCTCGGCGCCTGCCCGCCGCGGGCAGGGCGGGCCAGCAGGCCGAGGGCTGGCTGGGTGCGGCCTCCTACGCTCAGGTATCGCTCCAGCCGGGGCTGACCCCGGCGCCCGCCGAGGCCTCCGCCCCGCTGCTGGCGCCTGCGGCCACGGCCCCGCTCAGCCGGCACGGCGAGCAGATCCGCTCCTTCTGCTTCAGCGTGGAAGATCCCGTCGCCCCCGAGGTGCTGGAGGACTGGCTGGAGCTTCTGATGAGCCTGCTGGGGGAGAAGATGCTGCGCATCAAGGCTATCGTGAACGTGGCGGGGCAGGCGCAGCCCCTGGCCCTGCACGGCGTGCAGCATATCTTCCACCCCCCGGTGACGCTGCCAACGGAGGCCTGCCCGGACGGGGTCTCGCGCTTCGTGTTCATCACCAGCGGCGTGGCGCCCGAAGCCGTGACCCGGCTGTTCGACTACTTCCAGGCCCCCCAGGCCGAACAGACGCCGCCGTCAGCCACCGCCTAGCCGTCGAAGCCCCCCTCGGACGTCGGCATCGGATCGACCGTCTGTGACTGCGCCAGGGATAGCGCATGATGCCCGGATTCCAGAGGCTCGGCGGCGATCACATAGTCGGCGCCGCAGGGCAGCCCCGTCTCGCTGCGCGCCAGGGGGAGCGCCTCGGCGCGCAGCGCTTCGATGCGCCCCCGGAGCGCCTCGGCCAGCGCCGGGTCCTTCAGCTGATCCAGCTGCTTCAGGCACAGGCCGAGCTGCGAATTGACGAAGCGCTCCCGGTAGCGGATGGGAAACTGGCGCACCTCGAGCACGCGAAAACCGGCCGTGCCGAGCTGGCGCAGCACCCAGGAGGCCGGATACTCCCGGTAGGGGCGCCCGTTGCCCATCAGCAGACAGGCGTCGCGCAGCCTGCCGATGGCCTGAACGATGCGCCCCTCCCGGGTATCGGGGGCGTCGAGCACATAGGGCTCGGTGCCCACGATATAGAGCCTGCCCTTTACGTGGGGCCTCAGGCGCGTCAGCACCTGCTCCTGCCAGTAGGGCGCAAAGCCCTCGATGGCGCCGATAAAGTAGTCCAGCAGCACCGTGTCGAAGCACTCCCCGTAGAACAGCTCGGGGGCGATCCAGTTGGCCACCAGCACGCGGTCCTGAGGGCGCATGCGCTCCCCCGCCGCCTTTCTGGCCGTTCGGGCCATGCCGGCCGAGGCGGTGACCGCGGCCCAGCGCTCGGTCTCAAGCGAGGAGACCCAGCGCAGCGAGTTGTAGCCGGTGCCCGCATCGAGAAAGCTGCCCCAGGGCTGGCTGCCCTGCAGGGCCTCGATGGCGCGGAATATCGGCGAGGTGGTCTGAGAGGGCGCAGTATTCATTGGGTGATCTCGTTCATCCAGGGCCGGCAATGGAAGATTCGAAGCGTATCACGACAACAGCGGCAGTCCGCCCGTCGGCGCGCTGCCGACCTGCCAGGCCAGCGAGGCCCCGAGCCACAGAATCGCCAGGCCGCCCCCATGGCCAGCCAACCACTCAGCCGCCCCAGGCGCGCCGCGCCCCCGCCGCCGGCGAACCGGTCGTAGTGGCGCATGACCCAGTCCCTGGCCAGCACGCTGGCCAGCGCCAGGGCCGAGACCGTCATCGCCGTGCCCAGTGCCATCACCATGACCACCGCAGCCCCCAGGGCCGCATGGCCCAGCAGGCTGGCCGCCCCCATCATCAGCACCGCGCCGGTGCAGGGGCGCAGGCCGATTACCACCACGGTGGCCAGCGCCGTGCGCCAGTTGCCGACCTCCTCCGGGGCGATATGGTGGCGCGATCCGCAGCCGCAGCCATCGTGCTGATGGCCGTGAGCGTGCCCATGAACGTGGCTGTGGTCATGCGTATGGCTGTGGTCATGCTCGTGGCTGTGGTCATGGGCATGGGCATGGGCATGGCGGTGAGCGTGCGCATGGCCGTGAGCCCCCTGGTGGTCGTGGTGGTGGTGGGCGTGGCGGTGATCATGCTGGCCGTGATCGCCGCCGGCCCGCGTGCGCCGCAGCAGCCGCCAGGCCCTCAGGCAGAGCCAGGCCCCCAGCAGCGCCACCATCAGAAAGCTCGCCAGCTCCAGGCTCGCCACGCTGCCCACGGCCCGGAGCGTCAGCCAGCCCAGGCCCTGCACCAGCACCAGTACCATGGCGATGGCCATCATGCCCTGCAGCAGGGCGGCGCTGAACGAGAGCCCCAGGGCGCGCTTGAGGCCGCCCCCCTGGGAGACCAGATAGGTGGAGAGCACCCCCTTGCCGTGGCCGGGGCCGGCGGCATGGAAGACACCATAGCCGAAGCTCAGCGCCAGCAGCCAGCCGGCGGTGGCCCAGCTGGGCGTCTCGGACCAGCCGCTCACCGCCAGGGTGAGCGCCCGGTGAAGCTCGCGCTGCCAGGCCAGGATCTGCAGGCTCAGGCCGCGCATCACGCCCAGCTGCATCAGCAGCGCGGCCACGATGACCAGCAGCGCCAGACCGCCCAGCCGCCATCGGTGGCGGGTCAGGAAACTTCTCAGCCGGTGGAAACCGCCGGCCGGGCCGGCGGACGAAGGAAGCGAGCTGGCGTGACGCGACATGGTGTACCTCGGGTAGGCCTTTGGCTGGTGATCGGTCGGCGCAAAATGTTATGTTATAACATTTGCAGCTGCAATCACCGAATGAGCCCTTCATGAACAAGCAACCTCTGGAAGATATCGCGGCCTCGCCCTCCACCCGTCTCGGCACCCTGAGCTGGGTGGGCATGGAGGGCATCGCCCTGCCGCTCAAGGTGGCCGGCCAGGCCATCGCCGCCCGCGCCTCGGCGGGCGTCAGCCTCGACGACCCCACCGCCCGCGGCATCCATATGTCGCGCCTCTACCTGGCGCTGGCCGAGCTGGAAGATCAGGAGCTCTCGCTGCCCCGGGTGGCCGCGGTGCTCGACGCCTTTCTGGAGAGCCACGAGGGGCTCGCCAAGCGCGCCTTTCTCGACCTGGAGGGGGAAGCGCTGCTGCGCCGCCCGGCGCTGATCAGCCCCCTGTCGGGCTGGAAGACCTACCCCTTTACCCTGCGCTGCCGCCGTGATGCCCAGGGCCTGCACGCCATCCTCGAGCTGAGCGTGGGCTACTCCTCCACCTGTCCCTGCTCGGCGGCCCTGGCCCGCCAGCTGATCCAGCAGGCCTTCGAGGAGGACTTCACCGAGATGCCGGTGACCCGCGAGTCGGTCAGGGCCTGGCTGGGCAGCGACCAGGGCGTGCTGGCCACCCCCCATAGCCAGCGCAGCCAGGCGCACCTGGCCGTGCGCCTCGACGCCGGCCGGGACGCCCTGCCGCTGCTGGCGCTGGTCGACCGCGTGGAGCGGGCGCTGGGCACCGCCCTGCAGACCGCCGTGAAGCGCGTGGACGAGCAGGCCTTCGCCCTGGCCAACGGCCAGAACCTGATGTTCTGCGAGGATGCCGCCCGGCGCCTGCACCACGCCCTGCGCGACCAGCCCGGCCTCGAGGGCTTCTCCCTGCGCGTGGTGCACGCCGAGAGCCTGCACGCCCACGACGCCGTGGCGCGCAGCCAGTGGAACTGGCAGGAGGCGTGATGAGTATCTGGCTGCAGCTGGAGCAGGCAGAGCGCGGCAAGCGCCATCCGCTGGCCGAGGTGCTGGCCGCCATTCCCTGGAACGCCGACGGCCTGATCACCGCCATCGCCCAGCAGCACGACAGCGGCGAGGTGCTGATGCTGGCCTGGATGAACCGCGAGGCGCTGCTGGAGACACTGACCACCGGGCGCGTCTGCTACTGGTCGCGTTCGCGGCAGACCCTGTGGCGCAAGGGCGAGAGCTCCGGGCACCGCCAGCGACTGGTCGAGGCGCGGCTGGACTGCGACGGCGATGCGGTGCTGCTGCGGGTCGACCAGCAGGGTCCCGCCTGCCACACCGGCCGCCCCAACTGCTTCTACAACGCCATTCGCGACGACGCGGTGGAGGTCATCACCGCGCCGCCGAGCCGGTAACGCCAACGCCACCCATGGGAGCACGATGCAACTCTTCAATACACTGACTCGCCGCCGCGAGACGCTGCGCACCGAACGGCCGGACCGCGTGACCCTCTACGTCTGCGGCCCCACGGTCTACAACTACGCCCATATCGGCAACGCCCGCCCGGCGGTGGTCTTCGACCTGCTGGTGCGGGTGCTGCGCCAGGACTATGCCCAAGTGGTCTATGCGCGCAACTTCACCGACGTAGACGAATCGAGTAGGAGGGGGAGTCGCCTCCCCCGTCCTCTCACACCACCGGGCATACGGTTCCGTACCACGGCGGTTCACGAAGAACGACTAAGCCCTCTTGACCGTATCGAGTACCGAGATCAGGCCCTGCTGCTCGAACC
>WPCG01044748.1_pt1 | contig 27668 bp, 27 predicted proteins | sample 5403311 | NCBI WGS metagenome assembly WPCG01 (sample SAMN12869467, study PRJNA574797) | sludge metagenome | isolation source: wastewater treatment of Control | place: China:Beijing | collected 2019-05-17 | reverse complement strand
GGCGGCCTTCGAGGCGGTCCGCCATGGGCGCACCTGCCGGGTGCAGCGCACCTCCCACGAGGCGGGGAACGTCTACGAGTACGCCGGTGAAGGGATCGGTGACGACGAGGCGAGGCTCATCGAGAACCTCGAGACCCGCTTCGACTGGCTCTGGAACCACGATCCCGAGGCGGATGTGGTGGCGGCGCGGAGGCTCCTGGCCCGGGAGGCTGCGGTGGAGATGGCGCAGGGCTGAAGCGACCTCTGCCGGTTGGTCTCAGGGATAGCGCCCGCTGCGGCGGTTCTCCACCAGCACCTCGAGGATGGCGTTGGCCTCCCGCATCACCGATGAGGGGGGCTCACCGCGGCGTCGGCTGCAGATGACCGGGGTAGTGATGCTCTTGTCGGCGAGGTAGACATAGCTGATGCCGTCGCGCTGCACGCGGCGTACCTGCTCTGGCACCAGGCTGATGCCGATCTCCGAGGCCACCAGTCCCAGTGCCGTCTGCAGCTCGTTGGCTTCCTGCACCACCTCCACCTTGAGTCCCTGGCGGCGGAACAGCCCGAGCATCATGTCGGCCATGCTGGGGCGTGGCTTGGCGGGAAACAGGATTAGTGGGTAGCGGGCCAGCTCCTCGAGGGTCGGGGTGCTGCCTTCCAGCGGGTGGCCCGAGGGCAGGGCGGCCAGCACCGGCTCATCGAACAGCACCTCCTGCTCCACGTCGGGGTCGTCTATCCTGAGACGACCGAAGCCCATGTCGATGCGTCCCGCCTTCAGTGCCTGAACCTGCTGCACCGTGGTCAGCTCGGCCAGGGTCAGTTCTACATCATCCTTTTGTCGTAAGTCTCGCACCAGCAGCGGGAGCTGGCCGTAGAACACCGAGGGCACAAATCCGATGCCGAACATGATGCGCTTGCTTCGCGCCATGCGTCGCGTGGACTCCAGGGTGGCGTCCACCTTCTCCAGTATCTGGATGGCATGCTGCCGGAAGAACTGCCCGGTGGGTGTCAGACGCAGTCCTCGGGGGCTTCGCTCGAACAGCTCGGCACCGACTTCGTTTTCCAACTGCTTGATCTGTCTGGATAAAGGCGGCTGTGACATGTGCAGGCGTTCGGCGGCACAGGTCAGGTTCAGCTCTTCCGCGACCACACAGAAGTACCTGAGATGGCGCAATTCCATGATACCTCCTGGGTATGGCAGGGCACCCAAACAATATTGGTTCGGTCTTCCCCCTGCAATCAAACTGCCACTCAATCACCAGATCCCCTGACTTCGGAGCCTCCCATGTCATCCGTGATCGAAAGCATCGAGACGCTGCTGGTCGACCTGCCGACCATCCGCCCCCACAAGCTCTCCATGACCACCATGGCCTGCCAGACCATGGTGATCGTGCGCATGCGTCACAGTGATGGCATCGAGGGTCTTGGCGAAGGCACCACCATCGGTGGCCTGGCCTATGGCCCGGAGAGTCCCGAGAGCATCAAGACCAACATCGACACCTACCTGGCGCCGCTGCTGGTCGGTCAGCCTTCCGGCAACGTCAACGCCCTGCGCGCCCTGCTCAACCGTCATGCGCGCGGCAACATGATCGCCAAGTCGGCGCTGGAAACCGCTCTGCTCGACGCCCAGGGCAAGCGCCTGGGCCTCAGCGTGGCTGAGCTGCTGGGTGGCGCTCGCCAGACACATCTGCCGGTGCTCTGGACCCTGGCCAGCGGCGATACCGCGAAGGACATCGAGGAAGCGCAGCTGCGCCTTGAGCAGCGTCGCCACTGCGACTTCAAGTTGAAGATCGGCGCCAACCCGGTGGATCAGGATGTGCGCCACGTGGCCGCCATCAAGGAGGCCCTGGGCGATCGCGCCAGTGTGCGTGTCGACGTCAACCAGGCCTGGGACGAGTCCACCGCCGTATATGGCATCCAGGCCCTGCAGGACGCCGGCATCGAGCTGATCGAGCAGGCCATCCCGGCTCGCGAGCATGCCGGCCTGATCCGGCTGGCCGACCGCTTCAACGTGCCGATGCTGGCCGACGAGGCGGTGCAGGACGCCCGCGACGGCCTCGACCTGGTCCGCGGCGGTTTCAGCGGCGCCTTCGCCCTCAAGATCGCCAAGTCAGGCGGTCTGCAGGGCGTGCTGGAGCTGGCCCACGTGGCCCAGGCCGCGGGCATCGGCCTGTATGGCGGCACCCTGCTCGAGGGCACCATCGGCACCGCCGCCTCCCTGCACGCCTGGGCGACCCTGCCCGAGATGGCCTGGGGCACCGAGATGTTCGGCCCGCTGCTGCTCAAGGACGACATCGTCGTCGAGCCGCTTCGCTACCGCGAGTTCGGCGTGGACCTGCCGGCCGGCCCGGGCCTCGGCATCACCCTCGACGAAGACAAGCTGGCGCACTACGCGCGCAAGTAAGAAACGACACGACAACCGGAGGATCGAGCCATGCTGTTTCAGGTGGAAATGACCGTCAAGCTGCCCCCGTCCATGCCGGCCGAGCAGGCCGCCGAGATCAAGGCCACCGAGAAGGCCTACGCCCAGGGGCTGCAGCGCTCCGGCAAGTGGCGCCACCTGTGGCGCGTGGCCGGCAGCTACGCCAACGTCAGCATCTTCGACGTCGAGGACAACGCCGAGCTGCAGGAGATCATCTCCAACCTGCCCCTCTTCCCCTACATGGAGATCAGCGTCAAACCGCTGTGTCGCCACCCGTCCTCCATCCGCGAGGACGACTCCTGAGTCACGGATGAATCACGCCAGCCCCGCCCCGGCGGGAGCAAAGATAACGCAGAGGATATTCCCATGACCGTTAAGATTTTCGACACCCCCGAAGTTCAGGACTTCCTGAACACCGTCGCCGGCCTCGACCAGGCCGGTGGCAACGAGCGCGCCAAGCAGCTCATGCACCGCCTGCTCTCCGACCTCTACAAGCTGATCGACGACTTCGACGTCACCCCCGAGGAGTACTGGTCGGCGGTCAACCTGCTCAACGCCCTGGGCAGCCAGACCCAGTTCGGCCTGCTCTCCCCGGGCCTGGGCTTCGACCACTTCCTCGACATGCGCCAGGACGCCATCGACGCCGAGGCCAAGCGCACCGGTGGCACCCCGCGCACCATCGAGGGCCCGCTCTACGTGGCCGGCGCCCCAGAAGCCGAAGGCTTCGCGCGCATGGATGACGGCAGCGACCCGGATGCCGAGGTGATGTGGCTGACCGGCCAGGTGCGCGACGTGGACGGCAACCCGATCCCCGGTGCCAAGGTCGAGATCTGGCACTGCAACTCCAAGGGCGGCTACTCGTTCTTCGACAAGACCCAGAGCGAGTACAACATGCGCCGCACCATCTATGCGGACAGCGAAGGGCGCTACACCGCGCGCAGCATCATTCCGTCCGGCTACGGCGTGCCGGAAGGCGCCCCCACCGACGTGATTCTCAAGTCCCTGGGCCGCCACGGCGAGCGTCCGGCGCACATCCACTACTTCGTCTCGGCGCCGGGCCACCAGCACCTGACCACCCAGATCAACCTGGCGGGCGACCCCTACACCTTCGACGACTTCGCCTTCGCCACCCGCGAGGAGCTGGTGGTGCCGGCCGAGCGCATCGAGGACGCGGACGAGATCGCCAAGCGCGAGCTGGACGGCCCCTTCGCCGAGGTGGTGTTCGACGTCGAGCTGTCGAAGACCGACAAGGCCGAGCTGCAGACCCGTCACGCCCGCCCGCGCGCCAAGGAAGACGAGCAGGACCAGCACAGCCAGCTGGCCGGTACCGCTAAGGTCTGATTTCTGCACCGCTCGGGTGCACCGAGTCCCCGCTTGGCACGATAAGGCAGCCAATGCCCAGGGGTCTCTCGTCGATTACTTGTTTAAGCTGCTGTTTTATATTGCTTTTTATAAGGATGGCACCCGGTTTGTATAGTAATAGTGAGATCAGACTTACGGGTAGCTACTCCGCTATAAGTTTATTGGAAATTTCATGTGATATTGAGTGCAAGTGGTGCCCCAGGTACCCGGCGCAATAACAATTAACAGGTGGACCCATGATGACTAAGCAGACAAGATCCCAAACACCGACTCCCCGGCACCTCGCCTGTGCCACTTGCCTCGGCGCCATCCTGGCCGGTTCACTAGCGGTGACCCAGGCCCAGGCGAGCGACGTGACCCTGAGCTACGCATTTTTTGCTCCGGCGCAGACCTTCCCCGCAGTGCAGATGGAGCACTGGGCTGAGGAGCTGCACCGACGAACCGATGGCCGAGTCAGGGTGAATACATTCCCGGGAGGCACCCTGCTGACCGCTGGCAACATGTATGACGGCGTGCAGAGCGGGGTCGCCGATATCGGGCTCTCCGCCACCTCCTACGAGCCGGAGCGCTTCCCGCTGATCAACTTGGCCGGCAACCTCACCGGCATCGAGGTCGAATCCAAGGTGGCCAGCCAGGTGGTCTATGAGCTGATCCAGGAGTTTCCTGCCGACCAGCTCGGGCTTGAAGACTTCAAGGTGATCACCGCCTTCACCTCTGAGCCGGGCTACCTGCATAGCCGTTCACCGGTTACCTCCCTAGAAGAGTTACAAGGCCAAGAAATTCGCGTGCCCGGCGACAGCACCGAGGTACTGCGAGCCTTGGGCGGTGTGCCCGTGGGGATGTCGCAGGCAGAGACCGGCGAGGCTCTTCAGGCCGGCGTGGTCGACGGCTATGTAGGCTCCCGCGAGACGCTGATGGATCTGCAATACGCTCGCAGCGTCAAGTACATCACAGACTACCCGCTGACCAATGTAGTCTTCGTCGCCGCCATGAGTCGACAGCGCTGGGAGTCGCTGCCCGAGGATGTCCAGCAGGTGATCGACGAACTGGGCGCAGAGATGGCCCACTTCGCTGGCGACTACTTGGACAGCCATATCGAGACCTCCCTGGCCTGGGCTGCCGAGAATCACGGCGTCGAGACCCTGTCGCTGAGCGATGAAGAGGCGGTGCGCTGGGCCGAGCAACTGGCGCCTATCAACGAGGCACGCCTGGCCCAAGTGGCCGAGATGGGGCTGCCTGCCCAAGCATTCTACGAAAGGATGCAAGAACTTATCGAAAGCTATAAGAATGGTCGTTAATTGACTGGATTTTAGTCCAGTGCATATTGGCATGGGGTGAGTTATGAAAGAATATCTAAAAGGTGAATATTTTGAATCAGTCATGGGAGAGTTTGGTGAGTCAGAAGCGTTGCTGAGAGTAAAGTTGGCGCTTTTCTATCGCCTAGTAGACTATTTCGGCTGGTGTGAAGCAATATTCAATCATATTTCTGTTAGGGTGCCCGGAGGGGAAAAGTACTACCTGGTGAATCCGTTTGGGCTGAATTACACAGAGGTTACGCCAAAAAATCTTCTCAAGGTTGATCTGAGTGGGAGAAAGGTAGTTGATTCAGTGTATGAAGCAAACCCTGCAGGATTTGCTTTGCATAGTGCAATTCATGGGGCGCGAGATGATATTCACTGCATTGTGCACACCCACACTAACGAAGTCTCTGCGATCGCACAAAAAAAATCTGGGTTTGGACATGATGATTTTTATGGGGCTCAGCTTTACGAGCGTATCGGGTACCACGAATTTGAAGGTATAACGCTGTTCGAGGAAGAGCGTGCCAGGATGCTGGAAAGCCTGGGCGACAAGCATATCCTGGTGCTGAGGAATCATGGTGTCGCCGTGGGTGAGGTGGATATCGAGCGTACCTTCTTTCTGCTTTGGACGGTGCAGCGCGCGGCGGAGATTCAAGTGACGGCAGGGGCACTTGGGGGGGAAGACAATCCCATCAACGAGGAGATCAAGGCGAAGTGTGCCAGTTTGACTCAGGAGTTGATCAAGGGGAATGGCTTCGCCATCAAGTTTTATGAAGCCATGGTTCGCAAGATGATAAGCGAAAGAGGCAAGCCCTGGTAAGAGGATATATTTTGTAAGGCATCTGCCGTAGGCATGATCGTTATTATTAATATAAAGATAGTCATGGAGGCATCATGGAGAAGATTCTCAATAATAAAATCGGTGGTGAGATGGCTTGGAAAGGCTGTGAGCTTGAGGAAGATTTATCATGGATATATCAACTGACTGATGTGGAAAAGGAGGTTCTCGACAGGGCGCTGGCGAACGTCAAATCGCAAGGTTTATCGGCACCCGATTTCGAGAAGGAGGACTTTTCACTCGATGGGATGGAGGAGTCGGTAGCGAATATTAATGAAGAGCTGGAAAATGGAAAGGGATTCCTGCTTATTCGTGGTATCGATGCCGAAAAGTATAATGAGGAGGAGCTGGCGTCTCTCTATTATGGGTTGGGGCTTCATATGGGGAAGCCGGTTACTCAGAACCCGAAGGGTGATATGCTCGGCGTCGTAAAGAGTGTCGGGGATTCCAGCGATAAGCGTACTCGTGTCTACGAGACCAATGCCTATTTACCCTATCATACGGATCTTTCGGATGTTGTCGGCTTGCTGTCTCTCAAGAAGGCAAAATCGGGAGGAATGAGTAGCCTAGTCAGCGCGGCAGCGATCTATAATACCGTCTTGGATGAGTCACCTGAGCTCCTAGAAGTTCTCTATAGCCCCTTCTACTTTGCTCACTTGGGGGATGAGGAATATACCCCATCGCCTATATTTAGCATTCATCAGGGTAAGTTGAGCTGCCGATATCTCAGGCAATATATCGAGTTGGGGCATGAGTTGAAGGGTGATCCATTGTCGGAAAAGCAGAAGGCAGCACTGAATTTTGTCGACGATATTATTCACCGTAATGAGATCAAGCTGGATATGATGCTTGAGCCAGGTGATGTTCAGTTTGCTAATAATTATATGGTTCTTCATTCAAGGACCGGTTTCGAAGACTATGAGGAAGAGGGGCGCAAACGAAAATTGCTTCGCCTCTGGCTGAAGATGCCAAATGCCAGAGAGTTGGCGCCAGATTTCCCGGGGCGGAACGGTTTCTCGGAATAGTGATGGTGTAAGTTTTCGCCATTCGGGCTCCGGTAGTGAACAGACTAGACGAGGATAGGACGGAGCTCTAGTTTCTCAATAAGACAAGACTTAATTGCCTGGTCTTCAATTTTAACTTGAAGGCGGATGAAATATTCTTCTCCTGTTGATGGTGGAGTAGAAGGTGGTGGGCAATGAGTTTTTTTGAAAATTCATGTAGTGTTGAGTGGAAATGGCGCTGCCAAGGCGCCTGTGACAACAACAAGTAAGAGGTGAGCCCCATGACGACTAAGAAAACTGCGACTGTGACCCTGTCCACAATCTCCCGGTGCTTGGCAGGTGCAGCTTGCCTGGGCGGCCTTCTAACTGGTACGCTTTTCGTTAGTAGTGCCACCGCCAGTGAGATCACCCTCAATTATGCCTTCTTTGCTCCAGCCCAGACCTTTCCTGCGGTGCAGATGGAGCACTGGGCCAAAGAGTTGCGTCGGCGGACAGATGGCAGGGTTACGGTTAATACCTTTCCGGGTGGGACTTTGCTCACAGCCGGAAATATGTATGATGGCGTGCAGAATGGCGTTGCTGATATTGGTCTTTCTGTAACATCTTATGAGCCTAATCGCTTTCCTTTGTTAAATATGGCGTCTGGCTTTACAGGAATTGAAGTTGATTCACGGACTGGAAGTCAGGTTGTCTATGATTTGGTGAAAGAGTTTCCAGCTGAAGATTTGGGCCTAGAAGACTTTAAGGTTGTGACCGCATTTGCTATACAACCTGCTTATTTGCATAGTCGCAGCCCGGTTAGGTCTTTGGAAGATATTCGCGGTATGGAGCTTAGAGTTCCCGGCGATAATACTGATGTGGTTGAGGCCCTTGGGGGAGTTCCTGTAGGGTTGAATCAAGCCGAAACCGGAGAGGCCTTGCAGTCTGGGGTGATTGATGGCTATGTGAGTTCACGCGAGGGCCTGATGGATTTTCAATATGCACGTAGTGTCAAGTATGTCACTGACTACCCTATGACCAATGCTTTTCTACTAGCATTGATGAAGCGTCAGCGCTGGGAGTCTCTCCCCGAAGATGTACAGCAAGTGATCGATGAGCTGGGAGCCGAGATGGCCTACTTCGCCGGCGACTATCTGGACAACCATATCGAGACTTCCTTGGCGTGGGCTGCAGAGAATCATGGTGTCGAGACCCTGACGCTGAGTGAAGAGGAAGCGGCACGCTGGGCCGAAAAGCTGGAGCCCATCAATGAGGAGCGTCTGGCGAAAGTGTCCGAGATGGGGCTGCCGGCGTATGAGTTTTATAGCCGCATGATGGAGTTGATTGAGAGTTACCAACAGCCCTAAGGAAACTGGGCCCTGGCTCCGGTGGCATCATGTCGCCGGGCGTGATCGACGCAGCGAGGCACTCGACCCATGCACAAACTCAATCTTTTGATCAGCCGCGGCTTGCTAGGTATCGCCGGGGTGGCTCTGCTGGCCATGGTGTTCCTAGTGGTGGGTAATATAGTTATGCGCCAGGTGGCATCTTCCTTCGGTGGTACCACCGAGATCGTCGGCTGGCTGACGGCCGTGGTGGTTGCTCTCTCCCTTGCCTATGCGCAACTGCACAAAGCGCATGTGGCGCTGGATATTCTGGTGGCGCGCCTGCCCATGCGGCTACAGGCGCTGTTGGAGGCCCTGGTGGCCTTGGTAAGCCTGCTGTTCTTCGCCATGGTGGCCATCAAGCTCTGGGAGTACGGCTACAGCGCCATGCAGCGGGGCATGGTCTCCCAGACTCTTCGCCTGGTGCTCTATCCGATGATCTATCTGGTGGCCTTGGGCTTCTCCGCCTTCTGCCTGGTGCTGTTTACGGATTGCCTGGGCGCGTTGAAACGCCTGGTGATGACGGAAAGAGTGGTGATGACATGAGCATGGTCTCGATGGCAATGGTCGGCATCATAGCGCTTTTCCTGCTGATCCTTCTAAAAATGCCAATCAGCTTCGCTATGTTTATCGTCGGCTTCTTCGGCATGCTGTACATCACGAGTCCGATGGCCGCTTACAATATTATAAGCTCGGGAATCTGGGAGCAGTTGTCTGCCTATTCATTAAGTGTGATTCCGCTATTTATATTTATGGGCGAGCTTCTATTTCGCTCGGGGGTTACCGAGAAGATCTTTGCCTCCGCTTACGCTTGGATTGGCCACCGCAAGGGCTCAATGGCCACCACCACTATCCTCAGCAGCGCTGGATTTGCTGCGGTTAGTGGCTCCAACACTGCTACAGCAGCTACCGTCGGCACTATCGCCCTGCCGGAGATGAAGAAGTTCGGGTATCACCGGGCGCTGAGCGCCGGCAGTGTGGCCACCGGCGGCACCCTGGGGGTGATCATTCCCCCCAGCGCGGTCTTGATCGTGATCGCCCTCCAGGCGGAACTGGCCATTCGCGACCTGTTTATCGCCAGTATTGTGCCGGGCCTGATCCTGGTGGCCCTGTTCGTGATGACCATTAGCTACCTGTGCCACCGCCGGCCTGAGATGGCCCCCGTGGGGGAGCGCTCCGGATGGCGGGTGCGCCTGGCCTCCCTCAAGGGGGTGCTGGAGGTGGTGGCACTCTTCGCCCTGGTGCTGGGCGGCCTCTTCGCCGGCTGGTTCACTTCCACCGAGGCCGCCGCCGTGGGCTGCGTGGGGGCCCTGGCCATCGTCGCCCTGCAGGGACGGCTGACCCTGGAAGTGCTCCAGGAGGCCTTGGCCAATGCGCTCAAGTCCTCCGCCATGATCCTGATGCTGGTAGCCGGGGCGGTGATCTTTGGACGCTTTCTCACGGTGACGCGGCTGCCGTTCCTGGTCGGCGAGTGGGCCGCGGCCCTGCCGCTGCCGGCAGTGCTGATCATGGCCTGCGTGCTGCTGATCTACGTGATCGGTGGTGCTCTGATGGACGCCATGGGCTTTCTGATCATCTCGATCCCGATCTTCTTCCCGGTGGCCCTGGCTCTGGGCTACGACCCTATCTGGTTCGGCATCATGGTATGCATCGTCACCAGCATGGGCGCGATCACGCCCCCGGTGGGGGTCAATGCCTTTATCGTCAAGAGCCTCGATCCGGAGCTGGGGTTCGGCGACATCTTCCGCGGGGTGGGCTATTTCATGCTGCCTTACCTGGCCTGCATCCTGTTGCTGCTTGCCATCCCGGAGCTGGTGCTGTTCGTCCTGTAGGAGGGAGACGTATGGAATTGTCGCTTGATCATATGCTTGAAAATTCATGTGAAATAGAGTCTAGAGGTGTGGCATGACCTCCATCATCGAACCCCTCTCTCTGGGCCGTGGCTCCAAGCGGGTGGTGGTCAAGGACACCATCGATATCGCCGGCTACCCGACCCGGGCTGGTTCAGCGGCCCTCGCCGAGGTGGCGCCGGCCAAGCGCCATGCCGAGATAGTCGAGCGCAGCCTGGCGGCGGGCTATCGCCTCGTTGGCAAGGCCAACCTCCACGAGCTGGCCTTCGGCATGACCGGCCTCAATGGCTGGACCGGTACTCCCGAGAACCCGTGCTTTCCCGAGTGGATTCCCGGCGGCTCCTCCAGCGGTTCGGCGACGGCGGTGGCGGCGGGTCTGGCCGAGGTCGGCATTGGCACCGATACCGGCGGCTCGATCCGCCTGCCCGCTGCCTGCTGTGGCCTATATGGCATTAAGCCAAGCTTTGGGCGACTCGATCGACGCGGGGTGATGCCGGCGGTCAGCAGCCTCGACTGTGTCGGGCCCATCGCCGCCTCGCTCGAGGAGCTGATCGCCTTTATGGCGGCGGTGGACACGCAGTTCGTCATGCCATCGAACGGTGAGGCGCCACGACTGGCTTGGATTCGAGTGGAGGCCGAAGACGCCATCCAAGCAGCGGTAGAGGAGCGCCTGGCCGCCTCGTCGCTGCCCGTTTCGCCGGCCAGCCTCGCGCTGCTGGAGGAGGCTTATGGGGCGGCCATGGCGGTGATCAACCGCGAGACCTTCGAGGGCTGCGCGGCCTGGCGAGACGACCCTCGCCTGGGCGCCGATGTGGCCAAGCGTCTAAGGGCCGCGGGACAGACCACCGATGCCGAGCTGCGCGATGCCGAGGCGCTGCGCCGCGCCTTTATCACAGAGGTGGATCGTCTCCTCGAGACTCACGATGTTCTGGCGCTGCCGACCCTGCCCCATGCACCGCTGACGCGGGCGGCCGCCGAGGCGGGGCAGCAGGACCTGACGATTTCCGCGCTGTTGCGGCCCTTCAACCTCTCCGGACACCCCGCTCTGACTCTGCCGTTGGCACCCCGGGCGGGCTATCCGCTGGCGCTGCAGCTGGTGGGACGGCGCGGCGATGACGCCGGCCTCTGTCGGGTTGCGCGTCTCCTGGCCAGAGCCCCGCGGGCGAACGCCCCAGATTAAAACAACAGGAGTTGATTTATGCATAGTACCGTCGACAAGTCCCAGTGGGGCGGGGAAGCCCGCTTCGATGCGCTGCTCACGTCTATTCGCAGGCGCCGCGGGGAGTTTGAAGCCCAGCGGCATATCTCCCAGGACATCATCGAGGAGTACCAGGCCATCGGCGTCTATCGCGCCATGGTGCCGACCCGCTACGGCGGCGACGAGAAGTCACCCGCCGAATTCCTCAAGATGGTTGAAGCAATTTCGGCTGCTGATGGCTCCGCCGGCTGGGTGGCAAGTTTCGGCATGAACCCCGCCTATCTGGCAGCCCTGCCTCCGGAGACCCTCGATGAGGTGTGGAAGGACTCCCCCGATGTGGTCTTCGCCGGTGGCATCTTCCCACCCCAGCCCGCCGAGCGGGTCGACCGTGGCTTCCGCATCAAGGGACGCTGGAAGTTCGCCAGTGGCTGCATGGGCGCCTCCCTGTGCGGGGTGGGTATCCTCCCCGATGAGGAGGGCGCTCTGCCACGCATGGCGGTTCTGCCCCGCGACCGGGTGGCGATCGACCCGACCTGGGACATGCTGGGCATGGTGGCCACCGGCAGCCACGATCTGGTGGTTGAGGATGCCTATGTGCCTGAGGAGTGGACCTTCGTGCGCGGCGGCAAGCCCACCATCGAGGCGCCCTTCTTCCGCTACCCCTCGCTCTCCTTCGCCGCCCAGGTGCTGGCGGTGAACACCCTGGGCCTGGCCCGGGAGGCGCTGGACATCGTTCGCGCCATGGCCGGCGGGCGCAAGTCGGTCACCGGCGCTCCCAACCTGGGCGAGCGGGAGTATGCGCAGATTGCCCTCGGCAAGGCCGAGGCCAGGGTGCGCGCCGCCCGCGCCTTCTTCTACGACAGCACCGAGGTCGCCTGGGCGGCCATCGAGGCCGGGGGCGAACCGAGCCGCGACCAGGTCAACCTTCTGCGTCTCTCCACCACCCACCTGACTCGGGAGTGCGCTGAGGCGATTCGTGACGTCTACCAGATCAGCGGCATGACCGGAGCCGACAACGGCCACCCCCTGTCTCGCATTCTGCGCGACTCCCAGCTCTGCACTCAGCACGCCTTCATGGGCGAGATCACCTGGAAAAACGCCGGAGCCATCTTCTTCGGCCATGAGCCCTTGCCGGGCTACCTCTAAACAATATTGTCCACACCAACTAAACGGAGATCACCCCTATGCACCGCGTACTCTTCTGCATCGGCATCAACCAGAACTTCATGAATGCGCCCGCTGAGGAGGGCAAGCAGGTCTGGCAGGCCTTCAGCCAGATGATGCAGGGCATCGATGAGCTGCCCGGCGTCACCATCCTGGGAATCATGGACGACGACCGCATCATGGTCGGCCCGTCCGCCACCGCCCCCTGGACCGCCTACATCATGGCCGACGTCCCGGACTACGAGAGCGTCGTCGCCGCCTGCAACTTCTTCCGCACCACCCCAGTGGGGGACGGCACCTACAAACTGTGGAAATACGCCCGAGTCGAGGCCCGTATCGGCCGCGAACTGGTCGTTCCCAACTAGGAAGTGACCGCGGCCTGCCGACCCGGACCATTCGATAAGGAGACGACAATGAACAAGCTGATCGATATCGAGAACATCACCGCCGACCCCGGCCACCTGGTGGAGGAGGGGCGCATCCACAAGAGCCTCTACTCCGATCCCGCGATCTTCGAGCAGGAGCTGGAGCGGATCTTCAACTCGACCTGGGTGTGGGTGGCCCACGAGAGCGAAGTGGCCGAGGCTGGCAGCTACAAGACCGCTTTCATCGGTCGCCAGCCGGTGATCGTCAGCCGCGACCGCAAGAAGAATATCCATGTGCTGCTCAACCGCTGCCGTCACCGGGGTGCCACCGTGTGTGAGGGCAAGAAGGGCAAGACAAAGGCCTTTACCTGCCCCTATCACGGATGGGGTTACTCCCTGGATGGCGAGCTGCGCGCCATTCCCAAGGCCGAGGAGTATGAGGGCGTCATCGACAAGCAGGAGTTGCCGCTGGAGCGCCTGCGCCACGACTCCTATCAGGGCATGATCTTCGCCACCTTCAACGAGGATGCCGAGCCGCTGGAAACCTTCCTGGGTGGCGCCAGGAAGTGGATCGACCTTTTCATGAAGCAGTCCGGCGGCTATCCGCTGCAGGTGCTCGGCGATCACCGCTTCCGCTTCCCCGGCAACTGGAAGATTCAGCTGGAAAACACCACCGACGCCTACCACTTCCCCATAGTCCACAAGTCCTTTATCTCCTCGCTGGATGATCAGACCTCCGAGGTCTTCGACTTCCTCGACGGCGAGGGCTTCGTCGAGGATCTGGGCAATGGCCACAGTGTCATGGTGATGATCCCCGAGCTGGTCGACCTGGAGGCCAACCTGGACGACCCCATCCCCGAGCGCTTCGCGGAGCTGGCCGAGGCGCTGCGCGGCGAGGGCCATGAGGAGGCCGAGGTGCGTCGCCTGGTACGCGCCGTGGGCGGCACCGGCTTCAACCTCAACCTCTTCCCCAACGTGGCCTGCTCCATGGCCTTCTTCCGGGTACTGACCCCGATCAGCGTCGAGGAGACCGAGATCCACCATGTGGCCATAGGCGGCGCCGGGGCCCCGGCACCTTTTAATCAGATGCGCATGCGTCTCCACGAGCACTTCCAGGGCCCCATGGGCTTCGGCACCCCGGACGATGCCGAGGGCTGGGAGCGGGTGCAGAAGGGCTCATTGGCCGGCCCCGATGGCTGGATCCTGGTCAATCGTGGCCTCAAGCGAATGCAACCCTCCGCTGACGGCAACCCGGCTGGGGCGGTCTGCTCCGAGACCGGCATGCGTGCCGCCTATCAGATGTGGAAGCGACTGATGACCGACGAGGCAGGGGAGTAATAGATCATGGCAGATACCAGCATGTTTCAGCAGGCGATCGACTTCATCAACAGCGAGGCCGACCTGCTCGACCACAAGGCCTACGCCGACTGGCTGGGGCTCTGGGAGCGCGACGGCATCTATGTGGTGCCGGTGGATATCCACGAGTCCGATTTCGCCAACACTCTCAACTTCGCCTACGACGATCACGCCATGCGCGAGATGCGGGTGGCGCGTCTGGAGAGCGGTGAATCGGTCTCCGGCGAGGCCCAGGAAGGCACGGTGCGCAGCCTGTCGCGCTTTCGCCTGCTGGAGGAGAGCGACCAGGAGATCCGGCTGCGCTGCGCCATGTTCCTCAGCGAGGTGCGCCTGGCCAAGCCGCTGCTCTACCCCGCCAACGTGGAGTACCGGCTGACCAAGACTCCCGCGGGACTGCGCCTGCATACCAAGGTGGTGCGTCTGATCAATGCCGGCCATCACCTCAACACCGTCGCCTTTATCTTCTGAGGCCCTTCTTGAGGAGGTGCATATGCAACAGATCGCCGTGATCACCGGCGCTGCCCAGGGACTGGGCAGCGTCATCGCCGAGCAACTGCTGGCGGATGGCTTTTGCGTGGCCATCACCGACCGTGACCGGGAGGGTGCCGAGCGCCTGGCCCGGGAACTCGACCCCACGGGTGAGCGGGCCATGGCGCTGGGCCTGGACGTGACCCGCAAGGAAGACTTCAGCGCGGCCCTGGCGGCGGTGGAGGCGCGCCTCGGCGCGCCCTCCGCCCTGGTCAACAACGCCGCCATGACGCCCACCACGCCGGTGATGGAGATCACCCCGGAGGAGTTCGACGCCGTGGTGGCCATCAACCAGCGCGGCACCTTCTTCGGCTGCCAGGTGTTCGGCGACTACTTCGCCGGCCGTGGCCATGGGCGCATCGTGAATATCGCTTCCCTGGCGGGGCAGAACGGCGGCACCGCTTCCGGCGCCCATTATGCCGCCAGCAAGGGTGCCATCCTGACCCTGACCAAGGTCTTCGCCGGTCAGCTGGCAGCGGCCAATGTCACGGTCAATGCAGTGGCCCCGGGCCCCCTGGACCTGCCCTCGGTGCGTGCCGCGGTGCCCGCCGACAAGCTGGCGGACATCGTTGAGCGGGTCATCCCGGTCAGACGCCTGGGCAACCCGGCCTTCGTGGCAAAGACCGTGGCGCGTCTGCTGGGCGACGAGGCCGATTTCGTCACCGGGGCGACCTGGGACATCAACGGCGGCATCTACATGCGCTAGCCACCCGCTGGCGAGGAGCGAACCATGACACAAGACACCCTGACCCTGAGGGTCGCCCGGCGCCAGGAGCACACCGACGAGATCGCGGTGCTCGAGCTGGTCGCCGCCGACGGTTCCGCCCTGCCGCCCTTCGAGGCGGGAGCCCATATCGATCTGCATCTGGACCAAGGGCTGGTGCGCCAGTACTCCCTGAGTAATGCCCCCGCCCAGGGTGATCGCTATCGCCTGGGGGTGCTCAATGACCCCAACTCGCGGGGGGGCTCCCGGGCGGTTCATGAGCGCCTTTACGAGGGCGTCGAGGTGCTGGCCAGCGCGCCGCGCAACCACTTTCCCCTGGATGCCTCGGGGGGGCACAGCCTGCTGGTGGGCGGTGGCATCGGCATCACCCCGATGATCGCCATGGCCCATGCCCTCCTGGCCGCCGACCGTTCCTTCGAGCTCCACTACTGCTGTCGCGCTCGGGACAAGGCCGCCTTCCTGGAGGAGCTCGAGGGCACCTTCGGCGAGTCCCTGGTGCTTCACTGCGACGATCAGGGACCGAGTCAGCGCCTGGATATCGCCTCGCTGCTCGCCGCCCAGAGCGACGACACCCACCTCTACGTTTGTGGTCCCTCGGGCTTCATGGACTGGGTGATCGGCGCCGCCGGCGAGGCGGGCTGGCCGAGTGGGCGGGTGCACTTCGAGTACTTCAGCGCCGAGGTCGACACCAGCGGTGGCGCCTTCGAGGTGGAGGCCGCGACCAGCGGCGTCACCGTGCGGGTGGAGGAGGGCATGTCCATCGCCCAGGCCCTCAAGGCCGCCGGGGTCAAGGTGGACGTCTCCTGCGAGGAGGGCGTCTGCGGCACCTGCATCTGCGATGTGCTGGATGGCATTCCCGACCACCGCGACCACTTCCTCAATGATGAGGAGAAGGCCGACAACGACCAGATGGCGGTGTGCTGCTCGCGGGCCAAGAGTGAGCGCCTGGTCATCGATCTGTAGCACAGCCTGACGAGGAGGACGTGAAGATGGGTGCATGGAATCGGCGCTGGTGCGAGCGAATCCTTGGCTTCTGTGGCCTATGTCTGCTGGCGATCGCCTTCGTCATCGGTCTAGGCGTGGTGATGCACTTGCTAGGGCTGTCACGGCTGATCGACTTCGAGCGTTCCTATTGGCTGGTGGGGCGGGCGATCACCTTCAACAGCCTTATGGGGCTGCAGGTGCTGCTCTTCTCGATGGCCATAATGCTGGCGCTCGCCCCGGTGCTACTGCTTGATCGTCATGTACGGGTCGATGTCCTGCACGGGCGGCTGTCGCGGCGCGGGCAGCGTTGGCTCGAGATGGTCGGTCACCTGGGCTTCGCGCTGCCCTTCTTCGGTTTCCTGCTGTGGCCCGCCTGGCGCTTCGTAGAGCGCGCCTTCCTGACCGGCGAGCGCTCGACGGATGGCGGGCTGAATGATCTCTATGTGATCAAGGCGCTGCTGCCCCTGGGCATCGTCATGGTCCTGGTGGCTCTGCTCATCGCGATCACTTGCCTGCTGCGCGGGCGCACCCCGCGGGAGGTGGCCCATGGCTGAGCTGTGGATGCCGCTGATGATGGTGGCACTGCTCTTTGCCGGCATTCTTTCCGGCTATCCCGTGGCGCTGGTGCTGGGGGGGGTCTCGACGCTCTTCCTGCTGCTCTCCGATCTGCCCCTGGCCTTCACCAACCTGATGCTGACGCGGATCTACGCCAACGCCTTGAGCAACTGGCTCTATGTGGCCATCCCGATGTTTATCCTTATGGGGCTGCTGCTGGAACGCACCGGCCTGGCACGGGATGCCTTCCGGGTCAGCGAGCGGCTGCTGCATCGCCTGCCCGGGCACCTCTCCCTGACCGTGCTGTTCGTGGGCGGGCTGCTGGCGGCGACCACCGGGGTGGTCGGTGCCTCGGTGGTCCTGCTGTCGGTGCTGGCACTACCGCGGATGCTCGATGCCGGCTATTCGGCGCGTGCCTCCTCGGGGTTGATCTCGGCCTCGGGAACCCTGGCGATCCTGATGCCACCCTCGGTGATGCTGATCATCCTCGCCAGCCTGGTCGCGGTGCCGGTGGGCCAGCTATTCCGCGCCGCCCTGGTGCCCAGCGGCCTGCTGATCCTGCTCTATACCCTCTACTCGCTGGTCGGCGCCTGGTGGAAGGCGCGTCAGGCCGGGATGCCCGGCCCCGCCCCCGGGGCGCACGACCCGGGGGCCTCTGGGTCCTGGCGGGATGCTCTGGCGCTCTCGCCCTTCCTGGTGCTGATTCCCCTGGTGCTGGGGGCGATCATTACCGGGGTCGCCACCCCCACTGAGGCCAGCGGTATCGGCGTGCTGGCGGTGCTGCTGTTCGCCTGGCTCACCGGCAAGGCGCGATCGGCCGACGTGCTGGGCGCGGCCAGGGAGGCAGCCATCGCCACCGCCATGATCATGCTGCTGGTGATCACCGCGACCTGCTTTTCGCTGATCTTCAAGGGCGTCGGCGGCGACCGCCTGATCCTCGCGGCACTGGGGCTGCTGGGGGCCGGCGACTGGAGCGTGATCCTGTTGATCCTGCTGCTGGTCTTCCTGCTCGGCTTCTTCCTGGACTGGCTGGAGATCTCGCTGATCCTGATGCCGATCTTCGTGCCCATCGTCGGACAGCTCGACCTCGGCAACGGCCTGGCCGGTGGCGCTCTGATGGTGTGGTTCGCCGTGCTCTTCGCCATCAACCTGCAGACCTCCTTTCTCACCCCGCCCTTCGGCATCTCGCTGTTCTACCTAAAGGGTGCCATGGGCGACCGGGTGGCTACCGTCGATATCTATCGCGGCGTGATCCCTTTCATCGCCATGCAGCTGCTGGTGCTGCTGCTCATCTTGCTGTTTCCCGCAGTGCTTTTTCTCTAACCACTGTTTATTGGTGGGCTAGGCCCATCGGTTACCTAAGGAGTCAAACAATGAACAAGACCCTGACCCGCTCCATCGCCTTCGCCGGCGCAACTCTGGCCTCCAGCGGGGCCTTGGCTCAGACCCTGACGCTGCAGTCGGCATTTCCCTTCAGCCTGAAGGTGATCGACGACTCCATCCATCGCTTCGCCCAGGACGTCGAGACCGCCACCGCTGGGGCCCTGAGCTTCACGCCCTACGATGCCGGGGCCTTTTCGCCGCCCTTCGAGATCCTCGCGAATGTCGGCAATGGCAGCCTGGACGCCGGTTGGTCGGCAGCGAGCTACTGGGCTGGACAGATTCCCGCCGCGGCACTGTTCCAGAGCATCCCTTTCGGGCCCGACGTGCCCCATTACCTGGCCTGGCTCTATGGCGGCGGTGGCATCGAACTGTGGGAAGAGCTTTATCGCCCCCACAACGTGGTGCCGATCCCTTGCGGGGCGATGATTTCTGAGGCCGGGGGCTGGTTCGTCGACGAGGTCGCCGGAGTCGACGACCTGAGCGGCATGAGCATGCGCATAAGTGGCCTCGGCGGCGAGGCGATGAGCCGGCTGGGCGTGTCCCCGGTCTCCCTGCCCGCCGGCGAGACCTTCCTGGGACTCGACACCGGGCGCATCGGCGGTGCGGAGCTCAGCTTCCCGACCATCGATGTCAGCGCGGGCTTTCAGGAGGTGGCGAGCCACTACTACTTCCCTGGCTGGCATCAGCCCGGGAGCCTCAATGAGCTGATCATCAATGCCGATGTCTGGGACGGCCTGAGCGAGGACCAGCGGCTGGCCGTTCGCCATGCCTGCAGCGATCTCAGCATTCATATGTATGCCCAGGACATGCAGGCCCAGTCGGCGGTACTGCAGGAGTTCCGCGAGGCGGGCGTCGAGGTGAAACGCTTCCCCGACGAGGTATTGGCAGCGCTGCGCGAGGCATCCCGCGACGTCCTGGAGGAGAACGCCGCCGAGAATGAAGCCTTCGGCGCGGTGCTCGAGTCCTACCGTGCCTTCAGTGAACGCTACGAGGAGTACCGCGAGCTGACCGCTTTCTAGCGCCGGGTGCCCCGGCCTTGGATCGGGGCACACCCATGACCCTGAGAGGAGCCACGAAATGCCTACCGTTCACGTTTACATGATGTCGGGCCGCACCCAGACCCAGAAGGAAACCCTGATTCGCAAGGTGACGGATGCCGTCATGGAGTCCGTCGACGCCCCTGAGCAGAACGTGCGGGTGATCATCAGCGAGATTCCCAAGGGCGACTACGGGATTGCCGGCACCACCGGCGAAAAGCTGGGCCGATGAGAACAACGGTGCTATGGCGCCGGAGGAGGAAAAGATGAGTTTCGACGCAAGAGATTTCCGCCGCGCCCTGGGCAAGTTCGCCACCGGGGTCACGGTGGTCACCACCCGCGACGGTGATGGCGAGCACTATGGGGTGACCGCCAGCAGCTTCAACACTGTGTCCATGGACCCCCCGCTGATCCTGTGGAGTATCGACAAGGGGGCCTACAGCCTGGCTGCCTATCGGGATACCGAGCACTTCGTGGTCAATGTGCTGGGCAACGATCAGGTCGAGGTCTCCAATCGCTTCGCCAGCCGCGGCGAGGACAAGTTTGCCGGTATCGCCATCGAGGAAGGCCTCGGTGGTGCCGCCAAGGTGAAGGACGCCGCGGCGCATTTCGAGTGCCGTACCTGGAACGTCTACGAGGGCGGCGACCACCTGATCATCGTCGGTGAGGTGGAGCGCTACGCCTACCAGGACGAGGGCAGCGCCCTAGTCTTCCATAACGGTCGCTACGCGGTGCCCGAGCCGCACCCCCTGCTGCTTCCGGTGGGCGAGCAGAGCGTGCTGGATGGACGCCTGGGCAAGCACCTGCTCTACCTGATGCGCCAAGCGCTGTCCGCTTACTGCGGCGACTTCTATCCCCGCCTCGGCAGCCTGGGCGTCAACGACAAGGAGTGGAGGGTGCTGACCCTGCTGGCGGATCGCGGTGCCCTGGATCGCGACATCCTTGCCCGACGCGTGGCCCAGCCCCTGGCAGACCTTGACGACACCCTGAGCGAGCTCCAGGAGCGCTCCCTGGTGGAAAGTGACGGCGAAAATCGGATCGCCTTGAGTGACGCGGGCCGGTTACTGGCGCTGCGTCTTCTGACCATGGCCGACGATTACGAGCGGCGCCTGCTCGAGGGGCTATCGGCAGCGGAGGTCGAGACGCTCAAGGCGGGCCTTGGGTGCGTGATCAAGCGTTTGGGAGAGCCGCACTGACGTGGTGCGGTCGCCTCATTTCAAGCAAACGACAAGGATGGCTACCCATGCCTGATGTATCTCATGCCGATCTGCAGGGCCTGATCAAACGTATCGAGACGCTGGAAGCCGAGGCGGAAATCCGCCGGCTCCAGGCGCGTTACATGTTCCTCTGCGATACGCCACTCCCCGAATATGGCGTCAAAGACGATGCCGAGCGCATCGATCTTATCATGGCACTTTATAGCGAAGACGCTACCTGGGAAGGGGTAGGCGACTATTACGACAACCAGTTCGGAAGGCTCGAGGGGGCGGCTGCCATCCGTCGTCACTTCGAGAATTTCTGGGGCCAAAAGCGCGACCCCGAGTTGCTCTTGAACGTGCATTACCTGACCTCCGAGCAGATTCATGTCGAAGGCGAGACGGCGGATGGGCAATGGGTGCATTGCCAGCCGTGGATCTTCTCCGATGGCACCTCGCTTTTACGTTCTTCGCGACTCAACAATGCTTTCCGACTCGAGCCGGATGGCAACTGGAAGATCACTCGTACCCGTACCGAGAACGTCTTCGTGGCACCACTTACGGAGGGCTGGGCCACAGACTTCGCGAAGGCTTCGGTATTGATGAACCCCCGATAGCATCACGGCATCGGCCGTTCTGGCCGCACGCCGGTCTGAATTACGCCGGCGGATAACATCCGCTGGATACCGTTTCCGCGAAGGGCATGGCGGCTTGTCACGAGTCTGTCAGGGCATCGGCTTGCCCGGGCCCGCCTCGGGAAACCTCGCCCCCTGATGTTCGGGGGAACTCAAGATAGTCTCTGGAGTGATAGATGAATAATCAAAAGAAATTTCGACTGATAGGCCTCTGTTCAGTGTCGGCCCTGGTCCTCGCCATTCAGGGCACGGCCCAGGCCTACTCCCTGGAGGTCGGCGACACCGCCGCCGACATCTACGGTTACGCCAAGCTGGACCTGATCTATGACGTGGATGCGGACTTGGGCAATTCCGTCAACCGCAACGCTATTCTGCTGGATGACCAGGCCGGACCCGAGGGCCATACCACCCTGCACGCCTATCAGAGCAGGCTGGGCTTCACCACCAGTACCCCGGCCGGGGGCAGTGACCTGAAGACCATGATCGAGGGCGACTTCTTCGGCGGTGGCGGTGGGAGTTTCCGCCTGCGCCACGCCTATGGTGAGTGGAACGGCCTCCTGGGCGGCCAGACCTGGTCCAACTTCGGCGGCTTCCTGGGCATGAATCCGACCATCGACTTCACCCCTCAACCGGGCCTGGGCAACGCGGGGCGCCAGGCCCAGCTGCGTTATACCGTGGAAGGCTTCTCGGTGTCCCTGGAAGACCCGGAAAACCTCGGGGGCTCGCCCCTGGCCGATGCCACCAAGAGCCAGCTTCCCGACCTGACCCTGCGTTATCAGGGCGGCGTCGATGGCTTCAACTACGGTGCCTCCGCCGTGCTGCGCCGTCTGCAGTACGACACCACCGGCACCACCGATAGCGGCAAGGACAGCGCCTTCGGCTGGGGCCTGGCCCTGGAGACCAGTGCCCAGGTCGCCGAGGGAGTGACCCTGCGCGGCTCCCTGACCCATGGCGACGGCATCGGCGGCTATCTGGAAGGAACCCCGGCGGCTCCCGCCTATCTGGATCCGGCCACCGGTGAACTGGAAACCATCAGTGCCACCGGCGGTACCCTGGGCATCACTGCCGCCGCCGGCCCCGGTAAGGTGACCCTGGGCTATGGCGTAGCCCGGGCGGACCTGGACGAGGCGGTGGCCGCCGGCGCCGTGGCCGATAGTGCCAACGAGAAGTTCCAGGCCGTGCACCTGAACTATATCTGGTCGCCGATCCAGAACGTCACCTACGGCATCGAGGCGGGCTACCATAGTCGCCAGGTGGTGGATGGTCGCGATGGCGACGCACTGCGCCTGCAGGGCATGGTGATGTACAGCTTCTGAGACGGGCCTGCTAGCCGAACGTTCGATCCCTTGCCTCCGGCGTCTGCCGGGGGCCTTTTCGTCGCTGGTCCGGCTGCTGTAGTACGGGCGCGTATGCTAGAATAATCAACTATTTTCTTCGCGACGGCACTGGACCATGGCTGACAAGGACGTACTCTCCCCTTCCTTTTATCCCCTCTCGGAGGAGTTCCGCTCCAGGGACTTTCCCTTCTACTGGGTCGCCCGGCTCAATGCCAAGTACAGCGCCGATATGGATGCCCTGCTCAAGCCCAAGGGATTGAGCTCCTCCAAGTGGCGGATCCTGATGATCCTGCACGAGCATGGCCGGCTGAGCATGTCTGATATCGCCATCCATGCCGTGGCCAAGCTGTCGACCATCACCAAGATCGTCTACAAGATGCAGGAAGCTGAGCTGGTGGTGACGGCTCCCTCCGACGAGGATCGCCGCGTCACCGAAGTGACCCTGACCGAACAGGGCGAGTTCCAGTTAGGCATCGCCAGGGAAGAGACCCACCGTTTGGTGGAGAGGGCCTTCAAGGGCCTGGAGGCGGAAGAGGTGGTCTCGCTCAACCGTTGCTTGAGCAAGATATTTAATAACATCAACGGCTTTTAGTTTTCCTCGTGAAGTCAATGATTCGGTTGACGTTTTCCCTCTGGCTGCTGCGGCTGATGTGGGCTTGAAATTACCCCAGCCGTCGATAGAGAGTCGAGCGGCTAATTCCCAGTGCGCGGGCGGCAGCGGTCATGTTGCCGTCATGTGCCTGAAGGGTACGCTGCATGTGGATCTGTTCCAGCTCCCTCAGCTCCTGGGGCTCCGCTTTGGGTTCGCCAGCCATGGCCTGTCGTAACCTGGTTGGGCCGCCAGCCACGCTTCCACTCAGCCTGCGCTGCCAGCGAGGTGAGAGTCCCTCCAGTGTCAGCCTCTGACACTCAGGCTCCGTTCCCACCAGAGCTGCCTCGAGGCAGTGCTCCATCTCTCGCCAGTTGCCGGGCCATGGGTAGGCAGAGAGGCGTTCGAGCAAGGCGTCGTCCAGGGTTAAGCTCCGGCTGTGACGGCGACATAGCGATGCCCAGCGTTCGCGAATCCGGTCCTCGAGGTCGGCCTGCTCGTTTAAAGATGGGAGTTCCACGATGACTCCGGCCAGGCGATAGAAGAGGTCCTCTCGGAAGTTACCAGCTGCCACCAGGTCTTCCAGGTCTCGGTGGCTGGCGGCGATGACACGACAGTCGATCGACACCTCGCGGTGATCACCCAGCGGTGTCACCACTCGCTCCTGCAGCACCCGGAGTAGCCTCGCCTGAAGCGCCGGCGGCATGTCGCCTATCTCGTCGAGCAGCAGGGTACCTCCATTGGCCTGCACCAGGCGCCCGCTATAGCCACCCTTGCGGGCGCCGGTAAAGGCGCCTTCTCCGTAGCCGAACAGCTCCGCTTCGATCAGGCTCTCGGGCAGTGCCGCGCAGTTGAGCGCAACGAAGGGACTCTGCTCGTTAAGACTGGCGTGCAGGGCTCGAGCCAGCTGTTCCTTGCCGGTGCCGGTATCGCCCTGGAGCAGCACGGGAAGCCCCGCCTCAAGCGCTCGACTGGCCCGCCGCGCCTCCCTGGCCAGTGCCATCGGCCAGCCCTCCACCAGCGCCTCCAGGTCACGAGAGCGAGCGGGCTTCGGCGAAGAAATCGGCATGACGGTGGCTTCGCCGTCGAGCGTCGCCGGTTGCCACGCTTCGGGAGGGTTGAGCCGTCCGACCAGATGGCCGCCAGCGAGCGGCAGCCCCAGCAGGGCCGAGCGACCCTCGCACTGGCGACGAATCTCCGTCCAGGAATTACCCAGTAACGCCTCTATGTGCTGGCCGATCAGTGACGCCGGGGCGTGCCCCAGCCATTGGGTGGCCTGGGGGTCCACCGCCAGGATCAGGCCGGCGTCGTTGATGGCCACCAGACCGCAGGCCACGCCATCCAATTCGGCCAGTGAGGCGTGCATCTGGAGCACCCAGCGCTGCTGGTAGTGCTGGCGGAACAGCTGCTGCTCCAAGGCGCCGGTTAGCTGTTGCACCCGGCGCAGGAAGATCTCGGGCCGGGGGTGATCGGCATCGAAGGTGAGGTCGATCAAGCCCAGACAGTCGCCGTCGAGATCGAACAGCGGGGCGGCCACGCAAGAAACTGGGTTGTCGGGGAACAACAGATGCTCACACGACTTGACCAAGACTGGTGCCCGCTCGATGAGCGCCAGGGCTGGCGCATTGGTGCCAAACCAGCGTTCATCCAGATTGATGCCAGCTCCGATCTTAAAACGGTCAGCGAGCACGAAGTTTTTACCGTAGCTCTTGAGGACGGTGGCATCCGGGGTGGCCAGCAGCAACTGGCAACCGTGCAGGTCCTCGGCCACCCGGCTGACCAAAGGGTCGGCCAGTTCGAGCAGGCGGCGGTGGGTCTCGCGCTGCTGACGGAGCTCGCTACTCTCGAGCCGCGGCAGCTCGGGTCTGGTATCGAGCTGAAGGCCGTATTCCATGCAGCGCTGCCAGGACCGGCCGATGCTGGCGTCGAGCAGCTCCATCGGCAGCTGGCCTCGGCGCAGATGCTCGTGGGCCTGGCGGATCACATCGGGGGTTCTCAGCGCGGCTCTGGTGATCATGGGGCCTCCCAGCGAAGCTGGCGAATTGTCCCAGGATGCGACAGCCGTCGTGTCTGGCGACGCGACAAGGCTGTTGCTGGAATCGGGGCACTCACCAACATGCTGATATCGTTGTGATTATTATGTCTCGGCCTGGCTGGCATGGGGCTTGCAGTTAGAGTTCCAAGGCCGTGCGGCGCCAGGCGCGGTCTCCCGACAATCATAAATCAGCCCCACAGGAGCACAACCATGACGCAACCCTCTGCCGCCATTCAGTCCTGGCTGGACAAGAGTCACGCCCTCTTTGTCGGGGGGCAGTGGCGCCCCGCTGCCAGCGGCAAGACCCTGGATGTCTATAACCCCGCTACCGCCGAGGTGATCAGCCGAGTGCCGGCGGGGGACGCCGCCGATATCGACGCCGCGGTGGATGCCGCCCGGGGGGCATTCCGCACCTGGCGCAAGTCGCGCCCGGCCCAACGCGAAAAGCTGCTGCTGGATCTGGCCGATGCCCTGGAAGCCCGCGCCGACGATTTCGCCCTGCTCGAGACGTTGGACAACGGCAAGCCGGTGACCTTCTCGCGGCATATGGACGTGGCCATGGCCATTGACTTCATTCGCTATACCGCTGGCTGGGCCACCAAGATCGAGGGGCGCAGCATGACACCTTCCATGCCCTTCGTGCCCGAGGACAAGCAGATCGTGGCCTATACCCGCCGCGAACCCGTGGGCGTGGTGGGCGCCATCATTCCCTGGAACTTCCCGCTGCTGATGGCGGCGTGGAAGGTGGCCCCGGCGCTCGCCGCAGGCTGCAGCATCGTGCTCAAGCCCGCCGAGGATACCCCCCTGACCGCCCTGCTGCTGGCGGAGCTGGTCGAGCAGGTAGGCTTTCCCGCCGGCACCCTCAATGTGGTCACCGGCCTGGGCCATACCGCCGGTGCAGCACTGGCCGGCCATCCCGGCATCAACAAGGTGGCCTTCACCGGTTCCACCCCGGTGGGCAAGCTGATCGGCCACGCCGCCATGGAGAACATGACCCGTACCACCCTGGAACTGGGGGGTAAATCACCGGTGATGGTGCTGGCCGACGCGGATATCGAGGGCGCCGCCGCGGGTGCCGCCCAGGCGATCTTCTTCAACCAGGGGCAGGTGTGCACCGCCGGTTCACGGATCTATGTGCACGAGTCGATCCATGACGCCTTCGTCGCCCAGCTCGCCGAGCAGGCTCGAGGACTGACCCTGGCGCCGGGCTGGGAGCCCACCACCACCCTGGGCCCGCTGGTCTCCGCCAAGCAGCAGAGTCGGGTGCTGGCGTACATCGACCAGGCACGCAGCGATGGCGGCATCATCGTTACCGGCGGCGGCAAGGGCAGTGATACCGGCTACTTCGTCGAGCCAACGGTGATCACCGGCCTTGCCCAGTCGAGCCGCTGCGTCCAGGAGGAGATCTTCGGCCCGGTGGTGGTGGTGCAGACCTTCCGCGAACTGGACGAGCTGGTGACGCTGGCCAACGACTCCCCCTACGGCCTGGCCGCCAGCATCTGGTCCAACGATCTCTCCGCGGTCAACCGCCTGGTGCCGGAAATCGAGGCCGGGAGCGTCTGGGTCAACGGCCATAACCTGCTGGACGCCTGCATGCCCTTTGGTGGCTTCAAGCAGTCGGGCATCGGTCGCGAGCTCAGCGACTCCCTGATCGAGCATTACACGGAGCAGAAGTCGGTCGTCATGATCGTCTGATATGACTCGGCCCCGGCATCGGGCCGGGGCCCCTCAACCCCAAGGGATATCCACAATGCACAACAACAAGAACTTCCGGCGTCTTCCGACGACGCTGGGTGGCATGCTGCTGGCCGCCGCCCTGCCCGCCCAGGCCTACGAGATGGCTGACCTCGGCCACTCCACCGTAGATATCGATCTCCAGGCGCTGATGGGCGCCTTCCATAGCGACCGGGGCTATGCCACCGGCGCCGCCGAGCCGCGCCGCTACCGCTGGCAGGAAGGGGTGGTCACCCTGGGCGCCGAACTCAATCCCAGGGAGGCCGGCCTCTATGGCCGGGTCAGCACCGTCGGCACCGCCACCTGGGGCGATGGCGATGCCGCCGGCTTTACCTCCGGCCAGGAGCGGGAGCTGGATCTGGAGGATGCCTTCGTCGGTTACCGCAGCGAGGCCCTGGGCGGCTCGCCCTGGTCGCTCGATGTCTCCGCCGGACGCCAGGCGATCACCCTGGGCGATGGTTTCCTGGTAGCCGGCGATGCCCTCAACCTGGGCGACGCCCTGGGCGATGAGCTCGACCGCGGTGGCGCCTATTACCTGGCCGGCCGCCAGGCCTTCGATCGCACCGCCGTGGTGGCCCTTGGCCACTCAGGCTGGCAGGGCCAGCTGGCCTGGTTCGAGTCCGACAACCCGGCCCAGGCCAGTACCGAGATGGCCGCCCTGACCCTGGCCCATGACCATGGCAGCGGCCTGGTGGAGGCCACCTACCTGCGCGGACTGGGCGTCGACG
>WPCG01028757.1_pt1 | contig 27745 bp, 28 predicted proteins | sample 5403311 | NCBI WGS metagenome assembly WPCG01 (sample SAMN12869467, study PRJNA574797) | sludge metagenome | isolation source: wastewater treatment of Control | place: China:Beijing | collected 2019-05-17 | reverse complement strand
GCGTGTGGGGTTCTTGCTGGAATTAGCGAAGGAAACATGCACCAGCAGTAGGTGAAGCATCAACCAGATAATCCGATGAGATGCCGGTCTGTCTCACTCTCATGCAAAGGTAAGATCAACCATTTAATCCGCTTACCCAATTTTTATACGGTAATCATCCGTGCTCGACCCTGAGCATCCTCATGCGTCAAATGGCGATGCCCATGTGTTCAAGGGCTGTCTAGAGAGGAGGAAAAGATGGGCGATCACGGAGCAGCCAGAAGAGCTAGTGAAAAGGAGGCGATGTCTTCAATAAAAGCCAATGCGCCGATCAGAAAACGTCGATTAGGACAGCATATCGTTGTTGCACTGATCGGCGCCATGGCGGCCTACCTTTTTTGGTTAAGCCGAATGGACTGGGATGTCGAGATGCGTACCTGGCGAGCCATCGGTGACGCTGCTTTCATCCTGTTATTTGTCGCCATGACGACAGGCCCTATGGCGACAATATGGCCTAGGAGACTGAGCTTCCTTGTGAATTGGCGGCGAGCCTTCGGGATATGGTTTGCTATCTTTTCCTCTGTACATGCTTTTCTGGTGTGGGATGGCTGGGCACGCTGGTCTATCCGCGGTTTTTTTGGCTATCAGGAGCTGCCGGTGGTGGGGCTTTCGGGTCCGATACTTGTGGACCCGGGGTTCGGGCTTGCCAACCTGGTCGGTTCAGTCGCCCTCTTCTTTGGGCTTGTCCTATTTGCCATATCATCCGACAAGGCCATGCGCTTCCTGGGAAACTCAACATGGAAGCATCTCCAGAACTACGCCTATATGGTTTTCTACCTAGTGTCGCTTCATGGGATCTACTTTCTTTTCCTGCACTATGATCCGAGTCTCAGGAATCTAGTTTTTCAGCGTGGGGTGCCGGACCCTAATTGGTTTCGGTTCTGGTTCCTCGGCCTCGTTGGGACTGTCTGCTTTTTGCAATCTACAGCCCTGGTAAAAGTCGTTCTACAGCGAAGAAGAAAGGGTGGTTCGGCACATGATAGACACAAGCAGTGAGAGACGGCATGTTTTCATTGGTGCGCGTGCCGCGACAAGTCTCATAATGAGAGGGGGAGCCATGACCACACGATTTGATGTGGGCTGTCTGATAAATCCTGACACTGGGGGACTGAAAGCAGATGAAGCCGGCCTGGTAACCGATCAGGGGTATTCCGTCACCGAGACTGCTCGGCGGTCAGTACATTCTTGTCTCCCACCACGATAGGGGGCATGGTCCTCGTTGCCTTGTTGTGGGCCCTGTGCTTTCCCCTGATCGTGATAGGGAACCCCGATGCTCCGCCGCCATTGCTGTTTGCCGCGCTGCGAGCGCTGCTGGCCGGCGCCATACTGGTGGCTTTGGCCAGCCTCTGTGGTAAGTGGCGCTGGCCACGGCCAGGGGAGATTGGGAAGCTCACCCTGATCGGCCTAAGCTTCACCGCTATCGGCTTTGGCGGCATGTTTCTCGGTGCCGGAAAGCTTGCAAGCGGTATCGCCACCGTATTGGCCAACGTTCAGCCATTGATCGCCGCTATCCTCGCTGTCTGGTTTCTTAAGGAAGTCTTGTCCCGACAGATTCTGTGTGGCCTGATGATCGGCTTCGTCGGTGTTGTCGTTCTTGCTCTACCTGGTTTTGACTACACCGCGGGTCGCCTTGAAGGCGCCTTTTATGTGCTCGTCGGTGCACTGGGAACAGCGGTGGGCAATATTCTTCTCAAACGCCGCAGCAAGGATGGTGATATCTGGATTCCGATGGGCTTCCAGTTGATGATTGGAGCGGTATTTCTGTTTGGGGGCTCGTTGGTCATGGGTGAGGAGTGGGAGATCCGTTGGAGCTGGAATTTTGCCGGTACGCTCTTTGCACTGTCAGTGCCGGCTACCGCTCTGATGGTCGTGCTGTGGTATGCACTGCTGTCCCGGGCGCCGCTTACCAAGCTCAATTCTATTACCTTTCTGACGCCGGTTTTTGGCTTGCTGATTGGCGTGTTGCTGCTGGACGAGCGCTTTAGCCCCATCGAGTTGGCAGGCGTGGCGATCACGCTACTGGGGCTGGCGCTTATTATCTGGCCTGGGGGCTCATATAAAGCGCCGGATCGTGGAGGCCACTGATGGCCGTACCAAACAGCTCGGGAAGAGTCCGCCTCCTGTCCTTAGGAAGTTAATAAATCACAGATTTTTCTTCACGTTCTCTCGCTTGGATTGGGGAGTCAGCAGTCGTGTTATCCAGCAGGCATCATGGAAATGGTTGCATATTGTTGCAATGGCGATCGTCAAGGGAACCCCCATGAAGGCGCCGGGGATGCCCCACAGCATTCCCCAGAAGAAAATGGAAAAAACGACGGCGAAGGGGGAGACGGCAAGGGCACGTCCTTCGAGTCTGGGGTCGAGCAGGTTGCCGATCGAGAACTGGATGAGTGTCATGCCGAGGAGAACCAGTGCCGGGGTCTGCCATGACTCGAACTGGACAATGGCGAAAAGGACAGGGGGAAAGACCGCGAGAATGGAACCGATGAAGGGAATGTAGTTCAGCGCGAAGGCCAGTATGCCCCAGGCAATGGCAAAGTCTAGCCCCGCCATTAGCGAAAATATCCAGGTCAACAAGCCGGTCAGTACGCTTACCGCGGTCCTGACGAGCATGTAGCGGCGAAATTTCCATCCGAGAATATGGAAGGCCCTCAAGAGTCGGTCGGCTACATCCGTACCAAACGCATGAGGTAGGCGATGCTGAAAGGCACTGGCTTCCAGCAAGCCCAGGATCAGGAAGATCAAGGTCAATGCCACAAAGCCCATGATTGCATTGATGCGTAGCACGGCCTCATGAACCAGGTGAAAGAGTCCGTTGGGGCTGAATGGATCACCTACGGCGGGCCAAAGTCCAATCCCCCTACCTTCGAGCCATAGGCCGAAGGTGCGATAGGTCTCCTGTGCGCGTTCGCCGTACAGCGACAGGCCGTATGCAATGGTACGGGCGCCGTAGCCGATCAGCAGGAGAACCGCCGCCGTGGCAGTCAACACGACCAGAATCGAAACGATAAGCGCCAATCCACGCAGTGCCCACTTTCCCTTGAATGCTTTGTGTTGGTAAACAGGCCACACCAGCGCCATCAGAAACAGTGAGAATGCCATGGGCGCGGCGAGAACCCGGAGCCAGTACAGGGCTGCGACGATGAGGATGATCGCGATCACCCAGAGTGGATTCAGTATCGGTGACCCATGGTGGTCGTACATGATGTCTCACGCTTCTCCCATGCCTATCTCCTCAATGGCTAACGGCCAGCCGTAGAGTCCGCGAAACGCGATCTCGCTGGCACCGTCGCGTAGGGTTCCCGCGAGTTCGAGCCAGGAGCCGATCATCGCGCTGTTCAGCGCCTCCCACTGGGAAAACGGATTGTCTTTGTCGAGTGGATCGCGTGCGGTTGCCACGGCGCCTGCCAACGGCTTCACAGAGGCCATCCAAGGGTTGAAACGCTCGGCGTACAGCAAACGGCTGGTTCTGGCGGGGTGTAGTTGTCGCAGCGCCTCTGCCGTCCATGGATTGGATATTAGCCGTACCCAGGGGCCAAGAAACGTCTCATAGAGAGCCACGTTGTACTCGGATAGTACGCTAACCTGCTCGAATGCCGGCGCCTGATTGGGATAGTTCAGGTCCTCTACCCGACGTTGCTTGAACTGCACCCGGAATTGTGGCTTGTGGCAGTCGGGGTCGCCGGTGGGGTTGTCGATGTGCATCTCGTAGAGGCCGGGCGCCAGGTCGTTCAGCTCACCGACACTCTCGAGGATCGCTCGATGCTCGAGTCGGGCAACCTTGGCCGAGACGAAGATGCCGAGATGGCCCACATGGGGGTTGAGCAGATAGACAATGCGCTGCTCCGCGGCCTTGAGCGCTGCGGTATCCGGGTAGACCGCCGGGATCCAGTTCAGCGCCTGGTGGGGCGGGGTAATGTTGTCGCCGCTGGAGGCGAAGATCACCAGTGGATTGCGGATGCGCCGTAGATCGACGGTGCAGCCCGGACAGACCTTGAGCTCGCCGCGTTCGAGCTTGTTGCCGACGAAGAGGTTCTCGACGATGGAGCTGATTTCTTCCTTGCTCAGTGCGTAGAAGCCCGTCCACCAGCGCTCGAAGTCGAGGAATCGCTCGCGCTCGGTGTCGACATGGGCAAAGAGCTGGTACTCCTTCTGCCAGAGGGTGTTCGCCGGCTTGAGCGACTCGAAGTTGGCGGCCAGGTGGGCGCCGTCGAAACGCCCATCACCCAGGTCGGCCAACAGGTGTGTCAGCCAGGCGCCGCCCATGAGCCCGCCGGCGAGCCGCATGGGGTTGACGCCGGACTCACCCGACCAATAGGAGAGCGGCGAGCCATTGAGGATCGCGGGCCCCACCAGCCCCTCACAGTCCGCCGCAAGCAGGGCGATGGCCCAGCCCGCCTGACAGTTGCCGTAGAGTACCGGTGGCTTGCCAGGGTGGTGTTCGGCCACCGTCTCGACGAAGCGCCTTAGAACATGCAGTACGTCACCCAGCGTTTGCCCGGCCATGGGCTCCGGAGAGAAGGCGACGAAGTAGACCGGGTGGCCTTCGTGGAGCGCCATTCCGACTTCGGAGTCGCGCTTGAAGCCGCCGATGCCCGGGCCGTGGCCGGCGCGTGGATCAACGATCATCACAGGGGGCTTGGTTGCATCGAGGCAGTCCTTGAGGCAGTCATCGCCCACCCGGGTGATCCGCAGCAGCGCATAGTTGGCGGGGCGCTCCAGTCGACGACCGTCGAGGATCATCTCGTAGTCGAAGTCGAGCAGCGGCGGCTTGCCGGCCCGCTCATGCGCGATCATGTTCTCGGCGCGTTGGCGCAGCGTGTCCAGATGGAGCACGCTGCGCTGCCAGAGATCGTGCTGGTAGCGCAACAGCTCCGTCATCAGACCATCGGTCGGGATACCGTACTGCGATAGACGACTCATCGCCGCTGTCGAGGTGGTGGGAGCATCGACCATTTAGAGGTCCCTGGCGCGGTTGGTCTGGTGGACCAGGCGCATCGCTTCATGCTCTTCGAGCTTCAGGAGTTCACCGATCAGCTTGCGCGTCTCGGGAATCTCGGTACGCCCTTCGAGATAGCGATAGAAGCCGATGACCTGCTCATGGAGGTCGAAGATCTCCTGGCAAATCTCGTCGAAGCTCATCTCCGCATAGGGCGCGCTGCACGACAGGTGGGGTTTGATGGGCGCGTAGGCAATATAGTCGTAGAGCCAGGTATTCAACGCCTTGGTGGCAGCCTGCTCCTTGAAGCTAGTGACGGTTTTCTCCAGTGCCGCCTCATGATCCGCTAGGTATTCCAACAGCCACTTGGCGCGCTCTTCCTCCTGCCGTGTTGAACAGTGCTTCAGGCACCTGGCCAGATGCTCATGCAGGGCCCGAGTCCACTCGACCACATCACGAAAGGTTTCAACGTTCATGGCAATCACTCACTTTACTGGTATGTATCAAGACATGAGACCAGGTATCGAGATCTCAGTTAGCACACCGGTGACCGTAGCACCAAACCGACAACGTTCGTGGGTATGCCGGTGCCGCGGCTCCGAGTAGAGCGAATGTACGGCTTACAGGCGCACGCGCTCGGTGAGCAGATAGACGGGAACGCCGGACTTGGCCGGTCGTTGTCGCGGTGTGCCGGAGGCGGCCACCAGAATGGGAGGAGTAGCCGGCGCGGTGGCGACCGTCAGGGTATCGTCGAGCTCGATATCCGGGCGGTCGCCACGCGGCACTCCCTTAGATAGTACGAACTGGCCATGGCCATGCCGGCAATGTGGTCCTTCTTCGCGCCACGCTTCAATATCCACAGTGGTAGAAACGGCCGCCACTACCAGGCTGTGCTCGAAATCACCGGCACCGGCACCGGCGTGCGGTTCCTCGGCATAGGCTGGCACCAGGCCACTCAGCAGCAGTGCAAACAAGCCGACCAGCAAGCACTCTGCCCACTTCATGGGGGCACACGGAGCTTGGCGGTTGCATAAGCTGTGAGGGTGCATGGCGCATGGTGGTCCGACGCTGAGTGGTTCTATTCACCATAGCTCACCAGCATCGAATGTCGCTTGACCGACATCAAGTGAGCCCCGCCTTCCAACCCGGGGACAGCGCGCAGGTTGCCTGGCTGTGAACGGCGTGGAACACTGGCGCGCGCTGGTGTGACCAGCCGGTGGTGGTTGGTCCCAGAGCAACGGAGCCTGACGCTGCCGTTGTCCGGTACATCGACCCCCTGTCTGTTCTGGCTGTGCTGGTTGGAGAGGTGACATGACGGAAACACGATCCGGATACGGCCAGCCGAAACGACTGTTGGCCACCCCGGAATTCAACGTGGCGCTGTTCGCCTTGCTGCTCAACTTCCCGTGGGAGTTCCTGCAGGTCCCCTTCTTCGCCGAGATGCCGGCCATGGCGCACTGGGACGCCGTCCTGTTCTGCACACGGGCGACCCTGGGTGACGTGCTCATCGCCCTTGTCGCCTACTGGGTCGTGGCGGGGGTGCGGCGCCGGCGCGACTGGCTTCGCTGCCAGGATGTACGTGCGCTTCTCGTCTTCGTGGCGGTGGGCGTCGTGATCACGATCGGCCTAGAGTGGCATGCCACGGTGTTGCAGGATCGCTGGCAGTACGGTGAGCTGATGCCCACCCTGCCGCTGCTGGGGACGGGGCTGGCCCCGCTGCTGCAGTGGCTGCTGTTGCCGCCGCTGATCGTGTGGCTGGCGCGTCGCCAGCTGCTGGGCGTGATCTATCTCCAGCAGGCTGACCCGGCCAGCGCCGCTTCCGCCGACTCGGCACGAGAGAAACGACCATGATGAGCATGAGATTGCTGAAAGGACGCCAGAGCGGATGCCGCAGGTGAGGGTGGCGCGAGAACCACCCGCCTCAGGCCAGGTGCCGGCCAGGCGACGTCGACCCTGGCGCCGGCTCCTGCTGGTGATGGGCATTGCCCACCTGGTGGGCTTGGCCTCGTCGCTGGATGCGATGATGTCGAGCCGGACCTCTCAGGGTGCCGTGGCGTGGATCGTCTCGCTGAATACGGTGCCCTATGTGGCCGTGCCCGCCTACTGGGTGTTCGGCCGAACGAAGTTCCAGGGCTATGTGTCTTCCCGACGTGACGAGGACTCGGCGCTGGGGCAGGCGCTGGCTGACAAGCTGGCGGAGCTGCGTACCCACGGGGTCTCGGCCGCTCACGCCGACAAGCACCTGGTGGGCGTCGAGCAGCTGGCCAAATTGCCGTTTCTCGGTGGCAACCGGGTGGAGCTGCTGATCGATGGCGAGCAGACCTTCGAGAGCCTGTTCGCCGGTATCGAGGCCGCCGAGCGCTATCTGCTGGTGCAGTTCTATATCGTGCGCGCCGACGAGGTGGGGCTGGCGCTGCAGGCCCGGCTGATCGAGAAGGCGCGGGAGGGGGTCGAGGTCTTCTTCCTCTATGATGAGATCGGCAGCTATGCGCTGCCGGGCCGCTATCTCCAGGAGATGGAGGAGGCCGGGATCCGGGTGCACCGTTTCCACTCTACCCGTGGGCCGGGCAATCGCTTCCAGCTCAACTTCCGTAACCATCGCAAGATCGTGGTGGCCGACGGCGAGCGGGCCTGGGTAGGGGGCTTCAACATCGGCGACGAGTACCTGCATGGCCACCCACGCATCGGTCCCTGGCGCGACACCCACCTGATGATCGAGGGGCCGGCGGCCCTGGCGCTGCAGCTGGTGTTCCTCGAGGACTGGCACTGGGCCACGGAGGAACTGCCCGAGCTGCCCTGGACGCCGCGGGTGCCGAGCCACCATGGCACCCCGGTGCTGATCCTGCCGACCGGGCCCGCGGATCGCTTCGAGACCGCGAGCCTGATGATCCAGCAGGCTATCCATGCCGCCCATGAGCGGATCTGGATCTCCAGCCCCTACTTCGTGCCCGACGAGGGGGTGCTCTCGATGCTCAAGCTGGCCGCCCTGAGCGGCGTGGACGTGCGGGTGCTGATCCCGGAGCGGCCGGACAATCCGCTGACCTACTTCGCCGCCTACGCTTTTCTCGACTCGCTGCTCGAGGCGGGGGTCGAGGTCTATCGCTACGAGGGGGGCTTCCTGCACGGCAAGGCCTTCCTGGTGGACGACATCGGCGCGGCGGTAGGCACCGTGAACCTCGACAACCGCTCCTTCCGCCTCAACTTCGAGGTCACGGCGCTGGTGATGGACCCGTCGTTCGCCGCTGAGGTCGAGTCGATGTTCGAGGTGGATTTCGCGCGGTCCCGGCAGATGCACCCAGCAGAGATCGAGGCTCAGTCGCTCTGGCACCGGGTGGCGGCGCGGGCGGCCTATCTGCTCGCGCCCGTGCTCTGAGGCTGGATGTCGCCGCCGTGGTGCATCCCTGGCATCGTCAGTCCCTGACGTCGAACGCCAGCACGCCGGTCACGTCCGAGAACGTCATACGCATCTGCCAGGCACCCGACATGGGGAGCGGTGCCGCGAGCGCGTAGCTGTCGCGGTCGGTCGGTTCGGCCGTCTGGCTGAGTGACATGTCATGGCCGGGCATGACGAAGGTGATCGGGACGCGCATGGCCTGTCGAGGCGGGTTACCGTCGGGCCCGCGCAGTTGGAAGGAGAGTTGCGCCTGTTGCTCGGCATCGATCACGAGACTGCCCGCCACGCTCCACTGGTGCACCGTGCCGGAGAAGCGGACCCCGCCGCGTTCTGCCCCCGGCTGAGTCGGTACCGGGCCGTCGACCCGGAGGGTCGTTTCATCACCTGCCATGAAGGGCATGGCCATAAGCACGGCCAGCACCAGGAAGCAGGGGATGCCCACGGCGAGCGCGACAAGGCGGGCAGAGCGATTGGGTTGACTGGAATTGAGAGCCATCGAATCACACCTCCGATGATGTACGTTGCGTGCCGGAGAGCGGCAGGGTGAGGCAGAAGGTCGTGATGCCATTCTGAGAACGGACCGCGACGTCTCCACCATGGGCCTTGACGATTGATCGGGTGATGGGGAGTCCCAGACCTGCGCCTTCGCCATGGTGGTTGCGGATGTTGTCGGCCCGGTGGAAGCGATCGAACAGTTTCGGTAACTGATCGGCGGGGATCGTCTCTCCAGGATTTCTGACCCACAGTCTCGCCATATCTTGGTCATGGGTAATGGTGATCTCGATCCTGCCGTCAGGGGGGGTGTGCCGCACGGCGTTCGACACCAGGTTGGCAATCGCTCGGCGAAGCATCAGATGGTCGCCGGTGACTGTGGCGGTACCACTGAGCTGCATCTTGACCTGTTTCTCCTCGGCAAGGGCGTCATAGAACTCCAGCAAAGCGGTCACTTCCTCCTCGAGATGGACCGGTTCGGCAGGGTTTGGCAGTAGCCCATGATCGGTCTTGGCCAGGAACAGCATGTCGGCGATCATTCGCGCCAGTCGTTCCAGCTCCTCCAGGTTGGAGTGCAGTGCGTCCTGGTATTCCTCTGTGCTGCGTGGTCGTGACAGGGCGACCTGGGTTTCGGTAAGCAGATTGGACACCGGGGTGCGCAGCTCATGGGCGATATCCGCCGAGAACTCGCTGAGGCGTTGAAAGTCGGCTTCGAGCCTGTTCAGCATGCCATTGAACGCATTGGCCAGCTCGACCATTTCCGGTGGCGTGGCTTGCAGGTCCAGCCTTTCTCCCAAGCGTTCGGCCGATAGCCGCCTGGCAGCAGCAGTGATCCGTTTGAGTGGGGCGAGGCCTTGACGCGCGACCAGCCAGCCGAGCAATGCTGTCAGCAGGGCGGCTATCGCAATGCCCGTCCAAAGATAGCGGCGGGTGTCCTCGAGAAAGTGAGCATGGTGCGTGATATCCAGGCCAAGCAGGACATGTACCGGTATGGGCTGCGGTAGAGGAAGGCGCTTCTGAACCTCATGACCAATGAATTCGTAGCCCGCCACGCTCCAGCGGGTACTGGCTGAGTCAACGTCTCCATTCTTTACTGGTTCGAGAAACTCCGGTTGGTAGGCGTAGAGTATTCGCTGCTCCTCATCGCGGATGGAGACGGACAGCGTCGCATGGCTCGTCAATAGGTCGTCAAGATATCGGGGCAGTGTATTCAGTGCGGCGGGGCTGTCGACTCGGTCAAGCAGGTTCTCGATCATGTTCAGCTTTGCTGTCAATTCCATGTGATCGATTTCATCGAAGTGGCCCCGAATCAGATGCTCGAGCCACAGTCCAAGCAGCAGCAGCAGGCCTGCGACCAGTAACGAGAAGAGCGTGGCCAGGCGCGCCGTCAAGGAGAGGGGATAAAAGGTCATTGACCCTCCCCTGACTCCAGCACATACCCCATGCCTCTTACGGTCCGGATCAGCTTGACAGTGAAGGGGCCATCCACCTTGGCACGTAGCCGTCTGACGGCGACGTCGATGACGTTGGTATCGCTGTCGAAGTTCATGTCCCACACCTGGGAGGCGATCAGTGAACGGGGGAGGACTTCTCCCTGGCGTCGAATCAAGAGCTCGAGCAGTGCAAACTCCTTGGCGGTAAGGTCGACCCGCTCGCCGGCTCGAGTGACTCGTCGACGTAGCAGGTCGAGCTCCAGGTCGGCGGCCCGGAACACTTCTGGCTCACGTGCTTTCCCGCGCCGTAGCAGTGAGCGGACCCTGGCAAGCAGTTCGGAGAAGGCGAACGGCTTGACCAGGTAGTCATCCGCACCGAGCTCGAGCCCCCGCACTCTGTCGTCGACCTCGTCTCGTGCGGTCAAAAACAGTACGGGTACGTCCTGCCCTGCGCGGCGCACCATTTGCAGGATGGTCCAGCCATCCATCCCAGGCAGCATGACGTCAAGCAGCAGCAGGTCATACTCCCCGGTCTGTGCCAAGTGCAGGCCATCTAGGCCATCGCGCGCCAGGTCAACGACGAAGCCGGCCTCTCTAAGGCCTTGCGCCAGATAGTCGCCGGTCTTTGGCTCGTCCTCAACAATCAATAACTTCATGAAGCCTCCGTTGGCGGGTCTGGCTTAACATGACAAAAATGTCATTTTCGAGTCAGCGTCCTGTCCGCTACTGAAACGTACTATGCCTACATGAACAAACAACACGGGGGATGAGTAGGCAGAATGGTTACTCTATCACGCCCGAAGTTGAAAGTAATAGTCCTGACGGTTGTAAGATAATTTGGCGTAATATTCATCGTAAAAGTGAGGTGTATCATGATCAAGAAGATTGCTCTTACCGCTGCCGTTGTTAGCCTGTTCTCTGTCCCGGCTTTTGCCAATTTTGGCACCACGGCATCAAGCGAAAGCGCTCTGCAGGAAGGTAGCACGCCTAGTGTGATCATTAATTCTGGCCAGCCGCATACTTACCAACTCAACCTGGATGAAGCCGCAACGGTCAGGATTGCTAGCAGTCACTTCCCCGGGATGCACTCCATATTGCCAATGAAAGCCGAGTTGATCGATGCTCAGGGTAATACCTTGAGTCAGGTGAGGTCTTCTGGTGGCGACTTTGAAATTCGAGAAGCGTTGCCGGCCGGCCAGTATAGCTTGGTGGTATCAGGAAATTCCGCGCCGGGTGGGGATAGTTGGGACGCCCATCGTTATAGCCTTCACGTTGCTTTCAAATAACCCGGTATTCAAGATTTGAAGAAGCATGGCTGGCCGGCACCCGTCGGCCAGTTTGATAGATATAACCAAGAATCTTTATGAATTTTGGCCATGGTGCATGTGCCATGGCGCTGTTCTTGCCGCAGTGCACAGGTGAGTATGGAGGGTGGTGAATGGGCTCTCGGTTACCCAAAATGTTGGCTGTGGCGTTAAGCACGGCTTTTATGTTGCCTTTGCCGGTATTGTCAGAGCCGGTGCTTTCTCTGATGGAAGCTGAGCGGCTCGCTCGCATCGACGATCCTTCCACGCTGCGCTACCAGGAGCTGGCTGAGGCTCGACGTGAGGCCGCCATCTCGGCCAGACAGCTTCCCGATCCCATGCTGATCATGGAGGTCATGGACGTCGCACGAGATGGTCTTTCCATCGATGACGACACCATGACCCAACTGCGTGTGGGAGTGCGCCAGACCTTCCCGAGAGGCGACAGCCGTCGATTGGCAAGCGAGCGGGAAGGCGCGTTGGCCATGGCTGACGTAGCTCGTGGCAGCAACGCAGAAATCACTGCCGTTCGCGCCGTGCGGCGTGCCTACCTGTCGCTCTACGAGCAGCGCGCCATCCGGGAAGTGCTGGAGAAGAGCCAGCCCTTGTTCGAGGACCTGCGCGATATCACCGAGCGCGAGTTTGCTTCCGGCTTTGCCGATCAACAGGATCTGTTACGCGCCGAACTGGAGCTGAGCCGGTTGCATGATCGCCTGCTTTCCGTTCAGGCACAGGAAGCGGCAGCACGGGCCCAGCTTGCGCGTTGGGTCGGTCAGGATGCCATTTCACGCCCCTTAGCCCTCGACCTGCCCGATATGACCGAGCCGGCGGATGCGTTGCTGTCGCACCCGCTGCTCGCCGCAGAACAGGCTCTCGTCGATGCCGGCAACCACGGTGTCGAGCTGGCGCGTCAAGGCTACAGGCCTCAGTGGTCGGTCGAGCTGACCTATGGCACGCCAACGGAGCGTGGCATGGACATGCCGGATCGCATGTCGGCGATGGTCATGGTCGACCTTCCGCTCTTTACACGCCAGCGCCAGGACCGAGATCTATCGGCCAGCGTGCACCGTCGTGAGGCCGCCCAGTATGCCTGGGATGCACAGGCCCTCGAGTTGCAGCGCCAGGTGGGGGAGACCCAGGCCAGGTGGCATCAGTTGAGCGAGCGTGAGCGTCAGTATGCAGAGCGCCTCCTTCCGCAGGCCAGGGAGAACGCCGAAGCCGCCGAGCATGGGTATCGCAATCGCACCACGGACTTCAACTCGCTTGTGCGTGCACGCCTGACCGAGCTGGAAACGCATATCGAGGCCGTGCGTATCGGGTCGCAGCGTCGCCTTGAGCAGGTGGACCTGCTCTATCTACTGGGAGAAAACGCATGAAGGCGTTCGCTGTCATCGTCCTGCTGGGTGCGGGGGCTGCCGCAGGCGCCGCTGCCGTGACCTACTGGCCGGATTCCCATGCGCACGTTGCCGCCGCGGCGGACACGGCCAACGGTGAGAGAGAGATTCTCTATTACCGCCACCCACATAACCCCTCCGTGACCTCTCCCGAGCCGCGCAAGGATGAGATGGGCATGGACTTCATTCCGATCTATGCGGGTGGCGGCGACGCGACGCCCGGCACAGTGAGTATCAGCCCTGTCGTGCAGCAGAATATGAACGTGCGAATCGGCTCGGTGGCTCGTGGAGATCTTGCGCGCCTGGTCGAGACGGTCGGCTTCGTCGACTACGACGAATCGAGACTCAGCCACGTTCACCTGCGTACTCAGGGCTGGATCGAGGAACTCAGCGTCAGAACCACCGGTGAGCGAGTCGAGGAGGGGCAGCTGCTGTTCCGCCTCTATGCGCCTGAACTGGTCAATGCCCAGGAGGAACTGTTGCATGTCGTGCGTCGTGGCGGCAGTCCTGCTCCCGCCCGCGAGCGCCTCCGGGCGCTGGGGGTCAGTGCCGGCGAGATTGCCGAGATCGAGCGGGCCGGTCAGCCGCGCCGGCTCATCTCGGTGCGGGCGGGCCAGGGCGGCGTTGTGGAGTCGCTCAACGTGCGTGAAGGCATGTATGTCACACCGGGTACCGAGGTGATGACCATTGCCGACCTCTCACAGGTATGGGTGATTGCCGACCTGTTCGAGCATCAGGTGGATGCCGTGGCGCGAGGTGACGCCGCCCATGTGAAGTTGCCCTTCCGCCCAGGTGAACGTCTGCAGGGCAAGATCGATTACATCTATCCCAGCCTGAACAGCCCGACGCGAACCGTTCAGGTGCGCCTGGCCTTCGACAATCCCGGTGAGCGACTCAAGCCGGGAATGTATGCCGATGTCCAGCTAACCACCCGCCCACTGCAGGGCGTCCTGTACCTGCCGGCTGAGGCCGTGATCCGTACCGGCCGGCAGGACCGCGTCATCCTGGCGCTGGGCGAAGGGCGTTTCCAGGCGCGTGAGGTCCAGGTGGGGCGTCGTGCCAACGGCGACCTGGAGATCATCGAAGGCCTCAAGGAAGGAGAGCGCGTGGTTCTTTCCGGTCACTTCCTGCTCGACTCCGAAGCGGCAGCCAGTGCCGAGCTGGCGCGAATGATCGAAGCCGAGCAGGAGAGTGCGGATGACGATGTCTGGGCCGATGGACGCCTGATTTCCATCGACCGCGATGCTCGTGTGCTGAACGTCGACCATGAGCCGATTCCCCTGTTGGGCTGGCCGGCGATGGTCATGGACTTCGCCGTGGCCGACGACCTCGAGCTCAACGGCTTGTACGAGGAGATGCCGATTCGCTTCCGTATGCGTGAGCGCGAGGCGTTTACCTACGAAATCACCGCCATCGAGCCGCAGGCTCACGACCACTGAGGAGTCGTTTCATGATCGAAAGGATCATCACGTGGTCGCTGCACAATCGCTTGCTTGTGCTCCTGGCAACGGCCATCTTCGTCGTCTGGGGGCTCTTCACCGGCCGGCAGATGCCGCTGGATGCCATTCCTGATCTCTCCGACGTTCAGGTGATCGTTCATACCAGCTATCCCGGCCAGGCGCCCCAGGTGGTGGAGGATCAGGTTACCTATCCTCTGTCGACGGCCATGCTGGCCGTGCCTCAGGCGAGAGACGTGCGCGGTTTCTCCATGTTCGGCGACTCCTACGTCTACGTGCTGTTCGAGGATGGCACCGATCCCTACTGGGCACGCTCCCGCGTGCTGGAGTACCTGAGCCAGGTGGCGCCCCGCCTGCCGGATGGCGCCACACCGGCGTTAGGACCGGACGCGACCGGTGTGGGCTGGGTCTACCAGTATGCCCTGGTGGACCGCAGCGGTGAGCTCGACCTGGCCGGCTTGCGCTCGCTGCAGGACTGGTTCCTGAAGTTCGAGTTGCAGTCCGTGACAGGGGTTTCCGAGGTCGCCACGGTGGGCGGTATGGTCAAGCAGTATCAGGTGGTGCTTGACCCGAATCGTGCACGAGCCTACGGCCTGACCCTTGCCGGTATCCGCTCGGCCATCGAAGGCGCCAACCGTGAGGCGGGCGGCTCGGTCATCGAGATGGGCGAAGCGGAATACATGGTGCGCTCGCGTGGCTATCTGACCGGTATCGAGGAGCTGCGCCTGGTGCCCGTTGGCCTCGGCGGCGACGGTACGCCCGTCTTGCTTGAGGACGTGGCCGAAATCCGCATCGGGCCCGCCGCCCGCCGCGGTATCGCGGAGCTGGATGGCGAGGGTGAAGCGGTAGGTGCCCTAGTGGTCATGCGCCATGGCGAGAACGCGCTGGCCACCATCGAGCGGGTCAAGGCGCGCCTCGATGAGCTGCGACCGAGCCTGCCCGAAGGCGTCGAGATCGTGGAAACCTACGATCGCTCGGTACTGATCCAGGAATCGGTCGACAACCTGACGGGCAAGCTGCTGCAGGAATTCCTCATCATCGCACTGGTATGCGTCGTCTTCCTGCTCCATTTCCGCTCGGCGCTGGTTGCGATCGTGGCACTGCCGATCGGCATACTGGCGGCACTGATGATCATGCAGGCCAAGGGCATCAACGCCAATATCATGTCGCTGGGCGGCATTGCCGTGACCATCGGTGCCATGGTGGACGCCGCCATCGTCATGGTGGAAAACCTGCACAAGCGGCTCGAGAAAGCGCCCCCGGGCGAGGATCGCTGGCATACCGTGGCCGAGGCGGCCAAGGAGACCGGCCGACCGATCTTCTTTGCGCTGCTGATTATCGTGGTCAGCTTCCTGCCCCTGTTCACTCTCCAGGGACAGGAGGGTCGGATGTTCCAACCGCTGGCCTTCACCGGTACCTATGCCATGGCGGCGGCCGCCGGACTGGGCATCACCCTGGTGCCGGTGCTCATGGGCTACCTGGTGCGTGGGCGCATACGCCCTGAGTCTGCCCATCCGCTGAGCCGCATGCTGATTGCCATATACCGCCCCGGGCTGGATGCCCTGCTGCGCTACCCTTGGGCAACCATTGCCGCGGCAGTGCTGATTGCCGCCAGCGTGGCCTACCCGGCAAGCAAGCTGGGCAGCGAATTCATGCCCCAACTGGATGAAGGCGATCTCATGTACATGCCCTCGCTGGAGCCCGGTGTCTCCATCGGCAAGGTGCGTGAATTCATGCAGCAGACCAATCGTCTGATCATGTCGGTACCGGAGGTGGAGCGCGTCTTCGGCAAGGCCGGGCGTGCCGATACGGCCACGGACCCCGCGCCGATCGGCATGCTGGAGACCGTCATTCGCTTCAAGCCCCGCGATCAGTGGCGCGAGGGCATGACCAAGGCCGATATCATCCGTGAGCTCGATGAGACAGTGAGCTTTCCCGGGGTGGCGAATGTCTGGGTGCCGCCAATCAAGACGCGTATCGACATGCTCTCGACCGGCATTCGCTCCCCCGTGGGCATCAAGGTAGCCGGCGACGACCTCGGAGAGATCGAGCGGATCGGGCGTGAGATCGAACGCGTACTCCAGGATGTACCGGGAACGGCATCGGCCTATGCCGACCGCACCGCTGCCGGGCGCTATGTCGAAGTGGACATCGATCGACGTGCCGCCGCGCGCCATGGTGTCAACGTCAGTGACCTGCAGGCCGTTATTCAGACGGCGGTAGGGGGGATGAATGTCAGCGAAACCGTCGAGGGGCTGGAGCGCTATCCCATCAACCTGCGCTATCCCCAGGATTGGCGTGACTCCCTAGAGAGCCTGCGGGACCTGCCGATCATCACATCGTCCGGCGCTTACCTTCCGCTGCAGGCGCTGGCTGACGTGGGCATCGTCGACGGGCCGGCGATGATCCGCACCGAGAATGCACGACTCAACGGCTGGGTCGTGGTCGATATCCGCGGGCGCGATATCGGTTCCTTCGTGGCCGAGGCGCGCGAGCGGGTGATGGAACAGGTCGCCCTGCCGGCCGGGTATTCGGTGACCTGGTCGGGTCAGTACGAGTACATGGAGCGGGCCAAGGAGCGCCTGCAGTGGGTCGTCCCGGTGACCATCGTGCTGATCTTCCTGCTGCTCTACCTGTGCTTTCGCAACGCCGCCGAGACTTTCATGCTGATGGGGTCGCTGCCGTTCGCTGCCGTCGGCGGGGTGTGGCTGCTCTACTGGCTCGCCTATGACGTATCGGTTGCCGTGGCGGCAGGTTTCATCCTACTGATCGGGCTGTCGGCAGAGTTCGCCGTGGTCATGCTGATGTATGTCAAAGGGGCGGTCGAGCAACGCCAGCCCCGCAGCCGTGGCGAGCTGCGCGAGGCAATTATTGAGGGCGCTGTGATGCGGGTTAGGCCCAAGGCGATGACCTCGCTGACGGTGGTGCTGGGGCTGAGTCCGCTGTTGCTGGATTCCGGCCCCGGGTCCGAGGCCATGCAGCGCATCGCCACGCCCATGGTGGGCGGCATGATCTCCGCCCCCCTGGTTTCACTGCTGCTGATTCCCGTCCTCTACTGGCTGTGGCAGCGGCGACACTTTCCCGAGTCTGTCTCAACAGAGGCTGCGCTCAGCAACACCAAAACCCGAGGAAACCTGTGATATGAAAAAGATCGTACTTCAGCTGGCAGTCGTGATGGGTGTTATGGCGGCGCTACCTGCGATGGCGACCAGCGATCATGGACACGGCAAGCATGCCGGTCATGGCGCCAAGGCAGGGCATGAGCATCAGGAAATGCGCACAGCCGAAGGCTTCGGTACCGTGCAGTCGATCACGAAGGATGGCAATAGTGTCGTGCTGGCCCATGAACCAATCGCCGAGCTTCGCTGGCCGGCCATGACCATGGAGTTGGCTTTGGCCGATCCAGCCTTGGCAGAGGGTATTGACGCCGAGGAACGTGTTCGCCTCGTGCTGCGCCAGACCGGCGAGACCGATTATGTCATTGTGTCGATCGAGCAGGTGAGGGCCCAGTAAGTCGCCCTAGTTAAGGCAATGCCGTATCGTAAACCGATGCGGCTTTTTTCTCGTGAGCGAGGTTTTATATACATCTGCTTATAGCGAATAGATGTAGGGTTCCGGAGCATTGGATCACGCCCATCGAGTGATTCCAGCTGCTGCTGCAGCGTGAAGTGAGGACCCCATCCTTCGGACCACCTGACAGGTTATCTGAGCTCGGATCGGATCATCATCGCATCCCGCCAAGCGGTAACCCCCACCAGCCTCTGGCTCTCGAGCTTGAGGCCCTCGTGGTGCAGAACGACCGTCAGCACGGTGACTTCCTGCTGGTGGCTGGCCACGACGAACTTAACCACGCGCTGCTCTTCGCCGCGTAACCCTTCATCACTATCCACCCCGACCGGGATATCGATCCCGGAGAGGGCGGTCGCGGTCATGTCCGGAGGTTCTGGTCATGACACACTCTTTAGCAGCTGCCCTCCCGGCAGAGTCTCGTTACTCCTCTTCCCATACGCCTCAGTTGTTCGTGCGTGACAGCGACGGCAACTACATTGGCGACTATTGACGCCGCGGTGGTAGGGGTGTTCCTCAACCTGGCGATCTGGTTCGGTCTGCACGTGATCTTCGCCGAGGTGGCCGAGCGGCAACTGCTCAAGGTACTGGGCGGCTGCGCGCGGCTTGGCATCCTCCTTTCCCTGGCGCTTTGATGTGCTGAGTCTGGTGACACGGTTCAGGGAGTGCACTCAAGAACCCAAAAAAGAAGGGGCCTGGTATGCCGGTGCCACCCCGCAGGGCAGCACCGGCGCTATGTTGTTATCCCACATTGGACCCTACAGGTCTCCACGCTCAGCCAAGGATACGCAGCGGTCTCCACCGACCACGATATGGTCGATAACCCTTACCTCGATCAGTGCAAGGGCCTCCTTCAGGCGTTGCGTGATTCGCCAGTCGGCGTCGCTGGGCTCGGGGTCACCACTGGGGTGGTTGTGGACAAAGATCACCGCTGCGGCGTTGTGGGCCAGTGCCCGCTTCACCACTTCCCGGGGGTAGACGCTGGCCGAGTCAATGGTGCCGCGGAACAGGGTCTCGAAGTGGATGAGGCGATGCTGGGTGTCGAGGAACAGGGCGCTGAACACCTCGTGCTCATAGTCTTGAAAGAGCACCTGCAGGTAGTCGAAGACTAGGTCCGGCCGGGTGAGCTTGCGCCCCCGGGCTAATCTTCGCCTGGCAAAGGCCTGAGCGATGCTGACCAGCTCCGCTTCAGTGATGGGGGCGGTGATGTCATAGGTGCCGGTGACCTCACCGGCCTTGAGCTTGCGGTGATTCATGATCCTTCTCCTCAGGCCACCATGACCATGGCCATGCGGCGCTCCAGCTCCTCGTAGAACGCCTCGACGCGCTCGGCGATGGCGCGGATTAGCGCCTCGTCCCGATAGGCACGTTTCACGAACAGCGGCATGCCCGGCCAATAGCTGACGAAGTCGATCCACTCCCGCTCGCTGACCCACAGGTGTTAATGGCCAAGTAAATTGACCCAGTACCGGCCAACGCTTTTGACCCACCCCCGAGGTGGCAGCGCTGCCACCATCCACCTACCGTGTCGGCTCAGCCAAGGGTCGGGACGGAGATGTGAAGGACTGGGGAATGATTCATAAGATCAAAGCGTTACACGATGAAGGACAAGGCCTGTCGATCCGTGCCATCGGCCAGGAGCTGGGCATCTCCCGCAACACCGTCCGCAAGTACCTCCGCCAGGACGAGGCCACCATCGAGGCGGCGCAGTCGAACCGCGAGCGCGAGAAGAAGCTCGACGCCCACCGCGACTACATCGTCTACCTGCTGCGCACCTTTCCCCGGCTGAGCAGCGTCAAGGTGGCCCGCAAGCTACGCGAGAAGGTCGGCGAGCTGGCGGTCTCGGAGCGCACCCTGCGGCGCTACGTGCAGCAGGTAAAGAGCACGGTGGCCAGCCGGCAGCGGCGCTACTATGAGCCGGTGCTCGATATGGTGCCCGGCGTACAGTGCCAGGTGGATCCGGGCGAACTGCGCGAAGTGATGATCGGCGGAGAGTCGCGCCCCCTGTACTTCGTGGTGTTCGTGCTCTCCTACTCGCGCCTGACCTATGTCGGCGTCAGCCTGTCGCCGCTCGATACCGTCACTTTCATCCGTCTGCACGACGAGGCCTTCCGCTACTTCGGCGGCCTGCCGGAGGAGTGCGTCTACGACCAGACCAAGATGGTGGTGATCAGCGAGCAGTTCCGCGAGCTGGAGGTGAACCAGCGCTTCCATGAGTACGCCACCACCGCCGGCTTCCGGATCCGCGCCTGCTGCGGCTACGACCCGGAGAGCAAGGGCAAGGTCGAGGCCGGGGTGAAGTACGCCAAGCAGGATGCCTTTTATGGCGAGGTGTTCCGCGACGAGGCCGACTTGCGCGCTTACGTGCGCCAGTGGCTCGACGAGGTCGCCAACGTGCGCACTCACGGCACCACCGGCCAGCAGCCGTGGACCCACTTCGACGCCGAGGAGCGGCGCCACCTGCGCCCCTACCTGACCCCAGCCTGCGTGGGCCGCGATGCCGACGGCCTGGCCCCGCGCCGAGTCGACAAGACCGGGCTGATCGCCTGGAAGGCCAACAAGTACTCGGTGCCGATGGCCTACCAGCAGGGCCGAGTCGGGGTCCGGGAAGCGGAAAACCGCCTGGCGATCCACGACTTGGAGAGTGGCGATGAGATCGCCACCCATGCCCTTCACCTGGGCAAGGGCCGCACGCTGCGCAACGAGAACCACTACCGCGATCTCCGCCAGCAGGAGACCGATCTGGAGCAGGCTATCGCCCGCCACCTCGGCGCGTCGCTGGGCCGGCAACTCTGTGACAAGCTGCGCCATAGCGTGCCGCATCACTACAAGGACCAGCTGCGTGGCGCCAGGCAGGTGCTGGAGGCCGAGCCTCAGCTAGATCTGGCGCTAATCGCTGACTGGGTCACCCGGGAGCGCCTCACCGCCGGTGGCCTCAAGGAACGGCTGGCGGCGGCCCGACTCGCCACGGCGAGAGGCCGGGATCACGACGATGACGCCCCCGCCGGACCTCACACAACGCCGGCTGAGCTGGCTCAGTACGCCCGACTTGGCCACTCCAGCGGCCAGCAGGAGGTGACCCATGGGGCAGCTTGAGCTGACCGCCGGGCGCTACCGCAGCCTGCGGCTGGGCGCCATCGCCGGCGGCCTCACCGAGCTGCTGGCCCAGGCCGAGGCCAACGAGGTCTCCTACCTAGCCTTCGCCGACATGCTGGTCGAGCACGAGCGCCAGACCCGCGAGGCAAAGCGTATCGACCTCTACCGGCGCCAGGCCGGATTCCCCAGCGACAAGCGGTTGGAGGGGTTCGACTACCGGCACCAGACCACCATCACCAAGCGCCAGATCAACGCCCTGCTGGACTTCGCCTTCCTCGACAACCGCGAGAACCTGGTATTTATCGGCCCGCCGGGGGTGGGCAAGACCCATCTGAGCATCGGTATCGGGCAGAAGGCCATCGAGGCTGGCTACCGGGTGTTGTTCCGCAATGCCTTGGACCTGGTCGAGGAACTGGAGCTCGCCGAGATGAAGGGCGAGTTGAAGAAGACGCTGCACAAGCTGGCCAAGGTCGACGCCCTGGTGATCGATGAGCTGGGCTACCTGCCGATGAGCCGGCAGGCGCGCTACGCGCTGTTCCAGCTGATCAACCGGTTCTACGAGCACCGGTCACTGATCATCACCACCAACAAGGACTTCACCAGCTGGGGGGAGTTCTTCCACGACGACAACGTGGCGGTGCCGATTGTCGACCGGATCATCCACCACTCGCACCTCTACCTGCTCGGCGGGGAGAGCTACCGGCTGAAGCAGAAGACGCTCAGCTGACGATCACGGGTGGGTCAATTTTGTTGACCGCTGGGGGGTCAGTTCTGATGGCCATTGACAGGCAGTTTCATCGCAGTTCGCCGCATCCAGCGCCCGGCACAGCCGCGCCAATGCGCCGAGGCCGATGCCCGCCTCGAAGGCGGCCCGCACGAAGCACAGTCGCTGCAAGGCGGCGTCATCGAACAGGCCGTAGCCACCCGTGGTGCAGGCGACTGGCCGCAGCAATCCACGCAGCAGGTAATCGCGCACGATATGCACACTCACCCCGGCATCAAAGGCCAACCGGGACACCGTGTAGGCGTTCATCGAACACCTCCTTTTCCTCATCCGGCACAACACGAAAGCTGCTTCACGTCCTTGCTGAAGGTCTGCGCCGCGAGCTTCAACCCCTCGACCATCGTCAGGTAGGGGAACAACTGGTCGGCCAGTTCCTGCACCGTCATGCGGTTGCGAATGGCGAGAACAGCCGTCTGGATCAATTCGCCGGCTTCCGGGGCGACGACCTGCACGCCGATGAGCCGTCCGCTACCTTCCTCGATGACCAGCTTGATAAAGCCGCGTGTGTCGAAGTTGGCAAGCGCACGCGGCACGTTGTCGAGCGTGAGCGTGCGACTGTCGGTTTCGATCCCGTCGTGATGCGCTTCCGCTTCGCTGTAGCCCACGGTTGCTACTTGCGGATCGGTGAACACCACGGCCGGCATCGCGGTTAGATTGATGGCAGCATCCCCTCCGGTCATGTTGATCGCGGCACGGGTGCCGGCCGCTGCCGCCACATAGACGAATTGTGGCTGGTCCGTGCAGTCGCCGGCCGCGTAAATGTGTGGCGTGCTGGTGCGCATGCCCTTGTCGATGACGATGGCACCCTGCGCATTGACGGTGACTCCCGCCGCGTCGAGTGCCAGGCTGCGCGTGTTCGGTGTCCGTCCGGTAGCGACCAGCAGCTTGTCGGCACGTACTTCACCGTGTCCCGTGGTCAGCACGAATTCGCCGTTCACATGCGCGACCTGGCTGGCTTGCGTGTGTTCCAGTACCTTGATCCCTTCGGCACGGAAGGCCGCTGTGACGGCCTCGCCGATGGACGGGTCGTCGCGGAAGAACAGCGTGTTGCGAGCTAGGATCGTGACCTGGCTGCCCAGCCGGGCGAAGGCTTGCGCCAGTTCCAGCGCGACCACCGACGAGCCGATCACGGCTAGGCGTTCGGGAAGGGTGTCGCTGACCAGGGCCTCGGTCGAAGTCCAGTAGGGTGACTCTTTCAGGCCCGGAATCGGCGGCACGGCCGGGCTGGCACCCGTGGCGACTAAGCAGCGGTCGAAAGCTACCACGCGCTCGCCACCATCGTTTAAACGGACGACCAGGCTCTGCTCATCCTTGAAACGCGCCTCACCATGTACAACGGTGATGGCCGGGTTGCCGTCCAGAATGCCTTCGTACTTGGCATGGCGCAGTTCTTCGACGCGCGCCTGCTGCTGGGCCAGTAGTTTGCTGCGGTCAATCGCAGGCACAGTCGCCGCGATACCGCCGTCGAACGGACTTTCCCGACGTAAATGGGCGATGTGGGCGGCGCGAATCATGATCTTGGACGGCACGCAGCCGACGTTGACGCAGGTGCCGCCGATGGTGCCGCGCTCGATCAGCGAGACGTGCGCGCCTTGCTCGACGGCCTTCAGTGCTGCCGCCATTGCCGCGCCACCGCTACCAATGACGACGACCTGCAACGGGCGTTCGTTGCCACTGGGCTTATCAGCGGCCCCTATCCAGCCGCGCATCTTGTCGAGCAGGCCGGCGCGGTTGTCCGTCGGTGGCGCATCGGCAAGCGTTGCCTCGTAGCCCAGTCCGGCCACGGCGGTAGTCAGCGCATCCGATGACGTGCCCGCCTCAATGGCGAGTTGCGCTGTGCCCTTCGGATAGGACACCAGCGCCGATTGCACGCCGGGCACTTTCTCCAAGGCTTCCTTGACGTGAGCCGCGCACGAGTCGCAGGTCATCCCGGTGATTTTCAGGGTGGTCATGTATTTTTCCTTTTCTGTGGTGGCTACGGCTGTTGCCGTCAGCCACGTTGTTCTGGCAATTCACAGCTGTCCGGCCCGCAGCGGCGATGTGCTGGCGAGATGAAATCCCAGACCGACACCCCAACCATCAAGGCCAGGCCGACATAGAGCAGTCCACCGCTCTGCCAGCCGTAAGCCCGCATTAAAAACACCGCTGCCAGCACCAAGATCGGGCCTATCGTGCCGAGCGCCGTGCGTCGCCACTGTCGATGATTGAGCCAAGCGATAGCATTGGCGAGTAACGCGATGCCGGCGAACATCGGCAGCAGGATGCCAATGAATAGCCCCTCGTACTGGCTCAAGAAGCCCAGTCCGATGGCCGCGCCAAAGCTGGCGATGGCAGGAAAACAGGCGGCGCAGCCCATCGCGGAAACGACGCTGCCGAGCGCGCCGGTTTTGCCAGCGATGCGCGTGATGAGTCCCATGTGTCGCTCCCGAGTTCGGTTAACGGATCAGCGTTTGAGGCTGGACGGATAGCCCGCGTCCTCGGTCGCCTTGGTCAACTTCTGGACGTTGGTCTTGGCATCGTCGAAGGTGACGACGGCCTGGCGCTTGTCGAAACTTACGTCGGTCTTGCTCACGCCCTCAACCTTGGAAAGCGCGTGCTTGACAGTGATCGGGCAAGAGGCGCAGGTCATGCCAGGCACGGACAGCGTGACGGTCTGAGTGGCGGCGAACACGGGGGCAACGAAAGCGGCGAGAGCGAGGGAGGCAAACAGCTTTTTCATGATGAACTCCTGATTAGTAGAAAAATGGCATGACGTAGGGAAAACCAAGCGCGACCAAGACCAACACGGCGACGAACCAGAAAATGAGCTTGTAGGTGGTGCGCACTTGCGGAATCGCGCACACCTCGCCCGGCTTGCAGGCTGCGGTCGGTCGGACGATGCGCCGCCAGGCAAAGAACAGTGCAACCAGCGCCGCGCCGATGAAGATCGGCCGATACGGCTCCAATACCGTCAGGTTGCCGATCCAAGCGCCGCTGAACCCCAAGGTGACCAGAACCAGCGGCCCCAGGCAGCAGGCCGAGGCGAGGATGGCAGCCAGCCCGCCGGCGAAGAGCGCCCCGCGCCCGTTTTGTGGTTCAGACATGCGCGTGTCCTTTCGAATTTAAATTGGATAGCGTAACCTTACTTCCGTAGTCATGTACGGAGTCAAGCAATATGGAAAACAATTTGGAAAATCTGACCATCGGCGTTTTCGCCAAGGCGGCCGGGGTCAACGTAGAGACCATCCGGTTCTATCAGCGCAAGGGCTTGTTGCCGGAGCCGGACAAGCCTTACGGCAGCATCCGCCGCTATGGCGAGGCGGATGTAACGCGGGTGCGGTTCGTGAAATCAGCCCAGCGGCTGGGCTTCAGTCTGGATGAAATAGCCGAACTGCTGCGGCTGGAGGATGGCACCCATTGCGAGGAAGCCAGTAGTCTGGCCGAGCACAAGCTCAAGGACGTGCGCGAAAAAATGACTGACTTGGCGCGTATGGAGTCGGTGCTTTCCGAACTTGTGTGTGCCTGCCACCTGCGGCAGGGGAATGTTTCTTGCCCGCTGATTGCTTCACTGCAAGGGAAGAAAGAACCGCGCAGTACCGACGCGGTGTAGCCAAGGGAACTACGCCTAAGCGTGCTTTATTTTCCGTTTTCTGAGGTGACGTCAACCGTCAGAAAAAACCGTGCGGCCGACTTTTGATAATTCGTGCTATCGCCTTCTGAAAATGACACACGCAAACCTTCGCGTGTACAGAAAACGAGCGCCCACCCCCGCTGCTGCGAGGCTGTCCAGAAAACGATCGTTAGATGGCCAATCCGGACAATGTCCGAAAATACCCTTGTTTGATGGATTTTCGGACAATAAGATAAGCGGACGGATTAACGGACAAAAAGGCGGACCATGGCACTGATCGGCTATGCGCGGGTCTCGACAGCGGAGCAGGACACCAGCTTGCAGACCGATGCGCTTCTCAAGGAAGGATGCGAGCGGATCTTCGATGACACTGTCTCCGGGGCTAAGGCGGAACGCCCCGGCCTGACGGCCGCCCTGGAGTTCCTACGCGACGGGGATGTGCTGGTCGTGTGGCGACTGGATCGACTGGGACGCTCACTACCGCATCTGATTGAGGTGGTCAGCACCCTGGAGGCACGTGGGGTCGGCTTCCGGTCGCTGACCGAAGCCATCGACACCACCACGCCGGGGGGAAGGCTGATCTTCCACGTGTTCGGTGCCCTGGGGCAGTTCGAGCGCGACCTGATCCGTGATCGCACCAAGGCGGGGCTGGCCGCTGCCGCCGCACGTGGGCGCAAGGGAGGACGCAAGCCCGTCGTCACCGACGACAAGCTGAAGCGGGCCAGGGAGCACCTGGCCAATGGGTTGAATGTCCGCGAGGCCGCCGCACGAATCAAGGTCAGCAAGACGGCTCTCTATGTCGCCCTGAAGGCTAGCCAGTCAGATCCCCTGGACCACAGTACAACGAGCTCCTGATACTTCGTATGGCCGAATTATTAAAATAAACCCTTTTATTATAATTTCCTGTAGATTAATTTCAAACATTAAAACTTACAGAGTGTGTAACTAACAGGAAAAGAAACTCTCTTACAGAGCACGGTCCGTTCGCGGATTAACGGCATGGTGTTATAGTTCACCCCCCTCAGCCCTTTATCCCTTGATGGAGGCACACCATGTCCTCAATAGATTTTATCATGAATATTGTTTTTTCCTACCCAATTTTCATGACATTTTTAATATTTAGAGAAAGGTGACAACATGTCAACTGCTTTCTCAAAACTCGTACCCCTAGAAGATAGGTATCTTGCTTCTTCTGGGTCATGTCCAGACTTAACTAAATCTATCTCTTTTTTCAAAACATTGATGTGCTCTAAAATTGATTCTTCACCACCTTCTCCGTAATTAAGGTCTTTCCTGTTCGCGCTCATCTTGCTTTGCTCAATTTGAAGCTCTCTAAGCTCTATATACTTTTTATGATATTTATTCTTTAGTTCCTCGCTCTTAGCTCCTTCAGGTTTTTTGTGGTACCAATCTAACCACCCTTCTATTTTTGCTTTCTTTGATTCTAATTCGTGGTCGCTATACTTAGGTGCTTCTAGCCCCTTTGCCTTGCCATAAAAAAGGAATGCTGCTATCAATAAGAAAAATGCTATAACGACAATGGAGAAATATTCCATATTTATTACCATCATAATGTTTTTAGGGTGTGGTGCTTATGATGCTCCACAGGTAAGTATAAGTCAGAAAATTTATCTTGCCATGATCGCTCTTCCAGCATGAAAATGTAAAGAAAACCAAGGTTTCCTTTCGGCGCGGTGGAGCTGGTCGACAAGCCGCTGCCTCGCAACGGCCAGTATCAGGTGTCCTTGGCCCGGCTCTCGAAGCTGATGGGGAGCGTGGCGCCTGACACACGGCTTCCGATGGTCGTGCCAACTGATTGAATAGTCTGCATACGCGCGGGTGATGGGCTCGCTTGACTCTCCATGCTCGTGTCGTAAGCTCATTGGTGCAAGCGCCGCCCATGGCGGCCCGGTGGTCTCGACCGGCACCAACCGAGGCACCCCGGCACCCAGGCGTTTTGAGGGTGCGCCGCTTGGCGGTACGCCATCTCCCAAGGCCTCGCGCATCCCGAGACGAGGCCGCCCGTCAGGGCTGGATGCAGCATTTCTTCCTCGGCACCCATGTGCCATCACCCACCAGGGGATCCACATTCCCCGGTGGGGAAGGTGTTTCCCCTGTGTGCACTACCGCAGGAGATCCACCATGAAATCCTACGATATGTCGTTCCTGGCCTGCGACCACGGCTTTGCGGGCAAGGTCCGCATCAGCGAGCGGGTCATGGACGACTGCATGTACG
>WPCG01059864.1_pt1 | contig 28093 bp, 25 predicted proteins | sample 5403311 | NCBI WGS metagenome assembly WPCG01 (sample SAMN12869467, study PRJNA574797) | sludge metagenome | isolation source: wastewater treatment of Control | place: China:Beijing | collected 2019-05-17 | reverse complement strand
CCTGAGCCGCCGCCCCCGGCGGCGCCGGTTTCCCCTGCCGCTGCCGAGGCGCCGCCGCTGCCCCAGGAGCCGCCGCCACCCTGGGAGGAGGCCGCCCCGGCGCCCTCTGTCCATGCCCCCAAGGGCGCACCTGCGCCCGAGCCGTTTCAAGAAGCAGGGCCGGCAGCGGAGTCTTCGGCGGAGCCGCCGCCTGAGCCTGCCCAGGCCGAGCCGTCGCCTGAAACGCCTTCCGAGCCCGGCATGGCCGGCCTCTTCGGCCACGCCGACTGGCTCGCCTGCTTCGAGTCCCTGGGGCTCGGCGGCCTGACCCGCAACCTGGCGGCCAACTGCGTGGTGGAGCACGATGATGGTCAGGTGCTCCGGCTGCGCCTGGACCCGGCGCTCTCCGCCATGCGGGCCGAGATCCATATCGAACGCACTCGGCAGGCCCTGGCCGAGCACGGCGTGGTGCGGCGCCTGGTGGTCGAGGAGGGGCCGCTGCCCGAGCGGGTCGAGACGCCCCGCCAGCAGGCCGAACGCCTGGCCGCCGAGCGCCACGCCGAGGCGGTGGCGGCGCTCAGGCGCGACCCCAACGTGCAGAAGCTCGAGCAGGCCTTCGGGGCACGGCTGATCGAATCCACGGTGAAGCCCGCCGAGACCGGGGCCGGCTCCTGACCGGCCCTGCGTTCGGTCTACCGAACCGGGAGCTCACCGCGACGTCATACTCAGGACTTATCACATCACCATAGAGAGGACTCACCATGTTCAAGGGTGGAATGGGCAACATCATGAAGCAGGCCCAGGAGATGCAGGAGAAGATGCAGCGCGTCCAGGAGGAGATCGCCCGCGCCGAGGTGCAGGGCGAGGCGGGCGCGGGCATGGTCAAGGTGACCATGAACGGCCGTCATGACGTCAGCAAGGTCGATATCGACCCGAGCGTCATGGAGGAGGACAAGGAGCTGCTCGAGGATCTGCTGGCCGCGGCGGTCAATGACGCCGTGCGCAAGGTGGAGGCCAACTCCAAGGCGAGGATGGAAGAGGTGACCTCGGGCATGAATCTGCCGCCGGGCTTCAAGATGCCGTTCTGACGATGAGTTTTTCCCCCCTCGTCGAGAAGTTGATAACGTCGCTGCGGGTGCTGCCCGGCGTCGGGCCCAAGACCGCCCAGCGCATGGCCATGCACCTGCTCGAGCGCGACCGCGACGGCGGCCGGCGCCTGGCCGCGGTGCTCGATGAGGCGCTGGAGCGGGTCGGCTACTGCCGGCGCTGCCGCACCCTCACCGAGGAGGAGGTCTGTGCGCTGTGCGAGAGCGCGCGGCGCGACGACACCCTGCTCTGCGTGGTGGAGTCCCCCGCCGATCAGCTCGCCATCGAGGAGGCCGGCGGCTACCGCGGGCGCTACTTCGTGCTCCACGGCCACCTCTCGCCGCTGGATGGTATCGGCCCGGAGGACATCGGCCTCGACCAGCTGGAGGCGCGAGTGGCCGAGGGAGGCATCGAGGAGGTGATCCTCGCCACCAATCCCACGGTGGAGGGGGAGGCCACCGCCCACTATATCGCCGCCCAGCTCTCGCCCCACGGCGTGGGGCTGTCCCGGCTCGCCTACGGCGTGCCCATGGGCGGCGAACTCGAATACGTGGGCGGCGGCACCCTGAGCCGCGCCTTCAACGGCCGCCTGCCCTTCCGGGGCGACTGAGCCTCGGCCACTTCCCCTTTCCCGACGACCCTTCATTTGCCGGAACCCCAATGCCCCTGAATCCTGAGATACGCTGGATCGATACCCCCGAGGCCCTGGATGCCGCCTGCGCCGAGGTGGCCCAGGCGGAGGTCATTGCGCTGGACACCGAGTTCTTCCGTGAGAACACCTTCCTTCCGGTCCCGGCCCTGATCCAGTTCTCCGCCGGTGGCCCGGCCTGGCTGGTCGACCCCCAGGCGGTGGCCTGCACCGACGCCTTCCGGCGGCTGCTCGCCGAGGGGCCGCTGAAGCTTTTGCACGCCGCCAGTGAGGACCTGGAGGTGTTTGCCGCCTGGGCCGGCGTGGTGCCCAGCCCCCTGGTCGATACCCAGCTGGCCCAGGGCCTGCTCGGCGAGACCCCCTCCATGGGCTACCAGAAGCTCGTCGAGCACTGGACCGGCCACACCCTGCCCAAGGACGAGACCCGCTCCGACTGGCTGGTGCGCCCGCTCAGCGAGGCCCAGCAGACCTATGCGGCCCTGGACGTCATCTACCTGGTGGAGGTGTGGCAGCAGCAGCGTGAGGCCCTGACGCGCCTGGATCGCCTGGCCTGGCTCCAGGCGGACTGTGCCGAGGTGGTGGCCCAGGCCGGCCGCAACGGCGAGGACGACGCCCAGTGGTACCTGCGTCAGCGCCAGCTGTGGCGGCTTACCCCGCGGCAGATCGAGGCCTACCGCCGTCTTACCACCTGGCGGGAGGGCGAGACCCGGGCGCGCAACCTGCCCCGGGGCTGGCTGGTCCACGACCGGGTGCTCTACGCCATCGCCGAAGCGATGCCGGAGAACCGCTTCGAGCTCTCCCGGGTGGAGGAGGTCAAGCCGAGCCTGATCAAGCGCGACGGCGACACCCTGCTGGCCCTGGTGGCCGAGGCGCGCCACCTGGACGAGGATGCGCTGCCCCCGGCGCTGCCGTCTCCCATGGCGCCGGAGTTCAAGCGCGTGCTCAAGGCTCTCAAGAAGGTGGTCAACGCCGAGGCCGAGACCCTGGGGCTGGCCCCGGAGGTGCTGCTGCGCCGCCGCGACCTGGAGGCGCTGGTGACCGCCCACCTGGATGATGAACCGCTGCCCCTGCCCACCGGCTGGCGCGGCGAGCGACTGAATGCGGGCCTGGTCAAGGCCCTGGAGGAGTGCCCCCGATGAGCGATGACCGGATGCGCGGTAACAAGCTGCTGTGCGAAGTGTTCAAGAGCCCCCGCAAGGAGGAGATGTACCTCTACGTGGACAAGCGCGAGGGACTCGCCCGGGTGCCGGAGGCGCTGCTCGAGCGCTTCGGCAAGCCGGTCTCGACCATGACCCTGATCCTCTCCGCCGAGAAGCGCCTGGGCCGCGCCGAGGCCGGCGACGTCATGGCCGCGATCCGCGAGAAGGGGTTCTACCTGCAGATGCCCCCGGCCAAGGAGGAGTATCTCCTCGACCTCTACCGCACCCCCACCGAGGCGCGCTATTGATGCGTGAACGCTTCTGGGAGCAGTACCCCCTGGAGGAGCTGACCGCCGAGGAGTGGGAGGCGCTCTGCGACGGCTGCGGCCAGTGCTGCCTGCTCAAGTTCCAGGACGAGGAGAGTGGCGAGCTGGCGGTGCTCAACCTGGCCTGCGAGCTGCTCGACGTTCACAGCTGCCAGTGCAGCGACTACGAGCACCGCCTCGAGCGGGTGCCGGAGTGCACCCGGCTCACACCGGCGCTGATCGACCAGTTCCGCTGGCTGCCTCACTCCTGCGCCTACCGCCGGGTGGCCGAAGGGCGCAAGCTGGCCCGCTGGCACCCGCTGCTCTCCGGGGACCCGGAGAGGGTCCACCGCAAGGGGATCAGCGTGCGCAGCTTTGCGGTCACCAGCCGCGGGGTCCCCGAGGAGCAGTACGAGGACCATATCATCGCGGTGATTCCCATCGATTGACGGCCCTTGCGGGTGGTAAGGCCTACGCCTCGCGGTTTTCCACCCCCAGCGCCCAGAGGATAAAGGCGTCCTGGCGGGCGCCGTCGTGCCAGGCCTTGAAGCGTCCCGAGGCGCCGCCGTGGCCGGCGGCCATGTCGGTGCGCAGCAGCAGCGGCCCCCGGGCCGTGCCGAGCTCGGTCAGCCGGGCATAGAGCTTGGCCGGCTCCCAGTAGGGCACTCGGGTGTCGTGCCAGCTGCCCTGCAGGAAGAGGGTCGGGTAGGGGGCCTTCGCCAGGTTGTCCAGCGGCGAGTAGGCGCGGATGCGCTTGCGGGCGTCGGGCTCGTCGGGATTGCCCCACTCGGTGTATTCGGCGGTGGTCAGCGGCAGGTCGGGGTTCTCCATGGTGCGCAGCACGTCCACGAAGGGCACGTCGAGCACCGCGGCGCAGAAGGCCTCCGGGTCCAGGTTGAGGCTGGCGCCCACCAGCAGCCCGCCGGCGCTGGCGCCGTAGGCGGCGATGCGCTCGCCGTCGCTGATGCCGTGCTCCACCAGACACTCCCGGGCGGCCAGGAAGTCGCGGAAGCTGTTGGCCTTGTGCTCCAGCTTGCCGGCCAGGTACCAGGGCTCGCCGCGGTCGCCGCCGCCGCGCACGTGGGCCACGGCGAAGGCCGCGCCCCGGGCCAGCAGCTCCAGGCGCGCCACCGAGAACCAGGGGTCGAGCACCTCGCCATAGGCCCCATAGCCGTAGAGCAGGGTGGGCAGGGGATGGCCGACGAGATCGGCTCGCATCACGACCGAGACCGGGATGCGCTCGCCGTCGTGGGCGGTGGCCCAGAGCCGCTCGCAGGCGAGCTGTTCGGGCCTGAGGTCGCCATGGATCGGCTGCTGCTTGATCAGGGTGCGCTCGCCGCTGTCAAGGTCGTGTTCGATCCAGCTCACCGGCAGCACGAAGGACTCCTCCCGCAGCCGCAGGCACCGGGCATCGAAGTGGGGAGCGTCGCCCAGGGCCAGGCTGCAGGGGGTCTCCGGCAGCGGCAGGCGCTCGTCCCGGGTGACGCTATGCTCGGCATCGAACTCCAGCACCCGCAGCCGCACCTGGGCCTCGTCATGATCGCGCTCGGTGAGCACCAGCCCCCAGGCGAAGGCGTCGACCCCCTCCAGGGTATCGTTGTCCCGGTGGGGCACCAGCGGTTGCCAGGCGTCGGCGTCCGCGGCCCGATCAAGCCGTGCCTCCTCGATCACGTCGAGGCAAAAGTGAGTCGCGCCGCGGTTGTGGAGCAGGTAGAAGTGGCCGGGGCGATGGTCCAGGGAGAGCTCCACGCCGCTCTCCCGGGGACGGAAGCAGCGGGGCGGCGTGGCCGGTGCCCGAGCCGGGATCAGGTGGCACTCGCTGGTGTCCTTGGAGGCGCTCTCCAGCACCAGCCACTCCCGGGAGCGGGTCTTGCCCAGCCCCAGCCAGAACTCCGGGTCCTCCTCCCGCAGCACCAGGTCGGGCTCCCCGGCCACGCCCTCGGCCAGGGGCAGGCGCCAGACGCTCTCGGGGCGCTGGGTGGCGTCGTAGCGGGTGAAGAGCAGGGTGGCGTTGTCCTCGGCCCAGGTCAGCTCCGGGCCGATGCCCTCGAGCAGCCGCACCGCCTTGCCGTCGGGCAGCGCCTTGAGGAAGAGGTCGAACTGCTCGTCGCCGCTGGTGTCCTCGGTCCAGGCCAGCCAGCGCTCGTCAGGCGAGAGCGCCATGTCGCCGAGCTCCAGGAAGTCGTGGTCGGCGGCGCGGGCCTCCAGGTCGAGGAAGGGAGCGGCACGGTCCGGCTTGCCGTTGGGGTGGCGCCACCAGACCGGATAGTCCGCCTCGGCGGCGGTCTCGCTCCAGTAGGTGTAGTGGTCCAGGGGCGTGCGCAGGCCGTGCACGGCCAGCTCGCGGCGTGCCAGGTGGCCGTGGTAGAGCCGCTCGACCAGCCCCTCCAGGGGGGTGAACCACTGGTCGAACTCGGCGTTGGCGGCCTCCAGAAAGGCGGTGACTTCGGGGTCGTCGCGGTTCTCGAGCCAGTGCCACTCGGGATCATCGGCGCGGCGGAAGCGGTTGACCGGTGGGGCGTCGGGCTGCTCGGGAGTGCGGGGCGGCTGTGCTTTCATGGCGCGGGATGTACCATACTCCAGATTGTGAAATGAGAGGTGGCAATGCCAATTACCGAATCGATGACCCTACTATGGCTGGTCTACGGCTTCCTGTCGCTGGTGGTGCTGCTGGCCGGCTACCTGGGGCTGGCCTTCCTGCCGCGACTGCTGCGGCTCACCCTGACCTGGCTGGTGGCCGGCGTGATGTGGACGCCGACCCGCTTCCAGATGCCGCTGCTGGAGGAGGGGGAATTCTACACCGGCCTGGCGCCGGCGGTGGTGGTGGCGCTGGTGGGCTTTCTCGAGCGCAGCAGCGAGGTGATGATGCCGGCCCTGCTGCTGACCCTGGTCGGGGCCGTGGCGGGGGTGGCCTTCGGGCTGCTGCTCTGGTGGCGCGGCCGCCACGATGACGACTACGTCGACCTGGATGACCCTGAGGATGACGTGGCGCCGCGGCGTGGCGCCGAGCGTCGGGAGCCGGTAATCGGCTGATTCAGAAGCCGGCAATCGGCTAAGGAGCCGCAATGGTCTGGTGGCGAAGCAAGGGGCAGGAAGGCGGCCCGCCGGGCCGTCCTGGAGCGTGGCTGGGACTGCTGCTGCCGGCCCTCGCCCTGGCCCAGCCCCACCCCCCTGCGGCCTCGCCCGAGGTGCGGGTGATCGTCGATGTCTCCGGCAGCATGCGCAGCAACGACCCGGAGCAGCTCGCCGCCAGCGCCGTGGAGCTGCTTGCCGCGCTGCTGCCCGTCGGGGTGACGGCGGGGGTGTGGACCTTCGGTGAAACGGTGGCGGCGCCCCTGTCCCTGGCCGAGGTCGACGACGCCTGGCGCGAACAGGCCATGGCGCTGCGCCCGGCCCTGGTGGAGTACCAGCCCTTCACCGACATCGAGGCGGCGGTGGCCGCCGCCGCCGAGCCGTCGGCCGTCGGCGAGCCTCACCTGCTGCTGCTCACCGACGGCGTCGTCGACCTCCCTCCCGCCCGAGGCCCCAAGCCTGCCATCGATGACGCCTCCCGCCGCCGCCTGCTTGAGGCGCTGGCCCCCGACCTCGCCCGCCAGGGGGTGGTGGCCCACGCCATCGCCTTCTCCGAGGAGGCTGACCTGGCGCTGGTGGCCCAGCTTTCCCGGCTGACCGGTGGCCTGCCGCTCCAGGTGGCATCGCCGGAGCAACTGCCGGGCGCCTTTCTGGATATCGTCGAACGGATCTTTCCCACCGACCAGATCCCGCTGGTCGACGGCCGCTTCCTGATCGAGGCCGGCGTCGAGTCCTTCTCGGCCCTGCTGTTTCCGGGGGAGGGCGGCGAGCCGCTGGCCCTGGTGGCCCCTGATGGCACCCGCTACGCGCCGGACAGTCCGCCTGCCGGCGCTCGCTGGCAGGTGGAGTCCCTGTTCAGCCTGCTGCGGGTGGCCGAACCCGCCCGGGGCGAATGGCGCCTGGAGGGAGCGCTGGGGGCGCAGAGCCGTATCGGCGTGCAGGGCGCCGTCGGCCTGCATGTTGGCCCCCTGCCCGCGACCCTCTACCCCGAGGTGGGGGTGCCCCTGGAGGCCTGGCTGGTGCGGGGCGGGGAGCCCTGGGAGGGGGCGCCGGAGGATCTTGCCATCGATGCGACCCTGCTGGACGACGCGGGGCATGTGCTGGCCGAAGCTCCCCTGCAGAGGGACGGCGAGCGCTTTGTCGGGGAGCTGGTGCCTCCGGCATGGCTCGGGCCGGCCCGCCTGCGCCTGCGCGCCGAGGGTGAGGGCATCCTTCGCCAGCGGCTCCAGGCCGTCAGCGTACAGCCGCTGCTGGGGCTGCTGCCGGAGGCCGAGGAGGGCGCCGGGGCGATGGCGCCCGGTCGGCCGGAGGGGGAGCGCTTTCACGAAGACCTGGCCACCGGCCGCGACGGCGGGGAGCTTGTCGACAGTCCCGCCGACCGCTTTATCGATTTCATTCACGACCTGCCGTCCCGCGCCGCGGCCCTGGGGCGGGAGGCGCTGCCCTGGCTGGAGCAGCGCCGCCGGGCGCTGGTCGCCTCGCCCGGCCAGCAGGCGGTGGCCGGCGGGCTGGCCATACTGCTGCTGGTAGCGCTGATGCTGCTGCGCCGGACGCGACGACGGCAGCGGCGGCGGGTCGTTCACCGGGAGGATCCCCATGTGTGAACTGCTGGGCATGAGCGCCAACGTGCCGACGGATATCTGCTTCAGCTTTACCGGCTTTCTCCACCGCGGCGGTGGCACCGGCCCCCACCGCGACGGCTGGGGCATCGCCTTCTACGAGGAGGGGGGCTATCGCGACTTCCGTGACCCCCACCCCTCGGTGCACTCGCCCATCGCCCGGCTGATCACCGACTACCCCATCAAGTCGAATATCGTCATCAGCCATATTCGCCAGGCCAACGTGGGCCAGGTGCGCCTGGCCAACACCCACCCCTTCGTGCGCGAGATGTGGGGGCGGCCATGGTGCTATGCCCACAACGGCCAGCTCGCGGGGTGGCAGACGCTGCCGCTAAGCTTCTATCGCCCGGTGGGGGATACCGACAGCGAGCACGCCTTCTGCTGGCTGCTTGGCGAGCTGCGCGGCCGCTTTCCCGAGCGCCCGGCCAGCGACGCCGAGCGCCAGGGGATGTGGCGGCTGCTGCACCAGCTCTGCGAGCGGCTGCGCGGCCTCGGGGTCTTCAACCTGCTGCTGGCCGACGGCGACTACCTCTACACCTTCTGCTCCACCAAGCTGGCCCATATCACGCGCCGGGCCCCCTTCGGCCGGGCGAGCCTGTCGGACGCCGAGCTCACGGTGAACTTTGCCGAGCACACTACCCCCGACGATATCGTCTCGGTCATCGCCACCGAGCCCCTCACCGACAACGAGGCCTGGGAGCGCATGGCACCCGGGGAGCTGCTGGTGTGGCGCGACGGCAGGATCCTGGCGCGCTACGGCCGCTGCCCTGCGTGAAAGGAGCCGGCTCGCAGGGGGAGGCCGAATAGGGCAGGCTGGCGAGCAGAGGCTGGGGTGCGTTCAGGCGCAAACGATAGTTTCAATCGATCGTTTTACAGCCTGGGCCGGTCGGTTTAAGGTAGGACCCCGGGAAAACAACAAGCGCCGATGGCAGATCGGCAACGTCGTGGAGATACGTCATGAGTGAGCACGCCAACGCCCCGGTTCTTTCAGGTCCCGAGCTCACGGGGCTGGACGAGTACCAGTCGGTTACCGATGTCTTTCACAAGGCGGTCAAGCGCTACGCCGACCGGCCGGCCTTCAGCTGCATGGGGCAGACGCTGAGCTTTGCCGACCTGGACCGCCTCTCCGGTGATTTCGCGGCCTGGCTGCAGCACGAGACCACCCTGCAGCCGGGCGACCGCATCGCCATCCAGCTGCCCAACGTGCTGCAGTTCCCGGTGGCGGTGTTCGGCGCCATGCGCGCCGGCCTGGTGGTGGTCAACACCAACCCGCTCTACACCGAGCGGGAGATGGCCCACCAGTTCAAGGACTCCGGCGCCAAGGCGATCGTGATCCTGGCCAACATGGCGGACAAGCTCGAGAAGATCCTCGACCGCACCGATATCCAGCACCTGGTGGTGACCGAGCTTGCCGACCTGCACGGCTTCCCCAAGCGCCAGCTGATCAACCTGGTGGTCAAGCACGTCAAGAAGATGGTGCCCGCCTTCCGGCTACCCGGCCATACGCCGTTCCGCCAGGCGCTGAAGGAGGGGGCCGCCCGTCAGCACCGCGATGTCGATCGCGAGCTCGATGATATCGCCGCGCTGCAGTACACCGGCGGCACCACGGGCCTGGCCAAGGGCACCATGCTCACCCACCGCAACCTGGTCGCCAACATGCTCCAGGCCGGCGAGGCCATCGGCAAGGGGCTCAACAACGGCGAGGAGGTGGTGATCGCGCCGCTGCCGGTCTACCACATCTACACCTTCACGGTGAACTGCCTGTTCCTGATGGAAACCGGCAACCACTCGGTGCTGATCACCAACCCCCGGGACCTGCCCAACTTCGTCAAGGAGCTCAAGGGGCTCAGGTTCACCGCCTTTATCGGCCTCAATACCCTGTTCAATGCCCTATGCAACCGCGAGGACTTCCGCGCCCTGGACTTCTCGAAGCTGCACCTGACCATCTCCGGCGGCATGGCGCTGACCAAGGCGGCGGCGGAGCGTTGGAAGGAGGTCACCGGCTGCGAGATCGCCGAGGGCTACGGCCTCACCGAGACCTCGCCGGTGGTCAGCTTCAACCCGGTGGACGCCATCCAGCTCGGCACCATCGGCAAGCCGGTGGCCGGTACCCGGGTCAAGGCGGTGGATGGCGACGGCAACGACCTGCCCTTCGGGGAGCCGGGCGAGCTCTGCGTCCAGGGCCCCCAGGTGATGAAGGGCTACTGGAACCGCGACGACGAGACCATCAAGGTGATCGACGACGACGGCTGGTTCCATACCGGCGATATCGCCGTGCTCCAGGAGGACGGCTATATCCGCATCGTGGATCGCAAGAAGGACATGATCCTGGTCTCCGGCTTCAACGTGTACGCCAACGAGGTGGAGGATGTGGTGGCGCTCCATCCGGGCGTGCTGGAGTCCGCCGCCGTGGGGGTGGAGGACGAGAACAGCGGCGAGGCGATCAAGCTCTTCGTGGTGCCCCGCGGCGACGACCTGGACCCCGACGAGCTGCGCGCCTGGTGCAAGAAGGAGCTGACCGGCTACAAGGTGCCCAAGTACGTGGAGCTGCGCGACGAGCTCCCGAAAACCAACGTGGGCAAGGTGCTGCGTCGCCAGCTGCGCGACGAGGAGCGCGAGAAGGCCAAGGCCGACGCCTGACCCGGCGATAGCCGCACTCTCTTCGGGTCATAGCCAGCCTCAATGGCCCGGATTAGGCGCCGCACCCGGGGCGGCGGTACAATGAGCTGCCCGCACCGATGCCGGTGCGGGCAGTTTTCCGTCTCTTGCCCCTTCCCTCTCTACCGGAGCCGCCGTGTCCCACGCGATCCCCGACGCTGTCCCCGCCCATGCTCGAACCGACTCCCAGCGCCTGAGCGCCCTGCGCCAGGGGCTGGGCGGCGTGCTGCTGCGCGACCGGCCGGCCCTGGAGAAGCGCCTCGTGGGCCTCGCCCGGCGGCTGAAGGAGGGCAAGCCGGTGGATCGCGGCCTGGGTGAGGTGGAGCAGGCCGTCGCGCGCTCCCGGGAGGCGGTGGCGCGCCGCGCGGCCCGCCCGGTGACCCTCAACTATCCCCCCGAGCTGCCCGTGGTGGAGCGCCGGGAGGATATCCTCGCGGCCCTGCGCGACCACCAGGTGGTGGTGGTGGCCGGCGAGACCGGCTCCGGCAAGACTACCCAGCTGCCCAAGCTCTGCCTGGAGCTGGGGCTGGGGCGCCGCGGGCTGATCGGCCATACCCAGCCGCGGCGGCTGGCGGCGCGCTCCGTGGCCGCGCGGCTGGCCGAGGAGCTCCAGACGCCGCTTGGGGAGCAGGTGGGCTATCAGGTGCGCTTTACTGACCAGAGCAGCGACGAGACCCTGGTCAAGCTGATGACCGACGGCATCCTGCTGGCCGAGACCCGGCACGACCCCGAGCTGCGGCGCTACGAGGCGATCATCATCGACGAGGCCCACGAGCGCAGCCTCAACATCGACTTCCTGCTCGGCTACCTGAAGCGGCTGCTGCCGCGGCGCCCCGACCTCAAGGTGATCATCACCTCGGCCACCATCGATGTGGAGCGCTTCGCCGCCCACTTCGCCCGGCCCGCCGCCGGCGGCGACGAGGCCAGGCCGGCCCCGGTGGTGGAGGTCTCTGGGCGCACCTATCCGGTGGAGGTGCACTACCGCCCCCTGGTGCGCGACGCCGAGGACGAGGAGGATCGCACCCTTCAGGAGGGGATTCTCCACGCCGTGGAGGAGATCGAGCAGATCGAGCGCGCCAAGGGCTGGCGCCACGGCCCCCGGGATATCCTGGTCTTCCTGCCCGGGGAGCGGGAGATTCGCGAGACCGCCGACACCCTGCGTCGGGCCGACCTGCGCGGCACCGAGATCCTGCCCCTCTACGCCCGGCTCTCCAACGCCGAGCAGAACCGGGTCTTCGCCCCCCACCGGGGGCGGCGCATCGTGCTGGCCACCAACGTGGCCGAGACCTCGCTCACCGTGCCCGGCATCCGCTACGTGATCGACCCGGGCCTGGTGCGCATCAGCCGCTACAGCTACCGGACCAAGATCCAGCGCCTGCCGGTGGAGGCGGTGAGCCAGGCCAGCGCCAACCAGCGCATGGGGCGCTGCGGCCGGGTGGCCGAGGGGGTCTGCATCCGTCTCTACGACGAGGAGGACTTCCTCGCCCGGCCGGCCTTCACCGACCCCGAGATCCGCCGCACCAACCTCGCCTCGGTGATCCTCTCCATGCTGTCGCTCAGGCTCGGCGACATCGAGGCCTTCCCCTTCGTGGATCCGCCGGACTCGCGCTTTATCACCGACGGCTTCAAGCTGCTCTTCGAGCTGGGGGCGGTGGACGAGGCCCAGCGGCTCACTCCCGTGGGACGCAAGCTGGCCCGGCTGCCCATCGACCCGCGCCTGGCGCGCATGGTGCTGGCCGGCGCCGAGCAGGGCGGGCTTCGCGAGGTGCTGATCGTGGTGGCGGGCCTCGCCGTCCAGGACCCCCGGGAGCGCCCGGCGGAGAAGCGCCAGGCCGCCGACCAGGCCCACCGCCGCTGGCAGGACCCCGACTCCGATTTCCTGGCGCTGCTCAACCTCTGGGACGGTGTCGAGGCGGCCCGGGAGGCGCTCTCCGGCAACCAGCTTCGCCGCTGGTGCAAGGAGCACTACATCAACTACCTGCGCATGCGGGAGTGGCACGATACCTTCCGCCAGCTGCGCCAGCTGCTGCGCGACATGCAGATCGAGGTGCCGCCGCCGGCGCCCTGGCCGTCTCCCGAGGCGGGTAGCGCCGAGGAGGGCGATGCCGAGACGGCGCGCAAGGAGGCCCGTCGCCGCCAGGCGGCCACCCTGCACCGGGCGCTCTTGCCCGGGCTGCTCTCCCACCTGGGGCTTCTCACCGAGAATCGCGAGTACCTGGGGGCGCGCAACCGCAAGTTCGTGATCCACCCGGGTTCGGGACTCGCCAAGAAGTCGCCCAAGTGGCTGATGGCCTTCGAGCTGGTGGAGACGACGAAGCTCTTCGCCCGCACCGTGGCGAAGATCGATCCCCAGTGGATCGAGCCCATGGCGGAACACCTGGTCAAGCGCAGCTATGCCGAGCCCCACTGGGAGATGAAGCGCGCCCAGGTGGTCGCCAAGGAGCAGGTGACCCTCTTCGGCCTGCCCATCGTGACGGGGCGGCGAGTGCACTATGGCCCCATCGCGCCCGCCGAGGCCCGCGAGCTCTTTATCCGCCGCGCCCTGGTGGAGGGGGAGTTCCGTACCCGGGGCGACTTCTTCGCCCATAACCGGGCGCTGGTCGAGGAGGTCGAGGACCTGGAGGACCGCGCCCGGCGCCGGGATATCCTGGTGGACGAGGAGACCCTCTTCGCCTTCTACGACGAGCGCCTCCCCGAGGGCATCCACAACGGCAAGGGGTTCGAGGCGTGGCGCAAGAGCGCCGAGGCCGAGAATCCCGCTATTCTCAAGTTCGACCGCGCCGCCCTGCTGGCCCGGGAGGCCAGTGAGGTCACCGAGGCGGACTACCCGGACGAGCTGGTGCTCGGCGGCGTGCGCTATCCGCTCGCCTACCACTTCGAGCCCGGCGCCGAGGATGACGGGGTCACCCTCACCGTGCCCGCCGCCATGCTGCCCCAGCTGCCGGCGGCGCGCCTGGAGTGGCTGGTGCCGGGGCTCCTGCGCGAGAAGTGCATCGCCCTGATGAAGTCGCTGCCCAAGGCGATCCGTCGTCAAGTCGTGCCGATCCCCGACTGGGTGGATGCGGCCCTGGAGACGATCGTCCCCGACGATATCCCCCTCACCGAGGCCCTGGGCGAGTTCCTGCGCCGCCGCACCGGGGTGCGCGTGCACCCCGACGACTGGCAGCGGGACCAGCTCGAGCCCCACCTGGTGATGAACCTCAGGGTGGTGGACCACGAGGGGAGGATGATCGGCCAGGGGCGTGATGTCCGCGAACTGGAGCGGCGCTTCGAGAAGGCGGCGGGGCAGGGGGCCCGAGCCCTGGCCGCCGAGGCGCGGCTGGAGGCGCCGGTGGCGGGGCTACCCGAGGAGGGGCTGCCCGAGTCCCGGGTGACCAGCCAGGCGGGCATCCGCGTCGAGGCCTTCCCGGCCCTGGTGCCCGAGGGCGATGCCTTCCGGGTGGAGCTCTTCGACCATCCGGACAAGGCCCGGGAGGCCCACCGGGATGGCGTGGTCAGCCTGGCCATGCGCCGGTTGCCGGACCAGGTGCGCGCCATCGAGCGCCTGGCCGGGCTCAACACCTGCGCGCTGCTCTTCGCCAAGGTGGGCAGCAAGCGCCAGCTGATCGACGACGTGGTGCGGGCGGTCTTCCTCCAGGTGGTGGCGGTGGACCCGCTGCCTCGCTCCGCTGCCGAGCTGGAGGCGCGCCTGGCCGAGACCGGCGCCGAGCTCCTGCCCCGGGCCGAGGGCCTGGTGGTGACCCTGGAGGCCGCCCTCAAGGGCCACCTGGCGATCACCAAGGCGTTGAAGGGTAACCTGAACCTGGCGCTGGCGCTGGTATACAGTGACCTCAAGGCGCAGATGGGGCGGCTGGTGCATCCCGGCTTCGTCAGCGAAGCGGGGGAGTGGCTGGAGGAGTATCCTCGCTACATGGAGGCGGCGCTGATCCGCCTGGAGAAGGCCCCCCGGGAGCGCATGCGCGACCAGATGCACATGCAGGAGGTCCAGGCCCTTGAGGCGCGGCTGGCGGCCCGCCTCGAGAGCGAGCGGCGCGGCGGCATGGCCCCGCCGGCGCTGAAAGCCTTCCGCTGGTGGATCGAGGAGCTGCGCGTCTCGCTCTTCGCCCAGCAGCTGGGCACCAAATTTGCGGTCTCCGCCAAGCGCCTCGAGAGGCGCTGGGCGGAGATCACCGGGCGCCCCTGAGCGCCCCGAACAGCAAGCGGTCGCCGCGGCGGCCAGGGCGGCCCGGACGCCGCGAAAGGGAGATACCGATGACCAACGTCGTGATTACCGGCACAGGACTCTTCACGCCGGAGCACACCATCGACAACGACGCCCTGGTGGCCTCGTTCAATACCTGGGTGGATGCCGAGAACGCCCGCCGCGCCGAGGCCGGCATCGAGGAGCGCCTGGCGCACTCCAGCAGCGAGTTCATCGTCAAGGCCTCGGGCATCCACAGCCGCCACGTGCTCGATGCCGAGGGCATCCTCGACCCCGAGCGCATGCGGCCCCGGCTGCGCGAGCGGAGCAACGACGAGCCCTCCATCCAGTGCGAGATGGGCGCCGTGGCCGCCCGCCAGGCCCTGGAGGCCGCCGGGGTGGCGGCCGCCGATATCGACCTGGTGATCGTCGGCTGCTCCAACCTGGAGCGCCCCTACCCGGCGGTGGCGGTGGAGCTGCAGGCGGAGCTGGGCGCCGGCGGCTACGCCTTCGACATGAACGTGGCCTGCAGCTCGGCCACCTTCGCCATCGAGACCGCCGCCAACGCCATCCGCGCCGGCAGCGCGCGGCGGGCGCTGGTGGTCAACCCCGAGATCTGCTCGGCCCACCTCAACTTCCGCGACCGGGACAGCCACTTCATCTTCGGCGACGCCTGCACCGCCATCGTGCTGGAGCGCGACGACCTGGCCAGCGCCGAGGCGCGTTTCGAGATCCTGGGTACCCACCTGGTGACTCGTTTCTCCAACGCCATCCGCAACAACGCCGGCTTCCTCAACCGGGTCACCGACGCCGACCCCCAGGCCGTGGACAAGCTCTTCGTCCAGGAGGGGCGTCGGGTCTTCAAGGAGGTGTGCCCCCTGGTGGCGTCGCTGATCGGCGAGCACCTGGGTCGGCTCGGCTTCGCCGGCGAGGACCTGGCGCGGATGTGGCTGCACCAGGCCAACCGCCACATGAACGACCTGATCGCCCGCCGGGTGCTGGGGCGCGACCCCAGCGAGGAGGAGGCACCGATCATCCTCGACCGCTACGCCAACACCAGCTCGGCGGGGTCGATCATCGCCTTCCACCTGCATCGCGACGACCTGGCCGCCGGCGACCTGGGGGTGATCTGCTCCTTCGGCGCGGGCTATAGCGCCGGCAGCGTGGTGGTGAAGCGTGTCTGACGCCCCGGCAACCACTCGCACAACAGCGCACAAGGAGAGAAGCATGGACGCCAGCACCAGAGGAAGGCAGGGCAGGGCGGTAGCGGGGCTGCTCGCGGTGGCACTGCTGGCCGGCTGTGCCAGCACGGCGCCCATCGAGGAGCGCCACCCGGATGATCCCTGGGAGGGCTTCAATCGTCGGGTCTTCACCTTCAACGACGCCGTGGATCGGGCGGTACTCAAGCCGGTGGCCCGGGGCTATCGGACGGTGACGCCCCAGCCGGTGCAGACCGGGGTCGGCAACGTCTTCTCCAACCTGGGCGAGCCGCGCACGGCGCTCAACAGCCTGCTGCAGGGCAAGCCCGGCAATGCCGGCATCGCTCTGTCGCGCTTCGTGATCAACACCACGGTGGGCATCGGCGGCCTCTGGGACTTCGCCACCCACATGGAGATCACCGGACGCGACGAGGACTTCGGCCAGACCCTGGCGGTATGGGGGTGGGAGGAGTCCCGCTATCTGGTGCTCCCCTTCCTGGGGCCGAGCACCCTGCGTGACACCGGCGGCATGCCGGCGGATATGGTCACCTATCCCACCTACTACGTGGACGAGGACCGGGTGCGCTACGGCCTTACCGCCCTGCGTATCGTGGACATGCGTGCCGGGCTGCTCGACCAGGAGGAGTTGATCAGCGGGGACCGCTACAGCTTCATCCGCGACGCCTGGCTGCAGCGTCGCCGCTTCGAGGTCAGCGACGGCGAGATGGGCGACGACCCCTTCGCCATGGACGATTTCGACTTCGACGACGCCTTCTCTGACTGAGGCCAGTGCCATGGACAGTCCCAAGCAGCTGATCGGTGTGATTGACGAGCCGGGCCCGGCCCGCAATGCCCTGGCCGAGACCATCGCCAGGGACGGCCTGGCGGTGATCGCCGTCGACACCCCCGAGGCCCTGCCGGCGGAGGTCTCGCTGGTGGTGGCCCATGTCCGGGCGGTGCCCGGCGCGCAGTGGGCGGCGCTCTGCGAGCGCCTGCCGACCCTGGTGGTCAGCGACAGCCGCGCCGAGTCGGGGCTGCTGGAGGCGGTGGACGCCGGCCTGGTCGACTACATCGTCGAGCCCCTGCGCCATGGCCAGCTGCTGAGGCGCATGATCCGCAAGGTGATCGAGCTGCGCCAACTGGAGGAGGCGCGTCGCCAGGACCAGCTGCGCCTGGAGGAGCTCAACGAGAGCCTGGAGACCCACCTGGCCATGCTGCGCCTGGACCAGCAGGCCGGCGGTCAGATCCAGCGCAAGCTGCTGCCGGCGCGGCCCCAGACCTCCGGGGGCGTCAGCTGCGACTACTGGTTCGCTCCCTGGCTCTACCTCTCCGGCGACTTTCTGGACTTCCAGCGCCTCGACGAGCGCCACCTGCTGTTCTACTTTGCCGATGTCTCCGGCCACGGGGCCTCCTCGGCCTTCGTCACCGTGCTGCTGAAGTACCTCACCAATCGCTGGCAGGGGGAGTGGGACGGCAGCGCCCCGGAGGCGCTGCCGCCGCGCTGGCTGGCGGACCTCAACCGCGAGCTGCTCGACACCGGCATCGGCAAGCATGCGACCCTGTTCGTCGGGGTCATTGACCTGGAGCGTCGCTATCTGCACTATTCGCTGGGCGCACAGCTGCCCATGCCGCTGCTGGTGGCCGACGGGGAGGTCACGCCTCTCGCCGGCGAGGGGATGCCGGTGGGGCTGTTTCCCGGGGCGGAGTACCCCTCCCTGGGCTGCTTCCTGCCCGAGAACTTCCGCCTCTGGCTGTGTTCGGATGGAGTATTGGAGTGCCTGCCGGGTGATACGCTCGACATGCGGCTCAGGGAACTCGAGCGGCGGGTCCTGGCCAGCGAGACGCTGGAGGACCTGCGGGCCAGCCTGGCCCTTGGCCAGCTGGCCAGTGGGGACGAGGCTGGCTCCGACGCGGGCATCGAGGCGCTGCCCGACGACCTGACCATCATGCTGTTGAGTGGATTTGGCAATGTTGATTCATGAAGGACGCATCAAGGCGGCATTCGAGGCGGGCGTCTTCGTCCTCAAGCTCTGTGGCGATGTGCGTCTCACCCTCTGTGCGACCCTGGATCGTCAGGCCCAGCAGCTGGCCGAGACCCCCGGGCTTGCCAGCCTGATCATCGATCTTCGCGACGCCACCAACGTCGACTCCACGGCGCTTGGCTTTCTGGCCAAGGTCGCCATGGCGGTAGAGGGGCGCCTGCCCGAACGTCCTACCATCGTGGCCGACAGCCCCGACATTCGCCAGATGCTCGACGTCATGGGATTCGCCCGCTTCTTTACCTTGGTGGAGGCGCCCATTACCGAGGTCTGCGAGCTCTGCGACCTGCCCGAGATTCCCTGTGACGTGGAGGAGACGCGCCAGCGCATCCTCGAGGCCCATCGTATCCTGATGCGGATGAACGAGCACAACCGGGAGGAGTTCCAGCCCCTGGTGGAGATGCTCGAGGGCCAGGAGGCCGTTCCCCACCAGCAGTGATTCGAGTTCCCCTGGGGGCCGGGCAGCGCCCGGCCCGCCCCTTGCCTTACCTCTGGCGCAGCTCGCCCAGCAGCGCCTCCAGCCTGCGCTGATCCTCCATGAACTTGCGGATGCCCTCGGCCAGCTTCTCGGTGGCCATGGCGTCCTCGTTCATGTGCCAGCGGTATTCTGCCTCGTCGAGGGGCTCGAGGGCGCCGGTCTCCGCATCCTCGGGGCTGAGGCGGCGTTCGAGGGCGCCACGGCTCTCGGCCAGCTCGCCGAGCAGGGCAGGGGAGATGGTCAGGCGGTCGCAGCCGGCCAGCGCCAGGATCTCGCCGGCGTTGCGGAAGCTCGCCCCCATCACGACGGTGTCGTAGCCGTGGCCCTTGTAGTGCTCGTAGATTCGCTTGACCGACTGCACCCCGGGGTCCCGCTCGCCCTCGAAGTCGGCCTCGGGGGCCCGGGCGCGGTGCCAGTCGAGGATGCGGCCCACGAAGGGGGAGATCAGCGTCACACCGGCATCGGCGCAGGCCCGGGCCTGGGCGAAGCTGAAGAGCAGGGTCAGGTTGGTGCGGATGCCCTCGCGCTCGAGCTGCTGGGCGGCGCGAATGCCCTCCCAGGTGGCGGCGACCTTGATCAGGATGCGCTCGGGGCCCACCCCATGGCGGCCGTAGCGCTCGATCAGCGAGCGAGCCCGGGCCAGGGTGGCGTCGGTGTCGAAGGAGAGCCGGGCGCTCACCTCGGTGGAGACGTAGCCCGGCACCAGCTCGCTGATCTCGCTGCCGATCTCCACGGCCACGGCGTCCAGGGCGTCGTCCAGGTCCCCGGCGCGGCGGGCGATCTCGGCCAGACGCTCCCGGCGCGCCGGCTGCTGGGCCGCCTGCAGGATCAGCGAGGGGTTGGTGGTGGCGTCGGTGGGCTGGAAGCGGCGAATCGCCTCCAGGTCGCCGGTGTCGGCCACGACGGTGGTCATGTCGCGCAGCTGCGTCAGCAGGTCCTTGGCCATGATGAGGGCTCCCTGTCTAGGTGGTAGATGGTGTTGCCCCTCAGTATGACAGGGAATCATGGCCGGCAGGGACCGCGACGATCGGCTATGATTAGCCGCCTATCGAAGATCCCCGCAAGGAGTCGCCTTGACCCTGAGTACCCGACGCCTGGCGCTGCTGGTGGCCGCCAATACCGCCCTGGCCCCCTTCGCCATCGACGCCTACCTCCCCGCCATGGCGGCCCTGGCAGCTGCCGTGGGGGCCAGCATCCACCATGCCGAGCTGTCGCTCTCCGCCTTCCTGGCCGGCTTCGCCCTGGGCCAACTGCTGTTCGGGCCGCTCTCCGACCGCATCGGTCGCAAGCCGGTGCTGCTCGGCGGCCTGGTGGTCTTCCTGTTGGCGAGCCTTGCCATCACCACGGTGGGCTCCCTGCCGGAGCTGCTGGCCTGGCGCTTCGTCCAGGCCCTGGGCGGCGGGGCCACGGTGGTCAACTCGGCGGCCATCGTGCGCGACTGCTTCAGCGGCCGGGAGGCGGCCAAGGTGATGTCGACCATGGCGATCATCATGCTGCTGGCCCCGCTGGTGGCGCCCGTGGTGGGCAGCGGCCTGCTCTATCTGGGCGACTGGTGGCTGATCTTCGTCTTTCTGGCCGGCTATGCGGCCTTCCTGCTCTGGCTGCTGGGCACCCGGCTGCCGGAAACCCGGGCGCCGGGCTCGCCGACGGCCTCGCTGCGCCAGGTGTTGGCCAACTACGCGAGCGTGCTGCGCCACCGCGAGGCGATGGGCTATATCTGCGCCGCCTCCATGTCCTTCGCGGGGCTCTTCGCCTTCATTACCGCCTCGCCCTTCCTCTATCTGGAGCACTACGGGCTGGGTCCCGAGCTCTATCCGCTGGTGTTCGGTCTCAACGTGATCACCATGGCGGCCTCCAACCGGCTCAATATTCGCCTGCTGGGGTGGCGCTCGCCCCAGCAGAACCTGCGCCTGGGGCTCGCCATCCAGCTGGGGGTGGCACTTGGCCTGGTGCTGGTGCTGGTCAGCGGCATGGAGTCGCTGTGGACGATGGTGCCGCTGATCATGGTGTTTGCCGGCACCATCGGCCTGGTGGCCCCCAACGCCATCTCCGCACTGCTCGACCACTTTCACCATATGAGCGCCACGGCGGCGGCCCTGCAGGGCAGCATCCAGTTCTCCTGCGGCGCCCTGGCCGGCGTGCTGGTGGGCGCCTTCGAGGTGGATAGCGCCTGGCCCATGGTGGGCACCATGCTCGGGGCGGCCCTGCTGGGCAACCTGGGGCTGCGCCTGCTGGCGGGGCGGGCCGGCCATGCCTGAGGCGCTGCTGGCTTGGCTCGATATGGGCCTCGGCACCTGGCTCGGCTGCGCCGTCACCTTAGCGCTGGGGGCCTGTCATGCCTGAGGCGCTGCTGGTCTGGTTCGACATGAGCCTTGCCGTCTGGCTGGGCTGCGCGGCAACGCTGGCGCTGGGGGCCTTTGTGCAGCGGGCCACCGGCTTCGGGCTGGCCGTGGTGGGGGCGCCGCTGCTGCTGATGCTGGAGCCGCGCCTGGTGCCGGTGGTGCTGGTGCTGTTCGGCTTCACCGTGGCGCTTACCACCCTGCGCCACTACTGGCGCGAGGTGCAGCCGGGCGAGATCGCCACGGCCCTGGTGGGGCGGATTCCCGGCAACGCCCTGGGGCTCTGGCTGCTGCTGGCCGCGCCCATGGCGGTGCTGGAAAAGCTCATCGCCGGCAGCGTGCTCTTCGCGGTGGCGGTGACCCTGTTCCGCTTCCGGCTGCCGGTCAATCGCGCCACCCTGTTCGGCGCCGGGGTCTTCTCGGGCATCTTCGGCACCATCGCCGCGCTGAGCGGCCCGCCCCTGGTGCTGCTGCTCCACGGCTTCTCCCCGGACCGCCTGCGCGGCACCCTCTCGGCCTTTTTCGTGGTCACCGCCCTGATGACGCTCGTCACCCTGGGCCTTGGCGGGCTGCTTCGCGCCTGGCACTTCGGCCTGGCGCTGACCTTCGCGCCGGGGGTGCTGGCCGGCAGCTGGCTGGCCGGGCGCGTCGCCCACCGCCTCGACCGCCGCCTGCTCCAAGGGGCGTCGCTTGCCCTCTGCACCCTGGCGGCGCTGGGGTTGCTGGTCTGAGCCCCGGATGACACGCAACCGACATCTTGCCGTCACAGAACTGCAATCCATGACGCGCAAACTCCTCCCTGCAAACGGCCGTTAGTGCCGAACCAGAGCCCCTGGACCTACCGTCCCGGGGCCCCATGCAGAGAGGATCCTCAAGATGAACGTCAGCAAGCGTACCCTGGGCGTCGCCCTGGCCACCGGTCTGGCCGTCGGCTTCTCCACCGCCGCCATGGCGCGTGACACCATCCAGATCGCCGGCTCATCCACCGTCCTGCCCTTCGCCAGCATCGTGGCCGAGGAGTTCGGCAACAACTTCCCGCAGTTCAATACCCCGGTGGTGGGTTCCGGCGGCTCCGGCGGCGGCCTGCGTCAGTTCTGCCAGGGCGTGGGCGAGAACACCATCGACATTGCCAACTCCTCACGGGCCATTCGCAGCGGCGAGCTCGAGAACTGCCAGTCCAACGGCGTCAACGAGGTGCTCGAGGTGATGTTCGGCTACGACGGCATCGTCTTCGCCTCTCGCGCCGATCGGGGCGCCTTCGCCCTGACCCCGGCCCATGTCTTTGCCGCCGCGGCCCAGCAGGTGCGCGTCGACGGCGAGCTGGTCGACAACCCCTACACCCGCTGGTCCGAGATCGATGGCGACCTGCCGGATCAGGAGATCGTGCTGGTGATCCCGGCCTCCAACCACGGCACACGCGAAGTGTTCGAGGAGAAGGTGCTGCACATCGGCTGCGACAGCTACGAGATGGAAGGCGACGCCTGTGACGCCCTGCGCGGCGATGGCCGGATCATCGAGATCGCCGGCGACTACACCGAGACCCTGGCCCGCCTGGATGCCCAGGCCGACGCCGTGGGTGTCTTCGGTCTGAGCTTCTACGACCAGAACCGCGACCGGCTCCAGGTGGCCACCGTGGATGGCGTGACTCCCTCCCTCGAGACCATCGGCTCCGGCGAGTACCCGGTCTCCCGTCCGCTGTTCTTCTACGTCAAGGGCGAGCACCTGGACGTGATTCCCGGCCTTGCCGAATACACCGAGTTCTTCCTCAACGAGATGGTCTCCGGCTTCGGTAGCCCCCTGGAGGACGCCGGCCTGATCCCGCTGGACGACGAAGAGCGTGCCGAGGCCCTGGAGCAGTTCCAGGCCCGCACCCTGGTCAGCGCCGAATAAGGGTCGTGATCGCCGGGGCAGGGATCACCTGCCCCGGTTTGTCCATGCGGGGAATCCATGAATAACCTTGCCTTGATCGCCATCCTGCTGATCGTCATGGCCCTGGCCTATCAGGTCGGCCTGACGCGCAGTCGCACGGTGGCAACCGACGGAGTGCGGCTGCACTCGCGTCCCGGATACTACGGCATGCTGGTGGCCCTCTGGTGCGGCCTGCCGGCCTTTGCCCTCTTCCTGCTCTGGAGTCTGGCGGGCACCTCGCTGGTGGAGCTGCTGGTGGTGCGCCAGCTGCCCCCCGAGATCGCCACGCTAGGCGAGCGGGAGCTCTCCACCTTTCTGCGCCGCGTCTCGGCGCTGGCCGCCGACCGCGCCGTCTCCGGCACGCCCAGCGAGACGGAACTGGCCGCTGCCGCCCATATGGCGAGCCTGCAGACGCTGGGGCGCATGATCACCATCGCCGCCATGGCCGTGGCCGCCGTTGCCGGCCTGGTGCTGGCCCGGGGCCGCATCTCGCCACAGCTGCGCGCCCGCAACCAGGTGGAGCGGGTGATCACCATCGCACTGGCGCTCTGTTCCGGGGTGGCCATCCTCACCACGGTGGGCATCGTGCTCTCCATGGTGGGCGAGGCGATGAACTTCTTTCGCTTTATCAGCCCGGCGGAGTTCTTCTTCGGTACCACCTGGAACCCGCGCTTCAGCACCGCCGGCGACGCGGGGCAGGGGGAGTTCGGCCTGCTGCCGCTGCTGTGGGGCACCCTGATGGTCAGCACCATCGCCCTGCTGGTCGCCGTGCCCCTGGGCCTGATGACCGCCATCTACATGGCCGAGTACGCCCCGGCCTGGCTGCGCAACGTCGCCAAGCCGGTGATCGAGGTACTGGCCGGTATCCCGACCATCGTCTACGGCTTCTTCGCCCTGATCGTGATCGGTCCCTTCCTGTCCGACCTGGGCGACCTGGTGGGCATCAGCATTCGCACCACCAGCGCGCTCACCGCGGGCCTGGTCATGGGGATCATGATCATTCCCTTCGTCTCCTCGCTCTCCGACGACATCATCACCCAGGTGCCCAAGGCCCTGCGCGACGGGGCCCTTGGCCTGGGTGCCACCAAGTCGGAGACCATTCGTCAGGTGGTGCTGCCGGCGGCCCTGCCGGGGATCGTCGGGGCCTTCCTGCTGGCCGCCAGCCGGGCCATCGGCGAGACCATGATCGTGGTACTGGCAGCCGGCAACAATCCGGTGCTGCACGCCAACCCCTTCGAGGCGGTCTCCACCATCACGGTGACCATCGTCAACCAGCTGACCGGTGATATGGACTTCGCCAGCCCCCAGTCGCTGGTGGCCTTCGCCCTGGGCCTGACGCTGTTCGTCATCACCCTGGGGCTCAACGTCATCGCCCTGGTGGTGGTGCGCCGCTATCGCCAGCAATATGAGTAATCGCCTGTGACCACTGACACGCTTACCATCGAAGAACGCAGCCGCCAGCGGCTGGCGACCATCGAGGCCTCCCTGGCGGGGCGCCACGCCCGGGAGCGGCGTTTCCGTCGCATGGGCCTGGGGGCCGTGGTCACCGGCATGGGCCTGGTGCTGATTCTGTTTATCAGCATCCTGATGCGTGGGGTGCCCGCCTTCTGGCAGGCTACCTTCTATCTGGACGTTCACTTCGACCCCGAGGTGATCCAGGTGGATGAAAAGCCGGTGCGCGAGTCCGGCGAGAGCGCCAGCGCCTTCCGCGAGCGCGAGCTGGCCTGGATGAGCCGGGTCGGCCTGGTCAACTGGCAGCAGATCATCGACGAGGCGCTCAAGGCCGAACTCGGCGAGATCGAGGCGCGCCAGACCCGTGACCTGCGGGCCCTGATCACCTCCGGCGAGCGTCACGCCCTGCGCGACCGCTTCATCGAGGACCCCTCGCTGCTCGGCGAGACGGTGCGGCTCAAGATGCTCGCCTCGGCCAACGTCGACGTCTGGCTCAAGGGCAATATCGACCGCAGCCTGCCGGACCACCAGCAGCAGCTCAGCGCCCAGACCCGTGAGTGGGCCGATGAGCTCTATGCTCGCGGCGTGATCACCAACGCCTTCAGCACGGCGCTCTTCCTCAACACCGACTCGCGCAGCTCGCTCGCCTCGGCGGGCCTGGCCGGCGCCTTCATGGGCTCGCTGTTCATGATGCTGGTGGTGATCGTGCTCTCGGTGCCGATCGGGGTGGCCAGCGCCATCTACCTGGAGGAGTTCGCGCCCAAGAATCGCATCACCGATCTGATCGAGATCAATATCAACAACCTGGCGGCGGTACCCTCCATCGTCTTCGGCCTGCTGGGGGCGGCGATCTTTATCGGCTATCTGGGGCTGCCGCTGTCGGCCCCGCTGGTGGGCGGTCTGGTGCTGACCCTGATGACGCTGCCGACCATCATCATCGCCACCCGGGCCTCGCTGCGCTCCATTCCCGGCTCCATTCGCCAGGCGGCGCTGGGTATCGGCGCGTCACGGGTGCAGACGGTCTTCCATCACGTGCTGCCGCTGGCCCTACCGGGGATCCTGACCGGCTCCATCCTGGGGGTCGCCCAGGCCCTGGGGGAGACCGCGCCGCTGCTGCTGATCGGCATGAATGCCTTCGTCGCCAACGTGCCGGGTACCCCCCTGGAGCAGTCCACGGCGCTGCCGGTGCAGATCTATCTCTGGCAGGGCAACGAACTGCGCAACTTCTTCGAGGCGCGTACCTCGGCAGCCATCATCGTGCTGCTGGGCCTGATGCTGAGCCTCAACGCGCTGGCCATCTGGCTGCGCAAACGATTCGAGACGAGGTGGTAAATGAACATGGCAACCAGCACGCCGGTGCCCACCGGCCTCGGCGAGAGCCGCACCAGCAAGGCAAGCGACCGCATCAAGATGCAGGCGCGTGACGTCAAGGTCTACTACGGCGATAACGAGGCCCTTCACGGCGTCGACGTGGATATCTTCGAGAACGAGGTGGTGGCCTTCATCGGCCCCTCGGGCTGCGGCAAGTCCACCTTCCTGCGCTGTCTCAACCGCATGAACGACACCATTCCCGGCTGCCGGGTGGAGGGGGAGGTGAGCCTGGAGGGGCAGGACATCTATGCCCCCAGCCTGGACGTGGTGCTGCTGCGAGCCCAGGTGGGCATCGTCTTCCAGAAGCCCAACCCCTTCCCCAAGACCATCTACGAGAACATCGCCTACGGGCCGCGGCTCCACGGTATCGCCCGGCGCCGCGCCGAGCTCGACGATATCGTCGAGGGCAGCCTGCGCAAGGCGGGCCTCTGGGAGGAGGTGAAGGACCGCCTGGACCAGCCCGGCACCGGTCTCTCCGGCGGGCAGCAGCAGCGTCTCTGCATCGCCCGGACCATCGCCGTGCAGCCCGAGGTGATCCTGATGGACGAGCCCTGCTCGGCCCTCGACCCCATCGCCACGGCGAAGATCGAGCAGCTGATCGACGAGCTCTCCGAGAGCTACACCATCATCATGGTGACCCACAACATGCAGCAGGCCGCCCGGGTGGCCGATCGCACCGCCTTCTTCCACATGGGCGACCTGGTGGAGGTGGACAGCACCGACAGGATCTTCACCAACCCTGGCGACCAGCGCACCCACGACTACATCACCGGGCGCTTCGGCTGAGGAGGGCGGCATGGAGAGAAGGCTCAGCGTGCTGTTCCTGTGCAACGCCAACTCGGCGCGCTCCCTGATGGGGGAGGCGCTGCTCAACCATATGGCGGGGGATCTCTTCGAGGCCTGCAGCGCCGGGGTGGAGCCCGACGCGCCCCACGAGCACACCTTGGTGGCGTTGCGGGAGTTCGGCATCCCGACGGAGGGGCTCGCCAGCGAGTCCAGCGAGCGTTACGCCGACCGGCACTTCGATGCGGTGATCATCCTCTGCGAGAAGGCCCAGCAGCGCTGCCGCGACTGGCAGGGCAGGACCGACGAGCTGATCTACTGGGACATCCCCGACCCGCGCCTGCACCAGGGGCCGACGGCCTACACCCGGGCGCTGCGCGATATTCGCGGCCGGCTGGAGCTGTGGGTGGCGGTGAAGCGCCGCCAGCAGCGGCGCTCCCGGGGCGAGGGGGCGAGCGACGCCTGAGCGACTGCGGTACCATGGCGGTCATCTCCTGCCCGCCATGGTGAGCCCTCGATGATCGAGCCCTCCCGCCTCTTCAAGTGCCTCGGCGACGACACCCGCCTGCTGGTCACCCTGCTGATTCGCCGGGAAGCCGAGCTCTGCGTCTGCGAGATGACCCACGCCCTGGAGGAGTCCCAGCCCAAGGTGTCGCGTCACCTGGCCCAGCTGCGCAGCTGCGGGCTGCTCAGCGACCGCCGCGAGGGGCAGTGGGTCTACTACCGCCTCGCGGAAGGGCTCCCCGCCTGGATCGAGGCGGTGCTCGCCGCCGCCGAACGGGGCGAGGCGGAGCGTCTCGCCGTCCTGCAGGCGCGCCTGGCCGTCATGGGCAACCGCCCGGAGCGACAGGGCACGCTCTGCTGATCATCCCTTGAGGAGCCTCTCCAGCTCCTCGTGGCTGGCCACCTTGCCCTCGATGACCACCTCGCCGTCGACCCCGAGGGCCGGCGTATGCATCACCCCGGCGTCGATGATGGCGTTTATGTCGGTGACCTTCTCGATCTCCACCGTCATGCCCAGGGCCTCCGCGGCCTCCCGGGCGTTGGCGGTGAGCTGCTCGCACTTCCTGCAGCCCTTGCCGTAGATGCTCAGTTTCATGGGGTTCTCCTCGTGGAGGGGGTCGATATCACGGCCACAGCTGGCCGTAGAGGTAGCCGGTGAGGGTCGCCATGACCACCACCAGGGCACAGTAGACCAGGGTCTTCCGGGTGCCCATGATGGTGCGGATCACCAGCATGTTGGGCAGCGACAGCGCCGGGCCTGCCAGCAGCAGCGCGAGCGCCGGGCCCTTGCCCATGCCGTTGCCGATCAGCCCCTGGACGATGGGCACCTCGGTGAGGGTCGAGAAGTACATGAAGCCGCCCAGCAGCGAGGCGAGGAAGGTGGAGCGCAGCCCGTTGTCGCCCACCGCCAGCACCACCCACTCGGAGGGAATCAGCCCCTCCTCCCCGGGGCGGCCCAGCAGCAGCCCGGCCACGAAGACCCCGACCAGCAGCAGCGGCAGGATCTGCCTGGTGAAGCCCCAGCTCTCCTCGGCCCACCCGCGGTCCTCGTCGCACAGGGTGGCGATCAGCATCAGGCCGATGATCCCCACCGCGAAGGCGAGCTCCGGCACGTCGGGGACCAGCAGGGCGGCCAGTACCACGGCGCCGGCCAGCGCCGCCACCTGATGCAGCGGCCAGCCCCAGCGCCGCATCAGCAGCAGGGCGAAGAGGCTGGCGAGCACGGCGGTGACCTGCCACTTCCAGCCGTGGATCGCCATCCAGGCGGGGCTGTCGGCGACGGCCCAGTTGGCGAACACCAGGATGCCCACCATCAGCCCGAAGAAGGCGGCCA
>WPCG01164715.1_pt1 | contig 28139 bp, 22 predicted proteins | sample 5403311 | NCBI WGS metagenome assembly WPCG01 (sample SAMN12869467, study PRJNA574797) | sludge metagenome | isolation source: wastewater treatment of Control | place: China:Beijing | collected 2019-05-17 | reverse complement strand
GCCGGCCTGCCCTTTGCACTCACCGCGGCGCAGCGCCGCGCGGTGGCCGAGATTGCCGCCGATCTCGCCGTGCCGCATCCAATGCAGCGTCTGCTGATGGGGGACGTCGGCAGTGGCAAGACCATCGTCGCCGCCCTGGCGATGCTGCAGGCCGTGGATGCCGGCTACCAGGCGGCACTGATGGCACCCACCGAGATTCTTGCCGAACAGCACTGGCAGAAGCTCTCGCAGTGGCTCGCCCCGCTCGGCATCGAGGTCGGCTGGCTCTCCGGCAGCCGCGGCAAGCGCGCCCGCGCGGCGGAAATGGCCCGCCTTGCCGACGGCGAGCTGATGCTGGCGGTGGGCACCCACGCGCTCATCGAGGACCCGGTGGCCTTGCCGCGCCTCGGCCTCGCGGTGGTGGACGAACAGCACCGCTTCGGCGTCCGTCAGCGCCTGGCCTTGCGCGAGAAGGGCGCCGCCGGGGCCCTCGGTCCCCACCTCCTGATGATGTCGGCGACCCCCATTCCGCGCACCCTGGCAATGAGCCATTACGCCGATCTCGACGTCTCGGTGCTCGATGAACTGCCCCCCGGGCGCACGCCGGTGATCACCAAGCTGGTCTCGGACGCCCGCCGCGGCGAAGTGATCGCCCGTGTCCGCGCTGGCTGCGCCGAAGGCCGCCAGGCCTACTGGGTGTGTCCGCTGATCGAGGAGTCCGAAGCCCTGCAGCTGCAGACCGCGCAGGATACCTACGACACCCTGGTGGCGGCGCTGCCGGAACTGCGCATCGGCCTTGTCCACGGCCGCCTCAAGCCCGCCGAGAAGTCCGCCATCATGGCGGCCTTTGCCGCCGGTGAGGTGCATCTGCTGGTCGCCACCACGGTGATCGAGGTCGGTGTGGACGTGCCCAACGCCAGCCTGATGGTGATCGAGCACGCCGAGCGCTTCGGCCTCGCCCAGCTGCACCAGCTGCGCGGCCGGGTCGGGCGCGGCAGCGCCGCCTCGGTGTGCATCCTGCTCTACGCCCAGCCGCTGTCGCAGAGCGGGCGGGCGCGTCTGAAGGTGATCTACGAGAACAGCGACGGTTTTGCCATCGCCCGCGAGGACCTGCGCATCCGTGGCCCGGGCGAGTTCGTCGGCGCGCGCCAGAGTGGCCTGCCATTGTTGCGCTACGCCGACCTGGAGGCCGATGGCGATCTCCTCGAGGCCGCCCGCGAGGCCAGTACCAGCCTGCTGCGTGACCATCCCCAGGCCGCTGCAGCGCTGCAGGAGCGCTGGCTGGGGGGGCGCGAAGGCCTGCTGCGCGCCTGAAGGGCAGACGCCGGCGCTGGTATGATGCGCCCGGCCCCCGAGTTGATCTTCCATGCACACCCGACTTCACCGCGAAACCTGGCTGCGCCGCCCGCCGCGCGCCACCGTGCCGGCCGCGCTGCGTCCCTGGCTCACCGATCCAGGCTCGCTGACCGCGCGCATCCGTGCGCGCTGCGGGGACTTCCGTGTCCACGTGCTGGCTCAGCAGCTGGCCTTGCCGCAGCGCGACGAAGCCCGCCTGCTCGGTCTGAGCGGCGACGAACTGGCCTGGGTGCGCGAGGTGCTGCTGCTCGCCGATGGCCGTGCGGTGGTGTATGCGCGCTCCGTGCTGCCGCGCCACAACCTGCGCGGCGCCTGGAACCTGTTCCACGGCATCGGTGCGCGCCCGCTCGGCGCCGCGCTCTTCGCCGATCCGCGCATCGCCCGCCAGCCGCTGGCCTGCGCCTGTCTCGATACCCGCGATGCGCGCTATCATCATGCCGTCGCGGCCCTCCCCGGTGTCGCCCTGCCGGCGCGCTTGTGGGCCCGGCGCTCGGTGTTCCTGCTGCGCCGCCGCGCCCTGCTGGTGAGCGAAGCCTTCCTGCCGGCGATCCTCGACCTGTCCCGCTGATCCGATGACCCTTGCCCACCGCTTCCCCCTCTACCTGCGCCTGATGCGCCTGGACAAGCCGATCGGCATCCTGCTGCTGCTGTGGCCCACGCTGTGGGGGCTGTGGGTGGCCGCGGAGGGCTTTCCGCCGCTGCATGTGCTGGCGATCTTCGTGCTCGGTACAGTGCTGATGCGCTCGGCCGGCTGCGTCATCAACGACTATGCAGACCGCGATTTCGACGGCCATGTCGAGCGCACCCGCAATCGTCCACTGGCCACCGGCGCGGTGAGTACCTGCGAGGCCCTGCTGCTTGCCGGGGCGCTCGCGCTCGCCGCCTTCGTGCTCATCCTGCCGCTGCCGGCGCTGGTGCTGTGGCTGTCCATCCCGGCGCTCTTCCTCGCCGCCAGCTACCCCTTCATGAAACGCTTCTTTGCCATTCCGCAGGCCTATCTGGGCATTGCCTTCGGCTTTGGCATCCCGATGGCCTTCGCCGCGGTGCGCGGCGAGGTGCCGGCCATCGCCTGGCTGATGCTCGTCGCCAACGTCTTCTGGGCAGTGGCCTACGATACCGAGTACGCCATGGTGGACCGCCCCGACGATCTGAAGATCGGCATCCGCACCTCGGCGATCACCTTCGGACGTTTCGACGTTGCCGCGGTGATGGGGTGCTACGCCGCCGCCTTCGCGCTGCTCGCCGTGGTCGGGCTGGCCGCCGGACGCGGTGCCCTGTTCCTCGGTGCGCTGGGGGTCGCCGGGGGGATTGCCGTCTACCACTACACCCTCATCCGCGCTCGCGAGCGCGCGGCCTGCTTCAAGGCCTTCCTGCACAACAACTGGGTCGGTGCGGTGATCTTCGCCGGGCTGGTGGCAGACTATCTGTTCTTCACCTGAGGGGTGAAACCCGCTGCGTCGGGCCTGGTCAAAGGAACGCGGGCACTACCCGCTCCCCGAGGAGAGAACACGATGAGAATCCGTGCATTGATCGGAGCCTGCGCGATGGCGCTGGCTTTCCCCGCGCTGGCGTTCCATTGCCCGGCGGACATGAAGAAGATCGACGAGGCGCTGTCCAGGAGCCCTCAACTCACCACCGAACAGATGGCGGAAGTGCAGAAGCTGCGTGCCGATGGCGAGGCCCTGCACAAGGCGGGCAAGCACCGCGAGTCGGTCGACACCCTGGCCAAGGCGATGCAGATCCTCGGCATCTGAGCGCTACCCGAGGTTCGCAGAGCGGGGCCGCACATGCGGCCCCGCTGCGTTGACTGGGTGCGCACCGGCCGCGCGGGCTATCATTCGCCCCGGACCAATACGGATTTTCCCCGCATGCATTTCATGACCGCCCTGAAGGCTGCCTGGCAGCAGCGCAACAGCCTGCTGTGCGTCGGCCTCGACCCCGATCCGGCTAAGTTCCCTGCGCATCTGGCCGGCCGCCCGCAGGCCATCTTCGAGTTCTGCCGCGACATCGTGGACGCCACCGCGGACCTCGCCTGCGCCTTCAAGCCGCAGATCGCCTACTTTGCCGCGCGCCGCGCGGAGGATCAGCTCGAGGCGCTGATCGAGCACATCCACACGCATCACCCGGCGGTGCCGGTGATCCTCGACGCCAAGCGCGGCGACATCGGCAGCACTGCCGAGCAGTACGCGGTGGAGGCCTTCGAGCGCTTCAGGGCCGATGCGATCACGGTCAATCCCTACATGGGGCGCGACTCGGTGGAGCCCTACCTGGCCTATCCCGACAAGGGCGTGATCCTGCTGTGCCGCACCTCCAACCCGGGCGGCTCGGACCTGCAGTTCCTCGACGTCGGTGCCCCCGGCAGGCAAGAGCGACTCTATGAGCGTGTCGCCCGCCTGGTCGCCGAGGAGTGGAACGCCAGCGGCAACTGCGGCCTGGTGGTCGGCGCCACCTTCCCGGCGGAGATCGCGCGGGTGCGCGAGCTGACCGGCGAGGTGCCGCTGCTGGTGCCGGGCATCGGCGCGCAGGGCGGCGACATCGCCGCCACCGTGCAGGCCGGACGCACCGCCGATGGCTGCGGGCTGATGATCAACTCCTCGCGCGCCATCCTCTACGCCGGCCAGGGCGAAGACTTCGCCGCCGCTGCGCGTCGCGTGGCGCAGGATACGCGCGACGCCATCAACGCCTGCCGCTGAGTGCCGCCCGGATGAAATACCACGACCTCCGCGACTTCATCGCCCAGCTCGAAGCGCGCGGCGAGCTGAAACGCATCACGGTGCCGGTGGATACCCACCTCGAGATGACCGAGATCGCCGACCGCGTGCTGCGCGCCGGCGGCCCGGCCTTGCTCTTCGAGCAGCCGCTGACCCGCGGCGTGCCGCAGGCCATCCCGGTGCTGGCGAACCTGTTCGGCACCCCCGAGCGCGTGGCGATGGGCATGGGCGAGGATGTTTCAGACGGCGACTGGCGCACGCCGCTGCGCGAGGTCGGCAAGCTGCTGTCCTTCCTCAAGGAGCCCGAGCCGCCCAAGGGACTGAAGGACGCCTGGGAGAAGTGGCCGGTGTTGAAGCAGGTGCTCAACATGGCGCCCAAGGAAGTGCGTTCGGCGCCCTGCCAGGAAGTGGTGTGGGAAGGTGACGCGGTCGACCTGGCGAAGCTGCCCATCCAGCACTGCTGGCCGGGCGACGCCGCACCGCTGATTACCTGGGGCCTGGTGGTGACCCGCGGACCGCACAAGAAGCGCCAGAACCTGGGCATCTACCGCCAGCAGGTGCTGGGGCCGAACCGGGTGATCATGCGCTGGCTGGCGCACCGCGGCGGCGCGCTGGATTTCCGCGAGCACAGCCTTGCCCATCCCGGCGAACCCTTCCCGGTGGCGGTGGTGCTGGGCTGCGACCCGGCGACCATCCTGGGTGCGGTGACCCCGGTGCCGGACACCATCTCCGAATACCAGTTCGCCGGCCTGCTGCGCGGCGCCAAGACCGAACTGGTGAAATGCCTGGGTTCCAACCTGCAGGTGCCGGCCTCCGCCGAGATCGTCCTGGAAGGCGTCATCCACCCGGACGACCTGGCGCCGGAAGGCCCTTACGGCGACCACACCGGTTACTACAACGAGGTTTCCGACTTCCCGGTGTTCACCGTCGAGCGCATCACCATGCGCCGCCAGCCGATCTACCACTCCACCTACACCGGCAAGCCGCCCGACGAGCCGGCGATGCTGGGTCTGGCGCTCAACGAGGTCTTCGTGCCGCTGCTGCAGAAGCAGTTTCCGGAGATCGTGGACTTCTACCTGCCGCCGGAAGGCTGCTCCTACCGCCTCGCGGTGGTGAGCATCAAGAAGCAGTATCCCGGCCACGCCAAGCGGGTGATGTTCGGCATCTGGAGCTTCCTGCGCCAGTTCATGTACACCAAGTTCATCATCGTCGTCGATGAGGACGTGGACATCCGCGACTGGAAGGAAGTGATCTGGGCGCTGACCACGCGCATGGACGCCACCCGCGACACCACGCTGGTAGACAACACGCCGATCGACTACCTCGACTTCGCCAGCCCGGTGGCCGGGCTGGGCTCCAAGATGGGCCTGGACGCCACCAACAAGTGGCCGGGCGAGACCAGCCGCGAGTGGGGCACGCCAATCGTCATGGACGCGGCGGTGAAGGCGAAGGTCGACGCGATGTGGGGCGAACTGGGCCTGTAGGGGCGGCCTGGGTCGAGATCGATCCGGCCCGCACCGCGGGTCGGCTCAGCGTCCTTCCCACACCCATTCGAGGAGCGCATCCTGCGCTGCCTGGCTGGCCGGTGCCTGCGCGTGGTTGACCATCATCACCACCGCGTGGCGGCGGCCGTGGCGGTCGAGGACGTAGCCACCCATCGCGCGCACGCCGTTGAGCGTGCCGGTCTTGATGTGTGCCTGACCGTTCGCCGGGCTGCCACTGAGGCGCCGTCGCGCGGTGCCATCCACCCCGGCCATCGGCAGCGCGGCAACGAAGTCAGGCATCCACGGGCGCTGCCAGGCGGTGAGCAGCAACTGCCCGAGGGTGTCGGCGCGGATGCGCTCGATGCGCGACAGCCCGGCGCCGTTCTCGATCACCAGTCCGTCGGTGCCGATGCCGGCGGCGTCGAGCTGCGCGCGTGCAACCACCGCGCCGCTGCTCACCATGTCGAGCACGCCGCCTGCGGTGGCGCCGAGGGTGGCAAGCAACTGGCGGGCGATGACGTTGCTCGACCACTTGTTCATGTTGCGCACCACGTCGCCGAGGCTTTCCGAGCTGTCGTTGAGCACCGTGCTGGCGTCGGCAGGGGTGAGCCCGCTGCGCACGCGCCCATCGAGGCGGCCGCCGACCTCCTGCCACAAGGCGGCCACCAGGGCGATGCCGTAGGCTTCCGGCGACAGCGGCGCGGCGCTCCAGTCGCGGCGCCCGCAGCTCGCCGGCAGGCGTCCGCCGAGTTCCAGCCGGGGGCCTTGCGCGCCTTGCTGCAGGCGTGCTTCGAGACCGTGGTGCCAGGTTCCGCAAGGGCCGGCGGCGGTGACGATGCGGTTGTCGATGCTGATGCCGGCGAGCGGTGGATCTGCGGCGAGCTGCACGGCGTCGCCGGCGCGCGCTCCGGGTATCAGGGTCAGGCGCACGGTGTTGTAGTGCAGCAGCAGGCCGTGCGGGCCGCTGTTGTAAGGGCGCAGGCCGCGGCCGTCGAAGGCGTCGGGGTCATGCGGCGGCAGGGCGAGGGCGGAGCCGTCGAGGACGATGTCGCCGGCGATGTGGGTGATGCCGAGGGCACGCAGCTGGCGGAGGATCTTCCACAGGCGTTCGTAGCCGAGCATGGGGTCGGCACCGCCGACGATGTAGAGGTCGCCGTGCAGCGTCGTCCCGCGCACTTCGCCGCGGCGCGCGATCCGCGTGGTCCAGGTGTAGGCCGGCCCAAGGCGTTCGAGGGCAGCAAAGGCGGTTACCAGCTTCATCACCGAGGCCGGGTTCATTGCTTTCTCGGCGTTGTGGGCAAGCACTGGCATGCGCGCATCCACCGGCTGCACCCAGATCGCCACGTCGTCGAGGGCGATGCCGGCGCCCTGCAGCGCGGTGCGCACCGGCGCGGGCAGGCCGGCAGCGTGCGTGCCGCAGGCGAACAGCGTCAGCAACAGCAGCAGGCAGCGGGCGACAAGGGCGCGGGACGATGATGACGGGTACATGACGGTGAGAAAATCCGAGCGGCGGCAAGGTAGAATGATGCACTGCCGCAGGGAAAAGGTCTTCTTGTCTGCGGCGTTCCCAAAAAATCGAACTCTAGCAGGACTCCACGATGATTCTTGTCACTGGTGGCGCCGGATTCATCGGTGCGAACTTTGTACTCGACTGGCTGGCTGCCGCGAACGAGCCGGTGGTGAACCTCGATGCGCTGACCTATGCCGGCAATATGGAGAACCTCGCCAGTGTGCAGGGCGATGGGCGCCATGTCTTCGTGCACGGCGACATCTGCGACCGCGCCCTCATCGACCGCCTGCTGGCCGAACAGCGCCCGCGCGCCATCGTCCATTTCGCCGCCGAAAGCCATGTCGACCGCTCCATCCACGGTCCGGCGGCCTTCGTGCGCACCAACGTCGAAGGCACCTTCACCCTCCTCGAAGCCGCGCGCGCCTACTGGGGCGCGCTCGACGGCGAGGCGCGCGCAGCGTTCCGCTTCCTGCACGTATCGACCGACGAAGTCTATGGTTCGCTGGGCCCCCAGGATCCGCCGTTCGCCGAGACCAAGGCCTTTGAACCGAACAGCCCGTACTCCGCCAGCAAGGCCGCTTCCGACCACCTGGTGCGCGCCTGGCACCACACCTACGGCCTGCCGGTGCTGACCACCAATTGCTCGAACAACTACGGTCCCTACCAGTTCCCCGAGAAGCTCATTCCGCTGGTGATTGCCAATGCCCTGGCCGGCAAGCCGCTGCCAATCTACGGCGACGGCATGAACGTGCGCGACTGGCTGTACGTCGGCGATCACTGCGCAGCGATCCGCGAGGTGCTGGCGCGCGGCCGGCTGGGGGAGACCTACAATGTCGGTGGCTGGAACGAGATGCCCAACATCGACATCGTGCGCACCATCTGCGCGCTGCTCGACGAGCTCAGGCCCGATCCGGCGGGGCCGCACGAGCGCCTCATCACCTATGTGCAGGACCGCCCCGGCCACGACCGCCGCTACGCCATCGATGCGCGCAAGATCGAGCGCGAGCTGGGCTGGCGCCCCGCGGAGACCTTTGCCAGCGGCATCCGCAAGACCGTGGCGTGGTATCTCGCCAACCAGGACTGGGTGGGCCACGTGCAGAGCGGTGCCTACCGTGAGTGGATCGACGCCAACTACGCTGCACGCGGGGCGCGGCCATGAGGATTCTCCTCACCGGCGCCAGCGGCCAGGTCGGCTGGGAGCTGGCGCGCAGCCTGATGCCGCTCGGCGAGGTCATCGTGCCGGCGCGCGAGCGCTGCGACCTCGCCCGCCCGGAGACGCTGGCGGCACTGGTGGCGGAGACCGGGCCGACGGCCATCGTCAATGCCGCGGCCTACACTGCCGTCGATCGCGCCGAGAGTGAGGAGGCCCTGGCCCGGCGCATCAATGCCGAGGCGGTTGCCGAGTTGGCCGCCGCTGCACGCCGCGCCGGCGCGCTGCTGGTGCATTACTCCACCGACTACGTCTTCGACGGCAGCAAGCCCGCAGCCTATGTCGAAGACGATCCGGTGGCGCCGCTCAATGCCTATGGGCGCAGCAAGCTCGCCGGCGAGCAGGCCATCGCCGCTTCCGGCTGCGACCATCTGATTTTCCGCACCACCTGGGTGTATGCCGCACGGGGGGCGAACTTCCTCCTCACCATGCTGCGCCTGGGGGCGGAGCGCGATGTCCTGCGCGTGGTTGCCGACCAGTTCGGTGCGCCGACCTGGGCGCGCAACATCGCCGATGCCAGCGCACTGGCGCTGGCGCAGGCGGTGCGTGAGCGCGCCGCAGGGCATTTCCGCAGCGGTCTCTTCCACCTTGCCGGCGGCGGCGAGACGAGTTGGCACGGTTTTGCCGAGGAGATCTTCGCCCAGGTGCGCGCGCGTCGCCCCGACCTGGCGCTGCGCGTCGGCGCGGTGGAGGCCATCCCCAGCACGGCCTATCCCACGCCGGCGGCGCGTCCGCTCAATTCGCGCCTCGACCAGCGCGCAGTGGCGGAGCGTTTCGGCATCGTCATGCCGTGCTGGCGCGCGGCGCTGGGCGTTGCCTGGACGAACTCGGCGGTGGCCGGCGGTGAGCGGTTTCGGCCACTACGAGCGCGATGCCGCCGAGCTGGAGCGCGAGATCTTCAAGCGCGGGCTGCAGCTGCGCATCGACTGGTCGGACCACGCCGCCGTGCGTGCGCTGGCGCGCGAGGCGCTGGACTGCGACCCGGCCTGCAACAATGCCGCCCTGCATGACGCCGATCCGCGCCGGCGCGCCCGCGCGGAGCTTTACGCGCTCGCCGAACTGATGCTGCTGACCATGAAGCAGAGTGCCGAGGTCGGCGTCCATACCCATGGCGGTCCGACCTGGAAGGCCTTTGGCCGTGCGCTGATGGAAGAGTACGAGGCCCGCCGCACGGGTGCCGCCGGGGATGATGCGGGCACTGCGCGCTAGATCAGCCCGCACGCGCCCGCCACCGCCGGCTCATCAGGGCAGCGCGGCCTCGCCGGCATAGAGCGCCTCGACACGCTCGCGCGCGCGCGCGAGGTGAATGCGTGCGCCGTCGATCAGCACTTCGGCGGCACGTGGGCGGGTGTTGTAGTTCGAGCTCATGGTCATGCCGTAGGCGCCGGCGGAGAGGATGGCCAGCAGGTCGCCGGCGGTCACCGCCAGGGCGCGGTCGTGAGCCAGGAAGTCGCCACTCTCGCAGATCGGCCCGACCACTTCGTAGCGCGCACGCTCGCCGCTGCCCGCACCGACCTCGACGACTTCGTGCCAGGCGTCGTAGAGCGCCGGGCGGGCGAGGTCGTTCATCGCCGCATCGACGACGGCGAAGTTCTTCTCCGCGCCGGGCTTCAGATACTCCACCCGGGTGAGCAGCAGGCCGGCATTGCCGACCAGCGAGCGTCCCGGCTCGAGCAGCAGCTCTTCGCCACGCCCCGCGAAGAGCGCCAGCAGGGGGGCGAGATAGGCGGTCACTGCGGGCGGCTGTTCGTCGCGGTAGCGGATGCCGAGACCGCCGCCGAGGTCGATGTGGTCGAGGGCGATGCCCTCGGCAGCGAGGCGGTCGACGAGGTCGAGCACCTTCGCGGCGGCCTCCACCACCGGGGCGCCGTCGAGCAGCTGCGAGCCGATGTGGCAGCCGATGCCGGCCACGCGCAGACTGGGCAGCGTGGCGGCGCGGCGATACAGGGCGGCCGCTTCGTCGAAGGCCACGCCGAACTTGTTGCTGCGCAGCCCGGTGGAGATGTAGGGGTGGGTCTTGGGGTCAACGTCCGGATTGACGCGCAGGGCGATCGGCGCCACCTTGCCCATGGCGGCCGCAATGGCGGCGAGCCGTTCGAGCTCGGCAGCGGATTCGACGTTGAAGCAGCGGATGCCGGCATCCAGCGCCTGGCGCATCTCAGCAGCGCTCTTGCCGACACCGGAGAACACCACCCGTGCAGGGTCGCCGCCGGCGGCCAGTACGCGCGCCAGTTCGCCGCCGGAGACGATGTCGAAGCCGGCACCGAGGCGGGCGAAGACGGACAGGATGGCGAGGCTGGAGTTGGCCTTGACGGCGTAGCAGACCATCGCGCGGTGTCCGCCGAGGGCATCGCGGTAGGCCCCGTAGGCAGCCTTCAGCGCAGCCAGCGAGTAAACGTAGGTGGGCGTGCCGAATTCTTCGGCGATGGCGCTGAGGGCGACCTCTTCGAGGTGCAGTTCGCCTCCCTTGCGTTGCAGGGTGGGCATGGGCAGGTGTTGCGTGGTCATGGTCTGGCGTCGGGGGTCGGGGCAGCTTTGCTATGATCGCCGGCAGTGCCGGCAGGGGCTTGCTCGGGCAGGTAGAGCGAGCCCTTGATGCCGCAGGCCTGGAGCATCAGGGCGCAGGCCAGTGCGGCGAGGAGGTGGGTGATGCGCATGGCGGGCGTATCCGGGTTCAAAGATGAAATGCTAACAGATGGAGTGCGCATGGAAGAGGCAGCGTTCAATGCCCTGGCCGAGGCTGAACTGGCCCGTATCGAGGAGGCGCTGGAGTCCTGCGGCGCGGAGCTGGAGATCGAGCAGATGCCGGGAGGCATCCTCGATGTGGAGTTCGCCGATCGCAGCAAGATGATCATCAACCGCCATGCCGCGGCGCGCGAGATCTGGGTGGCGGCGCGCTCGGGCGGTTTCCATTTCCGCCCCGAGAACGGGCGCTGGCTGGGCACCCGTGACGGGGTTGAGCTGTACGCCGCGCTGTCGCGCCTGGTGAGCGAGCAGGGCGGCGTCGCCGTGGTGCTGCAGGCGCAGCCCTGATCAGGGGTTGGCGCTGCCGAAGGAGCGCTCGATGACCGGTGCCGGGGCTTGCGGTGCAGGCGGCGGCAGCGGCGCGAGCGGCGCCTGCGGGATGGCTTCGTGCGGCGACTCGGCGGCCGGAGAGAGGTCGAACGAGGGCATGAACAGCGGTGGCGGCTCGGGCGGCTTGTTCTCGCGATAGACGAACTCGCTCTGCGCGGCGCCCTCTTGCAGCTCGATGGCGACCAGGCCTTCGGGGCGCGGCATCGGCCTGTCCGGCACGTCCTTGAGCGCGACGCGCATGTAATCGACCCACATCGGCAGGGCTGCGGAACCGCCGGTTTCGCCGCGGCCGAGGTTGCGCGGCTGGCTGTGGCCGAGCCAGGCGACGGCCACCACGTCGGGGTTGTAGCCGCAGAACCAGGCGTCCTGATAGTCGTTGGTGGTGCCGGTCTTGCCGGCCAGATCGCTGCGCCCCAGGCTGCGTGCGCGCGTCGCGGTGCCACGCTTGACGACATCCTGCAGCATGGAATCCATCAGCCAGGCGTTGCGCGGATCGATCACCCGCGGCGCGCTCTTGCCGGCTACCGGCGGATCGATGCGGGCGACCACGCGACCGTCGCCGTCGATGATCTGCGACACCACGTAGGGCTCGATGCGGAAGCCGCCGTTGGCGAACACTGCGTAGCCGGCGGCCATCTGCCAGGGGGTGACACTGCCCGCGCCGAGCGCCATGGTCAGGAAGGGGGGGTGGCGTTCGGCCTCGAAACCGAAGCGGGTCAGGTAGTCCTGCGCGTACTGCGGGGTGATCGACTGCAGGACGCGGATCGACACCATGTTCTTGGAGCGCGCGAGGGCTTCGCGCAGGGTCATCAGGCCGTCGAACTTGCCGTCGTAGTTGCGCGGCGTCCAGGCTTGCGAGCCGGTGACGCCGGCGGGAAAGTGCAGGGGTTCGTCCTCCACCAGGCTGCTCGGCGAGAAGCCGCGCTCCAGTGCTGCGGAGTATACGAAGGGCTTCAGGCTGGAGCCCGGCTGGCGCAGGGCCTGGGTGACGTGGTTGAACTGGTTGCGGCCGAAATCGAAACCGCCGGCGAGCGCACGCACGGCGCCGGTACGGGCGTCGATGGAGACCAGGGCCGCCTGCACTTCGGGGATCTGGAGGATTTCCCAGCCCTGTTCGCCGTTGTTGCGGATGCGGATCACCGCGCCGGCGCGGATGCGGCGCGCCGGCGGGGCGTTGTCGGCCAGCATGGGAGCGACGAAGCGCAGGCCGTTGCCGCTGATGGTATGGACTTCGCCGTTGCGGTAGGCGCGCACTTCGCGGGTGGAGGCTTCCAGCACCACCGCGGCGAGCAGGCCCTGCACGTCGCCATGCTCGGCGATGACCTCGTCGAGACGTTCCTCCAGCGCCGTCCCATTGCCGGCAATGTCCACGAAGGCTTCCGGGCCGCGGTAGCCACGACGGCGGTCGTAGGCCAGCACGCCGTCGCGCAGCGCCTTCTGGGCGGCGAGCTGGTCGGCGTAGTTGACCGTGGTGATGACGCGGATACCGAGGTGGTAGGCGTCCTCACCGAACTGGTCGACGGCGATCTGGCGGGCCATCTCGGCGACGTGACCGCCCTGGAGGATGCCCGAGGCACTGTGGTCGGCGCGCGACACGGTGCGCACCGGGGTCTGCAGCGCGGCCTGGTAAGCGGTGTTGTCGATGAAGCCGGCGTCGAGCATGCGGCGCAGCACGTAATGCTGGCGGATCTCGGCGCGCCGCGGATTGACGATGGGGTTGAAGGCCGAGGGCGCCTTCGGCAGCCCGGCCAGCATCGCCGCCTCGGCGAGGTTGATCTGCTCCAGCGGTTTGCCGAAGTAGGTTCGCGCCGCCGCGGAAAAGCCGTAGGCACGGTGGCCGAGGAAGATCTGGTTGATGTAGAGCTCGAGGATCTGATCCTTGCTGAGGTTCTGTTCGATCTTGAAGGCGAGGAGAATCTCGTAGAGCTTGCGGTTGTACGTCTTCTCGCGCGAGAGGAAGAAGTTGCGCGCCACCTGCTGGGTGATCGTCGATGCGCCCTGGCTGCGTCCGCCGCTGCTGAGGTTGGCAAGGGCGGCGCGGGCGATGCCAAGTGGATCGATGCCGGGGTGTTCGTAGAAGCGCTCGTCTTCGGCGGCGAGGATGGCCTGCCGCAGGATCGGCGGAACGTCGCCGATGCGCACCACCGAACGGCGTTCCTCGCCGAACTCCGCAAGCAGCTGCTGATCGGCTGTGTATACTCGCAAAGGGATGCGCGGGCGATAGTCGGTGAGGGTTTCCAGGCTCGGCAGGTTGGGCCAGGCGAGGGTCACGGCGGCAGCCAGCGTGGCCATGGCGATGATCACCAGCACCAGGATGAAAGCCAGGGGATAGAGAACCCAGCGCATTGAAAGTCCGTTCCAGAGGGGGCGAGGGCGCGATTATACGGGGCCCGGGAGAGGGCCTCCAGTTGGCTTTGTCAAGGGATGTTGCTTTACACTTGACAATGTTGTTGCTACGATTTCAGAAGCTTATTCAGGAAATAAGCCTAACATAAAGAAATTTAAGGACTTTCTTTGTGATCGACTTAGCGATGTTCAGTCCTAAGGCGCGGCAACTGGCTGGTTTGGATATCTCATCTTCATCAGTCAAGCTGGTCGAGCTGTCGGGTTCGGAGAGGGACGGCTATCGGGTCGAACGCTATGCGATCGAGCCCATGCCGCGTGATGCCGTGGTCGATGGCAACATCGCCAATCTGGAGGCGGTGAGCGATTCCGTGCGCCGGGCGGTGCGACGAATGGGCACTTCGCTCAAGAACGTCGCCGTGGCCCTGCCGGCCTCCGCGGTGATCACCAAGAAGATCATCCTGCCCGCCGGTCTGCGCGAACTGGAAATGGAAGTCCAGGTCGAGTCGGAGGCGAATCAGTACATCCCCTTCCCGCTCGACGAGGTCAATCTCGACTTTCAGGTCATCGGACCGCTGCGCGACAATCCCGACGAGGTCGAGGTGCTGATTGCCGCCTCGCGCAAGGAAAAGGTCGAGGACCGGGTGGCGGCTGCCGAGGCGGCGGGGCTCAAGGCGGTGATCATGGACGTCGATACCTTCGCCGCCCAGGCCGCCTTCGAACTGGTCCGCCAGCGCCTGCCCGGCGGCGGTGACGGCAAGATCATCGCCCTGATCAACATCGGCGCCAGCGTCACCACCGTCAGCGTGCTGCGCAACGGCCAGCAGATCTACAGCCGCGAGCAGGCCTTCGGTGGCGTGCAGCTGACCCAGGACATCGCCCGCCAGTACGGCATGAGCGTGGAGGAGGCCGAGAGCGCCAAGCGTACCGGCAGCCTGCCGGAGGACTACGAGCGCGATCTGCTGCGTCCCTTCATGGACAGCATGGCGCTGGAAGTGTCGCGCGCGCTGCAGTTCTTCTTCACCTCCACGCAGTACAACCAGGTCGATCACATCGTCCTCGCGGGCGGCTGTGCGGTACTTCCCGGCCTGGGTGAGATGGTCGGCGGGCGCACGCAGATCGCGACTACCATCGCCAACCCCTTCGAAGGCATGTCCCTGTCTTCCAGCGTCCGTCCGAAGGCCTTGCTGGCCGATGCCCCGGCGATGATGGTGGCCTGCGGACTGGCGTTGCGGAGGTTCGACACATGACGCGCATCAATCTGCTGCCGCACCGCGAGATCAAGCGGCGCGAGCGGCGCCAGCAGTTCTACGTCGTCTCCGGCCTGATGGTCGCCCTCGGCCTGGTGATCGCGCTGCTCGTGCACACCGTGCTGGCCGGCTACATCGAGCGCCAGGAGCGCACCAACCAGATTTTCCGTACCGAGATCCAGAAGCTCGACCGCGAGATCGCCGAGATCCGTCAGTTGCGCGAGCAGATCGATTCCCTGCTGTCGCGCAAGCAGGTCATCGAGGCCCTGCAGGGTGATCGTGCCGAAACCGTGCATGTGCTGAGCGAAATGACCCGGCTGATGCCCGAGGGCGTTTATCTCAAGTCGATGAAGCAGACTGGCAAGCGCATCACTCTGGTGGGCTATGCGCAGTCGAATGCGCGGGTTTCCCACCTGATGCGCGCACTCGAAGAGTCGCCCTACCTCACCCGGCCGCAGCTTGTCGAGGTCAAGGCGGTCAATGTCGACGGCCGCAGGGTGGGCGAGTTCACCCTCAACATCAACATTGCTCCGCCCGCCGCTGCGGAAGGAGACGAAGCAACTCCCGCAGCGCAGGCGACACCGGCGCGCGCGGCCGCCAGGGGGGGGCAGCGATGAAGTTCGGTAAAGGAGCTGTGCCGGGCAAGGGGCTGGACCTCAATCGCCTTGCCGACGATTTCAAGAATCTCAACCCCAACGATCCGGGAGCCTGGCCGAACGCGCCCAAGGTCGCCGTCTTCGTGGCCCTGCTGGTGGCGACGCTGGTCGCCGCGTGGTGGTTCGACTGGCAGGGGCAAATGGACAACCTGGCGGCCCGCGAGGCCGAGGAAGTGACCCTCAGGGACCAATGGCTGAGCAAGAAGCGCCAGGCCGTGAATCTGGATGAGCACCGTCGCCAGCTGGAAGAGATCGACCGCCAGTTCGGCGCCCTGCTGCGTCAGCTGCCCAACCGTGCGGAGATGGACTCCCTGCTTGCCGAGATCAACCAGGCCGGCCTTGGGCGCGGGCTGGCCTTCGAGCTGTTCAAGCCGGGTGCCGAGGCCGTGAAGGAGTTCTATGCCGAGATGCCGATCGACATCCGCGTTCTTGGCGGCTATCACGACCTTGGCGCCTTCGCCAGCGATGTTGCCCGCATGCCGCGTATCGTCACCCTCAACAACATCGCCATCGAGAGCGATCGCAGCGGTCAGCTGAAGTTCGAGGCCAAGGCGGTCACCTATCGCTATCTCGACGAAGAGGAACTGGCTGCCAAGCAGCAGGCGGCACGTGCCGCGCAGCAGACTTCGAGAGGCAGAAGATGAGGCCCAGCATGAAGCTAACCCGGTCGGCCATTGCCATCGCGCTCGCTGCAGCGATGCTGAGTGGCTGCGCCAGCGAGGAAGAGAACATTCAGGCGTGGATGACCGAGCAGGCGCGCACGATGCGCGGCGGCGTCAAGCCGCTGCCGGAGATCCGCCCCTTCCCGGTGGTCGCGTACGAAGCCGAACACCTCAAGCATCCCTTCAGTGCTGATCGCCTGATGCCTGAGCAGCGTGCCGCGGCGGCCGGAGGCAGCGGCGTCCGTCCCGATCTGGATCGCCGTCGCGAACCGCTGGAAGCCTTCCCGCTGGAATCACTGACCATGGTCGGGGCGCTGATCCAGGGTGATCAGGCGCATGCCCTGATCCGTATCGGCGACACCATTCACCAAGTGCGGGTGGGCAATTACATGGGGCAGAACTTCGGCATGGTCACTGCGGTGACGGAAACCGAAGTCCAGCTCAAGGAACTCGTTGAAGACATCAATGGCGACTGGAGCGAGCGCACCAGTTCGCTGCTGTTGCAGGAGCAGCAGGGAGGCAGATGATGAAAAAAGGTATCGCAACGTTGCTGCTCGCAGCCGTCTTTGGTGGTGTGGCCGTCTCGCCTGCGCTGGCGCAGGGCGGGGCTGCGGAAACGCAGACCCAGGTCAACCGTATCGAGAAACTCGAGACCGCCCTCCAAGGGTCGGCGGTGTTCGTCAAGCTGACCTTGCAGGCGCCGCTCGATGCGGTGCCGGCGAGCTTCAGCGTCGCCAATCCGGCGCGCATTGCCTTCGACTTTCCGGCTACCGCCAACGGTCTGGGGCACAACGTGCAGACCATCAACCAGGGCGAGTTGCGCAGTGCCAACATCGTCCAGGTCGGCGACCGCACGCGTCTGGTGCTCAACCTCACCCGCATGGCGCCCTTCGAGACCCGCATCGAGGGCCGTGAGCTGATCATTGCCCTCAACCCCGTGGGGCAGGCCGATCTCACCACCATCACCGAGCAGCCGCTGGCCAATTTCGCCGCCTCGTCGCAGCAGGCAGAGCAGGCGGTGAAGAGCGTCCGCGACATCAAGTTCCGTCGCGGCACCGACGGACAGGGCCGGGTGCTGGTCGAGCTGTCGAACCCCGACACCGGCATCGACATCCGCCAGCAGGGCTCCAACCTGATCGTCGAGTTCGTCCGCACCTCGCTGCCCGAGCATCTGCAGCGACGCTCCGACGTCACCGACTTTGCCACCCCGATCACCAGCATGGTGGCCCAGCAGCAGGGCGAGAACGTCCGCCTGGTGATCACCCCCAACGGACTGTGGGAGCACAACGCCTACCAGAGCGACAACCAGTTCGTGCTTGAGGTCAAGCGCCTGGTGGAAGATCCCAACCGCCTCGTGCAGGGCGCGCCGCGCGGCCAGTACGCGGGAGAGAAGCTGTCGCTCAATTTCCAGAACATCGACGTCCGTGCCGTCCTCCAGGTCATTGCCGACTTCACCGACTTCAACATCATCACCAGCGATTCGGTACGCGGCAATCTCACCCTGCGTCTGAAGGATGTGCCCTGGGATCAGGCGCTCGACATCATCCTCCAGTCCAAGGGGCTGGACATGCGCAAGAACGGCAACGTGATCTGGATCGCCCCGGGTGACGAGCTCGCTGCGCGCGAGAAGATGCAGCTGGAGGCGCTGGCGCAGATCGGCGATCTCGAGCCCTTGCATACCGAGAGCTTCCAGATCAACTACCACAGCGCCAAGGCGATCTTCGACTTCCTCAAGAGCAAGGACCAGACCATGCTCTCGCCGCGCGGCAGCGTGGTGGTCGATGAGCGTTCCAACAAGGTATTCATCACCGACGTTCCCAGCCGCCTGGATGCCCTGCGTCGCCTCTTCGTCGAGATCGATCAGGCCCCCCGCCAGGTCCTCATCGAGGCGCGCATCGTCGAGGCCAGCAAGGACTTCGCCCGCGACCTCGGCGTGCGGATGAACTTCACCGACGGCCGCGGGCACCGTATCGGCAACGCCCGCGCCGGCCTTGGTCAGGTAGTCGGTGGCGCACTGGTCGGTACCGGTGCGCAAAGCGGTGGCGCCACGCCGGTGGCCTCCTTCTCGACGGTCAATCTGGCGCTGTTCAACAATGCCGCCACCCGTTTCCTCAATCTCGAGCTGTCGGCTCTTGAAAGCGACGGTCGTGGGCGCATCGTTTCCAGCCCCCGCGTGCTGACCGCCAACCTCGTCGAGGCCTCCATCGAGCAAGGTACCGAGATCGCCTACCGCAAGGAAACCAGCTCCGGGGCGACCAGCGTCGAGTTCAAGAAGGCAGTGCTGTCGCTCAAGGTGCGGCCGTCGATCACGCCGGACGGGCGCCTGCAACTGCGCGTCGAGGTCAACAAGGACAGCCCGGTGTTCCCGGCCGGCTTCCTGGAGCCGGCGATCGACACCAAGAACGTCAAGACCGAGGTGCTGGTCGAGAACGGCGGTACGGTGGTCATCGGCGGTATCTACGAGGAAAGCGAGACCAACAACATCGCCCGCGTCCCGGTGCTGGGCGAGGTGCCGGTGCTCGGCGCGCTGTTCCGCAACACCAAGCGTGAGTCCTCCCGGCGCGAGCTGCTGGTGTTCATCACCCCGCGCATCGTTACCGACGCACTCACCCTGCGCTGACCCGGTTTCCGGCATACTTCGGGGCCGGAGTTCCATCGCCTGATGGAACTCCGGCCTCCTTGTTTCATCTCTGCACAAAGACGGGCGTGGATCGAATCGTACTGATCGGCATGATGGGGGCCGGCAAGACCACCATCGGAAAGGAACTGGCCAGGCGCAGCGGGATGCGCTTCGTCGATTGTGACCACGAGATCGAGGCGCGTACCGGGGTGAAGATTCCGACCATCTTCGAAATCGAGGGCGAGGAGGGCTTCCGGCGCCGGGAAAGTCAGGTTATCGATGAACTGACCTCCTGCGACGGGCTGGTGATCGCCACCGGCGGCGGCGCCGTCCTCGATCCGGGCAATCGTGCGTTGCTCGCCGAGCGTGCCGTGGTGATCTATCTCAACGTCCCGCCCCAAGTGCTGTGGGAACGTACACGGCATGACCGCAACCGCCCGCTGCTGCAGGTACCCAACCCGCGCGAGCGCATCTTCGCGCTGCATCGTCAGCGTGATCCGCTGTACCGGGAGGTGGCGCACATCATCGTCGATGGGGGGCGTGGCAACCCTGGGGCGATGGTCAGACAGATTCAGAAAGCACTGGAAAACCGCAGGACCGGACCATGCACACCCTCGACGTAGCGCTCGGCGAGCGCGCTTACCCCATCCACATCGGCCGCGGTCTGCTCGATGACCCCGCGCTCATCCTCGGGCGCCTGCAGGCGCCGCGCGTGGCCATCGTCACCAATGACCGTGTCGGTCCGCTCTATCTCTCGCGCCTGCAGGGCGCGCTGGAGGGCAACGGCGTGCGCGTTGACAGCGTCGTGCTCCCCGATGGCGAGGCGTACAAGGACTGGCAGACTCTCAATCTGATCTTCGATGCGCTGCTCGGCGCGCGCTGCGAGCGCTCGACCACGGTCATCGCGCTCGGCGGCGGCGTGGTCGGCGACATGGCCGGGTTTGCCGCAGCCACCTACCAGCGTGGCGTGCCCTTCATCCAGATCCCGACAACCCTGCTGGCCCAGGTCGATTCTTCAGTCGGTGGCAAGACCGCGATCAACCATCCGCTGGGCAAGAACATGATCGGCGCTTTCTACCAGCCGCGCCTGGTCATCGCCGACACCGCCACCCTCGATACCCTGCCCGAGCGCGAACTGAAGGCCGGACTCGCGGAGGTGATCAAGTACGGCCTGATCCGCGATCTGCCCTTCTTCGACTGGCTGGAAGCCAACATCGACAGCCTGCTCGAACGCGATCCCGCAGCGCTGGCGTGGGCGATCGAACGCTGTTGCCGCAACAAGGCGGAGGTCGTTGCGGCTGACGAGACCGAGAAGGGCGAGCGCGCCCTGCTCAACCTTGGCCATACCTTCGGCCATGCCATCGAGACCGCGCTGGGTTACGGCACCTGGCTGCACGGCGAGGCCGTGGCCGCCGGTACGGTGATGGCAGCGGAGCTGTCGCGCCGCCTGGGCTGGCTCCATGGCGCCCAGGTCGAGCGCGTGCGTACCCTGTTGCGCAGGGCGGGTCTGCCGGTGAGTGGTCCGGCGCTGGGCGCCGAGCGCTATCTCGACCTGATGGCCCACGACAAGAAGGTCGAGGCCGGGCAGTTGCGGCTGGTGCTGCTGAAGGACATCGGTGCCGGGGTGGTCAGCGCGACGGCCGACAGCGCCGACATCGCCGCAGCCATCGAAGCGTGCAGCGCGCGATGACCGCCCTGGCACCGTGGGCGGTCGACGAGGCCCATTCGCGCGGCCGTGTGCACGCCGAGCCCGCCCCGCTGGAGCGCTCCGAGTTCCAGCGCGATCGCGACCGCATCGTCCATTCGACCGCCTTCCGGCGCCTCGAATACAAGACCCAGGTGTTCGTCAACCACGAAGGCGACCTCTTCCGCACCCGTCTCACCCACAGCATCGAGGTGGCGCAGATCTCCCGCAGCATCGCCCGCATCCTCGGGCTCAACGAGGATCTTGCGGAGGCCATTGCGCTCGCCCACGACCTTGGCCACACGCCGTTCGGACATGCCGGGCAGGAGGCGCTGAACGCCTGCATGAAGGATCACGGCGGCTTCGAGCACAACCTGCAATCGCTGCGTACCGTGGATGTGCTGGAAGAGCACTATGCGGCCTTCGACGGCCTCAATCTCACCTTCGAGACTCGCGAGGGCATACTCAAGCACTGCTCGCGCAGTAACGCCGAGTCCCTCGGAGAGCTCGGCCGCCGCTTCATCGACGGCACCCAGCCGTCGCTGGAGGCCCAGCTTGCCAACCTGGCCGACGAAATCGCCTACAACAACCATGACATCGATGACGGTCTGCGCTCAGGGCTGATCACCCTCGAACAGCTCGATGCGGTTGCCATCTTTGCCGACAATCGCACTGCGGTGGCGCGCCAGTGGCCAGGCCTGGGCGGCCGCCGGTTGATCCACGAGACCATCCGCCGGATGATCAACCAGATGGTGCTCGACCTGACTGCGCGCACCCGCGCCAACATCGCCGCCGCTGGCGTCGGCAGTCTTGCCGAGGTGCGCGCCGCTCCGCGCCTGGTGGCCTATTCCGATACCCTGCTGCCGCAGTTGCGCGAGCTCAAGACCTTTCTGCGCACGCACCTCTACCAGCACTATCAGGTGCTGCGCATGACCGACAAGGCACGGCGCATCGTCGCCGACCTCTTCGCCGCCTTCATGGCCGACCCCCGCCTGCTGCCGCCGCAGTATCAGGCGCGCGCGCAGGCCGACAAGGCGCGTGCAATTGCTGACTACATTGCCGGGATGACCGATCGCTACGCCATGCGCGAGCATCGCCGACTCTTCGCCGTCGGCGAAATCCACTGAGCACCATGCGGCCGCGGGGCAAAGCGGCACCGATGGCGCAGTGCAAAAAAATCTTGTAAGCCCCTCTTTCTGGGGGTATATTCGTCGACCGCTCTCGTAAAAGGGCAGCGAGCGCCCGTGTGCGCCGCAAGGACAGTGCCGGTGCTGGTAGGCCCGGCCTTTTTTTGCGCGATGCACTAATTTGGTGCGCTTTTTGCTTCGCTTTGCAGCGCCTGAATCGTGCCGGATGCAAGCGTCCGGCGACCGTGTTGTTTCGAGGAAGAACGAAATGGATCTCCCCCAGAAGCAGGGTCTGTACGACCCGGCCAACGAACACGACGCCTGTGGCGTGGGCTTCATTGCCCACATCAAGGGTAACAAGACCCACGACATCGTCCTGCAGGGCCTCGAGATCCTCAAGAATCTCGACCACCGCGGCGCGGTCGGCGCCGATCCCCTGCAGGGTGACGGCGCGGGCATCCTGATCCAGATTCCGGACCAGCTGTATCGCGAGGAACTTGCCGGGCGTGGCATCCACCTGCCGTCGGCCGGCGAGTACGGTGTCGGCATGGTGTTCATGCCCAAGGAACGCGCCTCCCGCCTTGCCTGTGAGGAAGAGATCGAGCGCGCCGTGCGCGCCGAGGGTCAGATCGTCCTCGGCTGGCGCGATGTGCCGGTGAATCGCGAGATGCCGATGAGCCCGGTGGTGCGTGCCGCCGAGCCGGTGATCCGCCAGGTCTTTGTCGGACGTGGTCCCGACGTCATGGTCACCGAGGCCCTCGAGCGCAAGCTCTACGTCATCCGCCGCCGTGCCGCCAACGCCATCAATGCGCTCCACCTCAAGCACGGGCAGGAGTTCTACATGGTCTCCATGTCCGCGCGCACGGTCAATTACAAGGGTCTGCTGCTGGCCGGACAGGTCGGCGAGTACTACCTCGACCTGGTCGATCCGCGCACGGTCTCCGCGCTTGCCCTGGTACACCAGCGCTTCTCGACCAACACCTTCCCGAAGTGGAACCTCGCTCACCCCTTCCGCTACATTGCGCACAACGGCGAGATCAACACCCTGCGCGGCAACTACAACTGGATGCGCGCGCGTGAGAAAGGCGTGCATTCGCCGCTGCTCGGCGACGACCTGCAGAAGATCTGGCCGCTGATCTATCCCGGCCAGTCGGATTCCGCCGCCTTCGACAACGCGCTCGAACTGCTGGTGATGAGCGGCTACTCGATGGCCCATGCGGTGATGATGATGATCCCCGAGGCCTGGGAGTCGCACACCCACATGGACGAGCGCCGCCGCGCCTTCTACGAGTACCACGCGGCGATGATGGAGCCGTGGGACGGCCCCGCTGCGGTGGCCTTCACCGACGGCCGCCAGATCGGCGCCACGCTGGACCGCAACGGCCTGCGTCCGGCACGTTATCTGGTCACCGACGACGACCTCGTGGTGATGGCCTCGGAGTCCGGCGTGCTGCCCATCCCCGACAGCAAGATCGTCAAGAAGTGGCGCCTGCAGCCGGGCAAGATGTTCCTCATCGACATGGAGCAGGGCCGCATCATCGATGACAAGGAGCTCAAGGAGTCGCTTGCCAGCGCACGTCCGTACGCCGAATGGCTGTCGCGCATCAACATCAAGCTCGACGGCCTCGAAGCGCCGGCCCAGGCCAGCGCGCCGGAGTGCGCGGCGACCATGCTCGATCGTCAGCAGGCCTTCGGCTATACCCAGGAAGACATCAAGTTCATCCTCGAGCCGATGGGCAAGGCCGGCGAGGAAGCCACCGGTTCGATGGGCAACGATTCTCCGCTGGCCGTGCTGTCGGCCAAGGAGAAGCCCCTCTACAACTACTTCCGCCAGCTCTTCGCGCAGGTCACCAACCCGCCCATCGACCCGATCCGCGAGCAGATGGTGATGTCGCTGGTGTCCTTCATCGGCCCGCGTCCCAACCTGCTCGAGATCAACGAGATCAATCCGCCGTTCCGCCTCGAGGTGTCGCAGCCGGTGCTCGATTTCGCCGGCATGGCGAAGATCCGCAACATCGCGCGCTACACCAACAACAAGTTCCGCTCCGCCGAACTGGACATCTGCTATCCGGTGGCCTGGGGCAAGGAAGGCGTCGAGGCGCGCCTCGCTTCGCTGTGTGCAGAGGCCGAGGATGCAGTGCTGCAGGGCTACAACATCCTCATCGTCTCCGACCGCAAGGTGGATGCCGACAGCGTCGCCATCCCGGCGCTGCTGGCGTTGTCCGCCATCCACCAGCACCTGGTCACCAAGGGCCTGCGCACGCGCGCCGGCCTGGTGGTGGAAACGGGCACCGCGCGCGAGATTCACCACTTCGCCGTGCTCGCCGGTTACGGCGCCGAGGCGGTGCATCCCTATCTCGCCCTTGAGACCCTGCAGCAGCTGGCCGGCGACGGGGAGAGCGGCGAGAAGTACGTCAAGCACTTCGTCAAGGCGGTCGGCAAGGGGCTGATGAAGGTGATGTCGAAGATGGGCATCTCCACCTACATGTCCTATACCGGCGCACAGATCTTCGAAGCCGTGGGTCTGCAGCAGGCCCTGCTCGACAAGTACTTCACCGGCACTACCAGCCAGGTCGACGGCATGGGTGTCTTCGAGGTCATGGAAGAGACCATCCGCCTGCACAGGAAGGCCTTCAGTGCCGACCCGGTGCTCGCCGAGATGCTCGAGGCGGGCGGCGAGTACGCCTATCGCGTGCGTGGCGACGAGCACATGTGGACGCCGGAGGCCATCGCCAAGCTGCAGCACTCGACGCGCTCGGGCAAGTACGACACCTACAAGGAGTACGCCCGCATCATCAACGACCAGAGCAAGCGTCACATGACCTTGCGCGGGCTCTTCGAACTCAAGCCCGCCGGCGCCCCGGTGGCGCTCGACGAGGTCGAGTCGGCCAAGGACATCGTCAAGCGCTTCGCTACCGGTGCGATGTCGCTGGGTTCGATCTCCACCGAGGCGCACAGCACGCTGGCGATTGCCATGAACCGTATCGGCGGCAAGTCCAACACCGGCGAAGGCGGTGAGGACCCGATGCGCTTCAAGCCCATCACCCAGGCCATGAAGCTGTCGCAGATCATCGGCGAGAGCCGCATCGAGCGCGACCTCGAACTGCAGGCCGGCGACAGCCTGCGCTCGGCGATCAAGCAGGTGGCCTCGGGACGCTTCGGCGTCACCACCGAGTACCTGGTCAACGCCGACCAGATCCAGATCAAGATGGCCCAGGGCGCCAAGCCCGGTGAAGGTGGCCAGCTGCCCGGCCACAAGGTCTCCGAGTACATCGGCTACCTGCGTCACTCGGTGCCGGGTGTCGGCCTCATCTCGCCGCCGCCGCACCATGACATCTATTCCATCGAGGATCTGGCCCAGCTCATCCACGACCTGAAGAATGCCAACCCGCGTGCCGACATCTCGGTCAAGCTGGTCTCGGAGATCGGCATCGGCACCGTTGCCGCGGGTGTCGCCAAGGCCAAGGCCGACCACATCGTCGTTGCCGGCCACGATGGTGGCACCGGGGCTTCGCCGTGGAGCTCGATCAAGCACGCCGGGTCGCCGTGGGAACTGGGCCTCGCCGAGACCCAGCAGACCCTGGTGCTCAACAACCTGCGCGGGCGTGTGCGTCTGCAGGTCGACGGACAGATCAAGACTGGTCGCGACGTCGTCATCGGCGCCCTCCTCGGCGCTGACGAGTTCGGCTTCGCCACCGCGCCGCTGGTCGTCGAAGGCTGCATCATGATGCGCAAGTGCCACCTCAACACCTGCCCGGTGGGGGTCGCGACCCAGGATCCCGAGCTGCGCAAGCGCTTCTCCGGCCAGCCCGAGCACGTGGTGAACTACTTCTTCTTCATCGCCGAGGAAGTGCGCGAGCTGATGGCCGAGCTGGGCATCCGCAAGTTCGACGACCTCATCGGCCGCGCCGACCTGCTCGACATGAAGTCCGGCATCAGCCACTGGAAGGCCCAGGGGCTCGACTACTCGCGCATCTTCTACCGCCCCGCGGTGGCCGACAGCGTCGCCCGCCTGCATGTCGATACCCAGGACCATGGCCTCGACAAGGCCCTCGACCAGCAGCTCATCAAGCTTGCTGCGCCGGCGCTGGAAAAGGGCGAGCGGGTCAGCATCGACCTGCCGGTGCGCAACATCAACCGCACCGTGGGCGCCATGCTCTCCGGCCGTGTGGCGGAGAAGTACGGCCATGCCGGGCTGCCCAATGACACCATCCACGTCAGGCTGAGCGGTACCGCCGGTCAGGCCTTTGGCGCCTTCCTGGCGCGCGGGGTGACCCTGGAACTGGTCGGCGAGGGCAACGACTACGTCGGCAAGGGCCTCTCCGGCGGGCGTATCGTCGTCCGTCCGCAGGCCGAGTTCCGCGGTACCACCGCGGACAACATCATCGTCGGCAACACTGTGCTCTACGGCGCCACCGAGGGCGAAGTGTATTTCGCCGGCGTGGGCGGCGAGCGCTTCGCGGTGCGCAACTCCGGCGCCACTGCGGTGGTGGAAGGCGTGGGCGACCACGGCTGCGAGTACATGACCGGCGGCACCGTGGTGGTGCTCGGCCAGACCGGGCGCAACTTCGCCGCCGGCATGTCCGGCGGCGTGGCCTACGTGCTCGACGAGGACGGCAGCTTCGCGCAGCGCTGCAACATGGCCCAGGTCGACCTCGAGCCGCTGCCCGACGAGATCGAGGCGCGCAAGGGTTCGGAGTCCGGCGATGAGCTGGAGTCGCATGGGCGCGTCGATATCGACCACCTCGGCATGGGTGACGAGCTCATCCTCAAGGGGCTCATCGAACGCCATGCACGCTTCACCGGCAGTCCGCGGGCCCGCCAGATTCTCGACAACTGGGCGAACTGGCGCGGGCGCTTCGTGAAGGTCTTCCCGCATGAATACCGTCGTGCGCTGGCAGAGATGGCCGCGCAAAAGCAACAGCAACTGGAGGCCGCTTGAGATGGGCAAGCCAACCGGATTTCTCGAACACCAGCGCGTTGCCGAATCCTATGAGCCGGCCGCCCAGCGGGTCAGCAACTACAAGGAGTTCGTCGCCCGCCTGAGCGACGAGCAGGGTGCGGTGCAGGGCGCGCGCTGCATGGATTGCGGCATTCCGTTCTGCAACAGCGGCTGCCCGGTGAACAACATCATTCCGGACTGGAATGATCTGGTCTACCGCGGCAACTGGGCGCAGGCCATTGAAGTGCTGCATTCGACCAACAACTTCCCCGAGTTCACCGGGCGCATCTGCCCGGCGCCCTGTGAGGCGGCTTGTACCCTCGGGATCAACGCCGATCCGGTGGGCATCAAGTCCATCGAGCGCGCGATCATCGACAAGGCCTGGGAGCAGGGCTGGGTGAAGCCGCAACCGCCCGCCGCGAAGACCGGCAGGAAGGTTGCCGTGGTCGGTTCCGGCCCCGCCGGCCTGGCGGCCGCACAGCAGCTTGCGCGCGCCGGCCACGACGTCACGGTGTTCGAGAAGAGCGACCGTATCGGCGGCCTGCTGCGCTACGGCATCCCCGACTTCAAGATGGAAAAGCAGCTCATCGACCGCCGCGTCGAACAGATGCAGGCCGAGGGCGTGAGCTTCCGCACCCGCGTGCTGGTCGGTGCCAAGGAGTTGCCGGCGGGCATCGTCAACGATGCCACCACGGTGATTTCCGCCGATGAACTGCGGCAGGGCTTCGACGCCGTCATTCTTGCCGGTGGCGCAGAGGTGCCGCGCGACCTGCCGGTGCCCGGGCGCGAGCTCGCCGGCGTGCATTTCGCCCTCGAGTTCCTCATTCCGCAGAACAAGGAGGTCGCCGGCGATCGCGCCAACCCGATTTCCGCCAAAGGCTGCAACGTGGTGGTGATCGGCGGCGGCGACACCGGTTCGGACTGCGTAGGCACCAGCTACCGCCACGGTGCGGCCTCGGTGACCCAGTTCGAGGTGATGCCGCAGCCCCCGGAGCAGGAGAACAAGGCGCTGACCTGGCCGTACTGGCCGATCAAGCTGCGCACCTCCTCCTCCCACCTCGAAGGCGAGACCCGCCGCGAGTACGCCATCGGCACCAAGGAGTTCATCGGCGAGAACGGCAAGCTCACCGGTGTGCGCACCGTACGCCTGGAGTGGAAGGATGGCCGCATGAGCGAGGTGGCCGGTTCCGAGGAGGTCTTCGCGGCCGAGCGCGTCTTCCTCGCCATGGGCTTCACCAACCCCGTCGGCAGCGTGCTCGACGCCTTCGGAGTCAGCAAGGACGGCCGCGGCAATGCCCAGGCAAATACCGACGGTGCGGGCTGCTACGCCACCAACGTTGCCGGGGTGTTCGCTGCCGGCGACATGCGCCGTGGGCAGTCACTGGTGGTGTGGGCGATTCGTGAAGGCCGTCAGTGCGCGCGCGCCGTTGATGTGTTCCTTATGGGTGAAAGCGTATTGCCGCGATGACGGAATCGCCCACGAGGGGGAGTTGACGTTTGCGGGCCGGCCGGCCCGCAAGGCGCGAAGGC
>WPCG01006725.1_pt1 | contig 28168 bp, 39 predicted proteins | sample 5403311 | NCBI WGS metagenome assembly WPCG01 (sample SAMN12869467, study PRJNA574797) | sludge metagenome | isolation source: wastewater treatment of Control | place: China:Beijing | collected 2019-05-17 | reverse complement strand
GTGTTGAGATGGTAATGCCGGGCGACAACGTCAAGCTGGTTGTTACCCTGATCGCTCCGATCGCCATGGAAGACGGCCTGCGCTTCGCGATTCGCGAAGGTGGTCGTACCGTTGGCGCCGGCGTGGTTGCCAAGATCATCGCCTGATGATCCAGCTGTAAACAAGAGCCCCCGATGATCGGGGGCTTTTGTATTGTGGTTGACACTGGGCTGGTGCGTCTGTAATATTGCGCCTCCCTTGGATGGGCCCGCCTGTGTCTGGGTGTGCTCTGAAGAATTGAAACTTGGAGTTTCTGGTCAAATGCAGAACCAACAGATTCGTATTCGGTTGAAGGCTTTTGACCATCGCCTGATAGATCAATCAACCCAGGAAATCGTGGATACCGCGAAACGTACTGGGGCTCAGGTGCGTGGTCCGATACCTTTGCCGACACGCAAAGAGCGTTTTACCGTGCTGATTTCTCCGCACGTCAACAAAGATGCCCGGGATCAATATGAAATTCGTACCCACAAGCGGGTACTGGATATCGTTCAGCCCACCGACAAGACTGTCGATGCGCTGATGAAACTGGACCTTGCAGCTGGCGTTGAGGTTCAGATCAGCCTCGGCTGATAGCCCCACACGACGGGGGCTATCCAGCCGTGTAACGCCCTGAAATGGGCGGCCATAGCGGGTAATAGCCCCGTGCACTCATGAGGTTTACAACATGACTATTGGTGTAGTCGGCCGGAAATGCGGTATGACCCGCGTTTTCACTGAAGATGGTGTTTCCATTCCTGTTACGGTGGTCGAGGTCGAGCCAAACCGTATCACTCAAGTCAAGTCCCTGGATAAGGACGGCTATCAGGCTGTTCAGATCACCGTGGGCGAGCGTCGCGCCAGTCGCGTCAGCAAGCCGATGGCCGGGCATTTTGCCAAAGCCAATACTGCTGCAGGTCGCAGCGTATGCGAATTCCGCCTGGAAGAAGGTGCCGAATTCGACGCGGGTGCAGAAATCACCGTTGGTATTTTCGAAGCGGGCCAGAAAGTCGACGTTACCGGTCAGTCCAAAGGTAAGGGCTTTGCCGGTACCATCAAGCGCTGGAATTTCCGCGGCCAGGATGCCACCCACGGTAACTCCCTGTCCCACCGTGTTCCGGGTTCCATTGGCCAGTGCCAGACCCCCGGTCGCGTATTCAAGGGCAAGAAAATGGCCGGACACATGGGCGCCAGACAAGTGACTGTGCAGACCCTGGAAATCGTACGTGTCGACGCCGAACGTAACCTGCTGCTGATCAAGGGCCCGGTTCCCGGCGCACCCGGCAGCGACGTTATTGTCCGCCCGGCCGTCAAGGTCAAGGGTTAAGGGGGAGTCCAGATGAATTTGAATGTAGCTGGTGCGAGCGCGATCGAAGTATCCGATCTGGCCTTCGCCACCGAGTTTAACGAGACCCTGGTTCACCAAGCCGTTGTTGCCTACATGGCTGGTGGTCGTCAGGGCACCAAGCAGCAGAAGACCCGCTCCGAAGTGTCCGGTGGCGGCAAGAAGCCCTGGCGCCAGAAAGGCACCGGTCGCGCTCGTGCCGGTACCATCCGCAGCCCGATCTGGCGCGGGGGCGGTACCACTTTTGCAGCTCGTCCGCGCAACCATGAGCAGAAGCTCAACCGGAAGATGTATCGTGGCGCCATGCGCTCGATCCTGTCCGAGCTGGTGCGTCAGGATCGCCTGGTCGTGGTTGACAGCTTCGGTGTCGAAGCGCCCAAGACCAAGGCCCTGGTTGGCAAGCTCAAGGAGCTGAGCCTGGAGAACGTGCTGATCGTTACCGATAGCCTGGATACCAACCTGTACCTGGCTGCACGTAACCTGCCGCATGTCGATGTGCGTGACGTGCAGGGTTCCGACCCGGTCAGCCTGATCGCTTACGACAAGGTACTGATCACCGTGCCTGCTGTTAAGAAGTTCGAGGAGATGCTGGGATGAACCAAGAGCGCATTTTCAAAGTACTGCTTGGCCCGCATGTATCCGAGAAGGCTACCGTGCTGGCTGACAGCAAGAACCAGATCGTGTTCAAGGTGGACACCACCGCGACCAAGCTGGAAATCAAGAAAGCCGTTGAGCAACTGTTCAACGTCAAGGTCGACAGCGTGTCGACTCTGAATGTCAAAGGCAAGACCAAGCGAACCGTTCGCGGCCTGGGCAAGCGTAATGACTGGAAGAAGGCCTATGTCAGCCTGCAGCCCGGTCAGGACATCGACTTTGCCAGCGCTGAATAAGACAGGGGTACATCATGGCGATTGTTAAATGTAAACCTACTTCCGCTGGCCGCCGCTTCGTTGTAAAGGTCGTAAGCTCGGACCTGCACAAGGGTGCTCCCTATGCACCTCTGCTGGAGAAGCAAGGCAAGTCTGGTGGACGTAACAATAATGGTCGTATCACCACGCGTCATCGTGGTGGCGGTCATAAGCAGCACTACCGTCTGGTCGATTTTCGTCGCAACAAGGATGGCATTCCTGCCACCGTTGAGCGTATCGAATACGATCCGAACCGTACCGCTCATATTGCTCTGCTGAAGTATGCCGATGGCGAGCGTCGCTACATCATCGCGCCCAAGGGTGTGACTGCTGGCGATCAACTGGTCTCTGGTGCCGATGCGCCGATCAAGCCCGGTAACACTCTGCCGCTGCGCAACATCCCGGTGGGTAGCACCATCCACGCGATCGAACTGAAGCCGGGTAAAGGCGCTCAGGTTGCCCGCAGTGCCGGTGCTTCCGTACAGCTGGTCGCCCGTGAAGGCGCCTATGTCACCGTTCGCCTGCGTTCCGGCGAAATGCGCAAGGTCCTCGGCGAGTGCCGTGCCACCCTGGGTGAAGTATCCAACGGTGAACACAGCCTGCGCTCCCTGGGCAAAGCCGGTGCCACTCGCTGGCGCGGTGTGCGCCCGACCGTTCGTGGTGTTGCCATGAACCCGGTTGATCACCCGCATGGTGGTGGTGAAGGGCGTACTTCTGGTGGTCGTCATCCGGTGTCGCCGTGGGGCTTCCCCACCAAGGGTGCCAAGACTCGGTCCAACAAGCGCACTGACAATATGATTGTCCGTCGTCGCAGCAAGTAATAGAGGGGAAACGACGTGCCGCGTTCTCTGAAGAAAGGTCCTTTTATCGATCTTCACCTGTTGAAGAAGGTCGAAACAGCAGCAGAAAAGAACGATCGCAAGCCAGTCAAGACCTGGTCGCGCCGCTCCATGGTTCTGCCGCAGATGGTTGGTCTGACCATCGCAGTACACAACGGTCGTCAGCATGTTCCGGTCATTGTTACCGAAGACATGGTCGGCCATAAATTGGGCGAATTCTCTGCCACGCGTACCTATCGCGGTCACGCGGCAGACAAGAAAGCCAAGCGCTAAGGGGTTAGGAAGATGGAAGTAGCCGCTACCGTTAAGGGCGCCCGACTCTCTGCCCAGAAAGCTCGCTTGGTCGCCGATCAGATCCGCGGGAAGAAGGTGGACGAGGCCCTGAATCTGCTGACTTTCAGCAACAAGAAGGCCGCTGACATCATCAAGAAAGTGCTGGAGTCGGCGATTGCCAACGCCGAGCACAATGATGGTGCAGACGTGGATGACCTGAAGGTCTCCACCGTGTTTGTCAACGAAGGTCGCTCCCTGAAGCGCATCATGCCGCGAGCCAAGGGCCGCGCTGATCGCATCGTAAAGCGGTCTTGCCACATCACGGTCAAGGTTGCTGACAAGTAGGAGTCGATCACATGGGTCAGAAAGTAAATCCGACGGGCATTCGCCTCGGTATTGTTAAACAGCACACTTCGGTGTGGTACGCAGATGGCCGCACCTATGCGGACTATCTGAACACTGACTTGAAGGTACGCGAGTACATTCAGGACAAATTGAAAAGCGCTTCTGTCAGCCGCGTTGACATCCAGCGCCCGGCACAGACCGCCCGCATCACCATTCACACCGCCCGCCCAGGCATCGTGATTGGCAAGAAAGGCGAGGACGTCGAGAAGCTGCGTCAGGAACTGACCAGCCAGATGGGTGTTCCGGTGCACATCAACATCGAAGAGATCCGCAAGCCGGAACTCGACGGTGCCCTGGTGGCCCAGAGCGTTGCCCAGCAGCTCGAGCGTCGGGTCATGTTCCGCCGCGCGATGAAGCGTGCTGTACAGAACGCCATGCGTATTGGTGCCAAGGGTATCAAGATCCAGGTCAGCGGCCGTCTCGGCGGCGCCGAGATCGCCCGTACCGAATGGTACCGTGAAGGCCGTGTGCCGCTGCACACTCTGCGTGCCGACATCGACTACGCAACGGCTGAAGCCCACACCACCTACGGTGTGATCGGTGTGAAGGTTTGGATTTTCAAAGGCGAGATCATTGGTGGTCAGCCCGAGGAAGTCAAAGCCGTCGCGACCAAGAAAAAAGCTGCTAAGTAAGGGGTACGCACATGTTACAACCCAAGCGTACGAAGTTCCGCAAGCAGATGACCGGTCACAACCGTGGCCTGGCGCATCGCGGCAGTAAAGTGAGCTTTGGCGAATACGCACTCAAATCCGTCAGCCGTGGTCGTTTGACCGCACGTCAGATTGAAGCGGCACGTCGTGCTCTGACTCGTCACGTCAAGCGTGGCGGTAAAATCTGGATCCGTGTCTTCCCTGACAAGCCGATCTCCAAGAAGCCTCTCGAGGTGCGGATGGGTAAAGGTAAGGGTAACGTCGAATACTGGGTAGCCCAGATTCAGCCGGGCAAGGTCCTGTATGAGATTGAAGGTGTTTCCGAAGAGCTGGCGCGCGAGGCATTTGCCTTGGCCGCTGCCAAGCTGCCGCTGGCAACCACCTTTGTTAAGCGGACGGTGATGTGATGAAAGCGACAGAACTTCGTGAAAAATCTGCCGAGCAGCTGAACGAGCAGCTGCTCACCCTGCTGCGTGACCAGTTCAATCTGCGCATGCAGAAGGCAACCGGTCAACTCGGCCAGAGTCACCTGCTGAAGCAGACCAAGCGTGACATCGCTCGAGTCAAGACCGTGCTCAATCAGAAAGGTGGTAACTGATCATGGCCGAGAACACTACAGTTCGTACCGTTACTGGCCGTGTGGTCAGCGACAAGATGGAAAAAACCGTTACTGTGCTCATCGAGCGTCAGGTAAAGCATCCGCTGTACGGCAAGTACGTACGTCGGTCTACCAAGCTGCATGCGCATGACGAGAACAACGAATGCCGCATCGGCGATTTGGTAACCATTCGGGAAACCCGTCCCTTGGCCAAGACCAAGAGCTGGACCCTGGTACAGATCGACGAGCGCGCGGCGCAAGTCTAAGCCCCGCGCTGTTATAGCGGATTATTTAAGGGTCGGAGAAAGTTATGATTCAGACTCAATCCATGCTGGATGTGGCTGACAACAGTGGTGCACGCCGCGTTATGTGCATCAAGGTTCTGGGCGGTTCTCACCGTCGCTACGCTGGCATTGGCGATATCATCAAGGTGACCGTGAAGGAAGCGATTCCGCGCGGCAAAGTAAAGAAAGGCCAGGTGCTGACTGCGGTCATCGTGCGTACCCGTCACGGCGTACGCCGTACCGACGGTTCGCTGATCCGTTTCGATGGCAACGCTGCTGTTCTGCTCAACAACAAGAATGAGCCGATCGGTACCCGCATCTTTGGGCCAGTGACTCGTGAGCTGCGTAACGAGCAGTTCATGAAGATCGTTTCCCTCGCGCCCGAAGTGCTGTAAGGAGCCCGGTCATGCAAAAGATCAAACGTGACGACGACGTAATCGTCATCGCCGGCAAAGACAAAGGCAAGCGCGGCAAGGTCCTCAAGGTCCTGGTCGACAACCGCCTGGTGATTTCCGGTGTCAACATTATCAAGCGCCACACCAAGGCCAACCCGATGGCCGGTGTGCAGGGCGGTATTGTTGAAAAGGAGGCGCCGATCCACGTCTCCAACGTGGCTATCTTCAACCCTGAGACCAGCAAGGCCGATCGCGTCGGCTTCAAGGTCGAAGACGGTAAGAAGGTTCGTATTTTCAAGTCGACCCAAAAAGCCGTCGACGCTTGAGAATCTAGGTGCTTACCATGGCAAGATTGAAAGAACATTATCGGAACACCCTGGTTCCGCAGCTCAAGGAACAACTGGGCCTGCAGAACGTGATGGAAGTTCCGAAAATCACCAAGATCACCCTGAACATGGGCCTTGGTGAAGCAGTAGGTGACAAGAAAGTCATTGAAAACGCACTGGCTGACCTGGAAAAGATCACCGGCCGTAAAGGCATCGTGACCTATTCCCGCAAGTCGATTGCTGGCTTCAAGATTCGTGATGGCTGGCCGATCGGTGTCAAGGTGACCCTGCGCCGTGAGCAGATGTACGAATTCCTGGATCGTCTGCTGTCGATCTCGCTGCCGCGTGTACGTGACTTCCGTGGTCTGAATGCCAAGTCCTTCGATGGTCGCGGCAACTACAGCATGGGTGTCAAGGAGCAGATCATCTTCCCGGAAATCGATTACGACAAGATCGATGCCCTGCGTGGTCTGGACATTACCTTCACCACCACTGCTCGGACTGACGATGAAGGCCGTGCGCTGCTGCGCGCGTTTGCTTTCCCGTTCCGCAACTAGGAGTCAGCAATGGCCAAAATCAGCATGAAGAACCGCGAGGCCAAGCGCGCTCGTCTGGTTGCCAAGTACGCCGCCAAGCGTGCTGAGCTCAAGGCGCTGGTCGGCAACGTCAACGTGTCTGTCGAAGACCGTTGGAATGCCCAGGTAGCCCTGCAGAAATTGCCGCGTGATGCGAGCCCAGTGCGTCAGCGTAACCGCTGCCGCGTGACTGGCCGTCCGCACGGCGTATACCGCAAGTTCGGTCTTTCCCGCATCAAACTGCGCGAAGCTGCCATGCGCGGTGATGTACCCGGTCTGGTCAAGGCCAGCTGGTAAACAAGACCTTAATTACTCAGTTTCAGGAGCACAAAGCCCATGAGTATGCAGGACCCGTTAGCCGATATGCTAACCCGTATCCGTAATGCCCAGATGGCTGAAAAGTCCAGTGTCAGCATGCCTTCGGCAAAGCTGAAGGTGGCTGTCGCCAAAGTCCTTAAAGAAGAAGGCTATGTAGCCGGTTACGAAGTTCAGGGCGATATCAAGCCTGTTCTGTCGATCGAGCTCAAGTACTTCGAGGGCAAGCCGGTAATCGAAGAGCTGAAGCGCACCAGTCGTCCTGGTCTGCGTCAGTACAAGTCCGTTGACCAGCTGCCCAAGGTCAAGGGTGGACTGGGTGTGTCGATCGTCTCCACCAACAAGGGTGTGATGACTGATCGTGCCGCTCGCGCTGCCGGTATCGGCGGCGAAGTGCTCTGCACCGTATTCTGATAGGGGGTTACGATGTCTCGCGTCGCTAAAAACCCTGTCAAATTGCCGCAGGGTGTAGAAATCAAAGTTGACGGCCAGGAAGTATCGGTCAAGGGCCCCAAGGGCGCCCTTAGCCTGAATATGCATCCTGCCGTCGAGATGGTCCAGGAAGACGGCGAGCTGCGTTTCGCACCGCGTCCTGGTAGTGTCAATGCAGCCATGGCCGGTACCACACGTGCACTGGTCAACAACATGGTTGTAGGCGTCAGCCAAGGCTTCGAGCGCAAGCTGCAGCTGGTCGGGGTAGGTTACCGGGCGCAGGCCAAGGGGCAGGTTCTGTCTCTGGCTCTGGGCTTCTCCCACCCGATCGACTATCAGTTGCCGGAAGGTGTTTCCGTGGAAACCCCGAGCCAGACTGATATCGTCATCAAAGGTATCGACAAGCAACTGATCGGCCAGGTAGCCGCGGAAATCCGCGACTTCCGTCGCCCAGAGCCTTACAAAGGCAAGGGTGTTCGCTACGCCGACGAGGTCGTGCGTCGTAAAGAAGCCAAGAAGAAGTAGGGCATAGCAAAATGAGCGATAAAAAAGTTATTCGTCTCCGTCGCGCTCGTCGTTCGCGTCTGAAACTGCGCGAGCTCGAAGCCGTACGTCTGTGCGTGTACCGTTCTTCGCAGCACATGTACGCGCAAGTGATCTCGGCCGATGGTTCCAAGGTTCTGGCCAGCGCTTCCACTCTTGACGCCAGTCTGCGCGGTGGCAACACCGGCAACGCTGAAGCCGCCAAGCAGGTTGGACTTCTGGTTGCTGAGCGTGCCAAGGCCGCCGGTGTAACTCAGGTCTCCTTCGACCGTTCCGGCTTCAAGTATCATGGCCGCGTGAAAGCGCTGGCCGACGCCGCTCGTGAAGGCGGGCTGGAATTCTAAGGGTAGAGCTATGGCTAATTTCGAGCAAAAGCGTGACGAAGGTTACATTGAGAAACTGGTTCAGGTTAACCGCGTCGCCAAAGTAGTCAAAGGCGGTCGGATCTTTGCCTTCACCGCGCTGACCGTGGTCGGCGATGGCAATGGTCGCGTGGGCTTCGGTCGTGGCAAGGCGCGTGAAGTGCCTGCTGCGATCCAGAAGGCCATGGAAGCCGCACGTCGTAACATGATCCAGGTGGATCTGAATGGCACCACCATTCAGTATCCGCTGCGTGCCGCTCATGGCGCCTCCAAGGTGTTCATGATGCCGGCTTCCGAAGGTACCGGTGTCATCGCCGGCGGTGCAATGCGCGCCGTTCTGGAAGCTGCAGGCATTCATAACGTACTGGCCAAGTGTTACGGTTCCACTAATCCGGTCAACGTTGTCCAGGCTACCTACAAGGGTCTGAAGTCAATGCAGTCTCCCGAGTCTGTTGCGGCCAAGCGTGGCAAGACCGTTGAAGACATCGTGGGGTAAGCTGACATGGCTAATGCAAAAATCAAAGTCACCCAGTTCAAGAGCGTGATCGGTCGTCTGCCCAGCCACAAGGCCTGTATCCAGGGCCTGGGTCTGCGTCGCATCGGTCACACCGTCGAAGTGGAAGATACTCCGGCTGTTCGTGGGATGATCAACAAGGTCGCCTACATGGTCCGGGTCGAGGGTTAAGACATGAAACTGAATGATCTGCGTTCCGCGCCCGGTGCACGCCCAGCCAAGCTGCGCGTCGGTCGTGGTATCGGCAGCGGCCTGGGCAAGACTGCCGGCCGCGGCCACAAGGGTTTGACTTCGCGCTCCGGCGGTAAGGTCGCTCCGGGTTTCGAGGGTGGTCAACAGCCGTTGCACCGTCGTCTGCCGAAGTTCGGCTTTACCTCCAGAATTGCGATGGTTACTGCCGAAATTCGTACCAGCGAGCTGAACAAGCTGGACGTTGATGTCATTGATCTGCAGGCATTGAAAGATGCCAACATCATTGGCAGCAAGTTTGTGCGGGCCAAGGTCGTCCTGTCCGGTGATGTGACCAAAGCGGTTACACTCAAGGGCCTGATGGCTACCAAGGGTGCCCGTGCAGCGATCGAAGCAGCTGGCGGCAAGATCGAGGAATAAGGACTACATGGCTAAGCAAGGCGCTCTCTCTGGAATGAATCAAGGCGGCCTGACCGAACTGTGGGGGCGCTTGCGCTTCCTGTTCCTGGCAATCATCGTTTACCGAATTGGCGCGCATATACCGGTGCCCGGTATCAATCCTGATCGCCTGGCTGATATGTTCAGACAGAATGAGGGGACCATTCTTAGCCTGTTCAACATGTTCTCGGGTGGTGCCCTGGAGCGGATGAGTATCTTCGCTCTGGGGATCATGCCGTACATCTCTGCATCCATCATCATGCAGCTGATGACGGCGGTCAGCCCCACCCTTGAGCAGTTGAAGAAGGAAGGCGAGTCCGGACGCCGCAAGATCAGTCAGTACACCCGCTATCTCACACTGGTTCTGGCATTCATCCAGGCGGTGGGGATGTCGGTTGGCCTGGCCAGCCAGGGCGTGGCCTTCGCTGGTGGTTTTGGCTTCTATTTCATAGCGGTCACTACCTTCGTCGCCGGTGCCATGTTCATGATGTGGCTGGGCGAACAGATCACCGAGCGGGGTGTCGGCAACGGTATCTCCATGCTGATCTTCGCTGGCATCGTCGCCGGCTTGCCGAGCGCGATCGGGCAGTCCTTCGAGGCGGCCCGTCAGGGTGATATCAATATCTTCGCCCTGATCGCCATCGCGCTGCTGGCAGTAGCGATGATCGCCTTCGTGATCTTTGTCGAGCGTGGCCAGCGGCGGATTACCGTCAACTACGCCAAGCGTCAGCAAGGTCGCAAGGTGTTCGCTGCGCAGACCAGTCACCTGCCGTTGAAGGTGAACATGGCTGGTGTGATTCCAGCGATCTTTGCCAGCAGTATCCTGCTGTTCCCGGCGTCCCTGGGCACCTGGTTCGGCCAGGGCGAAGGCATGGGTTGGTTGCAGAGCCTGTCCCAGGCGATCGCACCGGGCCAGCCGTTGAATATCATTCTGTTCAGTGCAGGGATCATTTTCTTCTGCTTCTTCTATACAGCCTTGATGTTCAACCCCAAGGATGTGGCTGACAATCTGAAGAAGTCAGGTGCCTTCATTCCGGGTATTCGCCCGGGTGAACAGTCCGCCCGCTATATCGACGGTGTACTGACCCGCCTGACCATGTTCGGTGCGCTGTACATGACTGCGGTCTGCTTGCTGCCGCAGTTCCTGGTGGTGTCGGCCAACGTGCCGTTCTACCTGGGCGGGACTTCGCTGCTGATCGTCGTGGTGGTTGTGATGGACTTCATGTCGCAAGTACAATCGCACCTCGTTTCACAGCAGTACGAGTCTCTTTTGAAGAAATCGAACCTGAAAGGTTACGGCAGCGGCATGCTGCGCTGATATTTCAGGATTCTGGAGAACGATATGAAAGTTGCAGCATCAGTCAAGAAGCTTTGCCGTAACTGCAAAGTGATCCGTCGCAACGGTAGCGTACGGGTTATTTGCAGCGCTGAGCCCCGTCACAAGCAGCGCCAGGGTTGATCATCAACCTGCACTGATTGAAGACTACGTCTCAGGATAACCGCCGCCCGACCAGTTGACTGGTCGGGTGGTTGATTTTTTTATATGTTAGCGCTACCCTACTGCACCCTTTTTCACGCAACCTTGTTACGTTTTGGGTTGAGTCAGGTAGCTGTCAGACGGAGTAAATTTGGATGGCCCGTATTGCAGGCGTCAACATCCCGGATAACAAGCATGCTGTTATCTCTCTGACCTATATTTTTGGTATCGGTCAAACCAAGGCACAGCAGATCTGTGCCGCCACTGGCATTGAGCCCAGTGTCAAAATCAAGGATCTGAGCGAGGAGCAGATTGATCTGCTGCGTAACGAGGTTGCCAAGAGTAACACCGAAGGTGACCTGCGCCGCGCGATCAACATGAACATCAAGCGTCTCATGGATCTGGGTTGCTATCGTGGTCTGCGTCATCGTCGTGGTCTTCCGGTTCGCGGCCAGCGTACCAAGACCAACGCTCGTACCCGTAAGGGTCCGCGCAAGCCGATCCGTAAGTAATCGCGAAGGAATATACAGATATGGCTAAGCCTGCTGCTCGTGTTCGTAAAAAAGTAAAAAAGACAGTGGTTGATGGGATCGCCCACATCCATGCGTCTTTCAACAACACCATCATTACCATCACCGACCGCCAGGGCAACGCTCTGAGCTGGGCGACTTCCGGTGGTTCCGGTTTCCGTGGTTCGCGTAAAAGCACCCCGTTCGCTGCCCAGGTGGCTGCCGAGCGTGCTGGTCAAGCGGCCCTGGAATACGGTCTGAAAAACCTCGACGTTAATGTGAAGGGCCCCGGCCCGGGTCGTGAGTCCGCGGTGCGCGCGCTGAACTCTTGTGGTTACAAGATCAGCGGCATCACTGATGTCACCCCCATCCCACATAACGGCTGCCGCCCGCCCAAGAAGCGCCGCGTGTAATCAGGAGACGGTAAAATGGCTAGATATATTGGTCCCAAATGCAAGCTGTCTCGTCGCGAAGGCACTGATCTGTTCCTCAAGAGCGGCGTACGCGCTCTTGATTCCAAGTGCAAGCTGGAGAGTCCTCCTGGCGTGCATGGTCAGCGTCGTGGCCGTCTCTCCGAGTACGGCACCCAGCTGCGCGAGAAGCAAAAAGTTCGTCGTATCTATGGTGTCCTCGAGCGCCAGTTCAGCAACTACTACAAGGAAGCTGCCCGCCTGAAGGGTGCTACCGGTGAGAACCTGCTGCAACTGCTCGAGCGTCGTCTGGACAACGTGGTTTACCGCATGGGTTTTGGCTCCACTCGCGCCGAAGCTCGCCAGCTGGTTTCCCACAAGGCCATCAGCGTCAATGGCAAGACCGTGAACATTGCATCCTACCTGGTATCCCCGGGTGATGTGGTTGCCGTTCGCGAGAAGGCCAAGAACCAGCTGCGCATCAACGGCTCCCTGGAGCTGGCGGCTCAGCGTGGTCAGGCAGAATGGCTGCAAGTCGATGCTGCCAAGAAGGAAGGTGTCTTCAAGAGCCTGCCCGCACGGAGTGATCTGTACGCCGACATCAACGAGAACCTGATCGTCGAGCTCTACTCCAAGTAAGCGATAGTCAGCAAAAGGTGCCTTTCATGCAAAATTCGGTTGCCGAGTTTCTTACTCCACGTCATATCGACGTTCAAGAAGCCTCGCCTACGCGCGCCAAGATTACTCTTGAGCCGCTGGAGCGTGGCTTTGGTCACACCCTGGGCAATGCGTTGCGGCGCATTCTGCTCTCCTCCATGCCCGGTTGTGCCGTGGTAGAGGCGGAAATCGATGGCGTTTTGCATGAGTACAGCGCCATCGAAGGCGTTCAGGAAGATGTCATCGAGATCCTGCTCAACCTGAAAGGGCTGGCAGTCAAGATGCATGGTCGTGATCACGTTACCCTGACCCTTTCCAAGAAGGGTGCGGGCGTGGTCACCGCTGGCGATATCCAGCTGGATCACGATGTGGAGATCGTCAATCCCGATCACCACATCGCCACGCTGTCCGCCAACGGCGCGCTGAACATGAAACTGACCGTTGCTCGTGGCCGTGGCTATGAGCCGGCGGACTCGCGCCAGTCGGATGAAGACGAGAGCCGTTCCATCGGCCGCCTGCAACTCGACGCCACCTATACCCCGGTTCGCCGTGTGGCTTATGTGGTCGAGAGCGCTCGTGTCGAGCAGCGTACCAACCTGGACAAACTGGTCATCGACCTGGAAACCAACGGTACGCTGGACCCGGAAGAGGCGATTCGTCGCGCTGCCACCATCCTGCAGCATCAGCTGGCGGCTTTCGTTGACCTGAAGAGCGACCAGGAGCCGGTAGTGGAGCAGCAGGAAGACGAGATCGATCCGATCCTGCTGCGCCCGGTTGACGACCTGGAGCTGACTGTTCGTTCGGCCAACTGCCTGAAGGCTGAAAACATTTACTATATTGGCGATCTGATCCAGCGTACCGAAGTGGAGCTGCTGAAGACCCCGAACCTGGGCAAGAAGTCCCTGACCGAAATCAAGGATGTTCTGGCTTCGCGTGGTCTGTCACTGGGTATGCGTCTGGACAACTGGCCGCCTGCAAGCTTGAAGAAGGACGACAAGGTTACCGCCTGATCGTCTGACACCGAGGAATTGAGAGATGCGTCATCGTAAAAGTGGTCGTCACCTGAGTCGGACCAGCTCGCACCGCAAGGCCATGTTCCAGAACATGGCGGTGTCGCTGTTCGAGAACGAACTGATCAAAACCACTCTGCCCAAGGCCAAGGAATTGCGCCGTGTTGCAGAGCCGCTGATCACTCTGGCGAAAGAAGATACCGTAGCCAATCGCCGTCTGGCGTTTGACCGCACCCGCAGCAAAGAAGCTGTTGGCAAGCTGTTCAACGACCTGGGCAAGCGCTACGCAGACCGTCCCGGCGGCTATGTTCGTATCCTGAAGTGCGGCTTCCGCGCTGGTGATGCGGCACCCATGGCCTACGTGGAACTGGTTGATCGCCCTGAGCTGGCCGCTGCTTCCGAAGAGTAAGCTGCAGACAGTTCAAGAAAACCGGGCTCAGGCCCGGTTTTTTATTGCCCGAGAATAGCGCTGCCTACCTGCCATCCGACTTCTTCCTCTTATTTGAAAATCCTATCGTTCAAGTTGACGCAAGTCATTGGGACTATCTTTTGCTGCCCCCTATCATTGCTCCAACGCCACCGGTTCGTTACCGCTGGCCGCCGAAAATGACCCAAGGAGAGTAATAAGATGACTGACAAGCCAAGACTTACCACGGTAGCGGGCGCCCCGGTAGCCGAGAACCAGAATGTGATGACCGCTGGCCCACGCGGCCCGATGCTGCTGCAGGATGTATGGTTCCTGGAAAAGCTCGCACATTTCGACCGTGAAGTGATTCCCGAGCGCCGCATGCACGCCAAGGGCTCGGGCGCTTTCGGTGAGTTCGTCGTGACCCACGACATCACCAAGTACACCAAGGCCAAGATCTTTTCCGAGGTCGGCAAGAAGACCCCGATGTTCGCGCGCTTCTCCACCGTCGCCGGTGAGCGCGGCGCTGCCGATGCCGAGCGGGATATCCGTGGTGCGGCCCTGAAGTTCTATACCGAACAGGGCAACTGGGACATGGTCGGCAACAACACGCCGGTGTTCTTCTTCCGTGATCCACTGAAGTTCCCCGACCTGAACCACGCGGTCAAGCGCGACCCGCGCACCAATATGCGCAGTGCCAACAACAACTGGGACTTCTGGACCGGTCTGCCGGAGGCGCTGCACCAGGTGACCTATGTGATGGGCGACCGCGGTATTCCCGACGGCTACCGCCATATGCACCTGTTCGGTTCGCACACCTACAGTTTCATCAGTGCCGACAACCAGCGGTACTGGGTCAAGCTGCACTTCAAGACCCAGCAGGGCATCAGGAACCTGACCGACGAGCAGGCCGCCGCAGTGGTTGCCGGTGACCGTGAAAGCTCGCAGCGTGACCTGTACGATGCCATCGAGAACGGCGATTTCCCGCGCTGGACCATGTACGTGCAGATCATGCCGGAGGCGGATGCGGCCAGCTATCGTTTCCACCCCTTCGACCTGACCAAGATCTGGTCGAAGAAGGACTATCCGCTGATCGAGGTCGGCTACATGGAGCTGAACCGCAACCCGGACAACTACTTCCAGGATGTGGAGCAGGCCGCCTTCACACCGGCCAACGTGGTGCCCGGCATCAGCTTCTCGCCGGACCGCATGCTGCAGGGACGTCTGTTCTCCTACGGTGATGCGCAGCGTTACCGCCTGGGTGTGAACCACCACCAGATTCCGGTGAACGCGCCGCGTTGCCCGGTACACAGCTATCACCGTGACGGTGCCATGCGCGTGGACGGCAACCAGGGCAGCCGCCTGCACTACGAGCCGAACACCTATGGCGAATGGCAGGAGCAGCCGGACTTCAGCGAACCGCCGATGGCGCTGGAGGGTGCGGCAGCGCGCTACGACTTCCGTGAAGATGACAGTGACTATTTCACCCAGCCCGGCGACCTGTTCCGGCTGATGTCCGCCGACGAGCAGCAGCGGCTGTTTGCCAATACCGGGCGGGCGATGAACGGTGTGGAGCGCCACATCATGATTCGCCACATCACCCACTGCTACAAGGCCGATCCGGCTTACGGCGAGGGTGTTGCCAAAGCGCTTGGAGTACCGATGTCTGAAGTGCCGGTCTGATAACACCGGTGGTTGGAATAGCCCGCGACGTGGTATCAGTCGCGGGCTTTTTTGCATCTGGAACCGCTGTGGCCGTCAGAACGCAGGAACCACGGCGCCCTTGTATTTCTCCTCGATAAACGCCTTCACCTCATCGCTGTGCAGCGCGTCCACCAGCTTGTTGATCGCAGCGCTGTCCTTGTTGTCCGAGCGGGTCACCAGGATGTTGACGTAGGGCGAGTCCTCACCCTCGATGGCCAGTGCGTCCTCGGTCGGGTTCAGCCCGGCTTCCAGGGCGTAATTGGTGTTGATCAGCGCCAGGTCGACCTGGTCCAGCACCCGCGGCAGGGTGGCCGCTTCCAGCTCGCGGATGCGGATGTTGTGCGGATTGTCGGCGATATCGCGCGGTGTGGCGAGGATGTTGCTATTGTCCTTCAGGCTGATCAGGCCAGCCTTGTCCAGCAGCAGCAGGGCGCGACCGCCGTTGGTGGCGTCATTGGGGATGGCCACGGTGGCACGGTTGGGGATGCTGTCCAGCGAATCCAGCTTGCGCGAGTAGATGCCGAAAGGCTCGACATGCACCCCGGCGACGCTGACCAAGTCGGTGCCGCGGCCCTTGTTGAACTCATCGAGATAGGGTTGGTGCTGGAAGAAGTTGGCATCCAGGCGACCTTCGGCGACCTGCAGGTTGGGCTGCACGTAGTCGGTGAAGACCTTGATATCCAGATCCACGCCCTGGCTGGCCAGGGCGGGTTTGACGAACTCCAGGATTTCGGCATGGGGCACGGCGGTGGCGGCGATGCTCAGCTTGTCCGCGGCATGGGCGCCGAAGGCGGTGGCCAGGGCCAGGATTGCGACGATCTTCTTCATGGGTGTGCTCCGAAAAGGACGGTAAGGTGGGCATTGCCCTGTTATTTACGTGAATAGTGGACGACCAGGCGGTCGCCGATACTTTGCAGAATCTGCACCAATACCAGCAGCAATACAACGGTGACCACCATCACGTCGGTCTGGAAGCGCTGGTAGCCATAGCGGATCGCCAGATCCCCCAGGCCACCACCGCCGACCACGCCGGCCATCGCGGTATAGGAGACCAGGGTGATGGCGATCACCGTGACCGCGGCGATGATACCCGGCCGCGCCTCGGGTAGCAGGGCGCGGGTGATGATCTGGCCGGTGGTGGCGCCCATCGACTGGGTGGCCTCGATGATGCCGCGATCGACCTCGCGCAGCGCGGTTTCCACCAGGCGGGCGAAGAACGGCGTGGCACCGACCACCAGCGGCGGAATAGCGCCGGCGACCCCCAGCGAGGTGCCGGTGATCAGCTTGGTGAAAGGAATCATCACGATCAGCAGGATGATGAACGGCAGCGAGCGCAGCGCGTTGACGATCAGCGACAGCACCGCATACAGGCCGTTGCGCTGGAACATCTGCCGCGGCCCGGTAAGGAACAGCAGGATGCCCAGCGGCAGGCCCAGCAGTACGGTGAACAGCAGCGAGCCACCGAGCATCAGCAGGGTGTCCAGGGTGGCGATCCAGATGTCATACCAGTCGATATTGCTGAACAGTTCGCTCATCCGCGCAGTACCTCAACGTGAACCTCGGCTGCCGCCAGGTGAGTCATGGCAGCGTCCACGTCGCCACCGATCAACGCCAGTGTGAGCTGGCCGCAGGGTTGTTCGCGGATGCGGTCGATGCGTCCGGCGAGAATGCTGTAGTCCACACCGGTGGCCCGGGCCACCTGGCCGAGCAGCGGGGCGAAGGTGGCCTCACCGAGAAAGGTCAGGCGCAGGATGCGGCCCGGCACATGGGCGAAGTCCTCGGCCTGGTCGGTGCTGCTCTCGTCATCGAACACGAAGCTGCGGGTGGTCGGATGCTGCGGATGCAGGAACACGTCGCTGACCTTGCCCTGCTCGACAATGCGCCCGCCATCCATGACCGCCACCTGGTCGCAGACCCGGCGGATCACGTCCATCTCGTGGGTGATCAGCACTATGGTCAGCTTCAGCTCCTGGTTGATTTCCGCCAGCAGTTGCAGCACCTGCCGAGTGGTATGCGGGTCCAGCGCGCTGGTCGCTTCGTCGCACAGCAGGATGCTGGGTTCGGTGGCCAGTGCCCGGGCAATGCCGACGCGCTGCTTCTGGCCGCCGGACAGTTGTGCCGGGTACTTGTCGGCATGTTCGCTGAGGCCGACCCGCTCCAGCAGCGACCTGACCCGCTCGCCGATCTGGCGCCGGTCGAGTTCGCCGGCCAGGCGCAGGGGCAGGGCCACGTTGTCGGCGACGGTGGCCGAGGACAGCAGGTTGAAGTGCTGGAAAATCATGCCCACCCGCTGGCGAAAGCGCCGCAGGCCCGGTGCATCCAGGGCGGTGATGTCTTCGCCATCGACCAGAATACTACCGCTACTGGGTTCTTCCAGGCGGTTGATCAGCCGCAGCAGCGTGCTCTTGCCGGCGCCTGAATGGCCGATGATGCCGTAGACCTGACCCGCTTCGATGGTCAGTTCCGTGCTGTGCAGGGCGGGGATGCTCCGCCCGGCGACCTGATAGGCCTTGGTTACCTGCTGAAATTCGATCACGTATGCGTCCTTTGTATCAGTCCCTGTCGCGTTCCAGCAGCGGCCCGAGGAAGCGTCCGGTATGCGACTGGGGCGCCTCGGCGACCTGTTCCGGGGTGCCGGTGGCGATGATCTGCCCGCCCTTGGAGCCGCCCTCGGGGCCGATGTCGACGATCCAGTCGGCGGTCTTGATCACGTCCAGGTTGTGCTCGATCACCACCAGCGTATTGCCATGATCGCGCAGCCGGTGCAGCACATCGAGCAACTGCTGAATGTCGGCGAAGTGCAGGCCGGTGGTTGGCTCGTCGAGGATGTACAGGGTCTTGCCGGTATCGCGCTTGGACAGCTCGCGGGCCAGCTTGACGCGCTGGGCTTCGCCGCCGGACAGCGTGGTGGCCGACTGGCCGAGGCGTACATAGGACAGGCCGACGTCGATCAGCGTCTGCAGCTTGCGCGCCAATGCCGGCACCGCGTCGAAGAACTCCCGGGCTTCCTCGATGGTCATCTCCAGCACTTCGTGGATGCTCTTGCCCTTGTACTTGATCTCCAGTGTCTCGCGGTTGTAGCGCTTGCTCTTGCACACATCGCAGGGCACGTAGATATCCGGCAGGAAGTGCATCTCCACCTTGATCAGGCCATCACCCTGGCAGGCCTCACAGCGCCCACCCTTGACGTTGAACGAGAAGCGCCCGGCCTTGTAGCCGCGTGAACGTGCCTCCTGGGTGCCGGCGAACAGCTCGCGGATCGGGGTGAACAGGCCGGTATAGGTGGCCGGGTTGGAGCGCGGCGTGCGGCCGATCGGGCTCTGGTCGATATCCACCACCTTGTCCAGGTGCTGCAACCCGTCGAAGCTGGCATAGGGCGCCGGGTCCAGGGTGGTGGCGCCATTCAGCGCGGTGGCGGTGATCGGGTACAGGGTATTGTTGATCAGCGTCGACTTGCCCGAGCCGGAAACGCCGGTGACGCAGGTGAACAACCCCACCGGGATCTCCAGGTTGACCTTCTGCAGGTTGTTGCCACAGGCACCCTTGAGGCGTAGCCACTCGTTCTTGCGTACCGGAGTGCGCTTGGCCGGGACCGGGATCTTCACCGCGCCGGACAGGTACTTGCCGGTCAGTGAGGCCGGGTCGTCCATCACCTGCTGCGGCGTGCCGTGGGAGACGATGCGCCCGCCATGCACCCCGGCGCCCGGGCCGATATCCACCACGTGGTCGGCCAGGCGAATGGCGTCTTCGTCATGTTCGACCACGATCACCGTGTTGCCCAGGTCGCGCAGGTGGATCAGGGTGCTGAGCAGGCGCTCGTTGTCGCGCTGGTGCAGGCCGATCGACGGCTCGTCGAGGATATACATGACACCCACCAGGCCGGCGCCGATCTGGCTGGCCAGGCGGATGCGCTGGGCCTCGCCGCCGGACAAGGTGTCGGCGCTGCGGTCCAGCGCCAGGTAGTCGAGCCCGACATTGACCAGGAACATCAGCCGGGCACGGATTTCCTTGAGGATCTTCTCGGCGATCTCGCCGCGGCTGCCGGACAGGCTCAGTTGGGTGAAATACTCCGCCGCCGCGCCGACCGGCAGGGTGGTGATCCCCGGCAGGTTGCGCCCGTCGATGAACACGTGGCGCGCTTCGCGGCGCAGACGGGTACCGCTGCAATCCGGGCAGGGCTGGGTGCTGAGGTACTTGGCCAGCTCCTCGCGCACACTCTGCGACTCGGTTTCCCGGTAGCGGCGCTCCAGGTTCGGCACTATGCCCTCGAACGGGTGTTCGCGCTTGACGATGTCGCCGCGGTCGTTGAGATAGCGGAAGGGGACCTTGTCATTGCCGGTGCCCTGCAGGATCAGCTTGCGGTGCTGGTCGGCGATGTCGTCGAAGGGCTGGTCCAGATCGATGCCGTAATGCTCGGCCAGCGAGCTGAGCATCTGGAAGTAGTAGACGTTGCGCCGGTCCCAGCCGCGAATCGCGCCTTCGGCCAGGGTCAGCTCGCCGTTGACCAGCCGGCGGCTGTCGAAGAACTGCTTGACCCCCAGGCCATCGCAGCCGGAGCAGGCGCCGGCCGGGTTGTTGAAGGAGAACAGGCGCGGCTCCAGCTCGCTGATCGAGTGGCCACAGGCGGGGCAGGCAAAGCGTGCGCTGAAGGTGATCTCCTCGCCTTCTTCCCCTTCCATCGGCGCGACAATGGCGATGCCGTCGGCCAGGTGCAGCGCGGTCTCGAACGACTCGGCCAGGCGCAGCTGCAGGTCCTCGCGGACCTTGAAGCGGTCGACCACCACCTCGATGCTGTGCTTGCGGTTCTTCTCCAGTGCCGGCGCCTCGTCCAGCTCATGGATGCGACCGTCGATGCGCGCGCGGACAAAGCCCTGGGCACGCAGCTCATCGAGCAGAGCCAGGTGCTCGCCCTTGCGCTCGCGCAGCACCGGGGCCAGCAGCATCAGCTTGCTGCCCTCGGGCAGCGCCAGTACCTGATCGACCATCTGGCTGACGGTCTGTGCCGCCAGCGGCAGGTCGTGATCGGGGCAGCGTGGCTCGCCGACGCGGGCGAACAGCAGGCGCAGGTAGTCGTAGATCTCGGTGATAGTGCCGACGGTGGAGCGCGGGTTGTGCGAAGTCGACTTCTGTTCGATGGAAATGGCCGGTGACAGCCCTTCGATGTGATCGACATCGGGCTTCTCCATCATCGACAGGAACTGCCGAGCATAGGCCGATAGCGACTCGACATAGCGGCGCTGGCCTTCGGCATACAGGGTGTCGAACGCCAGGGACGACTTGCCCGAGCCGGACAGTCCCGTGATCACGATCAGTTTGTCGCGGGGCAGATCCAGATCGATGTTTTTCAGGTTGTGGGTACGGGCCCCACGTATCAGGATTGTATCCAAAGCGTACCACCCGGCAGACGGCAAAGCTGGCAAGTATACGTGTTTCGCGGCTCTCCCGGCAAAAGCGCTGGGCCGGTAACAGACGAAAAGCCGGTCGTATCCCCGGTCGCTGTGGGCTTGGCTGCGGCACGCGCGCGCGGCTTCTGTTCTGACCCCGCAAGCATGCTAAAATGCCGCGTTTTGTTCACTTGTTCATCAGCGGAGAATCCATGTACCAGGCAGACAGCATGTCGTCCGATGAGCGCCGTGCGGCTTCATCGCTGGCCACTGTGTTCGCTTTTCGCATGCTCGGACTGTTCATGGTGCTGCCGGTGCTGGCGACCTACGGCCAGGAACTGCAGGGCGCCACGCCGCTGCTGATCGGCATGGCCATCGGTGCCTATGGTTTCACCCAGGCGTTCCTGCAGATCCCCTTCGGCATGCTGTCCGATCGCATCGGCCGCAAGCCGGTGATCATCGGCGGCCTGTTGCTGTTCGCCCTCGGCGGCCTGGTGGCGGCGCAGGCCGACAGCATGTTCGGGGTGATCGCCGGGCGCGTACTGCAGGGCGCGGGGGCCATTGCCGCGGCGATCATGGCGCTGGTCGCCGATCTGACCCGCGATCAGCACAGGACCAAGGCCATGGCCATGATCGGCATGAGCATCGGTCTGTCATTCGCCCTGGCCATGGTCGCCGGACCGGTGATCGCCGGGGCCGCCGGGTTGGCCGGGGTGTTCTATACCACCTCGGTACTGGCGCTGGTCGGTATCGCCCTGGTGGCGCTGGTGGTGCCGACGCCGACCCGGGCATTGCACCACCGCGATGCCGGCGTGGCCCGTGGCGCATTCCTGCCGGCGCTGGCCAATGCCAATCTGCTGCGGCTGAACTACGGCATCGCGGTACTGCATGCGCTGCTGATGGCCTGCTTCGTGGCTCTGCCGCTGGCGTTGCAGGAACAGGCCGGCCTGCCCCGGGAAGACCACTGGTGGGTCTACCTCACCGCGCTGGGCCTGTCGTTCATCGCCATGGTACCGCTGATCATCTATGCCGAACGTCGGCGCCAGATCAAGCGGGTGGTCCTGGGTGCGGTGCTGCTGCTGGCGCTGGTGCAGCCGCTGATGTGGTGGAGCATGGCTTCACTGCCGTGGCTGGTCACCGCCATAGTGCTGTTCTTCGTCGCTTTCAATTTGCTTGAGGCGACCCTGCCGTCCATGCTCAGCAAGATCGCCCCGGCGGGCAGCAAGGGCACTGCCATGGGCATCTATTCGACCAGCCAGTTCGCTGGTGCCGCCATCGGCGGTGTGCTGGGTGGCGCGGTTTACGGCCACTTCGGACTGGGCGGGGTGTTCGTCTGTTGTGCGCTACTCGCCATTTCCTGGTTCGGGATTGGTGTTACCATGGCCGAGCCTCCGTATGTCACCAGCTACCGCCTGGCCATAGCCCCGACGCTGGTCAGGGATGAGGCGTTGCTCCGGAGAGTGCTGGACGTACCGGGAGTGGCCGAGGCAATCATCGTGGCTGAGGAAGCAGCCGCTTATATCAAAGTCGATACACAGGTGCTGGATCGCGAGCAACTGGACCGGGTGCTGAACCCGGCTTGAATACACCAGACACCCGAGGAGAGTGAGCATGGCCAGAGGCGTAAACAAAGTAATTCTGATCGGTAACGTGGGCGGCGACCCTGAAGTGCGCTATCTGCCCAACGGCAATGCGGTGGCCAACGTCACCCTGGCCACCTCCGACAGCTGGAAGGACAAGCAGACCGGCCAGCAGCAGGAGCGCACCGAGTGGCACCGGGTGGTGTTCTTCGGTCGCCTGGCGGAAATCGTCGGTGAATACGTGCGCAAGGGCTCCAAGCTGTACATCGAAGGCCGCCTGCAGACCCGCGAGTGGGAAAAGGATGGCGTCAAGCGCTACACCACCGAGATCGTGGTCGACATCAATGGCCAGATGCAACTGCTCGACAGTCGTGGCCAGGGCGGCGGCGAAGGCATGGCCCCACGCCCGCAGCAATCGCGTCCGGCACCCCAGCGCCCGGCGCAGCAACAACAGCCGGCCCAGCCGCAGGCACAGCAGATGCCGGATTACGACAGCTTCGATGACGATATTCCGTTCTAAGCTGAGTCGGATGTATCCAAAAGCCCTGATTTTTCAGGGCTTTTTTGCTTGTTGGATGCTTAACCTCCCGCACGTGCCGAAACGCTTTTCTCCCTCTCCCCTTGCGGGACAGGCGTAGCGCAGAACAGCCGAAGGCTGGCCTGAAGGGCGAACCCCGTAGGGGTGAGTAATGGCTGGGGAGAGGGGGCAGTTTTGCCGGCTACGCCCGGGGGCCGGTTCCTGCCACTACTTGAAGGCGTGAGCTGCTGATAAACCATCCGGCTCTTTTCGACAGTCCTTGAAGCCCTCATGCGGTGAGCAGCATGAACTCTGTGTAGCAGCGCCTCCACATGATGATGCGAGCCAGCTTTCTGGCTAACTTCACCAATGCTGGTCTCCGTTTGAGCCCTTGTGCCAAATAGGATTGGTATAGGGGCTTCCAGGCCTTTGTCCGCGGTGCTGCCATCGCTGCGTTGTACAGCAGGCGTCGCAGTTCAGGGGCGCCCTTCTTGGTCAGCTTTCTGCGGCCTACCTGCTTGCCCGAGTCCCTGACTCGAACATTCATCCCCAAGTAGGCAATGAAGGCATCACTGCTTGAGAAACTCAGTCTTTTGGCATCGTCATACTGTGAAACGCACCGTAGACGAAGCGAGTAGCCAGCTCGTGAGCCCTATCTAAATCGTGACCGCTGTCGATGGCATTTTCGCAGACTTGAACTGCGACACCGACGCACGCCGCCGCCAACCCCTCGACCGTTTCTGTATCAAAAGCGCGTGTGAACGTTTTTTGCCGCTGATTAATCAACTTGGTCAATTCCTGCACCACAAATCGAATTACATCCCTTCTGATGGTGGCAGGTGTGTCTCCTGTCATATCTCCACGGAATAGCAAGGTGAAGCCTTCAGTTCTGTCCGTGGCGAACCTGAAAAGGGGTTCCATCCCAAGGTGGCTTAGTTCCTTCAGTGATAGCTTTTCGCAATGCTGGTATGTGTCAGCTATCCAGTGCCGAAACATTGCAGCTTCGCGCTCTACCACGCGCATGTAGATCTGTTCTTTACCGCCTATTCGGGAGTAAAGCGTCGGTTTGGTGGTGCCCGCTTTACTGGCGATATCGACGATCTGTGCAGCGCTGTAGCCGCAGGTAAAAAAAACGTTTCTCGCTGCGTCGAGAAGCTGGTCTTCATCGAAGCGGCGGTTGGTGGGAGGGGAGGTGGAGTGGCTGCTCATCTGTCCATTCTATGGCTTGCTTGACTTGAGGTAAAGACAGGCTCACTATTTACCCGAGGTAAAGAGTAGGCTTGTTCACAACACAATAAGAATGGAGAAGTACTATGCCTAAATACTCCGCCCCGTCTTTCCGACGGCTGATCACGCGTACCTGCTCACTAGGGGCTATGACGACAGCAGCATGGTCGTTCGGTCTCTCTGCATTGGCGGCGGAGCCGCCGCCCTTCGAGCCGGTAATCATTGACCGAATTGACCTGCCGAGTGAGATTGTCGATGCCAGCCAGCCGGCATTCACCAATGATGGTGAGCACCTTCTGTTTATGGCAAATGCCACAACCGGGGACGCCGACATGTGGATTGTCGGTGAAGACGGGTCAGACCCTAGAAATCTCACTGGAGGTGTGCCGGGCAAGCCTCAAATGCCGACAGGCTTTGTGGAGACTGGGCGACTGGCGGCAGAGCTGGAGCAGCCCGCTCTGATCTTGCCGTTTCCCGACGGCCAACGTGTGTTCTTTGGTCCGTACGGTAGTCCGCAGGTTCTGGAGTGCTTCCCAAGCGTTGTAGATTGCGACACCAAGGAGATTCTCCCTATTGATCTCTCTGGCGCACGTCCAACGGGGCCTATTCTGCCAGGGGGCGTTGCTGAGAGCCCGGTTCTGAATCTGGACTTTGGGGCGCGCCCTCAGATTTCGCCAGATGGAAATTGGATCAAGTTCTCAGATATCCGCACTGACGCCATCGAGATTATGGTGCTCGCTAAACTTCATCGGGCAGCAGACGGCTCTGGGTACACCACCAGCGACCCGGTTGTGCTGAATCCCACCCCGCCGCCATCAACGGCTGATTTAGATGTAGAGGCCTGGTCAATCAGTACGGCGTTGTTCGAGTCAAAAATCTTTCTGGACGGGGGGCGTTCTGTCTCCTACGTTCAGGTAGGAGGCGCCAACGCGGGCAACCCGGATATTTGGAAAGTGGATCTGTACACAGGAGAGCGGACTCGGCTGACCGGTCATCCTGACTGGCAAGAAGACCATGCCAACTCACCGGATGGGCAATGGGATGTGATTGGAATCGACAGTAGAGGATCCAATTATCTGGATTACTTGTCCCACATGCCGTATCGGAGCTTTTTCAACGCTTGGGAAATCGCGCCGGTTGCTCAAATCGCCGTTGCCGGTGCGCTCCGTCGCTCCTGCGCGCCGTTTTCGCCTCGTCTTTTACCGGCTAGCGGAGATATGGATGGCAATCTGATGGGGCAGGTTTTGCAGCCCTACGATGGCGGAGACATCAGGCCCTCCGGCAATTACCAAGGACCTGCGATGTGGAAGCCGGATAGTACGGCAGTCGCATTGTCCACCCAAAGTTTCACCACGCTTGGTGGTGCAACTTACCTGGAGATCGCCCGCTTCCCTGCGCGAGAACCAACTGAACCTCAGCCGGTTGTTAGCTCTGAGCCAGGCTCTTGGGCGCCGTCGATTGACGAATACTGGGGCGCTCTGGCATCCAAAGCAGGTACTCTGGTGTTTTCTGGCAAGCACTCGGGCACAGCGATTGTTCATTACGACCAAGACTTCCTGGGGGCGGTCGATAACAGTGCCACCTATAACGACTACTCGGATGATGGGAAGTCGTTCTTGAATGGTACAGACACAATCACACGAAATGGTCCGTCGTCACTGGGTGGCACCACGCGAGTGACATCAAATCTGGAGCTTAGCGGGGAGCATACCGGCTCTCTGGTGCGTGATCTTACCTATGTGGTGGGCACTCCAGGCACGATTACCGGAAGCTCTAGTGCGACCTTTGACGGCATCACGATCACCGGGTTCGACACACCGGATGATCGCTGCGACAGCGTGCGTAGCAAGCTCCCAGGCAAGGTGCCGTTGGAGCCGCAAGCCACTCGCGACGGCTCTCAGGTGAAGGTGATTGTCACTGCAGCATACGCTGGAGCCGGAATGGACCAGCAGAGCGAGGATCGTCGCCCCGTTCGTGGCGCGGAGGTGACAGCGGCCGGGAAAACTGCGACAACCAACGATGAGGGGGTTGCTGTACTCGACATCGGTAGCGCGGGTGCGACTATCGAGGTAACCGCTGGCGACACCTTTGAACCGGCGACGGTAACGGTGGCAGAGGCGCCCAGCAGCGGTGGCAGCAGTGGAGGCGGTGGTTCTGCTGACTCATATTCCCTGGCGTTCCTGATGCTGATATTGGCCTCAATCGGTTTGGGGCGTTTCCGTCGCAACCGTTAAACTCCGAAGTCCCCTAGATGGCGATCAAGCCATCTAGGGTAGCGCTAACCAAATAGATAGGACGTCAAGCGCCTAGATACCGTCATGAACTTTCTTACTGGGTCTTGGGAGCAGTCAACTATGAATTGCCATTCAATCTTACGGTGATGGCTACTTTTAGGTTGTTCGTCTCCAGGGTGTGGTCCGTACCACTTTTTCTGCTCGTTGCATCAATCTTGGCGGCGTTGGTCGAAAGCGGCTCGTCGGCGTCATTGGTGTACCAAAGAGATGCCGTATTGGGGGGCGAGATCTGGCGGGTGCTGACTGCGCATTTCGTCCATTTCGGCTACCTCCACCTCGCCTTGAATGTCTCGATGATCAGTCTTGTCTTCCTCATTTTTGGAGGGCTACGGGGGCTGCGAGAGTGGTTCCTTATTATGTTTTTGTGCTGTCTCGGCATCAGTGCAACCTTTTTAGTCCTTGAGCCTGACATTCAGTGGTACTTGGGGCTATCGGGCGTAGCACATGGGTTGACTGTAGCGGGTGCGACTTTCTCTGTGCTCAAAAGAGAGGCAGCGGGCTCGGTGGTTCTCGCGGGTGTGCTGCTCAAGTTGTTGGCCGAGCATGTCAAGCCGGGAGCGTTGCACTCGGCTGCGTTTCTCGGAGGTCCTGTTTTGGAGGTGGCTCATCTATATGGCGCTATGTGGGGCTTAGTCAGTGCCGTGTCAGTCCATGTCTTCTGGCGCCGCCTGTAGTCTCCCCACGACGATTTTTCATGAGACTTTTTGATTCAACATCTGTTGGACATTGGCGTTACTGGTCTCATTTCTCAACAAATAGTTGATCGTGGCGGCCACATAACGGGCACATTTTCCAGCGGGAAATCAGGCTTTGTTTTTGCTCCACTGAGAGCGTGTTAACTGCGAAATTGGCTATCGGTTGATGGTCAGCGCTTCAGAACATCTCGCGCTGTATCGCGCTAGATGCTACTTCGTGGAGTATGCTGTCAATGGTTTTGAAGTCCTTGAGCCGGGGGCTCAAGTTTAGTGAGTTGCGGATGCAAAGGTTACGTGTGATGCACGACTTTCTGAAGATGCCAAGGATATAAAAGAACAGCATATCGTCCACTGGGCGCCCCGTCTGTCGCGCATAGCGTTCAACAAGTTCGGATCTGCGGAGCATGCCCGGTATGTGGCTAGGTTGCCAGCGTACTTGATGCCAGTGAGCAGGGTCGTTGGCCTCAATCCAATAAGCCATCGATACTCCCAGGTCCATTAAAGGGTCTCCAATGGTAGCCATCTCCCAGTCGAGAACTGAGGTAATGGTGGCTGTGTCACTGGCTGACACAAGCAGGTTGTCTAGGCGGTAGTCGTTGTGCACTACGGTAGGCGGGTTGTGCTTCCCTGGAATATTACCAAATAGCCACTCTACAACATCGCCCCAGGCCCGCCCGCCATGAGCGTGCAGAGAGTTATACTGGTTTACCCAGAAGTTGAGCCTTCTGTTTACATAGCCCTCAGGGTTCGGGTTCTACCCCGCTAACACGGACACTTTCAAGTAGACTCATACGGAGTCATAGGAGTGTTCATGAAACGCAAGAAATACAGTCCCGAATTCAAGCGGGAAGCCGTTGAACTGGCTCGTCGTTCAGAGACCAGTTGCCGC
>WPCG01075071.1_pt1 | contig 28243 bp, 23 predicted proteins | sample 5403311 | NCBI WGS metagenome assembly WPCG01 (sample SAMN12869467, study PRJNA574797) | sludge metagenome | isolation source: wastewater treatment of Control | place: China:Beijing | collected 2019-05-17 | reverse complement strand
GGCGCCAAGGTCGACGCGCTCGCCACCCAGCTCGCCGCCATGCCCACCAAGGCGCTGGTGCGCACCCGCCAGGCCATGCACGCCGCCCCCGGCCACACCCTCGAACAGCAGCTCTCCTTCGAAGGCGGCTTCATGCGCGAGTTGGGCTGGAGCGCGGACTACGCCGAGGGCGTCGCCGCCTTCACTGAAAAGCGCGCGCCGAAGTTCACCGGGAAATGATCGTGAACGCCACCCAGACCTGCAAACCCGTCGCACACGCATTGCCCACCTCGGCCATCGTCGCCGTGGTCGGTACCGGTGCCATGGGTGCCGGCATCGCACAGGTCGCGGCTGCGGCCGGCCACGTGGTCAAGCTGCTCGATAACCGACCGGGCGCCGCCGCCAAGGCAATCGAGGGCATCCGCGCCCAGTTCGGCAAGCTTGCCGACAAGGCGAAGATGAGTGCCGAGGCCGCACAGGCCGCAAGCGCGCGCCTGGTCGCCGTCGAGCAGCTCGGCGATCTCGCCGATGCCGCACTGGTCATCGAAGCTATCGTCGAGAACCTCGAAGCCAAGCAGACGCTGTACCGCAACCTGGAAGAGATCGTCGCTGCCGACTGCATCTTCGGCACCAATACCTCCTCCATCTCGGTGACCTCGATCGGCGCCGCATTGCAGCGCCCCGAGCGCCTGGCCGGCCTGCACTTCTTCAACCCGGCGCCGCTGATGAAGCTGGTCGAGATCGTCTCCGGGCTTGCCACCGAGCGCGCCGTGGCCGACACCCTGTTCGCCACCGCTGCGGCTTGGGGCAAGACGCCGGTGCATGCACGCTCGACCCCGGGTTTCATCGTCAACCGTGTCGCCCGGCCGTACTACGCCGAGGCACTGCGCGTCCTCAATGAAGGCGGTGGCGACTGTGCCACGGTGGATGCCATCATGCGTGACGCCGGCGGCTTCCGCATGGGGCCGTTCGAACTGATGGACATGATCGGCCACGACGTAAACTTCGCCGTGACCCGTTCGGTGTGGAACGCGTTCTACAACGATCCGCGCTTCACCCCCTCCCTGATCCAGCAGGAGCTGGTCGACGCCGGTTTCTACGGGCGCAAGTCGGGACGCGGCTTCTATGATTACCGCGACGGCGCCGAGCGTCCCGGTGCGCAGGTCGCCGTGGCGCAGCAGGCACCCGGCGACATCGTGCTGCATGGCCACTCGGCCGTGGCCCATGCGCTTGCCGATCGCCTGTTCGAACGCAAGATCGCCCACACCTGGGGTGAGGCCGCAGACGGCCGCATCGCCGAGGTGGGCGGCGCAGTGATCTTCGTGACTGACGGCCGCACGGCCACCCAGCGCGCCGCCGAGTCGGGCATCGACAATGTGGTGTTGATCGACCTCGCACTCGACTACGCCAGCGCTCCCCGCCTGGCCGTCGGCGCCGCGATCAACTGCTTCGCCCCAGCCGTCGGCGCCGCTATCGGACTGCTTCAGGCCGCCGGCTTCGAGGTCTGCCGCCTCGGTGATACGCCGGGCCTGGCGGTGATGCGCACGGTCGCCATGCTCGCCAACGAAGCCGCCGACGCCGTGCATCAGGGCGTATGCGATGCCGCGGCCGCCGATGCGGCAATGAAGCTCGGCGTTAACTACCCGCGCGGCCCGCTCGAGTGGGCCGACCGCATCGGCCTCCCGGCCATCTGCACGGTGCTCGCCAACCTCGCCCGCTTCTATGGCGAAGACCGCTACCGCGTCTCGCCGCTGATCCAGCAGCGCGTCCTTGCCGGAAAGAAGATCCATGACTGATATCCAGACCATCCCCACGGACCCGCAGGCCCTGGCCGAAGCCGTGGCCGCTGCAATGTGGTCGCGCGACCGCGCCGCCCAGGCGCTGGGCATCCGCATCGAGGCCGTCGGCCCCGGCACCGCCACGCTCAGCATGCTGGTGCGTGGCGACATGGTGAATGGCCACCACATCTGCCACGGCGGCCTCATCTTCTCGCTTGCCGACACCGCCTTCGCCTACGCCTGCAACGCCTACAACCGCAACACCGTGGCCTCGGGCTGCAATATCGACTTCGTCGCCCCCGGCAAGGAAGGCGACACGCTCACCGCCGAGGCCATCGAGCGCTCGGCCTCGGGACGCACCGGCGTCTATGACATCACCGTGCGCGACGGCAGCGGCAGGACGGTCGCGCTTTTCCGTGGCAAGAGCTACCGCATCGCCGGCGAGGTCATCGCCGGCCTGGCAGCAGAACAGGCCTGAGCGGCCCCCGAAGAACAGAGAGGAGAGGACAACATCATGACCGTGAAGCACCCCCAGCCCGGCGAACTCGACCCGATCGAGACCGCCAGCCGTGACGAGATCTCCGCCCTGCAACTGCAGCGCCTGCAGTGGTCGGTGCGCCACACCTACGACAACGTCGCAGCCTACCGCACGCGCTGCCAAGAAAAGGGCGTGCACCCCGACGACCTCAAGTCGCTCGCCGACCTCGCCAGGTTCCCGTTCATGACCAAGACGGACCTGCGCGACAACTACCCCTTCGGCCTGTTCGCCGTGCCGCGCGACAAGGTACTGCGCCTGCATGCCTCGAGCGGCACCACCGGCAAGTCGGTGGTGGTCGGCTATACCCGCAACGACCTCGACAACTGGGCCGACGTCGTCGCCCGTTCGCTGCGCGCCGCCGGCGTGCGCGCCGGCGACATGGTGCACAACGCCTATGGCTACGGCATGTTCACGGGCGGCCTCGGCGCCCACTACGGCATCGAGCGCCTGGGCTGCACCGTGGTGCCGATGTCGGGCGGGCAGACCGAGAAACAGGTGCAACAGATCGTCGATTTCCGCCCCGACGCGATCATGGTCACGCCGTCGTACTCGCTGGTGATCGCAGAGGAGTTCGAGCGCCTCAACATCAAGCCCGAGGAGATCTCGCTCAAGGTCGGCATCTTCGGCGCCGAGCCCTGGGGTGAAGGCATGCGCGCCGAGATCGAGCGCAAGCTCGGCATCGACGCCATCGACATCTACGGCCTCACCGAAGTCATGGGACCGGGCGTGGCCTGCGAGTGCATCGAGACCAAGGACGGCCCGGTGATCTGGGAAGATCATTTCTACCCCGAGATCATCGACCCCGACACCGGCGAGGTGCTGCCCGACGGCGAGGAAGGCGAGCTCGTGTTCACCTCGCTCACCAAGGAAGCCTTCCCGGTCATCCGCTACCGCACCCGCGACCTCACCCGCCTGCTGCCGCCGACTGCACGTTCGTTCCGCCGTATCGGCAAGATCACCGGGCGCTCGGACGACATGCTGATCGTGCGCGGTGTGAACGTGTTCCCGACCCAGATCGAGGAGCAGATCCTGCGCGACAAGCGCCTGTCCGGCAATTACCAGATCGTGCTCACCCGCGACGGTCACATGGACAACGTCGAGGTGCGCTGCGAAGTCCAGCGCGAGTTGTCGGGAGCGCTCAGCCGCAACGACACCGAGCTGATCGCGCGCGAACTGCAGTCCCACATCAAGACCATCATCGGCATCACCACCAAGGTGAGCGTGATGGAGTTCGATACCATTCCGCGCACGCTGACCGGCAAGGCCCGCCGCGTCATCGACCAGCGCCCGAAGCAGCTCTGAGGAGCGCACGATGACACAAGCCTCAACGCCCCAAGCCTTCATCTGCGACGCCATTCGCACCCCGATCGGCCGCTACGGCGGCACGCTCGCAGCAGTGCGCGCCGACGATCTCGGTGCCGTGCCGCTCAAGGCCCTGATGACCCGTAACCCGCAGGTCGACTGGGCTGCGGTGGAGGACATCATCTACGGCTGCGCCAACCAGGCCGGCGAGGACAACCGCAACGTCGCACGCATGTCCGGCCTGCTCGCCGGGCTGCCGATCGAGGTCCCCGGCACCACGGTCAACCGCCTGTGCGGCTCCGGCATGGACGCCATCGGCCTGGCCGCGCGCTCGATCAAGTCGGGCGAGACCGCGCTGATGATCGCTGGCGGCGTCGAGAGCATGTCGCGCGCGCCCTTCGTGATGGGCAAGGCCGAAAGCGCGTTCTCGCGCCAGGCCGCGATCTACGACACCACCATCGGCTGGCGCTTCATCAACCCGATGATGAAGAAGCTGTACGACACGCACTCGATGCCGCAGACCGCGGACAATGTCGCCGCCGAGTTCGACATCTCGCGCGCCGACCAGGACGCCTTCGCGCTGCGCTCGCAACAGCGCTGGGCCGCCGCCCACGCCGCCGGCCGTTTCGCGGACGAGCTGGTACCGGTAGAGATCCCGCGCAAGAAGGGCGAACCGATCGTGTTCGACACCGATGAGCATCCGCGCCCCGACACCACGCTCGAGATGCTGGCCAAGCTCAAGGGCGTCAACGGTCCCGAACTCAGCGTCACCGCCGGCAACGCCTCGGGCGTCAATGATGGCGCGTGCGCAGTGCTGCTGGCCTCCGAAGCCGCCGCCGCGGCGCACGGCCTCACCCCCTGCGCGCGCGTCGTCGCTATGGCCACTGCCGGCGTGCCGCCGCGCATCATGGGCTTCGGCCCGGCGCCCGCGGTGCGCAAGGTGCTGGCCAAGGCCGGCCTCACCCTCGACCAGATGGATGTCATCGAACTCAACGAAGCCTTCGCCGCACAGGCGCTCGCCGTGGTCCGCGACCTCGGCCTCGCCGACGACGAGGCGCGCGTGAACCCCAACGGCGGCGCGATCGCCATGGGCCACCCGCTCGGCATGAGCGGCGCGCGCCTGGTCACCACCGCGGCCTACGAGCTGAAGCGCCGCAATGGCCGTTACGCGCTGTGCACCATGTGCATCGGTGTCGGCCAGGGGATCGCGATGATCATCGAGCGCGTCTGAAGCACAGGACATGGCCATGACCTACGACACTCTCGCCATAGAACGCTGCGGCGCCGTCGCCACCGTCTGGATGGATCGCCCTGAGGTATTCAACGCCTTCGACGAGCAGCTCATCGCCGAACTCGCCGCTGCCTGCACGGCGCTCGACGCCGACGCTGGCGTGCGCGTGGTCGTGCTCGCCGGCCGTGGCAAGCACTTCTCGGCGGGTGCAGACCTGAACTGGATGCGCCGCGCCGCCGACAGCAGCGAAGCCGACAACCTCGCCGATTCGCGCAAGTTCGCCGCCATGCTGCATACGCTGGCAAGCATGTCGAAACCGACAATCGCCCGCGTACAGGGTGCCGCACTTGGCGGCGGCACCGGCCTGACCGCGGCCTGCGACATGGCGATTGCCGCGGCCGACGCCAGCTTTGCGACCTCCGAGGTCAAGTTCGGCATCATCCCCGCGGTCATCAGCCCGTACGTACTGCGCGCCATCGGCCCGCGCCACGCGCTGCGCTACTTCCAGAGCGCCGAACGCTTCGGTGCAGCGGAGGCCAAAGCAATGGGACTGGTCAGCGAGGTCGTTGCCGTGGATGAACTCGACGCTGCCGTGGACCGCCTGGTCCAGGCCCTGCTGGCCTGCGGCCCGCAGGCCCAGCTCGCAGCCAAACAGCTGATCGCGGCGATCAACGGGCGTCCGATCGACCCCGAGGTCGGCGAGGAAACCGCGACCCGCATTGCCCGCCAGCGCGCCACCGCAGAGGCGCGCGAGGGCTTCGCAGCCTTCTTCGAGAAGCGCCAGCCCGCATGGATGGCATGAACCCCCGCCGCGCCCAGAGCGCAGCGGACCACTGAGGAAAGGGCGGGCCACACGTCCCGCGTTCCGCACCGGCATTCTCCGGCGCGGTGTTTGCTAGGAGGAAACACATGTACACCCAGGCAATGGACATACCGGATGAGTCCGGGAAGAAGCTCGCCGTCGTCGCAGGGCAGAGCGAGCAGGAAGCCGCGTTCGAGGCCCGCATCGACGCCGACGGCCGCATCGAGCCGCAGGACTGGATGCCGGACGCCTACCGCAAGACCCTGGTGCGCCAGATCAGTCAGCATGCCCACAGCGAGGTCGTCGGCATGCTGCCCGAGGGCAACTGGATCTCGCGCGCGCCCAGCCTCAAGCGCAAGGCGATCCTGATCGCCAAGGTGCAGGACGAGGGCGGCCACGGCCTCTACCTTTACTCCGCCGCCGAAACGCTTGGCACCAGCCGCGACGAAATGATCGACGGCCTGCTCTCGGGCCGTGCCAAGTACAGCTCGATCTTCAACTACCCGACGCTCAACTGGGCCGACGTGGGCGTAATCGGCTGGCTGGTCGACGGCGCTGCGATCATGAACCAGATCCCGCTCTGCCGCTGCTCCTACGGCCCCTACTCGCGCGCCATGATCCGCGTGTGCAAGGAGGAGTCCTTCCACCAGCGCCAGGGCTACGAGGCCCTGCTGGTGATGATGAAGGGCACCGAGGCACAGCGCGAGATGGTGCAGGACGCAGTCAACCGCTACTGGTGGAAGTGCCTGGCCATGTTCGGGCCGCCCGACGCCGACAGTGCGCACAGCGCACAGGGCATGCGCTGGGGCATCAAGCGCATCAGCAACGACGACCTGCGCCAGAAGTTCATCGACGCCACCGTGCCGCAGGCCAAGGTGCTGGGCGTCACCCTGCCCGACCCCGACCTCAAGTGGAACGAGGCGCGCGGCCACTACGACTACGGCCAGATCGACTGGCAGGAATTCTGGAACACCGTCGAGGGCAACGGCCCCTGCAACAAGGAACGCCTGGCCACCCGCGTCAAGGCACACAAGGACGGCCAGTGGGTCCGCGACGCGGCCATGGCCCATGCACGCAAGCAACAAGAACGCGCACAAAAGGAGGCAGCATGAACACCCCCGCACTCAAGGATTGGCCGCTCTGGGAAGTCTTCGTCCGCAGCAAGCAGGGTCTCGAGCACAAGCACTGTGGCAGCCTGCACGCAGCCGACGCCGCCCAGGCCCTGCACATGGCGCGCGACGTCTACACCCGCCGCCAGGAGGGCGTGAGCATCTGGGTCGTGCCTTCGGCCGCGATCACCGCCAGCAACCCGGACGACAAGGGCGAGCTCTTCGACCCGGCTGCGGACAAGATCTACCGCCACCCGACCTTCTACGAAATTCCTGAAGAAGTGGGGCACATGTGATGAGCAAGGCACCCGTCGAATACTTGCTGCACCTGGCCGACAATGCCGTGGTGCTCGGCCAGCGCGACGCCGAATGGTGTGGCCACGGCCCCATCCTGGAAGAGGACCTCGCGCTCGCCAACGTCAGCCTCGACCTCATCGGCCAGGCCCGCCTGCTCTACCAGCTCGCCGCGGCGCGCATGGGCAACGGCGCCACCGAGGACGCCCTGGCCTACTTCCGCGATGACAAGGACTTCCTGAACTACACGCTGGTCGAGCTACCCAACCACGGTGCCCTGGTCGGCTACGCGGCCGCAGACCGCGACTACGCCACCACCATCGTGCGCAACTTCCTCTACAGCGCGCTGATGGTGCTGGTGTGGGATGCGCTGCAGAAGTCGCCCGACAGCGACCTCGCCGCCATCGCCGCCAAGTCGCTCAAGGAGGCACGCTACCACCTGCACCACGCCGCCGACTGGCTGGTGAAGTTCGGCGACGGCACCGAAGAGTCGCATGCCCGTGCCCAGGCTGCGCTCGACCACCTGTTCCGCTACACCGAGGAGTTCTGGACGCCGAGCGCAGTGGAAGACGCCGCCATCGCCTCCGGTGCCGCAGTCGACGTGCGCACCCTGCGTGCCGCCTGGGACGCCATCGTCGCCGACACCCTCGCCGAGGCCACGCTGAAGCGACCCGAGGTGCGCGGTTACATCCCCGAGGGCAAGCACGGCCGCCACTCCGAGCACCTGAGCTACCTGCTGGGCGAGATGCAGGGCCTGGCGCGCGCCCACCCCGGCGCAACCTGGTAAGGCGGCAAACCATGAGCAGCACGATCGAAAAAGTCTGGGCCACCCTCGAGCACCTCACCGATCCCGAGATCCCGGTGGTGACCCTGCGCGAGCTGGGCATCCTGCGCGAGGTGCGCGAGACCGCCGCGGGCATCGAGGTGGTCATCACGCCGACCTACAGCGGCTGCCCGGCCATGGGCCAGATCGAGGACGACGTGCGCGCAAGCCTGGACCAGGCCGGCATCGCAGCGCGGGTGATCACCCAGCTCGCGCCGGCCTGGACGACCGACTGGATGAGCGACGAGGCCAAGGAAAAGCTGCGCGCCTACGGCATCGCCCCGCCCCACCGCACCTGCGGCAGCGGCGGCGACGTCAGCGTGGTGCACTTCGTGCGCCGCGTGCAGGCCGAGCCCGTAGCCTGCCCGCGCTGCGGCTCCATCCACACCACGGTCACCTCCCAGTACGGGTCGACGGCGTGCAAGGCACTGTACAAGTGCCTCGACTGCCAGGAGCCCTTCGACTACTTCAAACCCTATTAAAGCCGGAGCCCAAACGCCATGTCAGCACTCCGTTTCCAAGAACTCGCCGTCAAGCGCGTGAGCCCAGAGGCCGCCGGCGCGGTGGCAATCACGTTCGATATCCCGCCTGCCGAGCGCGAACGCTTCACCTTCGAGCCGGGCCAGTTCCTCACCCTGCGCGCCACCATCGACGGCCAGGACGTACGCCGCAACTACTCGATCAGCAGCCCGCGCAGCCGCCTCGCCCGCGATGGCGAACTCGAGATCGGCATCCGCCCGGTCGAGGGCGGCCTGTTCTCGAACTGGGCCACGCGTGCGATCAAGGCCGGCGACACCCTTCAGGTAATGCCGCCCGATGGACGCTTCGTGGTCAGGAAGAAGCGCGCACTGCACCGCGTTGGCTTTGCCGCCGGCTCGGGCATCACCCCGATCCTGTCGATCGCCGCGACCACGCTCGAGGAGCAGCCAGACACCAAGTTCACGCTCATCTACGGCAACCGCCGCATGTCCACGGTGATGTTCAACGAGGAGCTGCAGGACCTCAAGGACCGCTACCGTGACCGCTTGACGATGATCCATGTGCTATCGCGTCAGGCCCAGGAGGTCGACCTGCTGCAAGGCCGCATCGACGGTGACAAGGTGCGCGCCATCATCGGCGCCCTGCTCCCCGTGGGCAGCATGGACGAAGTCTTCATCTGCGGCCCCGATGAGATGATCACGGCCACCGAATCGGCTCTGGTCGAGGCCGGCGTGCCGGCAGACCGTATCCGCACCGAGCGCTTCACTGTCAACCTGCCCGCCGGCGCCCAGCCCGTCGGCGCATCGAGCAGCGCCGAAGCCGCCGCCGCCGCAACCAAGGACATCACCATGACCCTGGTGCTCGACGGCAAGGAACACGAGATCGCCATCGGCCCGGACGACCACCTGCTCGACGCCGCGCTCAACGCCGGCCTAGACCTGCCGTTCTCGTGCAAGGCGGGCGTGTGCTGCACCTGCCGTGCCAAGGTGCAGGAGGGCGAGGTGGTGATGGACAAGAACTTCACCCTCGAGGCGGCCGAAGTGGCACAGGGCTTCGTGCTCAGCTGTCAGGCACGGGCGACGACCAAGCGGCTCAAGATCAGCTTCGACGAACGCTGAGCGCGCGGGGCGGCCAAGGGCCCGCGGCTGGCGCCGTGGGAGCGGGCCGAGCCGCGAGCGGTTGAAGGCAATCGCGGCAACTGCCCTGCCCGCATCCGTACCCTTGCAACGGCCGTCTCGACGGCCGTTGGCGTTTTCGAGGCGAGGCGCCAGCGGATGCTTACTGATACAAATCAACAAAGAAAATTAATTTATCTGGTATCACTTAAGCCCTAACCACCTCTGCGCCCACCGCCATGTCCAGCCACCACGCCCTGAGCACCGCCTTCGAACCGGCGTCGATCGCCGTCATCGGCGCTTCGGACTCACCCGGCTCAGTCGGCCGCATCATCTTCCGCAACCTGGTCGAGGGCGGCTACCGCGGCGCGCTGCACGCGGTGAACCCGAAGTACGAGCGCATCCAGGACCACCCCTGCCATCGCTCGATCGAGGACATCGGCCGCCCGGTCGACCTCGCCATCATTGCCGCGCCCGCGCGCATGCTGCACAACGTCACTGCCCAGTGCGGGCGCAGCGGTGTGCGCAATGCCATCATCGTCGGCGCCACCGGGCGCACACTCGAGCGCCGCATCATCGAGACCGCGCGTGAAAGCGGCTTGCGCCTGCTCGGACCCGGCAGCCTGGGTATCGCCCGCCCGGGCAGCGGGCTCAACGCCGCGCTCACCCGCATCGCGGTCAAGCCGGGCGAAATCGCCCTGGTGTCGCAGTCGGGCGCATTGTGCTCGGTCGTGCTGGACTGGGCCTCCACACAGGGCGTGGGCTTCTCGTCGGTGATCTCGCTCGGCGGCACCGTGGACATCGACTTCGGCGAGACCCTCGAATACCTGACCCACGACCCGCAGACGCGCTACATCCTGCTCTACGTCGACCACATCCGTAATGCCCGCCACTTCATGAGCGCACTGCGCTCGGCGGCACGCATCAAGCCGATCATCGTGCTCAAGGCGGGCCGTCACGGCGCGGACGAGAACGACACGACCGCAGCTGCACACGGTGGACTCGCCGACGTGGTTTTCGACGCGGCCATGCGCCGTGCGGGGGTGGTGCGGGTCAACAATCTCGACCAATTGTTCTTCGCCACCAAGGCGCTCTCCTGCGGCTTCCGCCCGCGCGAGGACAGCCTCGCCATCGTCTCCAACGGCAGCGGCCCGGCCGACCTCGCCGCCGACCGCGCCAAGGACCTCGGCACCACCCTGGTCAATCTCGGCTCGCCCACCATCGCGGCGCTCGAGCGCCTGGGCGGACGCGAGCGCCGCAGCCACAACCCGCTCGACCTCGGCGGCGACGCGAGTCCGCAACGCTATCGCGACGCCATCCTGGCACTCGCCGAGGACGCCGCAGTGACCAACCTGCTGGTGATCCTGTCGCCGCATGCCCTCGTGGAGCCGGTCGAAGTCGCCCAGGAGATCATCGACCTCTCGGCGCAGCTGCGGCTCAAGCTGTGCTGCTGCTGGATGGGCGGTGGCCAGGTGGCCGAGGCGCGCAGCCTGCTCGAGCAGGCCGGCATCCCGGTATTCAGCGCCCCCGAGGCCGCGGTCGAGTTGCTCCACGACATCTCCCGCTTCCATCACAGCCAGACACTGCTGCTGCAGACCGCGGGCGGCGGCGCGGCGGCCTACCGTCGCAGCGGCGGGGCACGCGTGCTGATCGAAACCTTGCTCAACCAGCGCCGCCACACCCTGTCGGCGATGGAGTCCAAGGCCCTGCTACGCAGCTACGGCATCGCGGTCACGCCCACCACGGTCGCCCACGATGCCACCCAGGCCCTGTTCGTCGCCGAGCAGGTCGGCTTCCCGGTGGCGATGAAGGTCGACGCTGCCGAGCTTGCCAGCAAGTCGGAGTCGGGCGGCGTACGCCTCAACATCAACACCGCCGAATCGGTGTGGAGCGCCTACCACGACATCGTCGATGCGGTCCGCCTGCGCCACCCCGAGGCGCACATCACTGGCGTAGCGATCGAGCCCTACCTGTACCGGCCGCGCGCCCGCGAGTTCAGCATCCAGGTCGTGCGCGACGCCATCTTCGGCCCGGTGATCAGTCTCGGGCCAGAGGACGCCTCGGCGCCACGCACCTTTGCGCTGCCGCCGCTCAACCCGGTGCTGGCGCGCGACCTCATCGACACGGCCATGCCGACTGCGCCGCGCGGCCCCCGCAGCCCTGCCGGCACGCTCAACCGCGCCGCCGTCGAGCAGGTGCTGGTATCGGTGTCCGATCTGGTGTGCGAATTGCCCTGGGTGCGCGAACTGGAGATCGGCCCGCTCATCATCGACGCTGAGGGTGCAGTGGCGGCGGACGCGCGCGTCGTCATCGACCAGGGCCTGCCTGCCGGCAGCGACCGCTATGCCCACATGGCGATCCATCCCTATCCGCTGCACCTCGTCCAGGACTGGAAGGTCGGCGACGGCCGCGCCGTGCGCACCCGCCCGATACGCCCGGAAGACGCCGGGCTGCTGCTGGCCTTCTTCAACGGCCTGAGCGCCGAGACGCGCTACATGCGCTTCATGGAGGAGCTGGACGAACTCAGCCCGGCGATGGTCGCGCGCTTCACGCAGATCGACTACGACCGCGAGATGGCACTGATCGCCACGACGCCCGACAACGTGGGTGCCGAGCAGATGATCGGCAGCGCGCGCTATGCGCTCGCCGCCGATGGCGAGTCGGTCGAGTTCGCCCTCGTCGTCGCCGACGGCTGGCAGCGCTTCGGCCTCGGCCGCCGACTCATGGGGGCGCTCATCGAAGTCGCCCGCGCCAAGGGCTATCGCAGCATCTTCGGCGACGTGCTCGGCAACAACCCGAAGATGCTGCGCCTGATGCACGGCCTCGGCTTCCTGGTCCAGCCCCACCCCGAGGAGAGCGCGCTGCGGCGGGTCGTCAAGGCGCTGCACGGCAAGTGAGCGCTCCCGCGCCGCTGCCTCAGCCGAGTGCTGCCTCGAGGCGTTCGCAGATCGTGCGCAGCACCTTGATGCGGGCGAAATGCTTGTCGTCAGCCTCGACCAGGATCCACGGCGCGTACTCGGTACTGGTGCGATCGACCATGTCGCACACCGCACGGCTGTACTCGTCCCACTTGTCGCGGTTGCGCCAGTCCTCCTCGGTGATCTTGAAGTGCTTGTGCGGCTCGGATTCACGCTCCTTGAAGCGGGCGAGTTGCTCGTCCTTGCTGATCGCAAGCCAGAACTTGACGACAACCGCGCCGGCACTTGCCAGTTCGTCCTCGAAGTCGTTGATCTCGGCGTAGGCACGCATCCAGTCGGCCTCGGAACAGAAGCCCTCGACGCGCTCGACCAGCACACGGCCATACCAGGAGCGGTCGAATACGACCACCTTGCCGCGCCGCGGCAGGTGGCGCCAGAAGCGCCACAAGTAGGGCTGGGCGCTCTCCTCGTCGGTCGGCGCCGCGACCGGGATGACGCGGTACTGGCGCGCATCGAGCGCGCCGACCACGCGGCGGATCGCGCCGCCCTTGCCCGCCGCATCCATGCCTTCGAACACCAGCACCAGCGCGCGCGTGCGAAACGCCGGCGAGCGCGACAGCAGGGCAAGTCGCCCCTGCAGGCGCTCGAGCTGGTCGTCGTAGTCCTTGCGTTTCATGTCCTGGCGCACGAGCGCGTCGAGCACATTGAGCCCATCGACGCGCGGCGGCAGCGGCGCGACCGACAGCCGCGGCGTCCAGTGCTGGGATGCGGCATCGAGCCGGCGGCGCAGCGCCGACAACAGCGTGCGGCCGACGAACAGGGCGCGGTAGTTGGCGTCCGAGCCATCCACGATCAGCCAGGGCGCCGCAGCCGTGCTCGTCGTCCGCAACACATGCCCCGCCACCTCCCGGTAGCGCTCGTAAAGGTTGTAGTAGCGCCAGTCGCGCTCGGTCACCCGCCAGCGCGTGCGCGGATCCTTCTCGAGCGCCTTCAGGCGCGCCTTCTGTGCGTCCCGCGGCAGATGGAACCAGAACTTGATCAGCAGCACGCCCTCTTGCGCGAGCATCGACTCGAAACGGCGGATGTCGTCGAGGCGCTTGTCGAGCTCGGCCTTCTTCGAGGTCCGGTCGACGCGCTCGAAGATGGGCTGGGTATACCAGTTGCCGAACATGACGGCGATCTTTCCGCGCGGCGGCAGCGCCCGCCAGAAGCGCCACATGTAGGGGCGCTCCGACTCCTCCGCGCTCGGCGCGTCAAACGCCCAGGTCTGGATGTGGCGCGGATCCATCCACTCGTTGAGCAGGTTCACCGTCTCACCCTTGCCGGCCTTGTCGACGCCATTGACGAGGACGACGACGGCGAACTGCCTGAGTTCGAGCAGGTCCAGCTGCGCATCGAGCAGCTCTGCACGCAATGCCGGCACCGCCTGGCGGTAGGTGTCCTTGTCGGTGCTATGGCCAAGCTCTGCGGATTCGAACATTCCCCCTCCCCCTTCGATCTTCGTTGTCGCGCCGCGGGCGCTGTGCGGACCTGCCGATCCGTTCAGTAGTCGCCCCAGCGCGCCTGCAGCACCGCTAGCGCCGCCAGACCTGCGGTCTCGGTGCGCAGTACGCGGGGGCCGAGCACGATGCGCCGGCAGCCAGCAGCATCGAAAGCAGCCAGTTCGCCCTCGCTCCACCCCCCCTCTGGACCGACAAGCAGGTGAACCGGCCCCGCGGGCGGCGGCTCTTGCGCAAGCCCCACCCGCCCACCCGGGGCCAGCACGTAGTTGGTCGCCGCCCTGTTCGCGGCGAGCCATTGCACCACCGGCTGCATCGGCCGCAGCTGGGGAATGCGGTTGCGACCGCACTGCTCGCAGGCCGACACCGCGACCTGCTGCCAATGCGCCAGCCGCTTGTCCGCGCGCTCGCCGGCCAGGCGCAACACCGAGCGCTCAGCCTGCACCGGCTGGACAGCGGCGACGCCGAGCTCGACCGCCTTCTGCACCACCCAGTCCATCTTGTCGCCCGTGGCCAGGGCCTGCACCAGCACCACCTGCAGCGGCGACTCGCGCTCGATGTCGCGCCGCGCCCCGAGACGCGCGAACGCGGCCTTGCCGCGCACCACCAGCTCGGCATCGACCTCGCCGCCATGGCCGTCGAAAAGCACCAGACCAGCCCCGTCCGGCAGCCGCAGAACACGCACCGCGTGGTGTGCCAGCGCCTCCGGCAGGGCGACCTCGCCACCGTCCGGGAGGCGACCATCAAAGTGGAATCGTGAAATCATCGTAAAATTATAGGCCCGAGCATCGCTCCCCCGAGCGCAAGGAGTTCCGCATGCCCACTGCAGCCATACGCCTGTCCCGCGCCCGCGCCCTCGAATCGATGGTGCGCGAGGTGGCACGCGAGGAAATCCTGCCCCGTTATCTCAAGTCCGCGCGCAACCGCAAGGAGGACGGCTCGCTCTTCACCGAGGCCGATGTCGAGTCCCAGCGCCGCTTCAGCGAGGAGCTGCCGAAACTGCTGCCCGGCGCGGTGCTCGGTGAGGAAATGACCGCGGCCGAGCAGGCCCACCTGTGGAACGAGGGCGCTCGCGGCCTGTGGTGCATCGACCCGATCGACGGCACCACCAACTTCGCCAACGGCATCCCGCTGTTCGCAGTGTCGATCGCCTACCTGATCGACCACCAACCGGTGATCGGTGTCGTGTACAACCCGATCACCGACGAATCCTTCTACGCCGCCCGCGGTGCGGGCGCCTTCCTCAACGGCACCGAGCTGCCGCTGCGCAGCGGCGCCGTCAGCCTGCGCGACGCCGTCGCCGGCGTGGACTTCAAGCGCATCAGCCACCACCTGGGCGACGAACTCGCGGTGCGCCCGCCCTACTACTCGCAGCGCAACTTCGGCTCCAGCGCACTCGAATGGTGCTTCGTCGCCGCCGGCCGGCTCGATGTCTATCTGCACGGCGGACAGATGCTGTGGGACTACGCCGCTGGCCGCCTCATCCTCGCCGAGGCCGGCGGCCAGGCCGAAGCGCTCGACGGTGGCGAACTCATGGCCGGTCCAGCCATCAAGCGCGGCGTGATCGCAGCGGTCACGCCCTCGCTATTCACCGAGTGGTCGGCGTGGGTGAAGGGACGCTCCTGAGCGCCCCCGCTCCTCTGCACGCACCCGCGAATACATCCAAGCCCGCAACACCCCACAGCCGTCGGCCGTAGGCGGAGAACCCCCATGTCCATGAAGCACCCCATCATCGCGGTCACCGGCTCTTCGGGCGCGGGCACCACCACAGTCAAGCACACCTTCGAGGCGATCTTCCATCGCGAGAACGTGAACCCCGCAATCGTCGAGGGCGACAGCTTCCACCGCTACACCCGCGCCGAGATGAAGGCCCTCATCGAGGACGCCGAACGCGCAGGCCAGCGCGGCATCAGCCACTTCGGCCCGGAAGCCAACCTGCTTGCCGACCTCGAGAGCCTGTTCCGCTCATACGGCGATGCCGCCACCGGTCGCCGCCGCTACTACATACACAACGAGGCGCAGTCGATGCGCTGGAACCTGCCGATGGGTACCTTCACCGAATGGGAAGACCTGCCGGTCGGCACCGACTGCCTGTTCTACGAGGGCCTGCATGGGGCCGTCGTCACCGACAGTTCCGATGTGGCGCGCCATGTCGACCTGTTGATCGGCGTCGTGCCCACGATCAACCTGGAGTGGATCCAGAAGCTGCACCGCGACACCAAGCTGCGCGGCTACACCGCCGAGGCCGTGCAGGACACCATCCTGCGCCGCATGCACGACTACGTGCATTACATCGTGCCGCAGTTCGCCCGCACCCACATCAACTTCCAGCGCGTGCCGGTCGTCGACACTTCCAACCCCTTCATCGCCCGCGACGTGCCGACCCAGGATGAATCCATGGTGGTGATCCGCTTCAAGGATCCGCGCGGCGTCGACTTCCCCTACCTGCTGCGCATGATCCACGACGCCTTCATGAGCCGGGCCAACACCATCGTGATTCCGGGCGGCAAGCTCGACCTGGCCATGCAACTGATCCTCACCCCGCTGATCTGGAAGCTCATGGAACGACGCCGGCAATACGTCTGACCCACCTTGTTTCCTGCCGCGTGACGCCGATCATTGGCGTGATCGGGGGCTTTTAAGGGATAATTGCGGTTTTTCTGACGGTGGCCTCCGGCCCGAGAACAGCATGCAGTCGACCCGCAACGTCAAAGCCCCGGTCTTCAACCCCATCACAGGCGCCATCCGCGCTCTGGCGATGGATGCCGTGCAACAGGCCAACTCCGGCCATCCGGGCGCGCCGATGGGCATGGCCGAGATCGCCGAGGTGCTGTGGCGCCACCATCTTCGCCACAACCCGGCCAACCCCAAGTGGGCCGACCGCGACCGCTTCGTGCTGTCGAACGGCCACGGTTCGATGCTGATCTACGCGCTGCTCCACCTCACCGGCTACGATCTGCCGATCGAGGAGCTCAAGCGCTTCCGCCAGCTGCACAGCAAGACCCCGGGCCACCCGGAATACGGCTACGCCCCCGGCGTCGAGACCACCACCGGCCCGCTCGGCCAGGGCATCACCAACGCCGTCGGCATGGCACTCGCCGAGAAGATCCTCGCCGCCGAGTTCAATCGGCCTGGCCACGAGGTCGTCAATCACAACACCTATGTATTCCTGGGCGACGGCTGCCTGATGGAAGGCATTTCGCACGAGGCCTGCTCGCTCGCCGGCACCTGGGGCCTGGGCAAGCTCATCGCCTTCTACGACGACAACAACATCTCCATCGACGGCCACGTCGAGGGCTGGTTCACCGACGACACCCCGAAGCGCTTCGAAGCCTACGGCTGGCAGGTCATCCGCGACGTTCAGGGCCACGACCCGGTCGCCATCGAAGCAGCCATCCAGCAGGCCAAGGCCAACACTGCCCAGCCCACGCTGATCTGTTGCAAGACCATCATCGGCGCCGGCGCTCCCAACAAGCAGGACAGCCATGATGTGCACGGCGCCCCGCTCGGCGCCGCCGAGATCGGGGCCGCGCGTGCCCACATCGGCTGGAACCATCCCCCCTTCCACATCCCGGCCGACGTCTACGCTTCCTGGGACGCGCGCACCAAGGGCGCCTCGCTCGAGGCGCAGTGGAATGCCACCTTTGCCGCCTACCGTGCAGCCCACCCCGAACTCGCCGCCGAGTTCGAGCGCCGCATGGCCGGCGAGCTGCCTGCCGACTGGGACAGCCACGTCGCCGCGGTGCTCGCCAAGGTTGTCGACAAGGCCGAGACCATCGCCACCCGCAAGGCCAGCCAGAACAGCATCGAAGCCTACGCCCCCAAGCTGCCCGAACTGCTCGGCGGCTCGGCCGACCTCGCCGGCTCCAACCTCACGCTGTGGTCCGGCGCCAAGGGTGTCAGCAGGACCAGCGGCGGCAACTACGTGTATTACGGCGTACGTGAGTTCGGCATGGCGGCAATCGCCAACGGCGTCGCGCTGCACGGCGGCCTGATCCCCTACACCGCCACCTTCCTGATGTTCAGCGAGTACGCGCGCAACGCCTTGCGCATGGCCGCGCTGATGAAGGTGCGCCAGATCTTCGTGTTCACCCACGACTCGATCGGCCTCGGCGAGGACGGCCCCACTCACCAACCGGTGGAGCAGACCGCAACGCTGCGCCTGATCCCCAACATGGACGTATGGCGCCCCTGCGACACCACCGAATCGGCAGTGGCCTGGGCGAGCGCGATCGAACGCAAGGACGGCCCGACCAGCATGTGCTTCTCGCGCCAGAACCTGCCCTTCCAGGCGCGCACGGCCGAACAGGTCGCCGCAATCCGCAAGGGCGGCTACGTCCTGTCGGAAGCTGAGGGTGGCACGCCGCAGGCGGTGATCCTCGCCACCGGCTCCGAAGTCGCCCTCGCCATCGCTGCGCAGCAGGCCCTGGCCGAACAAGGCGTCGCGGTGCGCGTGGTGTCCATGCCCTCGACCAACGTCTTCGACCGTCAGGATGCTGCCTACAAGGCCAGCGTGCTGCCCGCCGGCCTGCCGCGCGTCGCGGTCGAGGCCGGCAGCACCGACGGCTGGTACAAGTACGTCGGCCTCGAAGGTCGTGTCATCGGTATCGACCGCTTCGGCGAATCGGCACCCGCCGGCGAGCTGTTCAAGTATTTCGGCATCACCGCGGATGCGGTCGTGCAGGCAGTGAAAGCGGTGCTCTGAAGAAGGCCTGGCGCGGGAGCGGCTCCGGAAACGGACCGCTCCCGCTGCACATCAAGGCACGGACCGGCGCGGGCCGGCAGCGCATCAACAAGGACAAACACCCGGTTTTCCACTCTTACCTTCATTCCAGGGAGAAGCATCGATGAGCATCAAGGTCGCCATCAACGGTTTCGGTCGTATCGGTCGCTGCACGCTGCGCGCCATCTACGAGCAGGGCCTGCAGAACGAATTCGAAGTGGTCGCCATCAACGCCTCAGGCGATCTGGCCACCAACGCCCACCTGCTCAAGTACGACACCACGCATGGCCGCTTCGCCACCTCGGTCGAGACCGCAGGCGAGAACTGCATCATCATCGATGGCAAGAAGATCCCCTTCTACTCCACCAAGGACCCGAAGGGCGTCAACTGGGGCAGCCACGGCGTTGACGTGCTGCTCGAATGCACCGGCGCCTACACCACCAAGGCCAAGGCCCAGGCTCTGCTCGACATGGGTGCCAAGCGCGTGCTGATCTCCGCCCCGGGCGGCGATGACGTGGACACCACCATCGTCATGGGTGTGAACGAAGAAGTGCTGCGCGGCGACATGACCGTCGTCTCCAACGCCTCTTGCACCACCAACTGCCTGGCCCCGGTTGCCAAGATCCTGGCCGACAGCGTCGGCATCAAGCAGGGCCTGATGACCACCATCCACGCCTACACCAACGACCAGGTGACCGTGGACGTGCGCCACAAGGACCTGCGCCGCGCCCGCGCCGCCGCCGCCAACATCATCCCGACCAAGACCGGTGCCGCCAAGGCCGTCGGCCTGGTGCTGCCGCAGCTCGTCGGCAAGGTCGATGGCTTCGCGCTGCGCGTGCCCACCATCAACGTGTCGCTGGTCGACCTCACCTTCACCGCCGAGCGCGCCACCACCAAGGAAGAGATCAACGCACTGATGACCGCCGCCGCCAACGGCCCGCTCAAGGGCATCCTGGCGGTGAACAACGAGCCGCTGGTGTCGTCGGACTTCAACCACACTACCGTCTCGTCCACCTTCGATGCCACCCAGACCCGCGTCATCAAGGGCGAGGACGGCTCGGTGCTGGTCAAGGTGCTGGCCTGGTACGACAACGAGTGGGGCTACTCCTGCCGCATGCTCGACGCCGCGCGCGCCTTCTACAACGCCAAATAAGCCGGCCACCGATAGCACAACCCCAACGCCCTGCCCTGCAGGGCGTTTTCACGAGCCTGATACGACCATGCAAGTCAAGAAACTCACCGAACTCGACGTCAGCGGCAAGAAGGTGTTCATCCGTGCCGACCTCAACGTGCCGCAGGACGAAGCCGGCAACATCACCGAGGACACCCGCATCCGCGCCTCCATCCCCTCCATTCGCTACTGCCTCGAGCACGGCGCTGCAGTGATGGTCACCTCCCACCTCGGCCGCCCCACCGAAGGCGAACTGCGCGCCGAAGACTCGCTGATGCCGGTCGCCGTACGCCTGGGCCAGCTCCTCGACAAGCCGGTACGGCTGATCCAGGGCTGGGTCGACGGCGGCTTCGAAGTCAAGCCTGGCGAGGTCGTGCTGCTCGAGAACTGCCGCTGCAACAAGGGCGAGAAGAAGGACAACGAAGAGCTCGCCAAGAAGATGGCCGCGCTGTGCGACATCTACGTCAATGACGCCTTTGGCACCGCTCACCGCGCCGAAGCCACCACCCACGGCATCGCCCGCTTCGCCCCGGTCGCCTGCGCGGGCATCCTGATGGGCGCCGAGATCGACGCGCTGTCCAAGGCGCTGCACAACCCGGCCCGCCCGCTGGTGGCGATCGTCGGCGGTGCCAAGGTGTCGACCAAGCTCACCATCCTGCGCACGCTGGCCGACAAGGTCGACCAGCTCATCGTCGGTGGCGGTATCGCCAACACCTTCCTGCTCGCCGCCGGCAAGCGCATCGGCGAGTCGCTCGCCGAACCCGAGATGGTGCGCGAGGCGCAGCAGGTGATGGACATCATGAAGGCACGCGGCGCCGAAGTGCCGCTGCCTGTGGACGTGGTCGTGGCCGACGAGGTCTCGGCGCTCGCCCGTGCCAACCGCATTTCGGTGGACGAAGTCGGCCCCCACGACCGCATCCTCGACTTCGGCCCGAAGAGTTCGGCGCGCCTGGCGGACATCATCGCCCACGCCGGCACCATCGTCTGGAACGGCCCGGTCGGCGTCTTCGAGCACCCGCAGTTCGCCGGCGGCACCAAGATGATGGCCTCGGCCATCGCCCACTCCGAAGCCTTCTCGATCGCCGGCGGCGGCGACACCCTGGCGGCCATCGCCAAGTTCGACATCGCCCAGGACGTCGGCTACATCTCCACCGGCGGCGGCGCCTTCCTCGAATTCCTCGAGGGCAAGACGCTGCCCGCGATCGCGGCACTGGAAGAACGCTTCGCAGCCTGACCCAGGCCACAGCCTGCGCCGTCGGAAGGCCGTCCCACGCGACGGCCTTTTTCTCGTGCGGCGCTAGAATGCCGGCTGACAAGCGCTTTCAGGCCTGCCGCCCCCCGGCCATCACGTACCCCGCCTCGCTGGAGTCCTACATGTCCCGCCACACCAAGATCGTCGCCACCCTCGGCCCCGCCTCATCAGACCCCCACGTCCTGCAACGCATGGTCCAGGCCGGCGTCGATGTGGTGCGCATGAACTTCTCCCACGGCAAGGCCGAGGACCACGTCGCGCGCGCCGAGGCAATCCGCGAGGCCTCGGCACTCGCCGGTCGGCCGGTCGGCATCCTCGCCGACCTGCAAGGTCCCAAGATCCGCGTCGGCAAGTTCGCAGACGGCCGGATCACACTCACCAAGGACCAACCCTTCATCCTCGACGCACGCTGCGAGCTCGGCAGCGGCGAGCGTGTCGGACTCGACTACAAGGACCTGCCCAAGGACGTCAAGCCGGGCGACGTGCTGCTGCTCGACGACGGCCGCCTCAAGCTCACCGTGCAGCGCGTGCTCGGCCACGAGATCCACACCACGGTGAAGGTGGGCGGCGAGCTGTCGAACAACAAGGGCATCAACCGTCAGGGCGGCGGGCTCACCGCCCCCGCGCTCACCGCCAAGGACATGGATGACATCCGCACCGCAGCGCAGATCGGCGTGGACTTTGTTGCCGTGTCCTTTCCCAAGAGCGCGGCCGACATGTACATGGCCCGCCAGCTGCTGCGCGCCGCCGGCAGCAGCGCGGTGCTGATCGCCAAGATCGAGCGCACCGAGGCCGTCGCCAACCTGGAGGAGATCCTAGGCGCCTCAGACGGCATCATGGTGGCGCGCGGCGACCTCGCAGTCGAAGTCGGCGACGCCGCCGTGCCTGCCCTGCAGAAGAAGATGATCCGCGCCGCGCGTGACCGTAACAAGCTCACCATCACCGCCACGCAGATGATGGAATCGATGATCACCAGCCCGGTGCCGACGCGCGCCGAGGTGTCCGATGTCGCCAACGCGGTGCTCGACGGCACCGACGCGGTGATGCTGTCGGCCGAGACCGCCGCCGGCAAGTACCCGGTGGAAGTCATCGAGGCGATGAGCCGGGTCTGCCTGGAGGCCGAGAAGTCGTCCGAGATCGGACTGGACCGCGAGATGCTCAACCGTGTGTTCTCCCGCATCGACCAGTCGATCGCGATGGCGGCAATCTGGACCGCCTACCACCTCAAGGTCAAGGCCATCGCCTCGCTCACCCAGACCGGGTCGACCGCACTGTGGATGAGCCGGCTCAATGCCGGCGTGCCGATCTATGCCCTCACCCCGGAGGTAACGGCGCGCAATCTGATGACGCTGTACCGCGAGGTGCACCCGTTGCTGATGAGCCAGACCCACCAGGACCGCGACGTACTGCTGTGGGAGGCCGAACAGGTCCTGCTCGAGCAGGGCGTAGTCGACTACGGCGACCTCATCGTGCTCACCATCGGCGAGCCGATCGGTGCCTCGGGCGGCACCAACACGCTCAAGATCGTGCGCGTGGGCGAACACCACCGCCCGGGCACCCTGGACGACCGCCTCTGAGGCCCGGCCGCCTGCCCCATACCTGTCGCGCCGGCATGACGCATGCACCGCGCGACAGGATAAAATAACGACTTTCGAACATCGAACCGCCGGTCACCGGCGCCCCCTCCCGGAGAAACCCATGCCCCTCGTTTCCATGCGCCAGCTGCTCGACCACGCGGCCGAACACAGTTACGGCCTGCCCGCCTTCAACGTGAACAACCTCGAACAGGTCCAGGCCATCATGGAAGCGGCGGCCGAATGCGACAGTCCGGTGATCATGCAGGCCTCGGCCGGCGCGCGTAAATACGCCGGCGAAGCCTTCCTTCGCCACCTCATCGACGCCGCCGTCGAAGCCTACCCGAACATCCCCATCGTCATGCACCAGGACCACGGCCAGAGCCCTGCGATCTGCATGGGTGCGATCCGCTCGGGCTTCTCCAGCGTGATGATGGACGGCTCGCTGCTGGAAGACGGTAAGACGCCTTCCTCCTACGACTACAACGTCGCCGTCACCCGCGAAGTGGTGAAGTTCTCGCACGCCATCGGCGTCAGCGTCGAAGGCGAGCTCGGCTGCCTCGGCTCGCTCGAGACCGGCCAGGCCGGCGAGGAAGACGGTGTCGGCGCCGAGGGCACGCTCGACCACAGCCAGATGCTGACCGACCCCGACCAGGCCGCCGACTTCGTCAAGCAGACCGACTGCGACGCACTTGCCATCGCCATCGGCACCAGCCACGGCGCCTACAAGTTCAGCCGCAAGCCCACCGGCGACATCCTCGCCATCGAGCGCGTCAAGGCCATCCATGCCCGCATTCCCAACACCCACCTGGTGATGCACGGCTCGAGCTCGGTGCCCCAGGAGCTGCTCGAGATCATCCGCCAGTACGGCGGCGACATGAAGGAAACCTACGGCGTGCCGGTCGAGGAGATCGTCGAGGGGATCAAGTACGGCGTGCGCAAGATCAACATCGACACCGACATCCGTCTGGCGATGACCGGCGCAGTGCGCAAGTTCATGGTCGAGAACCCCTCCAAGTTCGACCCCCGCGAGTTCCTCAAGCCAGCGCGCGAGGCCGCCAAGCTGGTGTGCAAGGCGCGCTTCGAAGCCTTTGGCTGCGCCGGCCAGGCCAGCCGCATCAAGGCGGTGTCGCTGGACAGCATGGCGGCGCGCTACAAGGCCGGCGAACTCACCCAGATCGTGCGCTGAGCGCTCCTGCGCCACCATCCCCGCAAGGGGAGGCGCGGCGGGGCAGCGGGTGCCCGTCGCGCCACTTTCCTGCTGCCGTTGATGTCCTTCATAATCGACGGACAGCACACTCCCACAGCGAGCACCCGCATGTCCAAGGCCAACGTCAAGCTGCAGCTCACCTTCGATCTGGACATCTGCGTGCCCGAACGCCTGCTTGAACAGGATCACGCCGCACTCTGCCGCACGCTCAGCGAGATGCTCGGCTCGATGGTCTTCCAGGGCATGCCCACGGTCACCGGCAAGCAGCTTGCCAAGGGCGGCGCCGCCCTCGTCGGCCATCACTACCACATGAGCACCGCGGTACTCGGCGCGCCCACGGTAGCGCGCGAGCTGCTGGTCGCCGCCGCCCCCCACCTCACCGACGACGAACTCGAGCAGCTGGCCCGCAAGGCCCACGGGCGCCTGCCCGAGGGCAGCGAGGAGCAGCAGCGTTACCTGCGCCGCCAGGCCCTCAATCTGGTCAACGATTTCCGCATGCTGCCCTGCAAGGTCGCCGCCCGGCTGACCTCGGGCAACGCTGCCGAACTGGAAGGCAAGCTCAATCTCACCAATGGCAGCGTACTGATCGGCGAGCGCGACCGCCAGAGCCGCCTGCAGGCCAACCAGGGCCCCATCCTGGTGGAGCCGCTGGGTACCGGCGTGCAACTGCAGGGTGCCTGCGCCGGCCATACGCTCAGCGGCCCGGTGATCGAGGTCAGCGTCACCCAGCTCGCTGCCCACCGCGATCCGCTGATCAAGGCCTGGCAGCAGGGCTGAGCGCACCATGCGCCACTGTTTCACCTACGGTTCGCTGATGTGCGCCGACATCATGGCGGTGGTGTGCGGCGCCAGCCACGTCGCACGTCCGGCACGCCTGTACGGCTTCCGCCGCCACCCGCTGCGCGGCGAACACTATCCGGCCATCGTCCCCTGCCCCACGGAGGTGGTGAACGGGGTGCTGTACAGCGCTGTCGATGACGCCGCGCTGGCCCGCCTCGACGCCTTCGAGGGCGCGCTCTACCAGCGCACCACGGTCAGCGTCGAAGACGGCACGGGCGGCCTCGTGGCGGCAGAGACCTATGTGCTGGTCCCTGCGCACAGCGGCCTGCTGGCCCCCGGCGAGTGGGACTTCGACGCCTTCCTGCAACACCACAAGGCGAGTTTCTGCGCGCGCTACGTGGGTTTCTCCGCCGTGGCCGCCACCACCGCGACAGGACCTCAGTAGCTCTCGGCGTTGCCTTCCCACATCTGCGGCGCGAAGCGCACGACGCGGTTGCGCCCCTCGTCCTTGGCACGGTAGAGCGCAACATCGGCGAACTTCACCGTCTGCCAGAAGGTCTCGCTGTCCTCGGGGAACAGCGCCAGGCCAATGGAGATGGTCTTCTGCAGCACCGCGCCGGCAATCTGGATCTTGAGCTGGGCGACGGCGGCGCGGATGTTCTCGGCGACCTTCAGCGCCGCCTCGGCATTGGCGTCCTGCAGGACGATGAGGAATTCCTCGCCGCCAAAACGGATCACCAGGTCGGAAGCGCGCACGGCTTGCTTCATGACCCCGGAGAGGGCTTTCAGCACGGTGTCGCCGGCATCATGGCCGTAGGTGTCGTTGACCACCTTGAAGTAATCGAGGTCGAGCAGCAGGATGGCCAGCGGCACGTTGCGGCGGCGTGCCGAAGCGATCAGGGTATCGACGTACTCCTCCAGGAAGCGGCGGTTGTGCAGCCCGGTCATGGCATCGCGCAGCGAGGAGTCGCGCAGGGTTTCGGTGAGGCGCTTGGCCTCCAGCACCGGCGCCATTTCGCGCACATAGACATGGATGAAGGGGGCCTGGGCCTCGAGCTCGGCAGCCTTCTCCGCTGGCGCGACGAGCTGGATCACACTGCCCACCGAGCCCGACTGGATGATCGGCACACAGTAGTGGCGACGCGCTGCGCCGCCGTCCGGCGAGGGCTGGAAGGCATAGCAGATGCCGGGCTGCACGAGGCCGTCGACCGGATGGCCGGAGCGCTTCGCGCGGCACATGTCGGCGCGCACGAGGATCTGCGGATCACACCAGCGACAGGCCGCCCCCGGCTCGCCGTCGACGGTGATCGGTGCCAGCTGCTTGCCCACGGTCTCGTAGATCGAGAAGGTGTCGATGCCGAAACGCTCGGTGAGGATCTGCGCAAAGCGGTCGTAGATCTCCACCTTGGTCTCGTCCTCCTCGATGGCCTGCTTGAAGGCCGAGGCGTCGGCCAGGCCGTTGACCATGTCGATGGTCGCTTCGAGCTTGTTCTCGTCCAGACGCGGCTGGCGCCCGGTGAGCTGCACGACACGGTTGGAGATGCGCTCCAGGCCGTCGTCGAGGTAGCTCAGCAGGCGGTTGGTGTCATCGGCGATCTGGCCGATCTCGTCGCCGCTGTATTGCTTGACCTTGGTCTTGAAGTCGCCCGTCAGCGCACGCTGCACGGCCACCTCGACCTCGCGCGCGGCCTCGCCCACCGGACGGATGGCGCGACGCACGAGGGCGATGGCCAGCAGGGCGAATACCGCCACCACGGCCTGGAGGATGAACACGGTGAGCAGCGCGCGGCGCTTGAGGTCGGCAATCGACAGCTCCAGCGTCACCGCGCCGAGCACCGCGCCTTCGGGCACGATGTGGCATTGGAGGCAGTTCGGCGTACCGGCGGTGGTGGCGGCAAAGGGGATGGTGCCGCGGAACAGCGTGTCGCCGTCGGCCTCGCGCAGCTCATAGCGCGCCTTGCCATCGGCGAGCACGGCGCGCTCGATCTCGTCGGCGGGCATCTCGCGCAGCAGGCCGGCGCCGTACTGCTGGTCGACCAGCGGCGAGCGGATCACCCGCGCCACGGTCAGCCCCTGCACCTCCATCAGACGGCTGAGGAACTGCTCGCGGTGCTCTATCGTGCCCTGGATCATCGCCTCGGTCAGGTGCACGCGCACGACTTCGGCGGCGGTACGCACATGACTGGTGGATGAGCTGATCGAATACGAACGAAAGGCATAGAGACTGATGGCCACCAGCATGACCAGGATGCCGACCGCGATTGCCGCAAAAAGCAGCGTCACCTTGCTGTTCAGATTCATTGACGAAGCCTTCTCCCGGCCGCCGGGGGCCGCATTCTCATAGCGTTCGGATTATGCGCCCAAATTCCCTTTCATGAGTATGGAATTATGCACGACCGCGGCAACCCGCAGAACCGCCGCATTCATGCCGTACGCATCCGCGCGGCGCCCTCGCCCTGGAGGAAATCCAGCATCGCCTCCAGCGCCGGCGTCAACGGCCGTTCGCCATGGACGAGGACGTTCCACTCGCGGATCACCGGCGTATCGGCCACGTCAAGGCGCACCAGGCGCCCGCCCTGCAGTTCCATGTCGAAGGTGTGATGGGACAGGAAGGCCACCCCCATGCCGGCCATCGCCGCCTGCTTGAGGGTCTCGTTGCTGCCCATCTCGTCGGCACGCAAGGCCTTCACGCCGTGGGCGCGCAGAAAGCGTTCGAGGTTGCCGCGCGTGCCGGAGCCGCGTTCGCGCAGCAGCAGGCGCTCGCCTGCCAGCGCGGCGGGGGGGATGTTGCGGCGTCCGGCAAGGGGATGGTCGGGGGCGGCGACGAAGCTCAGCGGATGAGGGGCAAAGGGGATGCGCCGCAACGCCAGGCCGCGCGGCGGCGTGCCCATGATGGCGAGGTCGGCGCGGCCGTCCTTGAGCAGTTCATACACGGCCTCGCGGTTGCTCACCCGCAGACGGAAGCTGATGTCCGGGTAGCGGCGACCGAATTCGGCGAGGAGGTGGGGGACGAAGTACTCGGCAGTGGTGATTGCCACCACCTCCAGCGTGCCTGCGGCCACCCCGCGCATCGCCTTCAGCTCGACCTCCGCCAGCTCGAGCGCGCCCAGTGCCTCACGGGCATGGCGCACCACCACTTCGCCGGCGGGGGTGAGGTGGATCTCGCGCCGACCATCGACCAGCACCTGACCGATGATGCCCTCCAGCTCGCGCACCTGCATGGATACCGCCGGCTGGGTGAGATGGAGCAGGCGGGCGGCCTGGGTGAAGCTGCCGCTGTCGGCGAGGGCGACGATGGCGCGCAACTGGCGCAGAGTGGTGCGCTGGACGATTTTCATCAGAAAACCTTATCTCAAAATTGCTTGAAACATCATTGGAGCTTATTTCAACAAATACATAGTCTCTTGTCACGCCCCTGCCACATCAGCTCCGGAAAAACCATGTTCTCCATCGAACGCACCACGCTGACCGAATACCTCATCGACCAGCGCCGTCGTCATCCCGACGCCACCGGCGAATTCAACGCCCTGCTGCTGCAGGTCGCACAGGCCTGCAAGGCCATTTCGCGCGCAGTGGCCCACGGCGCGCTTGCCGGCGTACTGGGCAATCTCGACAGCAGCAACGTGCAGGGCGAGACGCAGAAGAAGCTCGACGTGCTCGCCGAC